>Ga0316217_10003666_pt1 | contig 17248 bp, 12 predicted proteins | sample 1anoAmetaG_FD_203633 | JGI IMG/M metagenome (GOLD analysis project Ga0316217, IMG submission 203633) | Freshwater microbial communities from Trout Bog Lake, Wisconsin, USA - 1anoA | ecosystem: Environmental > Aquatic > Freshwater > Lake > Hypolimnion/Profundal zone | place: USA: Wisconsin...
CTCGAAATGCGCCCATAGGGACTCGCCGGCCCGGATGCCCGGCACCGCGCGACCGATGGAGGGGCCAAAGGCGCGGACCGTCAGCGCCCCGTCCGTAATCAGATGCGCAGGGTAAAGCCAGCCAAGGGCGCCGCTGTTCAGCACGAGGGACATGCAGCGTCGTCAAACCTCCAGGGCGATGTGAAACAAAACGCCGCGGTCGGACGGTCCCACCGCCGTGACCCCGCCCTTCAGACCAAATCGCGCCAGAAGGCCCATCAGCAACCCCTTCACAAAGGGCTCGAACCCCGTCCGCTTGCTGGTGTAGCGGACATTCACATAGTCGCGGCCCGAGTCGAGGACGGTGAACTCCGGCAGCATCGCGCCCGGCATCGAGAGCTGAATGCCCGAATGCAGGCGGTCAAGGCTGCGCAGAAACGTCAGCAGATCCTGGCCGGCAAGCTCCAGCAGCGCGCCATAGCCGTTCTTCTCCGCGAACTCGATCCAGTAGGCGCCGAAACGCTGAAGCAGCTCCTCCATCGGCCAGCCGAAGGCCTCGCGGATCGCTTCGAGCAGGCGCATCGACGCCTCGTCCGGATAGCCCTTGGCGCTGATGAGATCGTCGTCGCGGATATCGGACCGCAAGGCGATCGCCGACCAGCGCGCGCCCCCAAGGTCGTCTATGACCATCTGGCGCGCTGCGCGGTGGATCAGACCGTACATGCCGCGAGCCCTCCCCGATCAACGCCCAACGCCTATCTTCGAGCGCCGATGCTCACCCGATGGAGGCCCCGTTCAACAGCAAATAGGGCGCCGATGCAATCGGCGATGCGTCGACATTTGGTCTTGATCCGCCGTACAGGCGTGGCGGATAAGTCCAGTCTTCAAGCCAGTACAGGCCACCTTCGCCAGTCATTCAAGGCCCACCCGTGAGTTCAGACACTTCAAAGTCGCAGAATGACCCCCAGATATTCGCAATGCATCGCCACGCGATATTGCGAGGCGTGTTGACGATGTTTGACGAATTTTCAACGGAAACGGGCCTTAGCGCGGATGCGGTGATCGTATTGATGAGTCTGATGATGATTTCTTTTGCAGATGTCTTGCGGGACGGCTCCGCGCCGTGGATTTCACGCACCTCCCTTGGAACCTTGTCCCAGCTGACCGCGATCCCGAAGGAAACCGTCCGAAGAAAGCTAAAGAAATTATCGGATGCAGAGCTTATATTCACCAAAAGCGATTCAACATATCAAATTAATACGGAAAAAGTCGCTGTAAAAAATCTGATTTTACGACTAGACAACATTGAAATCACAAAAATAGAGACATAATACGTAAATATATCTGACGAAAAATTTCAATTTTTAATATTTACCTGAAATTACACGCAAGACAATTTGGACCCTTTGCCTTGTGGTCATATATCTACAAATGACCGAATTGTGATTTCGTAGACTTTGAGGTTACAAGCCGCCCCGTTCAAATTGAGAGCAATATTGATCTCAAAATTCAACCTCTGATATATTCATTTTTTATTGAACTGCTCTTTTTTACGCAGAACATTGAGGATTGACGAAACGAAATACTCGATTCCACCCCGCTCCGGACCCCGATATCGATGACGGATTGACCGATGGACCATTTGCCGATCGAGCAATTGATCGAATTCATTGCGCAGGCGCCTCCAAGTATCGCCGTGTTTGATCTTGATATGACCTATCTGGCCGCCAGTAATGGCTGGAAAAATTCCCTCAATCTGACTCAGAACGTTGTCGGTCTCAGGCACTATGATCTATTTCCCGAAATATCTGCAGAATGGAAAGCGATACACAAGCGTTGCATGGCGGGCGAAATTCTCAAGTCGGACTGCGATTTATTTCGTCGGGCCGGCTTGCCTGACCAGTGGTTCCGTTGGGAGGTGCGCCCCTGGCGCCGAAGCGAAGGGGACGTCGGCGGGATCGTCATCTATGCCGAAGACATCACAGAGCGGATTCGCGCTGAACTGGCGCTGACCGAAAGCCATCGCAAATTCAAGGCGCTGGCCGAACGCATGCCCGCGACCATCCTCTATCTGAACGCCGACCTCGTCTGCGAATTCGCCAATTCCGCCTTTGGGAACTGGGCGGACATGCGACCGTCGGACATGGTGGGCCAGTCGGCGCACGCCCTGTTCGACCCAAAGCTGGTCGCCTCGCGCCAGGAGAATATCCGCGCGGCGCTGGACGGTCGCACCACGTCGCTGGAGCACACCGAGCTGAGGCCGTCGGGCGAGATCGGCCATCTTCAGGTGCAGTATCTTCCCGATCGCGACGAGACCGACCGGGTCCGCGGCTTCTTCATCATCGGAACCGACGTGACCGACCTCAAATCGGCCCATGACAGCCTAAAGGTCGCCAAGGAGGAGGCCGAGGCCGCCAACCGGGCCAAATCCATGTTCCTGGCCAATGTCAGCCATGAAATTCGCACGCCCCTGAACGGGGTGATCGGGATGGCGCAGGCCATGGCCGCCGACCCCCTGCCGGACAAGCAGCGTGAGCGTCTGGAGGTGATCCAGATGTCCGGCCGCGGCCTGATGGCCATCCTGAACGACGTGCTGGACATGGCCAAGATCGAGTCCGGCAAGATGGCGCTGGAAGAGATCGAATTTGACCTGTTCGAGGTCATCGGCGGCGCCTATTCGACCTTTGTGACCATGATCGAGGAAAAGGGGCTGACCTTTGACATCGCGTTCGCCGAGGACGCCCAGGGCCGATACCGGGGCGATCCGATGCGGCTGCGTCAGATCATCTTCAATCTGGTCTCCAACGCCTGCAAATTCACGCAGAAAGGTCGGGTGCGCCTGCAGGTGTCGCGCGTCGACGGCGATCTTGTGGCGAGGGTCGAGGACACCGGCATCGGCCTGACGCCGGAGCAGTTGGGGGAGCTGTTCAAGGTGTTCTCCCAGGCCGATTCCGGCACGACGCGCCGTTTCGGCGGCACAGGGCTTGGCCTTTGCATCTCGCAGGACCTCGCCCGGATGATGGGGGGCGAGATCGCGGTCGCCAGCGCGCCGGGCTGCGGGTCGACCTTCACACTGCGCGCGCCCCTGGCCTATCTGGGCGATGCGAAGGTCAGGCGCGAGCCGCGCTCGCCGGCGCGGGAAGCGGTCGCCCCCTCCGCCGCCCTGCGGGTGCTGGCCGCCGAGGACAACGGCGTCAATCGCCTGGTGCTGCAGACCCTGCTCGAACAGATCGGGTTCAACACGGTGATGGTGGAAAACGGCGCCGAGGCGCTGGAGGCCTGGCGGCGGAGCGCCTGGGATCTCATCTTGATGGACGTGCAGATGCCGGTGATGGACGGCCTGACCGCCACGCGCCTGATCCGGGCCGAAGAGGCGCGCATCGGCCGGACGCCGACGCCGATCATCGCCGTCACCGCCAACACCATGGCCCATCACGTCGCCGAATGTCGCGCGGCGGGCATGGACAGCCATATCGGCAAGCCCCTCGTCGCCAAGGACCTGATCGAAACCCTGGCGGCCGTCTATGAGCAGCACCTGCTTCGGGGCGACGGATCGGCCGCCTGACCGGCTGGCGCGCGGGCGCGCGCCCCGCACCCCCTTGCGTCAGCGCGCCGAATGCGCTCAACCGGCGCCTACTCAAGATCACACGAGGAGCGCAACATGGTCGCGCAGTCCGACAATTACGACGCCATCATCGTGGGCGGCGGGCACAATGGCCTGGTCTGCGCCTATTACCTCGCCCGCCGCGGCCGCAAGGTGCTGGTGCTGGAGCGCAGGGAGGTGGTCGGCGGCGCGGCGGTGACGGAGGAGTTCCACCCCGGTTTCCGCAACTCCATGGCCGCCTATACGGTCAGCCTTTTGTCTCCCGCCGTGATCCGCGACATGGACCTTCCCCGTCACGGCCTGACCTGCGTGCTGCGCAAGGCCTCGAACTTCCTGCCCACCGAAGACGGGCGCTATCTCATCACGGGCCGGGGGGCGCAGGCCGACCGGGCGGAGATCGGCAAGTTCAGCGTGAAGGATGCGGACGCCTATGTCCGCTATGGCGAGCGGCTGGACGCCATTGTCCCTGCCTTGCGCGAGGTGCTGAACGCGACGCCGCCCAACCCCAAGGGCGGCCTGTCCGACCTCTTCCACGCAGGCGCCCTTGGCCTGCAGCTGAACCGCCTCGATATCGAAGGCCAGCGCGATCTTCTGGACCTCTTCTCCCGCAGCGCCGGGGACTGGCTGGACGACTGGTTCGAAAGCGACCCGATCAAGGCGGTGCTGGGCTTTGACTCCATCGTCGGCAATTTCGGCAGCCCCTATACGCCGGGCTCGGCCTATGTGCTCCTGCACCACGTCTTTGGCGAGGTGAACGGCGTCGCGGGCGCCTGGGGCCACGCCATCGGCGGCATGGGCGCGATCACGCAGGCCATGGCCAAAGCCTGCCGCGAAGCGGGGGTGGAGATCCGCCTGGGCGCCGAAGTCGCCGAGGTGCTGGTCGAGACCGGCGGCGTGGCGGGCGTGCGTCTGGCCACCGGCGCGGTGGTCCGCTCGCACAAGATCATCAGCAATGTGCACCCAAAGATCCTGTATGAGCGGCTGATCGATCCCGCCGCCCTGCCGGACGCCTTCCGCAGCCGCATCAAGGCCTATCGATCCGGCTCGGGCACCTTCCGCATGAATGTCGCGCTCAGCGAGCTGCCGAAATTCACCTGCCTGCCGGAAACGGGCGATCACCTGACCGCCGGGATCATCATGGCGCCGTCCCTTGGCTATATGGATCAGGCCTATGAGGACGCAAAGCGCCTGGGCTGGTCGAAAAAGCCGATTGTGGAGATGCTGATCCCCTCCACCCTCGACGACAGCCTCGCCCCGAAGGGCCAGCACGTCGCCAGCCTCTTTTGCCAGCAGTTCGCCCCGGAACTGCCGGATGGGCGAAGCTGGGACGACGTGCGGGACGAGGTGGCGGACCTCATCATCGATACGGTCGACGGCTTCGCGCCGGGGTTCAAGGCCTCGGTCCTTGGGCGCATCGCCTTCTCGCCGCTGGACTTAGAGCGCCGGTTCGGCCTGATCGGCGGGGACATCTTTCACGGCAAGCTGACGCTGAACCAGCTCTACGCCGCGCGCCCGACCCTTGGGCACGGCGCCTATCGCGGCCCCTTGAAGGGGCTTTACATGTGCGGCGCGGGCTCCCACCCCGGCGGCGGCGTCACCGGCATCCCCGGCCGCAACGCCGCGCGGGAGATCTTGAGGGATCGGTGAGGTGGGACACGATCCTCATTCGGAGCGGGGATGTTCGGGGCCCAATGTCAGCAGCCAAATGTCCGGGGGCGCCCCAAATCGGATCGGCGCTGTTCCCGAACCGACGCCGCCGGTGACGATCACAATTCGGCCAGGATCGTGGATGAGCCCGCAGCGGTACCTTGGATTGTAAAGCCTCCGTCCATGTGCATACGGAGACGCCGTGACGACGGGCGCGCCCCACGGAAGCACGACCTGCCCGCAATGGGTATGACCCGCCAAGACCAAATGAACGTCCGCCGGAACTCGGGGGGCGAGGTCCGGAGAATGGGTCAAAACCACAATCGGCCCTAGAAGCTGGCGCGCAGCCGAAAGCGTCTGCGACGGTCGGTCATGGCCGGAAAAGACGTCTCCCACCCCGGCCACCACGACGGGGCCAGTTTGCACCGCTTGATTGTCCAGCACTTGGACACCGGCTCGGAGCAATGCGGCCTGAACGTCCTTTGGATGTGTCCAATAGTCGTGATTGCCCAGAACGGCGATGGTTCCCAGACGCGGACGCAATCGCGCGATTGGAGGCGTGATTTCGACGGCCTGCAAACCAACGTCTGAAACGCTGTGACCGACCACGAAATCGCCAGCCAGCAAAACCAGATCCGGTTTCAACCGATTGGTCTGGGTGACAATGTCACTCAGACGTCGCTGGTCCATCACCATATTGCCGATGTGAATATCGCTTAGAAGGGCGACGGTGATCGGCGGCGATCCTGCTGGCCAGTCCGGCAAACTGATCCTCGCCGTGCGCACCAACGGCGCGGCTCGGGCGTTCAGAAATCCCCAAGCAAGTAAGCCCATGACTGCAACCAGGGCGAGACTTACCGCAAACCAGACGTCATGGGCCTTCCGCCCGGTCTTGAGATCGGCTTTTCGCACCATTTGAACCCATTGCGTGGGGATATTTAAAGCCATGCCCGACCGCGAAGACAACAGGACCCGATCTACCGAAGATCACCCAGCCGCGCCTCAGCCATGCTGCTCGCGTTTGCGGCGCTTGCAGGCCTTGAAGTCGAACGGCTCCAGCGCCCCGCCCCGCTCCCCCTCGATCAGCGCCTGTCGCAGCACAGCTTCCTGCTCGGTCAGGGTGATGGTCCTGCGGACCGTGGCCATGTCGCCTCATCGTTCAGCGCGAATCATCATACCATCGGCGCCGTTTAGCGCATAGCCAGCCGCCCCCTCACCCTTCGTCCGGAACGGGTTCGTCGTTTTCCGGCGCGCCCTTTGGCGGCTCGGCGGCTTCGACGGCGTGCTTCTGCGGCGGATCAACGACGGCGCCAAGGCCCAGCATGATCGCCGCCAGCATCACCCCGCCCCTCGCCTTCGCGCCGAAGCGTCTGCCGATCAAGGCCCCCAGCGTCGCCAGCAGAAGAAGCGCGATCAATCGCAATCCATAGTGGAAAAGTAAATTCATCAAGGCCAACGTAATCGCGCGAGCCAGCTTTTCAAGCGCAGGATCAAGAGCGCTTAAGCTGAAGGGGGAGCGCCCAGGCGGGCGACGATCTTCCGCCCATAGGGCCCTAGAAAGACAGCGCCGCGCTGATCCGCAGCTGGCGCGGCTCGCCGGGGTGGAGGGTGCGGCCCATATAGCTCCCGTCGGGGGTCGAGGGGCTCGCAGGCTGTCCCTTCAGGCGAAAGGCGTCATAGTATTCGGCGTCATTGTACGCAGCGTTGAGGAGATTGAGCGCCTCCCCCGACAGCATCAGGCGCGGGCTGATGCGCCAGGCGATCTTGCCGTTCACGACGGTGGAGGCGTGGGACCGCTGGCTGGCGTCCTCGGTCAGGTTGCGCGGGGCGAAGTATCTGAGGCGCAGGCTGCCGGTGACGCCGGGAAGCTGGGGCAGGTCGTGCCAGATCGCGGCGGCGGAGACTGAGCTCCTGATCGCCTCCGGAATCTGGTCGCCGACGGCGGTGTTGTGGTCGGTGAAGACCGCCTGGCTGACGGCGACATCCGTATCGAGGGTCAGCCACCTTGCGGGCTTGCAAAGGGTGCTCCACTCCACGCCGTAACGCGCGCCCGGCCGGTCGGCGTCCTCGTTCGCCCCGCTGTCGCCGGAGAAAAAGAGTTCGGACGTGCTGCGCAGGCCCCAGACCGCAATCGTGCTCGTAAGGCCGGGAATAGCGCGCAGCCGGGCGCCGATCTCCGCTCCTTGCGACCGCACAACGGGTCTCGATCGCCCTGTCGGCGCATCGGCGCCGGGATAGGCGGGAACCGTGTCGAACACCCCGCGCAGGTCGTTGGTGCGATAGCTGATCCCCGCCTGGGCGTAGAGGTCGAGCCCCGCCACGGGCGTGAGGGTCACGCCGAGCTTGGGCAGGGGCCGAAGGGTCGCCGTCGCGCCGCCATTGGCCGCCGTTGTGCTGGCGAGGTGAAAGGCGTAGCCCTCGAGACGAAGGCCCGCTTCGGTCCGCAGAAGGGGCGACCAGACGATGTCGTTCGACCACCAAAGGGCCGCCGAGCTGATGTCCGCCTGATCTGCGCGCCACACCGCAAGTCGCCGCCGCGCCTCGGTGTGGTCAAGCTCGAGATTGACAAGATCGTGGCGGATCTGAAGGCCGAAGCCGTCCAGCGTCCGCATCCCCGCATAGCTCCCGGCCGCCGCGGCGCGCCAGCTTCCCCCAAGGACGGTGCGGTTGTCATACTGCCGAAACTGGTCGCCATGGACCTGATCGATGAAGCCGGAAAAGTCGGAATAGAGATTGAGGCCATAGGCGATGGCGTAGAGCTCGACGGCCTGCGTCACCGCCCCCTCGCCCCAGTGCCATTCGACGGCGAGGCTGTCGCGATAGGTGTGGCCCGTGCTGGTCGGGTCAAGGGCCCCAAAACGTCCGCCGACAAGGGACGGGATGGCGAAGGCCGGGATCTGGTCGCTGGCGGACCAGCGGGCGTCATAGGCCTGAAGGGTCAGACCGCCGCCGCGCTGGGCGTCGCCGATGGTGTATTTCATGAGCGCGTTGGGCCGCCGGTAGTCTCCCGGCACGACGGCAGGACCGTCATAGCGCATCCATTCCCCGGCCAGCAAAAGCTCGCCCGGCCCTGCGCGCGCCGATCCGGCCATGAGGGCGCGGGCATAGGCGTCCGTCCCGCCTTCCAGTTGCGCAAATCCGTCCGGCAGATGCGACAGATAGGCGATGCTGGCGATTCCCGCCGCCGAAAAGTCGCCGGCGTCGGCGGCATAGGGGCCCTTGCGATAGGCGACGCCGGCGACCAGCTCCGGGATCAGCCAGTTGAGATCCATATAGCCCTGGCCGTGGGCGTGGCTGCCGAAATTGACGGGCACGCCGTCGACGGCGGTGGCGAAGTCCGTCCCGTGATCGAGATTGAAGCCCCGCAGATAGTATTGGTTGGCCTTGCCGCCGCTGGTGTGGGCGGTGACGATCATGCCCGGCACGGCCTCCAGCAGCTCTGCCTGCCGCAAGAGGGGGCGCTCGATCAGCTCCTCCCCGCCGACCATGCCGCTGCTGGCGGAGACCTCCCCGCCCAGGACCTCCGCTCGCCGCGTGGCGACGATGACGCTGTCGAGCGTCGGGATCGCCGCCGCGGCGCCGCTGTCCGCCAGGGCCGGGGTCGCGCCGGTCAGGCACACAAGGCTGAGCGCGCCCGTCGCCAGCAGGACGAGCCTTGCGCCTATTTTGGCGCCGGCGACCAGATCAGGCAGTAGCCTTCGGGCGAGATCACGCCGTCGACCACCTTGCAGGCGTTCGGCTTCACGAAACTGGCGCAATTGCTGCACTTCATCTTCGGCTTGGTGGACGCCGGGACATACTGGACGCTCTTTTGCGGTGACTTGGCGCTGGCCGAGCTGGCCATCCCGACGCCCGCCGCCGCCACGAGCGAGGCGGATCCGAGTTTCAGCAGAAACCGGCGCGTGGCTTGGTCGTTGTTGTGGATCGTCATCTGACTTCACCTCATTGGACGTTGGCGACGGGCATAGGCCAAAGGCCCCACAGTTTCGTTGCGGAAGATCAACACAGCTGCGCCCCCTGCGGCAAGGGATGGTCGCACGCCCTGCAGATGCAATCGGCGCTTTCAGCCATTTGCGGCGCGCTCAGGACCAGGTGACGGCGGGCGGCATGGAGCTGAGGATCGTTTCGACATTCCCCCCGGCGCGCAGGCCAAAGGTCGTGCCGCGATCATAGAGCAGGTTGAACTCCACATAGAGGCCGCGCACCGCCAGCTGCTCGGCCCGATCGCCCTCGTCCCAGCCCTCGGCCATCCGGCGTCGGACAATATGGGGGTATACGGACAAAAACGCTTCGCCTACGGAGCGTGTGAAGGCAAAATCGGTCTCGAAATCGCCGGTATTGTGACGGTCAAAGAAGACGCCCCCGACCCCCCGCGCCACCTTGCGGTGCGGCAGGAAGAAATAGTCGTCGCACCAGGCCTTGTATTTGGCATACCAGTCGGGGTGATAGGGATCGCAGGCGGCCTTCATCGCCGCGTGAAACTGCACCGCGTCGTCCGTTGTCTGGTGACGCTCCCGGTTCAGCATGGGGGTTAAGTCCGCGCCGCCGCCGAACCAGTAGTCGGTGGTGTGGAAATAGCGCGTGTTCATGTGCACCGTCGGAACCTTCGGGCTTCTTGGATGCATAATCAGGCTGATGCTGGTCGAGGCGTAGGCCTGATCGTCCCCCGCCGCGCCCGGCATGGTCTGGGCCATTTCGGGGGTCAAGATCCCCCGGGCGGTGGAGGTGTGGACGCAGGCCTTCTCGAACAGGCGTCCGTTCAAGAGAAAACCGCCGACGCCGCCGCCGAGCCCGTTCTCCCGCTCCCGGGGGCGAAAGTCGAACCTTGCCGGCGCGCCGGGAAAGAGGGCCAACGGCGCCTCGACCTCCAGCGCCTCGATCGCGGCGCAGATGCGGTCCCGCAGCGTTTCAAACCACAGGCGGGATCGGTCGAGGTGTTCGGTCAGTGTCGTCTCAGCCGCGGACAAGGCCTCTGCGCTCCATAGCTGCGGTCGGGGCCGCGCAGACGAGCGTATTTCGCCAGCCCTGTCCATCCCTTCGCCCCCGTAGCGGGCTCAATAGACCCGCGTCACGCCCAGCTCGTACCGGTCCCTTGAAAAGGCATAGAGGCCGATATTGCTGGCGTTGCGCCCATGTGAGTAGGACACCCGGGGCGTGAAGCCGGCCAGTTCGATGTGTCGATTGAGCAAGGTCAGCTGCGCATCGTCGTACCGGTCCCGCCGCGCGCGACCAAAGGCGCCAAAGATGCCCGTATAGACGCTTCTGGCGTGCTGGGCCTGCACGGTGGCGCTGAGGCCGAACGGCAGATCCCGGCCATAGGTCAGCTGCCACATCATGGATGTGTCGGCAAAAGCCGATGATCCGGCCCATTGCCGACTTGGCGTCGCGCCCAGCCGAACCCAGGCCTCTGGCGACAGGGTGATGATGAGGGATGTCGATGCGCTCTCCACCAAGCCGCTCTGATCGGCGCGCTTGCGGAAATTCACATCCGTCAGAGACAGGCTCTGACTGACCATCACCTGGGGCGAAACAAACCACGTCAGTTGCGCCTGCGCGCCGACGCCTGAATTCAACTCCGTCGGTCCATACCAGCGCCGGAAGGTGTTGGCGGTCACCGCGCCCTCTAAAGACCGCCACAATCGCTGAACGCCCAGCGAAACGCTGACGTTTTCGTCATCATAGGCCTTTTGCGCCCCGTATTCGTCGGCGCTGAGATCCAGGGCGGCCAGCATTTTGGTCGAGGCGCTTAGACGAGGCGTGTAGATCATGCCGGCGCTGACCGACAAACCCGTTCCGGAATGCTTTTGCGTGTCTTTGGACAGGCTGAAGGGCAGGCCGAATAGATCAATATAATCAATGGCCGGTCCGGCGTTGAAATTGGTGTCCGGGGCTGCGGATATCTGCAGGTGATAGTCAAAAATGCGGGCTTCGCGAATGGCGCCCAGATAGGCTTCGATGTTGCGATAGACTTCCGACGGCGGGTGGGTCGCGGCTGCGCGCTCGAATTGCCGTTGGGCGTTGTCGAAGTCCTTGGCCTCAAAAAACGCCCGCGCCAGCTCCAGTCGGACGCGGAGCGCCTTCGGCTCAAGTATAATCAGCCTGCGCAAGAGGCGGATCGCGGTCCTGTAGTCCTTGAGCTGAGCGGCGGCCATGGCCCGCAGAAACAGCGCATCCCTGGACGGTGCGGCGCGCTTGACCATGGGATCCAGGATCTTGATCGCCGCCGCAGCCTGACCGTCCTTAATCAGCAGATCCGCCGCCTCCAGCTGGCTGATGGGCCTGGCGACAGGCGCAGGCGCGCCAACGATAGGGGCGGCCGAGGCGGGGGCGGCCACGATGGGCTCAGATCGCGCAGTGGGCATGGCGACGCCGAAGACGCCAAGCGCCAGAAGCGCGCAGACGGCGCTGCGTATCATCCTTGCCTGCGCGACCGCTTCAAGGGCGCCGCCCAGCGTGCGCCAGCCATCGCTTGGCCTTGGCGCCGGCGTCTCGCATGCCGGCGAGGTCAAACCCAAATCCCGCCAGCCGGCCGTAGTCGACGGCGTAATAGCCATCCTGCTCGATCACGACCGCCGACCGCAAACGCTCGGACCGCAGGAGATCCTGAGCCATCACGCCGATGAATTCGCGTCGATCGCCAAAATAGCGGTACTGGTACAGCGGCGCGCCGGCCAGCGTTCTGCCCAGGGGGCGAATATGGGTCTTGAGACGGCGATCCGAGGGCGCCGTTTTCGATGCGGTGAACCCGCCCACCGCGGACCCTCGTCCATCCGACAGGGTAAACAGGGCCGCCGCCTGAGCCGCGCTGGGACCGTAGAAGCCGCCCCGAACCTGGCCGCTGGCGGTTGCGCCGAGCACATAGGGCGCGCTCGACGAACCGGTCGGCGTGGCTGAGACCGTCGCGGCGCCAGTGAAGGTGTTGCCCGAAAGGGTCCCCGAAAACGCGACCCCGTTCCACGGCGCGCTGGCCCCGGTCGTTGTGTCGGTCGCGGTCATGTTGGACAAGGCCCCGCTGACCGCGCCGCCGCTGAAATTCGCGGTGAGGCTGACGTCGCCTTGCAACCGTGCCTGAGTGTAAGGCGCCTGGGCGCCTGGGACGAACACCTCGCCCTGGACCCCGCCCGCGGCCGCATAGCTGGCCGAACCTGAGAGCGGCATGTTGGATACCGGCGTCTGGTAGCCGAAAATCGCCCAACCGGCGTGAGACGCCCTGGCCCCGGTCGCCTCCGAAACCGCCCACTGGCCAAGTTCGGCATAGGTCGTTCCACTGGGCTTGGCGGCGCCCGGCGTCCAGCTGACCAGCACGCCGTTGGACAAGGTCGGGCTGCTGGAGGTCAAGGTCGCGTCCACCCCAAGATTGGGGATCTTGATTTCCACGCCGGTGGCCGTCGCCGTGAGGGTGGCGCCGCCGTCGATGGTCGATTGGTCCGCGGTGACCGACGGCGTTTGCCCATCGAGGGTCGTGGTGGAATAGGCGCTCTGGGTGAGGGCGAACACCGCGCCGACGGGGGTGGATATGCTGGGCGACGTCGTGGTCTGGTACCCGGCGGCGGCGGTGGTCGGCGCGGTCAGACCGACACTGGCGGCGGCAAAGCTTGAGATGGTCGCCAGCGGCTGGCTTTTCAGGCCGGCGAAGGCGCCGATGATATAGTTGCTCGAATCGGAGATCGACCAGATCAGGCCAAGCTCCTCGGCGTTTGGCCCATAGAGGCTGCCCGAAAACGAGCCCGACGCGCTGGCGTTCAAAGGCACGCTTTGGCTCGCCGGCGTGTCGGACACCTGCACCACGCCGGAAAAATGCGGGCTCGACGCCCCGTTCAGCGTCCCCGACAGGGCAAAACTGCTGAAAGCCGCCCCTGCGCCCGTCGCCGAGACGCCGTTGCTGGGCGCGGCCGTCATGTTCGTGAAGGCGCCCTTGAGCGTGTTCGACGCAAAGTCGACCGTCACCGATCCATCGCCGGTGAGCGCATGCGGGACCCACAGGGACTGGCCGCCAAGGGACTGGTAGACATAGTCCGTGCCCAAAACGCCGCCCTTCAGGGCATAGGTGGTCGCGCCCGATGTCGGCAAGCCGAAGCTGGCCGGCTCCATCCCGAACAGCACCCATCCCACGGCGCCGTCCAGCAGGTCCTCAGCCGGAATGGGCGCGGCATTCTGTTGATTTTTGACCCACTGACCCAGGGCCAGATAGGAGAACGGCCCCTGAGCGCCGCCGGGGGTCATGTCCGCATAGACCCCGCTGGGCGAATCCGACAGGACGGTTTGCCCCCGCATTGACACGGTTTCATAGAAGTTGGGGGTCGGGCTGATCCCGGCGTCGAGGGACAGCTTGATCTGACCGGCCTGGCCGTCGAGCAGCTGGACATAGTCCTCATAGGGCGAGCTGGCCCATCCCACACCGGTCGAGCTGAGGCTGATGCTCTGGAAGATCGGCTGGATATAGGCGCCGGCCGACGGGGCCTTGGCGCCGATGAAGGCCGGACCGCCGGGAAGCGCGAAGGTGGGAGGGTACTGGACGGCGGAAAAGACGCCTTCGGCGGTGCTGGCGCCGTCGGCAAGGGTCCAGACGGCTTCGACTTGCGGCTGGTATCCGTTGGGCGCCCCGATCGGGGTCGGGCCATAGAATCCGCCATTGAAGGTTCCGGCGGCCGATCCGCCCATCGTGAACGTGGCGGAAGCCGAGGAGACGCCGTTGGTGTTGGCGGCCACGGTTCCGGCGATCCGGTTGCTGGTGACCGCGCCCGAAAAGATCAGATTGTTCCAACCGCTGGACTGGCCGGACGCGGCGTCCGTCACCTGGTTCTGGACCGCATAACCCTTCACGGCGCCCGTGCCGAAATCGGCGTTGAGGTAGACCTGACCGGCGATGGCGCCGTGCGACAATGGCGCGGTCGAGCCTTGGGCCGCCGGAGAAAAGACCTCCCCTTTCAGAAAGCCCGACCAACTGACCAAGCCGCTCACCGGCAGGGACGCCGGATCGGTCTGGTAGCCGAAAATCGCCCAGTCTCCCCCCGTGAGGGCGCCGTTCTTCGTGGTGTTCCAGGCGAGGTAGCCGCCCCAGAAGGCGCTAGAGCCTTGCGTGATCGTCAGGGTCGAGTTGTCCGGCAACAGGTTCGTAGACCCGACGTTGGACAGCGCGATCCCAAGTCCTGGCAGGACAAGGCCGCTCCCGTACACGCCGCCTCCCGCATTGGCGGCGGCGTTGGGCAGGACGGACGCCGCCGATCCGGGCGCTTCGGAAACCGAATAGATGCTTTGGGTCAACGCAAACGACCCGCCGCTGGAGTAGCCGGCATAGACTTGATAGCCCTGAGCCGGGGTCGTCGGCATGGTGGAACCGACGGTGGCCGGGGCGAGAAGCTGCAGATTGGGCGTCGGATAGCTCTGACCGGCGCCAAACACCCCAAGCATCAGGGCCGCTGTTCACCGAAAAGACCGCGCCCAGTTCCTGCCCGGAGGCCCCGTAAAAGCCGCCGGAGAAATTGCCTGTGGCGTTGGCGTCCATCGCACAGCAACCGGTACCCGACAGGGGTTCGATCCGAGTGGTCCCGGCAAAACTTGCCCCGGAGACCGCGCCCTGCAGATCAACCTTTTCAAACAGGGCGCCCCAGGATCCTTGGTTCGCGCTCGCCGTCGAGACAAGGTTGCTCAATGAGCCCGTCAGAACGCCGGTCTGGAAATTCACATTGACGTTCGCGTCGCCGGTGAACGTTGTCTGCGTCGTGTTCTTTGCCGCCGTTCCGCCGAAAAAGAAGACGCCCGATACGTCGCCGGCGCCGTAATAGGTCGCCGATCCGCTGGTCGCGACGGCTGATGCGGGCGTCTGGTACCCATAGATCAACGCGCCTTCATTGGACTGACCGATGCCCAAGCCCGTGACATTGGGCGCATAGGACCAAAGTCCCATGCCGACAAAGCTGAGCTTATCAAGGCTGCTGGACGACAGTCCTGCATAGGTGAAGCCCGTCGTCGGCGCCGTCGTGAGCGAGTCGATCTTGAGGGCGGGGACAGCGATCTCCAGCGCGCCGGTGGCGGCGTCGGCGATTTTCACACGGGCGCCGCCGGCCATGGCCTGCGCGTCCGGCCCGCCGCCGGTGTAGGAAAAGGCGAGGTCGGAGGCCGTGGCCGCAAAAAGGGTTCCGGTCGGCGTCGTCGCCCCGGGTCCATTGAGGGTCGGACCGGAAGCTGCGGCGAGCTGAAGGCCCTCGGCCCCAGTGGTCGGCGGCGTCGCACCGACGGTCGCCAGGGCGGGCGCGGCGAAGGTGTAGACGTCGGCGGCGCCCTGTCCGGCAAAGGCGCCGATCGCCTCCGCATTGGCGTCATTCAGCGTGAACGCGCCGCCCACCTCCTGCGCATTGGGGCCGAAAAAGCTGCCGGTCAGCGCCCCGGAGGCGTTGGAGCTGAACCAGGTCGGCGCGCTGCCGGTCGTGGAAACCAGCGCCGTCGTTGCAGAAAACCCGGTTCCCGCCAGAGCGCCCTGGAAGCTTATTCCCGTCAAGGCCTGACCGGTCAGGCTTTTCAGATTGGTGAGCGCCCCGTAAACCTTGGACGCGCCGAAGTCAGCCGTCATGACAAAATCGCCGTAGAAGCCAAAGTCGGCGGACGGAACCTGCCCCGAAGCGCCCGTCGTTCCGGATCCGGCGAACGAGCCGTTCACACCGTTGGCCAATGCGTAACTGGCCTGCCCCGTCGTCGGCATGCCTGACATGGGCGTTTGATAGCCAAAGGCGGCGTAGCCGAAGTTCCCGCTCTCCTGCGTGGTCGAGGTCGGGAGCCAGCTCAAGCTTGCGCCAGTGGGGCGCCACCAATATCCCAATTCCACATAGTTCAAGGGAATGGAGGCGGCCGGGGTCGTCAGCACGAACGTCGGGTCGCCCGCATTGCCAGGCGCGAGGCTGAGCGCCGGGATCGAGAGGTTGTAGTTCCCCGAGCCGTCGCTGACGACGGTCACGCCGCCGGCCGTCGTCGCTGCGTCTCCGGCTAGTCCGGCCGTTGTCAGGCTGATCGCCGTGCCGATGGTCCTGAACGTCGTTCCCGTCTGGACGCCGCCGCCATAGCCTGAAAAATTTGGCCCAAAACTCGACGAGAGTTGCAGGCCGTCAGCCGCCGTGGCGGGCGCGCTCGCCCCTTGAGAGGGCGCAGGCGCGCCGGCGAGGGTGAAGGCGGTTGTCGAGGCGGTGGGCGCGGAAAAGACGCCCAAAGCCGAACTCCTGCCGTCCGACAAGGTCCAGATCCCGCCGACGCCGGCCGCATTCGAATAGGCGACACCGGTTCCGAACAGCTGGGCTGAAAAACTGCCGCTCGACGCCCCCATGGCAAAGGGGCCGCCCGTCGTCGCGGCGGCGCTGGCGGCCCCTGAAAGCCCGGCGCCCGAAAGGGTTCCGCTGAGCGCGATCGTGTTCCAGGGCGTAGACGTTGTTGAATTGATCGGCGTCGCCTTGAGATTGTTCAGGCTGCCGCTGACCGTTCCGCTGGAGAAGGACACCGACAGGTCGACGGCCCCGCTGATGTTGGCCTGGCCAAAGCCGCTGGAAAATCCGGCGACCCCCGGCGTCAGCACGACGCCATTGACGCCCGAACTGGCGTGAAACTGCGCTGTTCCCGTCGTGGGAACCTGCGCGGTCGGCGTGGTGTAGCCGGTGACAAAGAAGCCGAAATCGGTCGCCGCGGAATCGCTGGCGTCTTTACGCACCCACATGCCTGGCAACATGTCGGCGCCGTGCCCGTCGAAGCCGACCACAGACAGATAGGTCCCGTCTGCAAGCTTGTTGTCCGTGGCCGAATTGAAAAAGACCGAAGCGCCCCCTGCGTTGGGCAGAGTGACTTGCGCCTGGGCCAAGGCGGCGTTTTGGAAGGTCAGACTGGCGCTGGGGAGCGGCGCGATCCCGGTAATGGCGGACGCGCTGACCGCCATCGCCGACTCGATCAGAGAATAGGCGACATTGGTCGGCGGCGCTGAGCCAATATTAAGCGTGGGCCCGCCGCTGGCGGCGCTGGGCAGAGCCGACGACGGCGTGG
>Ga0316217_10003667_pt1 | contig 17241 bp, 12 predicted proteins | sample 1anoAmetaG_FD_203633 | JGI IMG/M metagenome (GOLD analysis project Ga0316217, IMG submission 203633) | Freshwater microbial communities from Trout Bog Lake, Wisconsin, USA - 1anoA | ecosystem: Environmental > Aquatic > Freshwater > Lake > Hypolimnion/Profundal zone | place: USA: Wisconsin...
CCCCAACCCCATTTTAAGCCTAGAGATTTTTAACTATGGTAGAAGAATCAATATCTTTAAGCAAATAGATTAGAAAAAATTTTGAAAATTTTGAGTTACTTATCAAATAGTACTTTATTCTCGAATAATAATTTCTAGTAGTGGTCGAAAGGAAGATGTTATCCTTGGGACTAAGCCAAGTAAAAAAGTGTGTTTTATTATTTTAGTCGAAGAGGAGTGGAGGAGATTGAAGGAGGAGTGAGTGAGATGGAGTGAGTTTTAGGCAAAGCAGGTATTATTCCCCTGTGGTTTACCTTGCTTGCGGCTAGTTTAATTATGCAAAATATATATCCGTGTGGACTTATTACTACTACTTTATTCTCAGCTACATATTCATTATGTTTTAAGGAGAAAACTCTGTATTATTTATTCTGTTTTCTTTATTTGTGAAAGGTATTGTTACTTAAAACAGTAACCAAATGAATAGTTAGAAGACAGACTGCAACTGGCATCAGCAACCACCAAAGCTTACAATATTTAACAAGTTACAGGAATACAGGAATACAGGATCAAGAGGAGACAATAATCTTCCTCGGTATTTAACAAGTTAATAGACTAATATTGCTCAAGATTTCTTTTATATTGGCTCATGATTGGGTATTGACCTTGTTCAAATTTTTCATTTTAGGTCAAGCTTCTAAAAATAATAAAATAAAGTGATCTAAATGGTCATTCTTAGTTAAAAGAAAAAAACTATATTTTCTTCAAGTCTGATCGAAGTTTTATTCTTTAAAAATCTTCTAAATTTTATGATTTTTTTGTAATAATTGAGAATGAACCGATTCCAAGTTAATTCATCTGGTTATTTGATTTTAGTAGTTATTTATCGATTTTGCTCTAATTTTAACAGTTAGAGCATCATCTATGCCTTGTATTATGCATATCTGCTCATAAAAAACAGGAGCTATGATAATAAGCTTGTTAGAAGATGAAGATTTGTCTTGATCAGGCTTGTTCTTTTTGATGATGTTTCAATACTCTGTGATTGTAACACTTTTAGCATAGGCTAGAAATCTTCCTCCTGAGTACTAAGAATATCTTTTATGTAAAAGTTTGATTTTTAATAAAAACAAAAATAGTGATTGGAAAATCACGGAAGATGATAAGTGGGTTTTAATTTATAAGGAATTTAGATGAATAGTTCAACTATCTTTTTCTTCTTTTTTGCCTGAATTTCTTCTTTTCAGATAAATGAGGTAATCTGCTCCAATTTTTCTTTATTTGCCATACCTAAAGTTTTTTAATGACAGAAATCCATGATTAGCAGCGTTTAAATAACTTAATTTGCTCAAAAACAACAAAAGTAGTCATCTAATCTATTAATATCAAAGAAATGAGCACAAAAAAGCTGAGGAAGGAGGTTGTCACTCTATGAAGTGTAAATAGTGAAAAAAATGCATAAAACAGGGTAATTGTATTTTTTTGAGTTTGCTATCCTTACAAAAAGCATGCCTTGTATTCTACATCAATATTGAGTAAGGACTTCAGATTTTCTCTTGTAAATTTTGCCAAATTCTTAACCATATCTCAGATTTACGAGACAACCGTTTCATCCAGTTCATAAGCAAATTTTAATACCTTAACCAGTTATTTGCAATATAATAAAATTAGAATAATCTATGCTTCTTCCAAACAAAAATACATTTAATTCAAAAAAAGCCGAGCCCAAGGAACTAGGCAACAAAAGCTTTGGGTTTTTTAATGAAAATAGCTGCAATTAGCCTAAAAAAACTCCTAAAGTTATGAACTAAAATGTTTTGAACCAGAAACTTTTTACCTAAAGCAAGCAGAACCAATTCAAACAAGACTTATGGAAGCAACCATTACAGGCCAAAAATGCGAATATTTTGATTTAGTCATCAAACTTTAAGCAAAATATTTCTCTTTCAAGTTCTAAGAAACTTAAGAAGAAAGCAAGCTCAGAATAGTATTTCTCGTTCGAAAATTATTCTTTCCGAAAATTCAGCTCCGAGTACAGGCAGGCAGCTTTAGATCTATTGGTCTAAAGGTCTATTCATGCTGACCCTTTGACTATGGCCTACTATAAACAGTTTCCTTAATATAAAGTTGACTCCTATTAGTTCTGGGAAGACTATTGGGATATGTTTATGGATGACGTTATTTCAAGTGGCATCAGCTTGGCAGTGGTCGATGTTGACAACAATTAAGAGCTGATTGCAGTCTACACGTTCAAAAACTTCAACTATCTTCCCCCTCACCCCCAACATGACTAAAAATATTTGAAAGGCCTCACGATTGTGTCGGCTAAAGTAGTGCTGCAGTAGGAGCTAATACAAAAATCGGCACCCGAAGTTCAAGATATCTTATTTAACTCGCCACTGGTTGCTGAGGCATGTGCGGCAGCCATCAAAGAGGAACATACTGGAAAGCGGCTGTAATCGATGATGACGAGCTTGGCTGAAAAACTACTCAGAGATGCGGGCTTTTAGTTTGCGATTATTCTGGCCTCAGACTAGCTCTCAATCTAGGTACTATAAAAGCGTTAATTTACAAAGCTATCGGAGATGAACTGTGAGTAATTCGAACTGATGGAAAATAAACCTTTTGAAAGTATATAAGAAACACATAAGACATCTTCTCTTTGGTTCAAAAGCCTCAGATGATAATCTCATCCTTCTTTTTTTAAACTTTCTTCTTATAAAATGGGAATTCAAAATACAATCATTTTGGCCCAAAACTAGCTTGCAGGCATCATTCATGCCGAAGACACGCTCTATAATAAATTTGAATTATTGATCTTCATGAAGTTTCGCCAGTCTTTGAACTATCTTGAAATCGAGATAGAAGACACATGGTTGAAGTTTTAGAATTTACTATGCATACAGAGCATTCTTTTTTGGTGGATCGAACTTTAAGTACGCCATTATTGAGTATAATCTACTCTAACCACTTTCTTGTTATTCAGCTTAAAGTTTTCAGTAATAATAAAGCCATTAGTGATTGATGTACAGATCGAAGATAATTAATAAAAGAGCAATCAATAATTATTTTTGATGACCGCCAAGCCATTCACTAACTGAATTAGGCATTTTCTTTCCATTCCGAACAACAGCCAAATATTTAACTTACAAAATGTCAGTTTTGATTGCAGTGCACAGGTAGAAGCAGTATTGAGTTCAGGAGATGTGGTTGCAAATATCGAAGGCATAAACATGCATGAACTTATTGATAATGATTGGCAGGTAATCACTAATCAGTTTAAGCATATCTGAGATACTTATTGGAAGCAATATTTTAGATTAAAATGAAGTGAGCAGCCAGAAACTTATTTGAGGCCAATCCTACTTCAAAATAGTATAGAAGGAGTTTGGCTGCTATCGCAAATGCAGTTCCAACATTACAATTAGACTCACACTCATTATTTGGATGGTAACCTTGATTAGCATTTACTTGATAGAATGACCCCTGATTCACTGCAACATAGCTGCAACTTGGCCCTATAGGCTCGGATGAATGGGTGGCAGAGTGGAGGACCATTGCCCACTAGATCAGTTGATGACTACCTGGGTAGACAATCTGGAGATGAGTACTCAAATGTTATTTAAGTTATAGTTTTATCTGTATGATCTCTAGGTTTGTGAAAAAACAAGTTTTTTGATCGTTTATTGTTAGTGATGTTGTCTTGCAATTCCTTATCTTGAGGTTTTCCTCTCGAGCTTTTTCTCTGAAATCTCTTCCTCCAGAGCATATTCAAAAACCAATTGCCCTCAACTATACGCATGATGATAACAAAGTTAGCAAAAAGCTATCTTGAGATAAACGTGACTTAATTATTTAAAACATTTTGGGTAATATTGATATTGCAAATGCAATTAACAGAGACAATCAGCAACAATTAGCCGGTTGGCGCATTTTTACATGTTGGCAAACCGTACAGATTACTTAGTGGTCCTTGCAATCTTTCAAACAGAATGGTAGCCAGCAGCAAAAGAATCCTGTAAAAATGAAGAGACAGCAACACCAGAAAAAAGTCACACATCCAGAGGAACTTCTTGCGCGGGACCCTGTTTCCCGTCTGCAAACAGCGCATCAAAGGTCACTAGAAACATGCCCTTGATTAGGAGCATTTCTTTGGTTGTTAGGCGCATATCCTTGGTTGGGAACGATTCCTGGGTTGGGAACAATTGCTTGGTTTGGAATATATCCCTGGTTGGGTATATATCCTTGGTTTGGTATATATCCTTGGTTGGGAACATAGCCTTGGTTATTGGGAACATATGGTTGGTTGGGGTTGGCATATCCTTGACTTCCTTGGTGGAATGAGCCTTGACTGAATGATCCTTGTTTGGGTGGAATGTAGTCGGAATTGGGCGCCTGAGCGTAATAGGCTTGAGGTGGTGGAAGCGGAGGGTAGTTGCCTACATGATCAGATGCTGGTTACCTGGCGGATATTCGGGAGGGACATAGCCGATGATCTCGTTGACAATTTCATTCTTCGCGAGTTGGTAAGGATTGTTCGACTCTGGAATGTGTTCTTCAGTGATGAGCGGCTGAAAATTGAATTGGTTATCGGGGTTATTTTGATTATTCATTCTGGAAAAAATATAAGTATTTGACTAGGACACAGAGTTAAATTAAGATATAGCTGGCTAAAGCTTATAATCAAGCATTAAATAAAATCTTGTGTTTGATCCAGTATCTAACTTATAGGTTTAATTATGTTATTAAGAGTTTTGATTTTTGATATCAATAAAATACTTTACATTACATTGCGGCGACATTCAAAAGTTTAAATCAGCTGAGAATAACATTCAGATGACTTCATATTCACTCGAATTATCATTAAAACGTAGCAAATCAATCTTCGAAACAGACTTAATCGTCGTTATCCATTATCTCGAGGTATGGCACCAAAACAAGCCTTTTTAGAAGTTTGTTGATAGTGGCTATGTTGTTCCGGCCATCGCTTACGAACCACGAGATGCTGCTCTTATCCATGTCGATCTACATCCTGACTGCCATCCCGACATCCAGACACCCGATTTTGCTGCGGGACCATTTGTTATTGGTCACAATGTGACCTGTTTTAAAGCTGAACGCGATGCAGTTCTTTTTATTGTAGCTTTCCTCTCGGTCCTTTTCTCTGAAATCTATGACCCCGAACCATATGTAAAACCGCTTGCTCTCAACTATGCGCATGGTGATTATATGTTTTCCTGTGACTGGGATAGGGTAGTCAAAGACCATTTGCTGGTAACTCGTCCCCTTAATCTTTCTTATAACGTTGCCGTTAACTTAGTAACTTTTGCATGAAGGAATTTAGCTCCTGAAGATAGCAGGGATTCTTTTGGTTTCAGCTGGAGGTTCATCTAACCTTCCAGCGAATATTTGACCTGGCCTCAAGCTTTGAAACTCATTTAATTTGACGAAGGGTTTATATTTGGCCTCGCCTTTATATTCAGGGTTGAACTAATCATACTAGAGGACTGCTGGGGCTTTCATGGCTGCTTTGATTCGGTTGATCCTTCCCAAGCGAACAGCCTCGATGTCTCCTGTTTTTCTGTACTCCTCAAGTTTCTTTTGATAGTCAGCTTAGTTTGGTTATAAGCCATTCTATTAGGCAATCGGCTTCTCACTTTTGTGCTTTTGCTTTTTCTGTTTTTTCTATTATTTTTTGTCCTTCTATATTTTTTTATTTTTCATATCGTTTCGTTTCGGGATATATTACTAGACCTAAGATGAATTTTAGAGGTCAATATTTTAGGGAATTTACTGTTGGTTTCCTCTGTTTCTCAATTTATTCATTCCAAATATATCTGTTGTTGTTGGTTTGATGAGTGCTGGCTATATTCGAGGTTTATCTGGTTGGTTGAGCTTTAATGGTTTGTTTTTTTGGTGCCTCAGCTCTAGTTTTCGCCTAATCGCATCCTTCACTTCCCAAATCCCATCCTCTCCATTCATGTCAACAGAAATTATATCTCGGTCAAGGGCTCGAATCTTTTCAACCTCCTTCGCCTCTTCGTCAAGGTCGATTGTGTTATTTTTATCATGATCTGTGTTCTTTGACTCTGGTTCTGCGAGTTGATGGTTGTTCTGATTCTAAGGTGATTTTTGTTTGCGGTCGGCTTCGATCAGTTTTTTCAGCAATTTTCTTTGTTTCTTCTTTTTCTTTCTATCCTTCTTCTTTTACTTTGACTTTTTGCTTTTCTTCTTGCCTTTTTTCTGCTTCTTGATGCTCTTCTTCAGTTTCTCAATTAGCTTCTTAGCAACCATATTCTAATCGGGCTCAGTGTCGTCTTTCTCACTCTTATCCAGGTTGAATTTTCTCATGTTGGCCTAAAATTGTTGATTGATGCGGCCAGTAACAGCTTCCACCAACCCACCGATGTTCTACCTGAATGCCTGCTTCATCTATTCAGTTTGCCTGCCGATCATTTCATTCTGCTCATCTATTTTTCTATCCTGGAGCTGTAGTTTTTACTGTAGTTCCGAAATAATGAGACTATCGTTCCTCCTTTAGAGTTCTGCAAAAAAGAGCTACTTTTTCAAGAAATAGTTATGCTAGACCTTCTACGCCTTCAGGTTTACTTACATCAGTTCACTTTAATAGAGGATTCTTAGTCTGTAGTCTTCTCCTTTGTTGGATTCTTTGGAGGCGTCGATGACTGAGATGGTGCCATAGAGTTAAGAGAAGTTATTTTTGCTGATGGCTTGATCCCTCTTTTTATTTATAAAATTGAATATCTTTTCAATTTTGTTTTGTGATTTCTTATCTTCGCCTCTGAACTAGCCCCTGAAGAGCTGGGTGGGCTCTGCAATTTGAATGGCCTAGAATTTGAGAGTTTGTGGGTTGGTCCATTAGATATCAATGCTGTGTAGTTTGGTTTTGAAGTTGAGATATTTCGGATAGTTCATAAGCTGCTGTGTTGCCAAGGGGTAGCTATAAATAAAACGCTATTCTGTTCAGTTTTTAATGCTTATACTTGTATTGTTCATTTTTTTTATCAGCTTGCCTCTCTACCCGATACACGGCAAATAGCAAGAATTAGTTTTAGAATTTGCTTTAATGCCATTGGGTTGGGTCAGGCCCTAAAGTGTTCTAGGCTCTACTGATTTTTTATTGACTAGCATTCGGGTTTAGTGGTCAAAGTTGCTGTTTAAGATAGTTGATTGGCCTCTTCGAGTTGGATGGGCATCATTAAGTCCACTTCAGTATGACTGTTATTTAAGAAATAAAATAGCTTTGTGAATATTAATTGATGAATAATTCGAGATAATAATCACAAAAATCAACAACTTCATATAAATGACGAAACACAGTAAATTTGCATTTTTCCTGGAAGACGCTAGCCTTGAGCTAAAACTGCCTGTTATCCATACTACCAGTAAAAACACTTAGTAACAGTTAAAAGGAAATTAATTGCAGGGAAAGCAAGAGCAGGCGATAGGAGATAGCAAAAGTGGGGGTGGAATGGCTTTCTGGGGTTTGCGGGGAGAGGCAGGTTGGGTCAGCGCCTGTGGGTTTTATTCATTTTAATTTAGCAGCACTAATAATCGATTATAAATAAATAGTTAAGAAGAAATCACCTAGTAATGGCCACATCTATCAAATACATACGCAACAGACTCCAGACCACCTCCAATCTCATCAAAATACACAACTATAGCTACTACAATGACAAACCCATCGGAAGCGGAAATTTTTCAACCGTCTTCGAAGCCTTTTCCCACACCACGCGTTTGAGTTTTATTATCCAGACAGCAAAATAGCTGGTAAAATAGTCAAAATGAGCTCTCTCACCTTCAAAAAACTTGAAGAACTTCTCGATCAATAAATTTAAATCCTGCTCACACTCGACCACATCAACACTATCAAATGCTACGACGTGCTAAAGACTCCCTAGTAATGCTACATATTCACTGAATACTGCGACGGAGGCACTCTTGAGAAGGTTTTGAAATAGCGAGGCCCCCTCAATGAATAGCAGGCTTGGCCCTACATCAAAGGAATCTACGAGGGCCTCAAATACCTAAACTCAAAGAACATCATCCACAGAGACCTGAAACCAGCAAATATTTTCCTGAAAGAGGATATCGTCAAAATAGCAGATTTTGGATTCGCGGTCAAGGCCAAGTAAGAGTGATTCTATTCAGAGAAAAATTCCAAGACATGAACATCGGCTCTCCCTTCTACATGGCTCCAGAAGCCTTCATTGCCAACACCTATGGCAGCAAGACTGACGTCTGGTCCTTTGGCATCATTTTGTATGAACTTCTGCATGCCAAAACACCTTTCTGGGAAATCCAGGATGCCGAGTCTCTCCACTCCAGGATCACAGTCCCAATAAAGAGGGAGAACTTCAGACCAGAAATAAGTTATGAACTGAGAGACCTGATTCTCCGGTGTTTGTAGATAGACTAATCCAAACGTATTTCAATATAGGAAATCGAGAACAGTTACTTCATGAGAAAGAGGACTTCAGGACTAGACCATTCGTATTACGGTTCCAAACACAACATTCGACTCTTATCGCCTAGACCCCAGATAAATCGATGCGGCACTCACACGATAATTAGGATTCCCACCATGACGTCAGTAAAGGGTAGGCAGGAAGATAACGTCACCAAAGAAAACAGCTAGCCTCAGAATAAGAGCTATTACGATTTCCTCAAAGTCAAATCCTACTCCAAGCTGTATCAGCTCAACAAAACTGCTTGTTCGTCGCTATAAACCAACCCTGAATCGCCAGGGCTAGCAGCTTATCGGCCGTCTGTCTACAAAACCACAGACTCATTCCGCGTGAAGCCTGAGATAAAGTAGGTGAAGACTATGACATATGACGCCTACCTTAGTCGAAACAACAAGAACCAGGCTATTAAAATTAAATGATGTGTATACTATAACTTACAAACTCAGCCACCCGATAATACTTTTACTCTAAAATCACCAGTATTTGGTTTCTACGGCTATCTAACCAAATCGCTGGTACTTTACCCTTCTTTGACGTCAAAATAACAAGCCTATTTCTGAACTATTCTGGCATTGAATTACGCCTGTGAGCTTATGATGGGTAGATCTCATTTATTTAGCATGGCCTATCCATATTAGAGCTTGCTTGGGTAATGTGTAGGCTAATGTAAGTTGCTTTTTTATAATTTTTTTATTCTAGCTTTGTTAGCTTTTATCGTTAAAACTCTTTTACATTATAGCGATGTAATACGTATCGCGTAATCATATAAGAATATACTAATTTAATGTAGCAAGTAAGAGTAACGGTTTGGAAGAAGCTTGAAGTGGTCCTAAAACCCTACTTCCTAGGCAGAGATGAAATCGACAAGCAGACAGTGGAAAGTATCCTCATGACTATCTTCAAAGAGAGGAAAACAGAACTAGAGTACGTGTTAAAGAATTTTGGTCGAATCGATACTGATGGGAATGGCACTGTCTCTTTTTTCGAGTTCGGGAATTTCCTCCTCACGACCCACTGTGGGTAGCTGGTTCTTCAACGAGATCATCTGCTTGGAAAAATGAGTCAGGGAAAACAAAGAATAATGACTCTTGAAGAGTATAGCAGGCTGATTAGTGCAGCCTTTGGTTTTTTGGAGATGGATTGTCCCGAGGATGTTAAATCATAATTTTCCAGGCGGGCCAATGCTGAAGGGTATATAACCTATGGAGATTACTTTGAAAGCTTCAAATTCTATGTCAATAAGGATCCTAAACCATTTTCTTGTCGTTCTCAAGGATCACAGACCAGAAAAGAGATTTAGCAAACAAAAGAGCAACAGGAACAAAAAGAGCAAAAATAGCTTCAACCAGCAACTGAAGTTAATGAGAGGAACCAAGCAAAACCTTGTGAACTGCTTGCGGGTAAGTAGCTTAGCATGAATGAACTATATGCCTTTATGTTCAAACTTATAGATACAGAAAAGCATGGATCTATCACGTTTGACCAGTTTGCTGCTTTCATCAAGACTAAGATTGGAAAAGACCTAAAGAATGACCCCAAATGGGTTAAACCGAGAGCAAACAGTTCAAAAGCAGGTCTCAAGATCGCGAGTACAGGACTGCTGTCTAATTTGGGAATTTTAAAGCAAATTCACTCTGGCTTAGAAGCGACATACAACTTCAAGTGATCTAATTTTCCTTTGCATTTTTTCATATCGCGAATTATGAAATCAGGATAGCCTCTGAAAACTAGTTGTTTTCATAAATTAATACACTTGCGTTGTGCTATGTTTGATCAAGGTTTCGAGCAGTATTTATAAAAGGCTTGAGTTATAACAGCTAACTAAAGATAAATGTAGTAAGCTATCTTTTCCGAAATATTTAGTGCAAATTTCGAAATAATCAAAACTCAACCTTATAAAGGAACTAGCTACATGGAAGACGCGCTTGCCTTTTAATTTGATATTTTACTGGAAGTAGCTGCAGCTGCCAATCCAGCTGAGACCATAACATTAGTTCTTTTTAGTCTATTTATATAGCTTTAAAAAATGCTGACCTGATAGATAGTGCTATAATTTCCGACTGTGTTATGCCCTATTTCCTGGGACAGTTGTCTAGAAACGATCTGGTTTAAAACTAATACGTCAAATTGCTTATAATAACATATGGAGGTTACTATAGCGGAGTCGAAGACGAGAGAGTCAGCGGAGTAGTATCTCAAAATAGAATAGAATACCTAGTACCTCACTCACCTCATCAGGTACTCGACTAACAAGCGACGAGTGTACCTGAGGCAAGACATGAACCCGCCGGACCTCAGGTCAGTAGCTGCCTTGACAGTGCAGCTATCCTACCTGCTGTTCACTTGCTACGTCAAGCAGGTCACAGTGTTGATCAGTCGTAAGTTTATGCTGCTCAACCCGCTCAAGCGAGAAGTGAGTTCCTAAATCTGTTGTGAGTATATTCTGGAGAAGGATTTCCTGAGTTTGAGGGAGTAGGAGCAAAAGATCGTGCACTAGAATTTCGAAAGGCATGAGTTTTCGACCTCCGATATGCGTGCCTATGGTAAATATACGCTGAATTATGTGAAGAGCATGCTCGAGATGATCAAGATACAGATGGAGAAGTTCAAAACTACTCAAGACAAAATGCTGGCGAAGCAGTTCCTTAATCTAGAAGCTATTAAAAACTTTCTCGAGGGCAGGCTGCAGTCCATATAACACCCCAGGATAGTTATCCTATCCTTCGAGTAGAGTGAGATTTTCAGGTAGTACAGCATACTAGTCAAGGTCATGAACAACTCAGTTTTCTCCCTGATTAAGAACAGCAAGTTCAAATCCATCTTCAGCTAGATTTGCGACCTGGAGTACAACCTTTCCAAATCCAAGGACAAGCATAAAACTTTCCTATAGGCCTACTCTTTGGAGATTTAGAACTCGATCGAGTAGCTCTTGAAGTTGCTGATAAAGTTTGATATTATCAGAGTAGACCAGAGTATCAATAATTATCAGGAAAAGCCCAACCCTCAAGAAACTCCCAATAAACTAGGGGGACCTGGTAAAAATATGGGTCCAGGCGCAAGTAAAATGCAGAACATTCCGCTGCAGGCCCCATCTAGCCCTTCAGCTAACTTCCTCAGCGAGTTAAATAAACCCACGCAGCCAGCCGTAAAACCTTATGTCCTCGGAGATGTAGAGGACATAAATCTTCCAGATCGCAAATATTTCATCAAGGTGCAGATGTACTAAAAGTCCTGGAGACAGTTCACTCCAAAAATATATGAGCTGCTCAAATTCGAAGCATTGAATAACTACAACACAAGTGAAGGTAAAATGTAGGATGAAGGTGAGCCTAAGTAGCAGAAAGATACGAAGCAGCCGCCGAACTCAGCCAAAAACGAGTTTGTTATAGAATTTATGCCTGTGAAAGGGTTGCTGGTTGTCAAATACATCACGCCAGTTGAGCTCAATATCGAAAATACTGATTTCGTGATGTTTCAATGCAACAACATAGCCTACCATTGGTCGCAGGTCAGCATGGAGCTGGTTTAGAAATCGACCAACAAGTCGGTGAAGAAGAAGGAGAGGTACTTGGCCCTAAAGACCATCACACACCTGCACATAGCAGACAGGCCGTTGTTCAAATTGCTGCTAATGTTGGATTTGGTGATGCTCTGCGCGAAGATCGCTGAGCCGTAGCTGAAGAAGAGCGTGATAAAAGCGTAAGACTACAACCGAATCGAATAGATTTCACTGAAGGTGAACCATATGATAAACCTGTTCATCCGCAAGATAGAGAGGTACTACAAGATCTTATCTGAATCGGAGAACTCCAGCAAAAGCAAAATGATGTGATGGCTGTATTTTAATAACCATGGCGACCGAATTGCTGGCTGGCCCATATAGAAATGGGTGATTTCTAAAACCAAATATAATAGTTGTGCAGTTATATTCATATGGAAAACCAGGACAATCCCTTCAGGTCAATGTACCTCATGACCATTCCCAACAATAAAAAAAAATATGCCTACTCTCGCTCAACTCTAGACGTCTCCGATATCCAGGGCACCAAGTCCCGCTACATCGAGCACCCCCGCCCCCAAAGAGATAATCCTTTGCATTCTTACGAAATAGAAAAGTCACAACCCAAGCAGATCATCCCAGAAGTAGTAAATAAGCCTATTTTCAGCCTGTAGGTCGATGACATCTAAGGTACGCTATTATTTATGAAGGAGCCAGACCAAAATTAAACAAATTTGTCACCAAAAGACATACTAACCCTCTCGAGCCGCAGTATCAGAGTCCGAAGGTGTAGTATCTTCCTGCATAGTCTCCGAAATTCATTAGAGATGGCATGCAAATCGACGTACGTTTCATTTAAAGCAGGACATTGAAGGCGTCAGAACTCGAGAAACCTTCGCCATTAAGCTATAAAGAGCCGGAAAAACGATCAACACTAAGCAAGAAATTGTCGCGAACATAAAACCCACTCTCAAAGGATTTACAAGAACCACTGCAAACATCGACTTTTCTTTGACCGCAGAAGATATTAATAAAGGCGATGATCACTACGCCAATCTGCCTAAAAGAACGACCAACCCGCTAGAGCCAAGGTACCACATTTCAGGCGAAAAGGATTATGGAGAAATCAAGGGCAGCAAAAGCCAGCCCAAGAACAACGGGCTGCCCTTAAGACCCAACAATTCCTTAGTAACCAATGATATTGCAGGAGCCAAAACCAAAATCAACAATTTTCTCATTTAGAAAAAGTAGGAAGTGCCTAACTCCAAGCCAGAGTCTTTGAAGCGAGGGATTTCTTCAAACAGAAAAACTAATCCTTTGCAGCCTAGCTATAAATATCCAGGGTGGACATAGAACGGGAGTGTGAAATATGAAACTTTTACTCGTCCTAAAACTGCCCACCAAAGGTTTGATGCCTTTTTAAAGTGATATTCTCTATAACATTTTTTTCGGATTACTCCACTACAAAATAACAGCTGCCTGATCAAGATAAAGATGACAAATATGATGATACCAAGGTTGAAGGTCTTGATTACTCTTTGCAGGTATGGTGTTCTTATATGAATTTTATCCCAACACGTCTCATTCATAATAATATAATCCTTCGTACAAGCTGTAAATATGAGTGGACACAGATAATGGGCAAAATTTTGAACGTCTTCGGCATTGTGGCGGGAACTATCTACGTCATTCCTCCACTTCGCCACCACTTCGACCAGAAGTTATGGAAACACGTTCGTAACTACAACACTGCACTGAACCAGCGCAACAAATTCAACACTGAGGAAGAGTTCCACGAGTTTTTGGGCAACCTAGGCCACGGCTTGGTCACCTTCTTCGATACCAAGTATTGATCCGCTAAAGAATATCAATCTCATCTTGACATACTCCCACTGCAGATTAATATTCCCAATAAAGTTAGAAGTATAACCCTATAAAGCCTTGAAAAGCGAGCTCAAATTCTAAAACTATAAACTAGAGGCTGCCTTGCCAAAGGGTGGATTAGGCTTTACCAATGACGATGAGTTTGTTTGTTGTTTAAAAGTTGAGAGGCATGTTAATTGCTGTGAGATTTGGATTTGAAAATTATAAAATTTATTGGATATTATGAGTAGAACAGCCAAGCCAGCCCAAAGCACTGCCAAAGCCCCCACTTCCTCAGCAAAGATTGCCAAGCCAACTGCCTGGAAAGATCGTCTCAACGGTGAGGACTATGATGAACTTAAGCACACTTTCGAAGTCTTTGATGAGGACGGAAGTGGAACAATAGACCCTGTTGAAATCAGCAAGGCTCTCGAAGAGTTGGGCTTGGATAAAAGAAACCCATTCATCCTCAAGCTCATCACCTCTCTGAAAGATAAAAATAAACCAATTAACTTTGATGAGTTTCTTGACACAATTGCATCTCAAGTGGGAGAGACCAAGACCAAGGACGGGCTCAAGAGGGTATTTGCGCTCTTTGATAAGGACGAGAACGGAGTGATCGACTTCTAGGAGTTTAAAGCGATTGCTAAAGAGACGACTCAGGTGCTGAATGACGACTAAATTCTTGAGATGTTGCACAGCACCCATATCAATCACAAAACATCAACAAACGAGGGCTTCACATTCGAGGAGTTCTACACAATTGTGTCGAAATTCGCCAATAAATGATGATCGATTCCTCATGATTTCTTATTTTGTTGACAATTAGATTATCCGTTTATAATTTAACGTTTGTTTTAATGAATTAAGAAGAGCTGGCAGATGAGTAACTTGCAAGGTTGGAAGAGGCAATTAATCAAAAAATATAAATAATTCGAAGTGTGCTACAGGAAGAAGACCGTTCAATCGTTGAGGAGATAGTCATGAAGAAGAGTCACTCCACAGACCCTAGTAAATATCCTATCACCTAGTCTACCCAAAATTTGACAAAAAAGTTTGCTACTACCAGGAGTTTTGGAAGGTTTATCTGCTCAATTAAATTATGATCTCGAAGATTAAGGAATACTCTGAAGGCAACAAAATATTGATCAAAGAGGTACAATAGCTGGAGGATGCCGAGAGGGATTGGATGTCAATTTGGACTCAGAAAAGCAAGAAAAAAATAAGGAGAACTTCGGATATGATAGAGAAAAGTTATCAATGTCCTTTTTAGAGATGTATGAGAACTTACGGCTCCGATGTATCACTAAACCTGCACATGAAACTCAAGCATAACAGCGGAACAAAGACTTAGCGCTAAACCTTAGCGAAGTAGATTTGTTTGGCTGAATAAAAAGGGCTTAAAGTAAAGATAACGCTGAATTTTCCCCCTGGATATTTGTAGGAGTTCCGATAGAGCTTCCGAAAATAAAATGCGATATGAAAACAAAATGATAATGTTTAAGCCTTGCTTCAATTGCTGCTGCTTCTAATTGCAAATAACTCATAAATTTCGACCTGAAGGCTGAATTTCAAGAGGTCGAATTTATTAAAAATACGCATACTTTGAATCACAAAACCATTTAAAATTATATCTGTGTTTTGGTTGATAGGGAATAAAAAAATCAGTTCATAGAGATCAATGTGCTTTGTTATTTTAACTGTGAGTTGTATTTTATAGGTCTTCCAGTTTTGGTCTTTTCTCCAGGGAAAAGCAGTATATCCCGAGGTAGGTTGAAAGCTGCTGGACTGTGTTGGAGATGAAAGTCAGAGAAATGTAAGCTATGATTGCGAGAAATGCCCAAAACACTAAGATTTGACCCTGCAGCCATTCAAAGTGCTGGCAAATCGCCATCAACAGTGTGCTCACTATCAAAGGGATCAGTTCATAGGGGAAAATCTCCAGTTTCATCTAAATAGAGTTATATTTACCCTAGTGACAGAGGAAATTATAATTTTGCATACCAATAGCGACATTAGTAGTCCAAAGCTAAAAAGAACGACGCCGAGATAGGCTTTGAAAAAGGAGAACCACAGCCATGCAGCAAACAGAGGCATTAATACCAAAAGGCTGAAACATTATAAGAGTGGCTTTAGCTTGTTTTAGCTGTTGAGTATCGTCTTGCAAAATTAGAAAAGTGTCACCAAAATGATGAGCAGGCCAAAGTAGTAAGCAACCATTCCACCCAGATGCATATTAAAGGCATTCAGCAGCACACTACTTGTTATTTTGCTGGTTATTGAGGCTGGTGCGATTTCCATGAGTGAGATCTTCCAGAAAGATTGACCGTAGATGGCAGTCAAAAGGTGGACCACCATTGTTGAGTATTGGCATTCTGTGACTCCGAACTGCCCCACGCTTGTTTGCAGGATGCCTGTGTTGTATTCTTTCCAGTTAGCCAGCCAGAATGAGGCATAGGCAGCCATGTACAGCATGTACCCTTCGTAGTATTCGAGTTGGGTCGCCTAGCAAATTTGGATTATCAAGAACGAAACAGAAAAGGCATCACAGCCGTGATCAAACAGTTGTCCGAGAGGGGAACTAGATTTGGTTCTTCGAGCTTGCTTGCCGTCGATGGCGTCCAGGGTGGAATAGGAGAAGACGCAGAAGGCACAATAGTAGAAAACCCAGGAAGGGATGTTGTTTTTGAAGGTGAAGTCGTAGCACAGAATTACCACAGCTGAGGATAATAACAGTAACCAACCGATAAAGGTTATGAGGTTGGGAGCCACCCACACTGGCACAAGTGAGACCACGAAGTTCCAGTAGGGCTGAAGAGCGTGGTCCATCCAGGTATATTCGCCTGATTTGTACTGGTAGAAGGCGAGGTGCTTGAGTCCCTCCGGAGTGATAAATCCTGGCGTTTTCATTTTAAAAATTAATAATTTTCATCACAAAGTTATCATCCACGCTTAAGAGCTTACGCTCCAACTTCATATCTAGCTTCCGGCTATAGGCCGTTTGAGATTGGCAGTTTGGTCCAAGAGGATAGCCTAAAGAGCCTGTATGACCAAATACCAAAAGCACTCGGAATTTATACTATAATTGGGTTTTATCAACAATCCAAATTTTGGCACTAAGGAGTAAAAATTCAGTATATTTCGTATGATTTCCAGCTGTAATTGGAAGTAGTTCACTGTTTTGTTTCAAATAATGCCAAAAATTGACCTGAATAACTTATTCGATCCATAACCAAATAACGATAACGGTAAATTCTAATACGGAAAAACTTATAAGTGCAATATTTCGTTTTGATAAAAGTAAAGGAATGGATAGTTGTTGACCTTTTAGTAAATTTCCAACTCCTGTGCCTATATTTTGTACATTTTTGATAGAGTCAACATATTTATCATTAAAAAACCGTGGGG
>Ga0316217_10003668_pt1 | contig 17241 bp, 9 predicted proteins | sample 1anoAmetaG_FD_203633 | JGI IMG/M metagenome (GOLD analysis project Ga0316217, IMG submission 203633) | Freshwater microbial communities from Trout Bog Lake, Wisconsin, USA - 1anoA | ecosystem: Environmental > Aquatic > Freshwater > Lake > Hypolimnion/Profundal zone | place: USA: Wisconsin...
CATCACCAACGGCGGCACGCTCGACCTGGAGAATCCGACCGCCCAAGCCCTGTCGTTCACCAATCTCAATGACATCGCCGGAAAGCAATTCCTGATCGCCGGCGCGGGCGCCGGCGGCAATGGCGCCATCGTCAACAATGGCACTGTCAATCAGCAGGACGCCGTGCAGAATCTTGCGCTGACGGCCAATGCCTCGGTGGGCGGTCCCGCGCGCTGGGACTTGCGCGTGCCGGACGGCAAATTTCATCCCGTGCTGGATTTGCGTGGATTTACATTGACCAAGACGGGCTCCAACCAAATGAGTCTGGTCTCGGTTCTGGTGACCAATGGTGGCAATATCGTCATCAACCAAGGTACTCTCTCCTTCGAGACCACTTCCAGCAACGCCACCACCGCCATCACCATCAATGCCGGTGGTGTCATGGGGCATTACCGCGAAAATGCCGGTTTCTTCACCGCACCCATCACGCTGAACGGCGGCATGATTCGCGATTTAAACGGCACGCCTGGTTCCACCAATGATTCTCCCATCACGCTCACGGCGAATTCCTTCCTGGACCTCAACACTAATTCCGTGGACCAGCTCCGGTTGAATGGCGTCATCTCCGAATCCGGCGGCTCCTTTGGCCTCACCAAAACCAACGGGGGCAGTTTCGGCGGTTCCTTTTCGCTGGCGGGGGTCAACACCTACAGCGGTCCAACCATGGTCGTGCAAGGCACGCTGATTCTGGCTGGCAACGGTTCCATTGCCTTGAGCAAGCTGATCAATGTTTCCTCCTATGCGACCTTTGATGCGAGCCAGCGCACCGATCAAACCCTGACCTTGTACGCCGGCCAGACCTTGAGCGGATTTGGCACGGTGACCGGCAGCGTCACCACCGTCAGTGGTTCCACGGTGGCTCCCGGTTCGACGGCGGGTACTGGTACGCTGACTTTCGATAACAGCGTGGTCTTGGGTGGCACCAACACCATGAAGGTGACCCACGCCTCCGTCGCCACCAATGACGTTTTGAATATTGTCAATGGATCGCTTGCGCTTGGTGGCACGCTCAACGTCGCGCTGCTGGGCAATTCCTTCGCCGCCGGCGACTCGTTTAAGCTGTACACCGCGCCGGGCGGACTCAGCGGCACGTTTTCCGCCACCAACCTGCCGGTGCTTTCCGGCGGCTTGGGCTGGGTCACCACCAACCTCGTCAATGGAATCTTGAGCATCGTCAATGTGGTGAACCTCAATCCGACCAATATCACCTCGAGTGTTTCCGGCGGCACGCTTACGCTCTCCTGGCCGGCGGACCACACGGGCTGGGTGTTGCAGGTGCAAACCAATTCGCTGGCAGTCGGCCTTAATTCCAGCGCCAATGCTTGGTTTGCCGTGCCCGGATCGAGTTTGGTTAACACCAACATTATCACCATGGATCCCACCATCGGAACCGTGTTCTACCGCCTGGCCCCGCCGCAATAACGGACTCTCGCGGTTGATAATCGGTAAAGCGTCCAAGTCCTTCCGATTGTCGCGAAACGACCTCGGATATGAGCCAGACACGCCAGTGTCTGGTGATGTGAATGAAAATTTTTCGTCCTGCAGGGACGGTGGAAAGGGCGGGCAATCCGCCGTCCACCATCCCTTCAGGAAGTTTGAGCGTTGGGGTCGTTGCCAGCCACTTCGCAGCTGGCTGATGTCCGCAGTCGCTCCGCGACCGAACTGCGCAGAGGATACCGGCCAGAAAGCCCGCAGCCTTGGGGGCCTCGGTTGGAGCGACCGCCCGCCGCAAAAAATTCCTGTTCCGCCGTAATTCCATCTTTTCAAACGCCCGGCGGCGGACTATGCTTGCGGTTCCGTTTCGTGCATCACCGGCGTTTGGCCGGTGTGGGTTTCCAGATTTTGTATGGCACTGATTGTTCAAAAATACGGCGGCACCTCGGTGGCGAACACCGACCGCATCAAGAATGTCGCCGCGCGCGTGGCCAAATACCAGGCGCAAGGGGACAAAATCGTCGTTGTCGTCTCCGCCATGAGCGGCGTTACCGACGGACTCATTAAGCTGGCCAAGGACCTCGCCCCGCTGCCCAGCGAGCGGGAAATGGACATGCTGCTGGCCACCGGCGAACAACAGACCATCGCCCTCACCGCCATCGCCCTCCAGACCCTTGGCGTGCCGGCCATTTCCATGACCGGCGCGCAGGCGGGCATCCTCACCGATGGCGTTCACACCAAGGCCAAAATCCACAACATTTCCCCCAAGCAGGTGCATGAAAAATTGAATGCCGGCAGCGTCGTCATTGTCGCCGGTTTTCAAGGCGAAACCAGCGATGGCCAGATCACCACGCTCGGACGCGGCGGATCCGATCTGACCGCCATCGCCCTGGCCGCCGCGCTCAAAGCCGACCTGTGCCAGATTTATACGGACGTGGACGGCGTTTACACCACCGACCCGCGCATCGTGCCCAACGCCAGGAAGCTGCGCGAAATCTCCTATGATGAAATGCTCGAGCTCGCCGGCCTTGGCGCCAAGGTGATGCAGAGCCGCTCCGTGGAATTCGCCAAAAAATTTGGCGTCGTGTTTGAAGTCCGCTCCAGCCTTAATGAAAACCCAGGAACCATTGTGAAAGAAGAAACCAAAAGCATGGAAGGCGTTGTCGTTCGCGGCGTCGCCCTCGACAAAAACCAGGCCAAAGTCACCGTCATCGGCGTGCCGGACAAGCCCGGCGTGGCCGCGAAAATTTTCAAAGCCCTTGGCGACGCGGCCGTCAACGTGGACATGATCATCCAGAACGTCAGCCATGGCACGGACGCGCCTTCCACGGACATTTCGTTCACCGCCGACAAGCCGGACTTGCTCAAGGCGCAAAAGGTCATCGAAAGCCTGAAAAAGGACATTGGCTACCGCGAGTTCATCACCGCCGAGAAGATCGGCAAGCTGTCCATCGTCGGCGTCGGTATGAAATCGCACACCGGCGTGGCGGGCAAGCTGTTTGAAACCCTGGCCAATGAGGGCATCAACATTGACATGATTTCCACGAGCGAGATCAAGATTTCCGTGGTCCTGGACCTCGCGAAAGCCGAGCAAGCGGTCAAGGCCGTCCACGCGGCGTTTATCGGGTGATGGGTGAAAGCCGTTCATAAAACTGTTTGCCCGTCCCCGCCAGGTGGACAGCCGGTCAGAGATAAAGGCCCAAACCAGAGAATGGCAGCAGTTCAACCCGCCTCTACCCGAACCGCATTTGATGCAAAACTAATATCACCGATTTTATCCGCCGGCACTTATCGCGTATTCATTGAGCGCAGTGAGCTGTTGTTCATTCAGCTTGATGGCGGTGCGAAATCAATATTGGCGACCCTGGCCCCGCTGCTCGGTCCATTTGGCAGTTTGATTCCCTTGGTTTTGTGGCTGTTCACAAAAAAGCAGGCCAAAGACCGTCTCCACAACATTGACCAGCAAAACCCCGAAGATTTGCTTGGCAATAGCGACAATAACTTCAAATTGCATCTGGCTGAGATTCGCGATGCTGCCATCGAGCCCGCATCCTTCCTGGCGGCCAGCGGCAAGGCTGGCCGCTGGTTGCTAACAGTGCGGCATGGCGAAAAATTCAAATTTGAATTTGCCGATGCCGCTGAAATGGTCAAAGCGGTCCACTGGCTTCCACCGCTGTTGAATTCCACTCTGAAGATCAACGTGGAATGGAACGGAGAAAAGAATCAATTCCAACCGAAGAAAGCATGAAGCCGCGAGGGCCAAAGGCCCGGACCATGCCAGCATGGGGGCAACGCCTCATGTCACGGAGTTAACAAATTCATAAGCGCCAACGGCGCGGTTCACCCGGGGCGGCAACACCACTGTTGATCCACGGGAGGACATGGCGGCGGGGGTGATGAATCGGGCCTTCAGCCTTGGTTGGATTTGGGCGCCGATACTTGGGACGTTGTCCCAGGCTGGTATATAGGCGCGCCTTTGGCGCTGTTTCGGTTTTCTTCCAGATTCTCTTGGATCTCGGGGGTTCGCTCCCGGATCTTCAAATCAATCCTTCCAGCCGGTCACTTTATATAGAGGAAGCTGTTCGATCGAATTCACGTCCTCATTCGTGCCGGCGTCTAGGCATTCAATGTCCAGGCTGTGCCGGCGGATAAACCACCCCAGCTGGCTGTTCCAACTGAAACGGTAAGGCGTTTCATTCCAGCCGGTATGCGGCAACGGCGGGAACGGTGGGGACGCTGGCGCGTTCGTGCCGGACGCCTCCGCAATCCCTCCGGCGATCCACACGCTGCGACCCGACCGCAATGCCGCGCCTACGCCCGCCAGGACGGGGACCATGGCATTGGTGTTTTGCATTTGGGCCAGCAATAAATCGTACCGCTCGCCCGCGTGATCGGCGATCGGGGGTACGGAGGTCCACGGGCAGGGATTGGTGAAATAGTGCCCGAATGTTATGCCGTACTGCCACGGCGCCACCACCACCAAGTCCTGCCTGCCCGCCAGCGCGTTCGCCTTTTTGGCCAGTTGATCCACGTTGGTGAAGCGATAGTCCAGCACCCGCACCGCGAATAGTGCCGACAGCAGGGCGGCGGCCAGCACGCCGCCCCACAGCGGGGCACGAAATCTCCCGGTCAATCGCGGTAGCGATGCCTCCAACGTCACCGCCACCAGCGCCACCAACGGTAAGAAATACCACGGCTGCACCGGAAAATTGGCCACCCACAGAAATGCCACGTAAGCCGCCACGCCGCTGATGAGCGTGACCGCAGCAAACAACGAACGGTCATTCCAGCGTTTGGAGAATAGTCCCGCCGTTCCCAGCAGCACCACCAAACCCGCCAGCCCGCACCAAAGCCAGAAGAACTGGGGAAGTGGAAAAGCCAGTACGGTGTTCAAGCCGTTAAACGCGATGACCCGGTCAAAATCCAGCCGCAGCGGTGAGGCCGCCATGGGCATGCCGGCAATGATCCCCCAATAAGGGAGCAGCGATACGGCTGCTGTCAATCCGCCGAGAAAAATACCGCCGGCCAGCTTGATTTCTTTGCGGTGCAGGCAAACCACGCAGGCGCCCGCGCAAATCGCCGCGACCAAGGCAGTGTTCTGATACAGTGTTTGCACGCTCAAGGTTGCCGCCAAGGCAAACAGCCACCATGTCTTGCGGCCCGGACGCTCCAAGAACAGCCAGGCCGCCCCGGCGCACAAAGCAATCATCCCGCTCCCCAGCCCATAGGCGCGCAGCCACGCGCCATAGTAGATCATCCACGCGTTCAAGCCCGCCAGCACCAGCGACCACAACGGTGGTTCGCGGCGCAGCCAGCTGGCCGCCAGCCAGAAGGCGGCCGTCAGGCACAGCGATATCAGCACGCCAAAACTGCGCAGGGCCAAATCCGTTCCGGCCAGGCCGAGCCCGCTCCAAGCCCGCAGCAGCAATGGGAAACATACTGGAAATGCATCATGGGTCATTTGCGACCACGCTCCCCGCGCCAAATTCAGGGAATTCACTTCATCCCGAAACAATCCGCCCGCGTGGTTCAAAAAGTACAAATGAATCAAGATAATGGCCGCCGTCAGCATTATGGCCAACACCCACTCCGCCGACCAGCCTGACTGTCTGGCCACCGGCGGCGCCGCTTCGATTTGTTCCGTCATTCTTTGTATTCAACAATTTTACCGCTGCCAACACAAAGCAAATACCGCATTCCGATGGTCATGTCCTGCCGGGTGGAGAGTTTTTCCGTTGTCAAATTCGCTGAATCCAGCTATTCACCTCGCGCATGAATCACGCATTTTTCCTGCCTCGCCTTGGCTCGGCACTGCGCCGATGGCTGGAGCTAATCCCCAGGCCAAAGCCGACTGCCAAGCGGCGCGTCGGGAGGCGGTCAAGCCAACTCCTAAGCGCCGTCCTCTGTCAGTTGGCCGCCCTGTCTTTGGCCGCAGCTCCCGTCCAATGCTGGCTTACCAACCCGGACCGTTCCGCGCTCTTTCAGCGGCAAAGCCCGGACCTGTTTTTTCAGAGCCACGCCCCGGCTGCGCCCACCATCACCGTGGATGAAGCGCGGACGTTTCAATCCATGGAAGGATTCGGTTTCACTTTGACCGGTGGCAGCGCTCAACTTCTGATGCGCATGTCCCCCACGGTGCGTGCCGCCGTGCTCCAGGAGCTGTTTGCGAGTAACGGGACCAATATCGGCGTGAGTTATCTCCGCGTCAGTATTGGCTCCTCGGATCTGAATGATCACACCTTTTCCTATGACGATCTGCCGGCCGGGCAGACGGACCCAAACCTGGCCCGCTTTAGTCTGGCCCCCGACCAGACGGATCTAATCCCGGTATTGCAGCAAATCGTGGCGCTCAACCCCGCGATGAAGATCCTTGGCTCGCCGTGGTCCGCCCCCACGTGGATGAAAGACAACCACCAGACCCGGGGCGGTCGTCTTCTGCCGGAATACTATGAGGCTTATGCCCGGTATTTCGTGAAGTACCTCCAAGGCATGCAAGCCGAAGGCATCACCATTGGCGCAATCACGCCGCAAAACGAACCGCTTCACCCGGGCAACAATCCCAGTATGCTCATGTTTGCGACCAACGAGGCTCGATTCATCAAGCACGATCTGGGACCGGCCCTCCAACAAGCAGGGCTCCGCACCAGGATCATCTGTTACGATCATAATGCCGACCGTCCGGATTATCCCCTGACCATCTTAAACGATCCCGAGGCCAGACCTTATGTGGATGGCTCGGCGTTCCATTTATATGCGGGCCAAATTGAGGCGCTCGACCAGGTGCATGACGCCTATCCCGAAAAAAATCTCTACTTCACGGAACAATGGATCGGCGCGCCGGGCAATTTGGGGGGCGACCTGGGCTGGCACGTGGATCACTTGATCGTGGGCGCCAGCCGCCATTGGTGCCGGACGGTTTTGGAATGGAATCTGGCCAACGATCCGAACCAGCAGCCCCATACCGCAGGCGGCTGTGACCGTTGCCTGGGCGCCCTCAGCATCGCGGGCGACCAGGTTGTTCGCAACCCCGCCTATTATGTCATCGCGCACGCTTCAAAGTTTGTCCGGCCCGGTTCCCTGCGCATCGCCTCCAATCCTGTGGACGGACTGGCCAACGTGGCTTTCAAGAATCCTGCCGGCCAAACGGTGCTCATCGTCCTGAATCGGAAAAATACTCCCGCTGCTTTCAACGTTCGCGCTCACGACCAAGTTTTGGCCGCCACCCTCCCGCCCGTCGCCGTCGCAACCTATGTCTGGTGACCGACAACCGGAGCGCCGGCCTCCGGCATGGCTCGACGGTGTTCAAGCCGTGGGGTCAAAATACGCGACGGAGCGCGGGTCTGTGACCCGCAGCCGCTTGGCCCGGAGCATGGATTGACCAAGCCAATTGGAAACAAAATGCCGTCCGACGATGGAAATCTAAAAAAATTCCCATTGACGTAGCTTGCGGACGCCACTAATTTAGCTGCGTGAATTGCCACTTGAACCTGCTGCTTGTGAACGCGCTGCTAACCAGCGCGGCAGTCGGGTTTTGAACTTTACGAATTTTATCAAACCCACTGCCGTCCCGGCGGTGGGTTTTTTTGCTTTAACCACAGATGAACGGAATACGACAAAACTGGATGAATGGACGTTTGGATTCTCGGTTGGATGGGCCGCAGCGCCCAGCCGCCCGCATCCAGCCTGCCATCCGGAGCGCCGGGTGCCGCCCCGCCGCACTGGCGGATGTGTTGAAACGAACTGGGTCCGAGGAACGGCGCTCCAATCCACCAATCCAATAATCCAATAGTCCATTTTCGAAGCCTTTTAGCCTATGCAAAAAGACCCCTCCAAAAAATACCGGCCGTTCCCGCCCATCCATTTGCCCGACCGCCAATGGCCCAATCGTGTCCTCACCCGCGCGCCTCGCTGGTGCAGCGTGGACTTGCGCGACGGCAACCAGGCGCTGGCCGTGCCCATGAACGTCTCACAAAAACTGGAATTGTTCCAGGCGCTCGTGAAACTCGGCTTCAAGGAAATCGAAGTTGGTTTCCCCTCCGCGTCAAACACCGAGTTCACCTTCAACCGCCGTCTCATCGAGGAAAACCGCGCGCCTGACGAGGTGTGGTTGCAGGTGCTCGTCCAGGCCCGCGAGGATTTGATCGAGCGCACGGTGGAATCGTTGCTCGGGGCAAAGAAGGTTATCATCCACATGTACAATTCCACCTCGCCGGCCCAACGGCGCGTGGTCTTCGGCAAGTCCAAGGACGAGATCAAGGCCATCGCTGTCAACGGCGCCAAGATGATCAAAGAACGGCTGCCCCGGCTTAAAGGCACGGAAATCATGCTGCAATACTCGCCCGAGAGTTTTTCGGCGACCGAAGTGGAATATGCCAGGGAGGTATCCGAAGCCGTCATGGAGGTGTGGCAGCCCACGCCGCAGCGCAAAATGATCCTCAACCTCCCGGACACGGTCGAGGTGGCCATGCCCAACGTCTATGCCGACCAAATCGAGTGGATGTGCCGGAACTTGAAGCACCGCGACTCGCTCATCATCAGCTTGCACACCCACAACGACCGCTGCACCGGCGTCGCCGCCACGGAACTCGGCTTGCTGGCGGGCGCCGACCGCGTCGAGGGGACTTTGTTTGGCAACGGCGAGCGCACGGGCAATTTGGATATCGTCACGGTGGCCTTGAACTTGTACATGCACGGCATTGACCCGAAATTGGATTTTTCCAATCTCCACTCCGTCATTGACGTTTATGAGCGCTGCACCGGCATGACCGTTCCCGCGCGCCATCCTTATGCGGGCGAGCTTGTGTTCACGGCGTTCAGCGGCTCGCACCAGGACGCCATCAAAAAAGGACTGGCCGAATGGGAAAAGAACCAAGCCCCTGCAGCCGCCAAGGGCACGGCCTACTGGGACGTGCCGTATCTCACCATTGATCCCGCGGATATTGGCCGCGAATACCGCGAGGTCATTCGCGTGAATTCACAGTCCGGCAAAGGCGGCGTCGCCTATTTGCTCGAAAGTGAATTCGGGATTGAGCTGCCCAAGGACATGCAGCGCGAATTCGGCCCCATCGCCAACGACCAAGTGGACAAGTTGGGCCGCGAAGTTTCCGGCGCGGAATTGAAGACGATGTTCTGGCGGGAATATATTGACCGCTCCGCGCCCTGGTCGCTCAAGCGGTTTGAAACCGAAAGCAAGAATGGCGTGGTGAAATGCCGCGCGAAACTTTCGCGCGCGGGCAAAGCCATTGAATTCAAAGGCGAAGGCAACGGTCCGCTCGCGGCGTTGGTCCATGGATTCTCCACCGCCGGCGTGCCGCGTTTTGAGATCAGCGCCTACAGCGAGCATGCCTTGAGCGCCGGGGAGACGGCCGCGGCCATTGCCTACATCCAGATCAAAACCGCCGACGGCCTGATCCGTTGGGGCGCCGGCGTGGACACGAATATCGAGCTCGCCTCCGTCCACGCAGTCTTAAGTGCTCTGAACCGTCTGTAACGGGCGCAACCGTCGCACAGCCGTCCCGGCTGCGAGTTCTGGCGGCGTCCCGCCGCCAGTTCGGCAGACGGGCACCGGGTCGGTGCCCGAACGCGCAGGCGTGACGCCTGCGCTACGATGAAAGGGTCACCCATTATAATTCTGACACTTCCAGAAGCACAGGGATGCTGTGACACAACGCAAACGGAAATAGGACGCTACGTTAATCGTAACTTTCTGGTGGGTGCGCAGGAATTTTATTGAGCCGATTCTGTTTCGCCCGTGCCGGGTTTGGGAAACTCTCGGGGTCGCGAGTTCCAGAGCCTTGCTGGGCTAATATCGGAAGTCGCTTCACGACGTAGAGGGCTACTGAGGGGGCAGTTGATCGAAGACTCGTTGCCCTGGCTTGCTGCGCAGCCGCTGGTCGGCAAAATCCAGAACCGCCGTCCAGTCTTCCGGCGCCAGCCGGTGCGGCCCCGGACGGTAATTGATGCCCAGATGATCCGGCACGCCCAGCAGCGCATAGACCGGTTTGGCGGCAAGATACGATTGGACGAGCGCGTTGACGCTGGCGGCGCTGTCGTTCAAGCCGTCGGCCGCAATGAACAGTCGCGGCGCGACGAGATCAATGAGCCAGTGTTGATCGAACGGCAATCTCTCGACCCGGTTGGAAAAGTCCGCGAGACCGGGAATGGTCCATTGCGGAAAATTTTTCACAATGTCTTCCAACCCTTCCTTGCCGCCGCGGGTTTTGCCATTGAAGCGGTAGGCCCCGGTGCCCGCGCAACCGGAACCGGCGGGAGCGCAGAGCGCAAAACGTTCGTCAAACGCGCCGGCGACGAGCGTGGTCTTGCCCAACCGCGAGTGGCCTAGCGCAATTAATTTGGTTTTGTCCGCGAAAGTTTGTGTTTCCAGATAATCCACGCACCGTGACATGCCCCACGCCCACGCCCGCAAATCCGCCCAATCGTAATCGGGATAGGCCGGGAAGAACCCCGTCTGGCGATAATCGCCGCCATCCTGCCCGCAATCCTGGTAATAGAATGTGACAATGGCATAACCGCGATTCAGGGCCTCGGCATATTGGCGGGCCGCCACCTCAGGCGTGTTCGGGGTGCGCAAACCGGGAGATTTCTTTGCCGGCGCGGTGGTGGCGCCGCTGGCCATGGCATTCGTCGCCGGCGGCGGCGGACTGTCGGAAATGGCCGAGAAGGAGGGTTGCACAATCACCGGGAACGGCGCCTGGATGCCATTGGTTTCAGCGGGCAGGAAGATGGAAATGTCGAATCCCAACTTTTCCCCGGGGCCAAAGGTCAGGTGGACGAGGCGATAGGACGTCTGGCCGTCGGCGAGCATTCTGGACACCAATTCGTGTCCCGCCACATTTCCGGGCGGCGGCGGCGCATGGCCGAGAGCGTAATGCTCGAGGATATGTTTCACCGCCTCGCGATGCTGCAGCCATTGTTCCGGGGTCGTAATGGTTTTGCCGTCGGCGGTCACCAGCGGATCGGGCATATTCGTTTGGGCGGGCAAATCGGCGGCGGCGGGAAATGCGGTGGGGCTGTCCGCCGCTGGGGATGGAATCGGCCAGAGCAACCGTCCGGCAATGGCCAGCCCGAGGATGAGTCTGCCCGCTGAGCGGGAACGCGCTGATGTTGTCTGATGTTTCATGGCGACAATATTTTTGCAGATTTTCGGCTGGATGTCTTCATTTTCCGGTTGACCGTGCTTCTTTAGTCAACCTAAGTCGTCCCCAGCTTTACCCATGGCAACGACACTGGAGGCACCGCTTTCCAAGTGCAAAAGCGCCCTAGTAACCCATCTGCACCTCAAACTGCGCAATGGTCTTGGGAATAAGCCACGTCACCTTTGGCGCATTTTGAAGAAGAATGATTTTTCGCCGCCAGCAAACCAGGCGCGACCGCAAATTCTAGATTGGTCAGCGGGTGAGGTTGCGATGCGGAGCCGCGGCCAGCGAGCTGTCGGACATGAATTTCACCACCGCTTCGGAGCGGGTGCGGACATGGAGTTTTTCATAGATGTGCCGCACGTGGGCTTTGACGGTCCAGTAGCTGATCTCCAGCCGGTCGCCGATTTCCTTGTTCACCAGGCCTTGGGCCACCAGTTCCAGAATTTCGGCTTCCCGCTTCGTCAAGTCCACCGGGATGCCGGGCTGCGGCGCCGGTTTTTGGAAAGCCTGGATGACTTTGCGGGCGATGTCACTGCTCATGGGAACTCCGCCGCTGCGGACTTCGGTGATGGCTTCGAGGATGTTTTCCGAGAACGCGCGCTTGAGCATGTAGCCGCAGGCGCCGGCCTGGAGGGCGCGAAAAATGCTTTCGTTATCCTCATAGACCGTGACAATGATCACTTGTGTTTCCGGACAAAGCATCTTGAGTTGCGCGGTGCATTCGATGCCGGACATGCCTGGAATGTTGATATCCATCAGCACCACGTCAGGCTTGAGTGCCGGCAGTTGTGCGAGGGCGGATTTGCCTTCCGACCAAGAGCCAACACAGCACATCCCTGGCGTGTGGCTGATCAAGCGCAAGAGGCTGCGCCGCAGGCCGTCATTGTCCTCGACAATGCCGACACTGGTTGGCCGTCCTTCAGCCGGCCGCGGAGCCCCCGACTCCGACGGCTGGAATGGATCGTCAATAGAATGTGCCATTGATTTATCTTTGCGCTTGGACATGGGAATTACAATAGACCGTTAGGGTTAGATCATCACGCTTTGAGTTTGGCCGGCACGTTCAGCGGCACGCATAGGGAGACGCAGGTGCCTTGGCCCGGCTGGCTGGTGATTTCGCATTGGCCGCCCATGCGCTCGATGCGTTCGCGAATGTTCCGTAATCCGTCAGCGCCCGCGAGTTCGGCGCCCGCCTCAAAACCGCAGCCGTTGTCCTTGACTAAAAAATGCAGGCCGCCCTTTTCAGCGTGGATGGCGAGGTGCAGTTCCGAGGCGCCCGAGTGGCGCGCGACATTGTTGATGGTTTCTTTGAAGGCCAGAAAGAAGCTGTAACGCTGTTCGGAGGTCAGCACCAGTTCCGGCAGGCCCGGTTGCAAATCGAACCGGCAGGCCAGGCCCAGCGGCTGCAGCAATTGTTTCGCGTATTGGCAACAATAATGGGCCAGCGAAACCAGCGAGTCATTGCGCGGATTCACCGCCCAGACAATTTCATCCATGCGCTGCACGAGTTCGCGGGCGCGCTGGTCAATCTCGTGCAGGCACGCCCGCGATTCCGTTTCCGGCAGAGTGGGATTCCGGGCCAAGACACTCGTCAAACTGATTTCCGTCAGCCCCGCCCCGAGGTCGTCATGCAAGTCCCGCGCGATGCGCGCCCGTTCGCGTTCGATTTGCTGTTGCTGATGGAGCCGTTCCAGTTTGCGGCGCAGCCGCTGGCTGGTGATGCGGCGGACTACCAATGCGACGGCGGCCACCAGCAGCAGGAGGCAGGCCACGATAAATGATTTTCGCTCCCAATAATGCGGCTGGACTACCAGCCGGAAACTCGCCCCGGTCGGGTTCCAAATGCCATCGCCGTTTTCCGCCGTCACGTGAAAAACATAATTTCCGGCGGGCAGATGGTTGTAATCCACGCTACGCCGTGAATCGGCCTCCAGCCAGTCCGTGTCCAGCGGCTCCAGCCGGTACTTGAACCGGACAAAACGCGGTGCGGTGAAATCCGCTGACGTGTAACACACCTCGATGCTATTAACCCCCGGTTCCACCGTGATTTCGGGCAACGCAGAAGGTGATGAGTTTCTTGAGAATTCGCGCAGGTTCCGGTCAGCCCACACAGAATCGACCACCACCGGCGGGGCTGGTTCGGGGGCGCGCACGTCATCGGGTCTCACCCAGCTCGCGCCTTTGGACGATCCAAACCACAACGCGCCGTCATGGGCTTTCACACAGCTTGGCGCAAATTCCAAGGTCATGCCCACCGTTGGCAACCCATCGTTGAGGCCAAATACGCGACAGGAACCCGGTTCCGGTGCGATGGTTTTGGCCGCCAGCGATTGTTTGGAAACACACATCACGCCTACGCGCGAGCCGAGCCATAGATTTCCGCGGTCGTCGTCGAGAATGTGTGAAATGTCGTTGTCCGCCAATCCGTCAGCCTTGGTGAACCGCGTGAATTGTCCGTCCTTGAAGCGCAGCAAACCGCTGTTCAAGGTGCCGGCCCAGACCGTGTTGTCGCGTCCGGCACACAAAGCCCAGATGCGGCTCGCCGGCGCATCCTCGGGCGGATGATAGCTGGATAATTTTCCCTCGCGCCACCGGCACAGGGCTCCACCCATCGTGCCGAACCAGATACCGCCATCCGGAGCTTCGGCCAACGCCGCGACGACCTGTTCCGTGGTGTTGGAGCCGGTGGGCACAACGCATTTCAAAGCACTGCCGTCAAATTGATAAAGCCCGCTGAAGTTGGCGAACCACACCGCGCCATTTTTCGTGACCAGCAATTGGCGCACGCCCAGCGGAATCTGCTCCGGCGGCAAGACCAGGCGAAACGTATCGTGTTCCCGGACGAACAATCCACTGCCCCCCGTGCCGATCCACACGCGGCCATCCGGCCCGGCGCAGGCCACGACGTTCTGGCTCAATAAACTGTGCAGCGGCAGCGTAAAACCCTGGCACTGGCCAGCTTCCCAGCGCGCCAGCGAACCACCAGCCGTGCCCAGCCAGACTGCGCCTGCCGGGTCTTCGGTAACCGATGTGACCAGCTCGTCGGTCAGCCCTTCTGCCCGCGTGACTGCATGAAACGTCTGCTTGCGCAGTTGAATCAAGCCGCCGCGATGATAGCCGGCCCAGAGGTTTCCCTGGCGGTCGCAAAAATAGGTTTGCACCACCTGGCTGGGCAGCCCTTCGTCGCTGGTGATCCGCACCAGCTTGCCCGCGCGATCAACATGCGCCAACCCCTCGTCGCTCAAGGAAAGCCAGAAGCCGCCGGCATTGTCCGCGCGCACGGATTGCAAATGTGACCAGGGCAATTGCTGGCTGTCCCAGCCCGCCACGGGCTCATGCCAATGCTTTTGATCAAAAAAACGCAGTTGATTGTCGGCCTCCAACCATAGCCCGCCGGCCACCGGCATGATGCGCCGCACGGAAATTTTCGAGCCTGGCCCGGCCGGATTGCAGTTGGTAAAGGCGGCGCCTTCCCAGCGCGCCAACTCCAGGTCCGTGCCAATGAGAACCTGGCCGGCGGCGGTGCGGGCCAGCGCGCGGATGTGGTTACTCGCCAGGCCCGGCGGCGAATCCAATACTTGAAATTGATTCTGCACCAACCGGCCCAGTTTCCCGCCGGGAATTGCACCCCACAATATCCCATCGGCATCTTCGACCCAAGTGGCCCGTCCGCCGGCGGACGGCGGCTTGAATGGTTGCCAAGTCCACTGGCCGTCCGAACCACAGCGGCCAAGGACCAGTCCGCCATCCAGGGTTGAAAAGGCCATGCATCCATCATGTTCCCCCACTAAGTAACCCAGTTTCATGCCTTCGCCGACCTTGGCGAAACCGTTGCCCTGCCGCAGGAGCAGATTGCCGGTGGAATCGTTCACCCAAAGCCGGCCCTGTTGGTCCACCAGCAGACGGTGGAGACCAGAGTTTGCCATGGCGGGCGTGTTGGCGGAATCGAAGTTGACGAATTGCACTCCGTCAAACCGCGACAAGCCCGACATCAGGGTGCTGATCCAGATGAACCCGTCCGGGGTTTGGGCGATGTCCGTGACTGAACTTTGCGGCAGGCCTTCATCCACGCCCCAGGTGGTTACGCTGTATTCACCGGCCGGCAAACCCCGGCAAAGCGACAATGCGACGACCCCCAACACGAGCAATTTTGGCCGCATGAATTTCACGCCGGCGAGATTAGCAGGGGCTGGGTGCCTCGGCAATCATGGCCAGGCTCCACGGCCCGATTGCCGCGCATGGGGACCATGAACCTTGCGATCGGAGCGCCGAGCACCGCCTCGGCCAGTTGGCAAGCAATCGCATCCAACCTGTGAGCGATGCAGGATGGCTGGGGTGATACATGATGCGAAATTATCCAAGGTCGGGTTCTGTCCGGTATGAACCTCGCACCGAATGGTGGCACATCATCCAGCCGCCGGGCCGCACAGGCCGTCCCGCCGTGGAGGAAGTGCAAACCTTGCAAATCACCGTGGGCGAAGTCCGCCAAGGAAGGGGCGACCGCGCATGTCTTTCGCGCAAAATCAGCGTCCGCAAACTCAATCAACTCGCCCCAATCCATCGGGCAACTTTTGGCGAGGAAATCGTGGCAGCTTTCCGGCGAAAAATGCCGAAAGATGAACCATTCCTTCTGTTTCGTCACAGTTGATCCGTGCCTGGCCGCGCTCCGCGCCACCGTCGCCGCGGCATCTACCTCGATGCACTAACGACCATGCAGTGAGCCGATGCCGATTCGCGGCGACGGCTCCAGAAATTGGTTAGGCTCATCTGGGTCTCTCATACTCGACCAAGCCATCTCCAAGATCCATGAACTTCCAGCGGGAAAGGTCCGAACCTCCAGAACTCGTTGACGGCATATAATACAGACCTCGTTCAGTGTGTTTGTCTCTCAATAAAACAACGCAAATGTTTCCACCGTCATGATACGTCTCAAGTGGCTTCAATTTTTGGATCTCGGCGCCCCAATCTGGGATGTAATGGCCCAATGCCAGCACTAGACGCTGGCGCTGTTCTTTCGACAGATGATGAACAGTATGAATAGGGCTGGCGCACCCGACCAGGCAAACAGCGAATAAAATGAGTGGTTTTAGCACGCGCATAATGAGCACTAACGACCGGCCGTGACGTGAGCCGCGCCGGATTCGTGACGTGGACCGCGAATGCGGATTGGCAGCTTTAATCGGCGGCGGCTCCGGGGAATGGTTTGGCGTCAATGTCGTATTCATCGAAACAATAAACCTAAAATGCACGCAACGGCGACGATGAGCAGGAGGCGGCCAAAGAATGGCATCCCACCAATCTTCTTCTGCTCGACGTCCAAAGCCCGATTTAGCTGCTCTCCGGCTGAACCCGAATCTCTCAACAATCGCAATGTCGCTCGCTCTTTCAGAAGTGACGGAATAAACATCACAAATCTGGTCAAAGCTGTTATCGCAAAAATAGTGCCGACCTCTCGCCACTTTCGCGGCGCGCCGCCAACATAGAAAAGCAAAGGCAGAAAGCTCCCAACGACCACGCTCTCGGCAACGCAAAGTAGTATCAGTTTCGCCATGACGCCTACTAATTAATATACGACTGGCTATGCACGAATGCGTGCACGCGTGACTTTTGCAAATCGTCCGACACCATGTAGTTAAGAAAGTACACATTCGCATTTCTGTCAAGGATGTTCAACGAAATAAGAATCTCACGAAATAAAAATCTCAAAATCCAACTCTCCCGGGTTCCGTTCACCCGCCACCGTCAGTTTTTGGTGAAGATGAACGGCCAACCTTGGCCGAAGGATGGCAGGCCCGTTTCCCTTACCCGCCTGCGCGCTGCGCTCCGCAAGTCGTTGGTCAAGTCCGCCCAAGAATGAGCCTCAAATGCCCCTTCGTCGGCTACCTTCTGCGCTGCGTTCACGCCTTGTAGTTGGTGTCCACCGTTACAAACTGATAAACCAGCCCATCCGGCAGCAGCCCGCCATCCCACAATTGCAGGCTCAACGGCTGCGCGCCATTGGCCGGATGGAGCACGCACGGCGTGCCCTGAAACGGCTCCCCCACAATTGCATATTTGCAAGCTAGCGCTTGCCCCTGGCGACAAATCTTCAAGCCATGGAGCAAAGGA
>Ga0316217_10003669_pt1 | contig 17239 bp, 19 predicted proteins | sample 1anoAmetaG_FD_203633 | JGI IMG/M metagenome (GOLD analysis project Ga0316217, IMG submission 203633) | Freshwater microbial communities from Trout Bog Lake, Wisconsin, USA - 1anoA | ecosystem: Environmental > Aquatic > Freshwater > Lake > Hypolimnion/Profundal zone | place: USA: Wisconsin...
GGATGACTTGGATTTCCTGCAACAACACGCGGCGCTGGGACAGCCGCTCTGGAAGTATCTGGCCTCCCTGATTTATATCGTCCTGGCCTTTCTCGTGGCCTGGTTCCTGGATTTCATGGTCAGTGCATGGTTTCAGCGCGTGACCGCCAAGCAGAAGACTGCGTACGACGACCTTTTGTTGAAGTTGTTGCGCGGCCCGATAAAAGTAGTGGCTTTCGTCATTATTTTGAACATTGGGCTGGGGGTTTTCGACTGGCCATTACGGGCGCAACTTATGCTTTCGCGCGGCCTGATCGTCGTCGTGGCCTGCTCGGTGACCTATCTGGCCATTAAGGTGGTGGAACTGTTGCTCAGCTTGTGGCGGGAACGGATCGTGTCGGCGAAGGATCGGGTGTTTGCCGAGCTGCTCTTTCCACTGTTGAGCAAGTTATCCAAGGCGGCCATTATTGCCGGAGCGGCCATCCTGACGGCGGACAACCTCGGCATCAAGATCACGAGTTTGCTGGCGGGCCTTTCTGTGGGCGGGCTGGCTTTGGGTTTGGCCGCGCAGGACACGGTGGCCAATCTTTTTGGCGCACTGGCAATTATTTCCGACAAGCCTTTCCATCTAGGCGACCTGATCCGGGTCGAGGGCGTGGAAGGAGCGGTGGAAACCATCGGCTTGCGCAGCACGCGGATTCGCAACGCCGACGGCCATCACGTGACCATTCCTAACAAGATGATGGGCAACGCCATCATCACCAACATCACTCGCCGACCCAGCATCCGCACGGAGCTGAACCTTGGCCTGGCATGTGATACGCCGGTGGAAAAGGTGAAACTGGCCACGGCCATGCTGGAGGAAATTTTCCGCGCCAATCCCAAGACCGCCGAGGTTCTGGTCAGTTTCAATAAATTCACGGACTCGGCGCTGAACATTCTGGTGGTGCATGTCTGGTCAGGCACCGACGCCCGGGAGCATTTTGCCCAAATGCAGGCGTGGAATTTGCGGATCAAGCAGCAGTTTGAAGCCGAAAAAATCGAACTGGCCTATCCCACCCGCACGATTCACCTCAGGACCGGTGAAACGTGAGACCACAGGTTTTCAAGTGCTTTCTAGTACACCCTAATTTTCGTTCTCACCCTCATCCTCACTTCTTCCGGCCCCAGAAGGATTTGTTTTCCACGGCGCGCTGTTTCACCTTGATCTGGCCCAGAATGGAGTGCCAGCCGATGTAGATTTTGTGCCACTGGCTTTCGAGATTGCGCAGTGCGCCTTCCCCCTGCTCGGCCAGGTAGCGTAGCGACGGCGTGCTGCCGATCAGCGAATGGATTTCCTCGCGCGTCGGCGACTGAACCTCGATGGCGGCAAAGATCAATTCCAATTCCTGCACGATGATGCTCTTGATTTCGAGGAAATGGTGGTCGTCCGCCGCCGTGAATTTCTTGGCGCGGGCGAGACTGAGGAAGTGGTTGAATTGTTTCCAGCACTCGATATGCGTCTCGATCTGGGTAACCAACTCGCTGAGTTCCTTGGGAGTCATGCGCGGGTGAGGGTGGGGGGCAGGGACAACGCCGTTTGCGGGAACATGAAAATGATCGCGCCGCCGCGCAGTTCGCGGGCGGTGAGGCGCAGGCTGCCGAAGCACAAGCTGACCTCCGCCAAGGGCATCTGCCCCACGCGGGCGTCACGCAACAACTCCATTACATCGCTGCCGATGACCTCCAGCAGCGGTACGGGAAACGAGGAGGACACCGTCGAGGTGATAATCCGGCCCTGCCGGTCCACCGTGACGGTGCCGGCGGGCAGTTGTTGGACTGCGGCGGGGCCGCCAAATATTTTTTTCAGGATTCCCATGAGGCCACCAGTTTGCGACTTTTTTCGATCAAGTTTTCGGCGGTTTCCGCCGGCCAGCCGACCAAGAAAGCCCGCTCGCCACGCACCAGCAGCACGGTCTGTCGCTCCAGGCTTTGGCCGGTGACGTGGGAGAGCGGGCCCGCTTCGAGGCGTTCGCCCAGTCGGCGGGCAATTTCCGCCGCGCGCCGGGTCCACTCTGCCAGCGCGGCCACATTTTGCGTGCCGAGCGCCTCCGGTTCGCCCCCGGCCAGCGGCACCCCGACGACAAACTCCGCGCCTTCGCGCGTGAGTTGAGCCAGTTTCCACATGGTTTGGCGATGCAAGGCGCTCTCCACGGAGTCGGGTTCGGTGCTGGGGTGGGCCGTTTCATCCAGGGTCTGGGCCGATTCCAGCAGCAGCGCGTTGACCGGTTTTTGAATCGTGCGTTCGCGGCCGGGTTCGGCCGGAAGATTCTCGAACGAGCCGGTTTTCCAGGCGAGCACGCGATGAAACGCTGCCTCTCCGCGCGCGCCCTCGCATTCCGCGTCGAGCAAATCACCATCCTGAATCCACAATCTGGCCACCAGGGGCCCGCGCGTGACGCGCAGCACCGTGCTGGTGCGCGCGAGACATTCCATTTGGATGATGTCCATCAGGCTTTTGCTCTGCAGGCCGCGAAAGCCGGTGTCGCCTTCGCGGTCGCCTTGGCCGAGCAGTGATTCTACGCACTCGCTGAACAGTTTCGTGTTGCGCTGCATCTCGCTCTTCAGCCAGAACAAATCCACGCCCAGCGCATAGGCTCGCGAGCGATAATCCTCGTCCTCCAATCCGCTCAAGACCACCGTGCGCGTGACCGGAAATCGGCGGCGGACAATGGCAAGCATCTGCAGGCCGTCAATGCGCGGCATTTTCAGATCGGAAATCAGCAGCCGGACCTTTTCGGTTTCCAACAGCGCCAGCGCGCGTTTGGCGTTGTTCGCCGTCAGGATTTCCGGATGGCTGGACAAGGCCGCAAAATGGTCGCGGCAAAACGTCAGCCAGTCGTTGTCGTCATCCAGAATCAGGATCTTGTGCCGGGTATCCATGTCAAACCTCCCCATCCCCGTTGGCGACCGTCCTCAGATTCAAGCGATAATACATCAACTCATGCTAGCAAGCTTCGTTCCATCGCTAAACCGGCATTTTTGTCCCGTTTGCGGCAGTTTCACAGCCCCCCAGTCCAAGCGTGAGACAAAAACCGGCCCAAATCCGGTCACCCCGACTGGCGCGATTTCTGCTGCAACGGGGTTGGCGTCGGCGGTGCGGGACGCCATTGAAACTAGAATGAGTCATGCCAATTTTCGCAAGAGCTAGATTTGCAGGCTTTTTACGCGGTCTGCTCGGTCGCGTGGAAGACCGAGCGCCAGCCCGTCCCTCGGCCGCGCCGGCGCCTGCGCCTGCATCCTTGCCGTCGGTGTCCGCCAACTCCGGCCCGCCGCCTCAGGCTGGCCCCGACGAGATAGCGCTGCCACTTGCGGCGGTGATTGCCAGCCTGCCGCTGGAGTTGCGGGCAAAGTTGATGGCCGCCCCGTCCAAAGGTCAGACCATTCATTTGCAGGCCGAGATGGTGATCAGTCAGTTGGCGTTTGGCGCAGTAAAAATTTCCTTTGGCGAGTTGCGCCAATTGGCGCCGGCCAACTTCGTAATGTCCGGAGGTGAACTGGACCACAAGCTGGTCAATTTGCCGTTGCAGGAAATACTCCCCCGCGTGAATTCCGCGTTGTTGGCCCGTCGCGCCACCAGAAAGGTGGAAGTGGCGGAAGAAATTACCGGGCCGTTCGCAGAACGCGGCCGCGGCTTCACCTTCACCACCCAGCCGCTCAAGGCTCCGGCGGCGCCAGTACCAGGACCAACGGTGGAATCGGAACCGGTGGATCCTTGGTACCCACCGGTCACCCGCGGACAGCCGCCCGTGGCGTCGGCGACGCCTCAGATTTCCCCGCGCTCAATCACGCCGGCCATGCCCGCCTATAGCGCCGCCTGCCCCAGCCCCAGCCACCCGCTGCCCGTCCAGCCTTTGTCGCCGCGTGTCGTGACACCCGCAGCCAACCGCAGCACCGGGAGCAACGGCCACGGCCAAAGCAATGACCTCGGCAACGGGCATGGAGTTCTGCCGCCGCCGGGTTTGCGACTTGGCCCGTTGAATGGGGACCCCCGGGCCGATGCGCCGACGTTGCTCAAATTGCAGTCGGTGCCCACCCCGGTGCCGCCTATCGCTCCCGGGCCAGTTCAGGCACCCCCCACCGTTTTTGTCACGCTCGGCGATTTGTGCGACCGCTGGCCCGAGGATTTGAAGCAGGAAATCCTCCGCTCGCCGTTGGCTCAGGCCAATGTCCCCTTGGACGGAGCCGGCCTCTTGGGGGGGCTGAAGCGCGGCCGGGTGGTGCTGCCGTGGAAACAGCTTCGCCAGTTGGCCCAGCCCGGTTCAGCTCCTTCGCCATACGACCACTTGGAACTGGAACTGCCGCTGAAGGTGATTGCGCCGCTGTTCCTTGCGGCGCAAAAAACTCCCGCGCCGCCCCGGGCCAAGGCATCCGTTTCCGGCGACATACCGGATTTGTTTTTCGGTTTTCCGCAGTCCGCTCCCGCGCCGGTCGCGGCCGCGGCGCCACCGGCCAAACCGCCGGACACCAACTATTATATTTGGGGTGAAAACGGCGGAGTGCCCTTGGCGGACGAGGCTGCCTCACGCCAGAGCCTTGCTCCACAAACGGATTTCCTGAGTCGGCAGGCGCATCCCAAAGATGTGGTCGCGCGAGCCGCCACGCTGCCCGGTGTGGCCGGTGCGGTCGTGGCCATGCAAGACGGCCTGCGAGTGGCCAGTCAGGTGCCGGCCGAATTGAACGCGGACACGCTGGCGGCCTTCTTGCCGCAGATTTTTGAGCGCGTCAACCAGTGTACCCGGGAGCTGCGCATGGGCGCGCTGAATAACGTGAACTTCACGGTGGGCAACGTGCCGTGGAAGATTTTTCGGGTGAACGCCGTGTACTTTGCCGCGTTCGGCCGGGCCGGAGAACCGCTGCCCTCGGCGCCGCTCGCGCAACTGGCGGCCGACCTGGACCGCAAGAAATAGACCTGCTCATTTTATGGCCATCATCAATCAAGCCACCAAGGAACTCCAGGTCAAGATCGTGTACTACGGGCCGGCGATGGGCGGCAAGACGACCAACTTGGTGCAGGTCCACGATCACGTCCAGACTGCCGCCGGCAACAAGGGCAAGCTGGTATCCCTGGCCACGAGTTCCGATCGCACCCTGTTTTTCGACTTCCTGCCCATCGAGGCCATGACGATCAAAGGTTTCAAGACCAAGTTCCAGCTCTATACCGTGCCCGGTCAGGTGATTTACAACACCACGCGGCAGCTCGTGCTGCGCGGCGTGGACGGCCTGGTGTTTGTCGCGGATTCGCAATATGAAAAAATGCCCGAGAACGTCGAGAGTTTTCAAAACCTTGTGGACAACCTGAATTCGCTGAAGCTCAACCTCGCCGAAGTGCCCTATGTGCTCCAATACAACAAGCGCGATCTGCCCAATGCCGCGCCGGTGGAATACATGGATTTCCTGTTGAACAACCGCGACGTGCAGGTGCCGGCGTTTGGCGGCACGGCCCACAAGTGCGAGGGCGTGTTCGAGAGCTTGAACATGATCACCCGGATGCTGTTGCAGAAATTCATCAACCAGTCGGTGCCGCAGTACGCGTGACATGGGCACTCTCCCCCAGCTCATTGAGGAAGACATCCACAAACTGGACGAGACGCTCCGGGAATTCCTCGCGCAGACCGACGCCACGCTGGCGTTGCTGCTGGACAAGGGCGGCTTTCTCATCACGCACCAGGGCCACGCCGGTGAATTGGACGTCACCACTCTCGGCGCGCTGGCCTCCGGCGCCTTCCTGGCCAGCCAGACGATTGCCGGCCTGGTGTTGGAAACCAATTTTAACCACACCGTTTTGCAAGGCGAACACGTCAGCCTGTGTACCATGAATGTGGACGAACATTGTTTGCTGCTGGTCGTATTCCCATCCCCGGCCGGCGTTGGCGTCATGAAATACTATGCCGTCGGCGCCGTCAGCCGGCTGGCGCGGCAGTTGGTGGTGGCGCGCGAACGTGATCCCGCCGGCGGGTTGGATCTATCCGCAATGGACTTGGCCAATCCGGAGGAATTTTTCCGCAAAAGGGAAGTCTGAAAACCCCGAATACAGGAGAACCCTATGAGCATGATTACCACGGAGGAGCTGGATCGGCTGCTGACGGCGATGGTGCAAGGCGCCAGCGTCGTCTCCGACCTTTTGTTTGTGGCCGGCAAACCGCCGCAGGTGGAAGTGCATGGCACGCTGGAGCTGCCGGTCCAGGCCGGGGCTGAGCCGGTGCTGACGGGTGAACGTATTCAAGGCCTCGCGGACGCCATCATCAACCGCAATCCCAAGCTGCTGCACGACCTGGCCGACCGCGGCTCCTGTGACTGTAGTTACGCGCTCGGAAAACTGTGCCGTTTCCGCGTGAACATCTATCGCCAGAACGGTAACTGCGCCATGGTCATGCGCCGGCTGCCGGCCGAGATCCCTTCGCTGGATGCGTTGGGGCTGCCGCCCGTGTTCCAGGAGATCATCAAGGAAAAAAACGGACTGGTGTTTATCACCGGTGGGACCGGCAACGGCAAGACCACCACGCTCGCGGCGGTGTTGAACGAAATCAACCGTGCCAGCAAGGTCCACGTTGTTTCGCTCGAGGATCCCATTGAATTTCTCCATCCCCATCGCCAGTCCACCTTTAGCCAGCGCGAGCTGGGCCGTGATTTCTTTAGCTTCCCCGACGGCCTCCGCGCCGCGTTGCGGCAGGCGCCCAAGGTCATCCTCGTGGGTGAAATCCGGGATCGCGAAACCATGGAAATTGTGTTGACGGCTGGTGAAACCGGCCATTTGGTTCTCACCACTTTGCACACGATCAGCCCGGGCCAGACTATCCACCGCATTCTTGGCCTGTTCGACAAGGACGAGGAAGCCCAAGTGCGGGTGCGATTGGCGGGTGCACTTCGTTACATCGTTGGTCAGCGGCTGGTGCCGCGGAAGGGCGGGGGACGGCAATTGGTCACCGAGGTGATGGGCAGCAGCTTGCGTACGCGCGAAGCCATTGAACTGGGTGAGAATGAACACCGCCGCCTGCTGGAAATGATCGAAGCCGGCGTCAACGCCGGCTGGCACAGTTTTGAACAATCCCTCCTCCAGGCTTATGAAAACGATTTCATTACTGAGGAGACGGCAATGCTCGCTTGCGTCAACAAGCCGCTCATGCGCCAGCGGTTGGACCTGGCCCGCGTTCGCCATCTCCACACGGTGACCAAGGGATCGGCGTCTTCCATGGTGGTGGTGGCCGCCGCCGCCGGGCCGCGCCCCGCCGCCTGGTGAGGGGCAGTTTGAACGGCGCAGGCCACGCCGTAGCGGCGGGCATCCTTGCCTGCCGTGGAGCCGGGCTTCCCAGCCCGGCGGAAGTAGCCACACGCAAGCCGAAGCGTGTTCAACTCTTGCACGACCCAAAGTCAACCTGGCCCAATCCAGGCGGCCGCGATGCCGCCTGCTACGTCAGCCTGGGATGCCTGGCGCCACGATGGCCAACGGCCGCGGCGGCCGGTTAAATTGCGCATTTTTTTGTCAAATTATTTTCTGGTTAAGTGGCTGTGGTGTATTTAGTCTGACAGCGAATTCATCCCTCCAACTATGGACATCGTCTTTAATTGTCCGAACTGTGAGCAGGAACTGGCGGTGGACCAGTCCGGCGCCGGTTCGCAAATCGAGTGCCCCTCCTGCGGCGAAACCATCACCATACCCGCTTCTGCCGGCAAGGTCACCACCGGTTCGCTTCCCGTCGCGCCGCCGGCCGGGCCGCCAGCTGCGCCCAGCTCCATCAACACGTCCGCGGCGGCCAAGGTGGAATTGCACCTGAAAGTGCCGGTGCATGATAAGCCCGCCGAGTCGCTTATCGGCAAGGCCAAGCCGCCGCTCGAGGTGGTGCAGAAAGGCGCCGGACGGCGTCTCCGCATCCGCACCATTCGCCGCGCGGCCTGTATTGAAAACGGCCATGACCTGTTTGATGAGAAGGTTTCGGCCTTTCTCCAGGAAGTGGGCGAGACGAACATTGTCAGCAACCACGTCATTGTTTACGAGCAATTTGACGTGGGCATCCAGAAGATCATGACCGATTATGGGATTTTGGTGATTTATCGGGGGTGATTTGGTTTTGACTTGACGAAACCAGCCCGCTAACGTGCCCGTATGAAGCTTCGGTTTGCATTCTGGATTTTGTTGTTGGTCGTGACGGTCTTGTTGCCGTCACGTTCGCCCGCGCCCTTGGTGTTCGTCCCGGGCGAGGGGTGGTCTTACCAGAGTTTCGGCGAAACCGGCAAATGGCAGCGCCCGCGCGCCAAGGAACAGTTGGAAGTGGCCGAACAGGCCTTCACCAACAAGGATTATACCATCACCCTGCACGCGGCCAACCGCGTCCTTCGCGTGTGGCCGCTGTCCGATTATGCCCCCCGCGCCGAGTATCTGGTGGGCCGCTGCTTTGAGGTCAAACACAAGGACGAGGCCGCCTTCAACGCCTACCAAGACATCATTGAGAAGTTTCCCAAGAGCGGTCAATATAACGAAGTTCTCTGGCGGCAGTACGAAATCGCCAACCGCTTCCTTGGCGGCGAATGGTTCAAACTTTGGAACCTCATTCCCCTGTATCCCTCCATGGACGAAACCGCCAAGCTGTATGACAAGATTGTCAGCAGCGGCCCCTATAGCGAGGTTGCTCCGCACGCGCAGTTGCGCGTGGGTGCCGCGCGCGAAAAACAGCGGGATTATGCCGATGCCGTCAAGGCCTACGAAACCGCCGCCGACCGCTATCATGACCAGCCCACGATTGCCGCCGACGCCATGTACCGCGCCGGTCTGGCTTGGGAGAAGCAAGCCGATACGGCCGAATACGATCAGGGCGCTGCGGCCCAAGCCATCGCTGCCTACACCGATTTCATCACTTTCTATCCCGACGACAAGCGCGTGGCGTCGGCGCAGCAGGCCATGGCCAAGCTGAAGGCTCAACAGGTGAGCGGCAATTTTCAGATCGCGAAGTTTTACGAGCAGGGCCATCGCTGGGCCGGGGCGATCGTGTACTATAATGCCGTCCTACAGCTCGACGCCAATTCGCCGCAGGCCGCCCAAGCCCGGCAGCGCATTGAGGTCTTGAAACCGCGGCTGCCGGCGGCGGCGCCGGCAGGAAAATAAAATGCGCGCCTTCCAGTTTTTACTCTCCGCCTTTGCCGTCTGGTTGCTGGCGGGCTGCGCGGGATACCATCTCGGTCCGGTGAACGGGGCGGTGGCGGGGGCAAAGACCATCGAGGTGCAGCCTTTCAACAACCGCACGTTCCAGCCGCGGCTCGGCGATGCCCTCACCCAGTCGTTGCGCGAACGGTTGCAGACCGATGGCACCTACCGGCTGGCCTCGCGCGCCGGCACCGGCGACTTGGTGGTCACCGGCCTCATCCGGCTGTACACGCGGCAGGGGTTGGGCTTCTTGAACACCGACGTGGCCACGGCTGAAAATTTTCGCGTGGATTTGGTCGTGCATGTCACCGCGCGCGACCGGCTTTCCGGCAAGACGATTTTGGACAAGGATGTCAAGGGCCACACGTTTGTCCATATTGGCAATGATCTGGCCAGCGCCGAACGGGAGGCCCTGCCACTCCTGGCCGAGGACGCGGCGCAGAACATCAGCGAGTTGCTGACCGAAGGGGCTTGGTGATTTTTTTGAAACCTTTGGCTTGAAATCCTGTCTGTCTAGTTGAGCAAGCACTCAACTGCAACGACAAATGATTATACGTAACACAACCAATATGACTAAAACGACCTGTCTGGCCATGCTGGCCGTGGCGCTGATCGCCACGCCCGCTATCACCCGCGCCCAGGATGCCACCAATACCCCGGCGGCACAGACCCCCGCGCCCAAGAAACACGGCAGCCTCTTGCACGGCAAAGTAGCCGCCGTGGATGCCACCGCCATGACCTTTACGGTTGGCAATTCGACGGCGGTCGTATCCTCCGCCACCAAAATCACCAAGAACGGCCAACCGGCTGTCTTCGCCGACATTACGGTGGGCGAGACCGTGGTGTGTACCTATAAAAAGGATGATGCCGGCAAGCTTAACGCCGCCACGGTGAGAATTGGCGGGAAAAAATCGGCCACCCCGCCGACCGCGCCGCAGTAAGCGCCTCCAAAGCAGGGCAGGCGTCCCGCCTGCCCGTTTCCGAAAGGCATTAGGCTTAACCGGCTTTTTCCACCATCTCGCGAATAGTGTTCTTGAAGTTGTCAAGGCCTTGGTCAAAGGCCGCGGAAATCGGCAGCACGGCCACTTTATTGATCTTCTTCTTGAACCCCTTCAAATTCTCATCGGCCACGGCTTCGTCCATTTTATTGGCCACGACGAGGCGTGGCTTTTGCACCAGCGCTGGAGCGTACAGTTCCAGTTCCTTGAGCAGCTGCTTGTAGTCGTCCCATGGATGGCGGTTGTCAGTGCCGGCCATGTCCAGTAGCAGGACGAGGATTTTGCACCGCTGGATGTGGCGCAGAAACGCGTGGCCCAGGCCGACGTTTTGGTGCGCGCCTTCGATGAGTCCGGGCACATCGCATACGGTGAGGCGCTTCCAATCCGGGTACTCCAGAATGCCGATTTGCGGATGCAGCGTGGTGAAGGGATATGGCGCGATCTTCGGGCGCGCCTTGGAAATCGCCGCCAGCAGCGTGGACTTGCCGGCGTTGGGATACCCCACCAGGCCAATCTCGGCCAGCATGCGCAGTTCCAGGCGATATTCGCCCTCGGTCCCCGGTTCGCCTGGTTGCGCGAACCGCGGGGTCTGGTGGCGCGCGGTGGCAAAGTTGCGGTTGCCTAGTCCGCCGCGACCGCCCTTGCATAACATGAACTGCTGGCCGTGCGTGATGAGGTCGGCCACGAGTTCGCCTTGGGTCTCGGTCGCTTCCACCTCCGTTTCGGCGCCGCTTTCTGCGCTCAAATCCACTTCCAGCGCGCGCTGGCCGCCGGCGCTGCGAATAATGGGCCGCTGTCCGGTGCTGGTGGTCAGCGCGGGCTTTTCGTCCTCCTCGTCCTCCTCCGACCGCATTTTGGTTTCGATGGGCGGCGTCGTGTCCTTGAGCCTCCAGACCAGCGTGCCGCAGGGCACTTTGATGATCAAATCCTTGCCCGCGTGGCCGTCCATGCCCTTGCCCATGCCGGCGTCGCCGTCCGGCGCCAGGAGGCGCGAAACGTAATACTGCTGGATCAGATTGTTGAGATCGTGGTCGGCCTGCAGGATCACACTGCCCCCGCGGCCGCCGTTACCGCCGCTGGGTCCGCCTTTGGGCACAAAGGCCTCGCGATGAAAGGCCACGCAGCCCTTCCCGCCGTGGCCGGCCCGCGCGTAGATTTTGATTTCGTCAATGAACATGAGTTCTAAATGAAAAAGGCGAGGTGTTGAGCCTCGCCTTGAAGTTGGAAAGGTGAGTTCAAATCAACTCGCCACGGCAACGATATTCACGCGCCGGCTCTTCTGGTCGAACTTCACCGCGCCGTCTTTGAGCGCAAATAGCGTCCAGTCGCGGCCGGTGCCGACATTGCGCCCCGCGACAAATTTGCTGCCGCGCTGGCGCACGATGATGCTGCCGGCGCTGACAACTTCGCCGCCAAATGCCTTCACGCCCAGCCGTTTGCTGACGCTGTCGCGTCCATTCTTGACGCTGCCTTGACCTTTTTTATGTGCCATAGAAAGTGGATGGTTGAGAGTTGTTGGTTGAAATTGGTGCTCAGGTGTTGATGGCGGTGATTTTCACCACCGTGAGCTCCTGGCGATGGCCGATGCTCTTGCGGTAGCCCTTGCGGCGTTTCAGCTTGAAGGTGAGCTTCTTCGCGTCCCGCTTGTGGGCGACCACATCGGCCGCCACGGTGGCGCCGGTGACCGTGGGCGAACCCACCGTGACTTTGCCCTCGTTGTTGACGAGCAGCACACGGTCAAAAGTGACCGGCTTGCCCGCCTCGATTTCGAGACGTTCGATTTCCAGCGTGTCGCCCGCGGTGACACGATACTGTTTGCTACCAGTTTCTAAAACGGCGTACATAAAATTCTTCCCGCAAAGGGTTGGCTATTAGACCAGAATCCCGCCAATTGTCAATGCTTGTTTTTTGGGAATTTTTATCGCTTGCTTCCTTGCTTCGGAGCGGTTGATAAAGTGGCTGCATTCGCTTTCCTCGGATCAGAGCGGCGCCCCGGCGTTTCTGGTCCCAACGGGACCAATGACAATAGCCCGCATTTTCAACTGCGGATGGCGTGCCAATAAAAACAACCAAAGCCCCGCCGGGGCGGCTGAAAACGTTCCCATCCCAACGACGATTGGCGGCCCGGATATTTCACACCACGGCCAAATTTTGGGGAAATTCGGTTGAAAACAGCTTCGAGCAGACGGACAATGAACTAAACTCAAACTCGCAATTTAATGAATTCCTTCAGACAGGCAGCAAAGTCGAGCAAGCTCGAATTTGGCGTGCCATGGATTTACTGGCTGTGCGCTGGGATGGCTTTGGTGATGTTTTTCGCATCGGTTGCTTGTGCGGTATTCTGTGAAGATTTGAAAGAACGTCGCGCCGGATGGGCTGGCAGTGTAATTTTCTTCACCACTGGCTTTGGGAGTATGCTTTGGCCGGTGCTCCGCAAGCGGGAACCCAAAACTGCGCAACAAGAATTCGTTCATTTGTTCAGCCTGCATTGTGAGGCGATCGTTTTTCCAATGTCGCGAGTGAAGCAATTTATAACGATAGCCGGTGCCATATTGCTTTCTGTGGGCATGGCTATGATGGTTTTGTTTGCGGAAGACAATGTTGATCGCGCAAAAGCTGCAATTGCATTGGTTTTTCTTCTTTGTGCGGTTACTGTTGGAACAAAATCACTCCTGGCTGGGAAAAAGGGGATTTTTCTGGTTCCTGCGGGGATCATCTGGAATGAGATGTTTAGGTTTCCCTGTTTCATCCCGTGGGAAATTGTTGGTCAATCAGCTTTGTTCTTAAAGGCACAGCAATATGGGCCCGAGGTTTGGACGTTTGGCTTGCAGGTCACTGATACGGAGAGCCTCCAAACGAGTAGATGGACCCGAAAAAAGTTTGTGGAGTCCAGGAATCAACACGGTTGGCATTGTCTCTTCCTTCAAGAAACCATTCTAACTCCACTTGATTTAGTGGCGCGGGTGATTGAATTTTATCGCCAGCATCCAGAAGTCCGCAGAGAAATTGGGACGACAAATAGTTTCGCTCGAATTGAAAGTTTAGGTGCGCCGATCATGAGCCAATAGGTTTCGGCAATTTAACTTTATGCGTCGCCGTGCAAATTTCCTGCTGTCGGAACCCCCGTTCCTGTTTCTTGATTTCCTCCGTCAGCAATTCCTCCGCCGACCAGCCGCGCGCCTGCGCGAGCGAGGCCAGCTCAAACAACTCCTTGGCCAGCGAGGCCTTGGACGGCTTGCGAGCCGGCTTTTGGTCGCTGGCGATCAATTTGGCCTTGCGCGCTTTCTTTAGCAGCTTCTCCGCGCGCATCAAGGCCGGCAAATGTTTCGGCACGCCGTCCAGCGCGGAGTGGCGCGCGTGTTCGGTGCCGTGTTTTTCGGCTTGCTTGATCTTTTCCCAGTTGGCCCAGACCTCGTCCACGTCCTTGACTTTGATGGTCCCGAAAACGTGGGGATGCCGGCGGACCAGCTTGTCCACCAAATGTCGCGTGACCTGTTCAAAATCGAACGCGCCGCGCTCGCGCGCAAGCTGGCAGTGAAACACCACTTGCAGCAGCAGGTCGCCCAGTTCTTCGGCCATTTCCACGTCGTCGCGCGCTTCGATGGCGTCAATCAATTCATACACCTCCTCGATGGCGTGCCGGCGCAGCGTCAGGTGGGATTGCTCGCGGTCCCACGGACAGCCCGTGGGCGAGCGCAGCCGGGCCATGACCCGGAGCAAGTCGTTGATGGCAGATTTCTTTTTCATATCAATTCAACCACAGCTGGACACAGATGAACACCGATAAGCCAAGACCACGAGGCCACAGGCCCCCAAGTCCTCTTGTCCTTTCGTCAGTAGCCCCGTTGTCTCTTTCCCCCATCTGTGTTTATCTGTGTCCATCTGTGGCTAACACAAGCATTACAAAATCACCAAATCATCCCGATGCACCAGTTCTTCCTTGGGCAGCTTGTGTTCGCGGACGGCGGCGGAATCGAAGCGCGCGAGCCCGCGCGCAAATTCCATCCCGTCCAGATCGCAGATGCGTACCACGTCGCCGGCCGCAAAATTACCTTCGCATCGGGCGACGCCGGGCGGCAGCAGGCTTTTGCCTTTCTCGCGCAACGCCACTCTTGCTCCGGGATCCACGAACAACGCGCCTTGGGGATGATGAAAAAACGCGATCCAGCGTTTGCGGCCCCGCAGGCGGTTCGGCTTGGCGATGAACAGCGTGCCTTGCTCCTCGCCGGCCAGAATTTGCGCCAGCACCTGCCGGTTCCGGCCCGACGCGATGACCAGCGGGATGCCGGAACGCACCGCGATTTTCGCCGCCTCCACCTTGGACTTCATGCCGCCCACGGCGGTTTCACTGGTCGTGCCGCCGGCCAGATCCTGAATGGCGGCGTCAATTTTTTCAATGACCGGAATCGTCTTCGCGTTCGGCCCGCCGAAATTCTCGATGACCCCGTCCACGGTGGTCAGGATCACCAGCAAATCCGCCGGCAACAGCGCGGCGACCAGCGCGGACAACTTGTCATTGTCGCCGAACTTGATTTCGGTGAAGGAGACGGCGTCGTTTTCGTTGATGATGGGCACCACGCCGCGGCCGAGCAGCGTCACCAGGGTGTTGCGCGCGTTGAGATGGCGCTCGTGATGTTCCAAGTCGTCGTGGGTGAGCAGCACCTGGGCGACCACCAAGCCGTGCACCCCAAAGAGTTTCTCATACACCGCCATCAGCCGGGTCTGGCCCACTGCGGCACAGGCCTGCTTCTCCGCCAATTCGGTGGGCCGCGACTCAAAGCCCAGCGCGCCCATGCCCGCGCCCACCGCGCCGCTGGTGACCAACACGACCTCCTTGCCGGCCCGGCGCAGCGCGACGACTTGCGCGACGATTTGCGCCAACTGCTCCGGGTCAATCAGTTTCCGGCTGTCCGTGAGGACGCCGGTGCCGAGTTTCACCACGATGCGGGAAACGGATTTAAGTGAGTCGCGCTGCACGCGCTAGATTAGGAAAAATGCCGGCGCGGAAAAAGTCAAAACTGGAGTGGGCGATGAGTAATGCGTGATGCGTGATGCGTGATGCGTGAGGACTGGCGGCGCGATCCGTACCGCAGACTTCCAAGTCTGCTGTACCGCAGGTTTCCAAACCGAATGTCCCGTAATTAAGGCCTCGATTTTTTGCATGTTTTACGGTGCAGCAGTTTGGCTCGCAGTTCGGCTCGGGGCCTGACCATGACCGGGAAGGCTTTTCGGCGTCGCTTACAACAACGTGGTTCTATGCGATTGGGCCTCTGGCGCAACAGATCGGCCACCAGCGCCTCCAGCAGGGCCGAGGTCAGTTGATTCTTCTGGGTTCGCGAGCGGGCGGCAGCGATAACCAGACTGAAGTGGTGCAGGGTGTCGACCGAGCCTTTGAAGCTAATTTGCTCCAGGTCCACGTCATAAATGCTGGCGGCCTCGACCATCAGGCAACGCACCAGATTGTAGCCAATGAGGTGCAGCATCAGTTCGCGGGTAAGCATCTGGGGTGTCTTACAATACAGGAAGTCGATCCCGAGGGTGGTCTTAATGTCGCGCAAGAAGAGTTCGACTCGCCAGCGGCGAAGGTACAGGGCCGCCAGCTCCTCTGGCGGGTAGGTCACTGGATCGAGCAGGGTGGTGACCAGGATGAGCTTTCGGGTCCGGAAACCGGGCACCGCAACCGGCCAAACGATCAGTCGCAGCGTGATTTGGTCGGGCAAGCTGCGCCAGAGTTTTTGGGTGGCGGTGCGCGTTTGGCGCCGGGGTTTTTGCCAAACCACCAAGCGGTCACCCCGGCCCAGGCGCTTGCCTTTACGGAAGTCGCAACTGCGGCTGCCATTGAGGCGCAGCACCGAATCGACCCCCCGCGTGAATAACGCGGCCAGGGTGACGAAATCGCAGAAGCCCCGGTCGGCTAGAAGGATCATGCCCTTTTTGAGCCGGTCCCAGATTCGGCGCAGCAGTTTCAGCTCGGCCAGGTGTTTATTGCCGATGGCGACTTCCAGCAGCGCCCCGGTGGCCAGGGAGAAGATGGCTACCCAGCGGACCAGGGGAAAACCACAGCCCTTTTTCTGCCGGCTGGACTGGGGAAAAGCGCGCTGGTTGGGCCCGGTATCGGCGGCCGAACTGCCGGTGCCATCGGCCACCAGCACCTCGCGGTCGTGGAAGCGCCACTGCTGTGGCGCCCGCGCTTGGGCAGCTTGGGCCGAGCCGTGCAGGGCCCGGGTCAGGGTGTCCGAATCGAGTCGGCGGCGGGCTTGGCAATAGGGGCTGTCGGCGGCGCTGACGGTGGGCCAACTCTGGGCTGCAAACCACGCCATGACCTTGCGGACAGCGCTACGGCAGGAGGCGCCATTGAGGGCCTGCCAGAGGAAGGTCCAGAAGGTGATCTGGACGCTATAAACCCGCTGGCGGCTATTGGGCCCCGCGTCGGCCTGGGCGAGCAGGCCGGCGGGCAGACAGGAGCCGAAGAGCTGCTCCAGCTCTTGGGGCGGAGCCTCAGCGAGCCGGTTGCGGGCCTGGCGCAGGGGGTTTTGGGGGGAGTGGAATTTACCAAAGAGTTCGGCGGTGGTGAACATAGGTCTTGGTTTTATACAGGCTTTATATCTGTATTAATACAGATATACGACTTGACGCGCAAGCCTTTTTATGACAGGCTTTCTCACAACCATGAAGACCGCCTCCGATCCGCTAGGACCGCTACCCCCAGCCTATGAGCGACTCCGCCGCCAACTGGCCCAAACCGCTTGGCTTTGCCAGGGAACCCTGGTCTGTCGTTCCCTCATCCGCCACGTCGCCGGCCGCAAGGTTGCCAAAGGCCCCTATTACCTCTGGACTTCGAAAGTCAAAACCAAAACCGTCTGTTTGGCGCTTTCCAAGGAGCAGTATGGACATCTGGCTAAAGCCATCGCCAACAACCGTAAAGTTCAAAAAACACTCCACCGCATGCAGCAACTGACCTTAAAAAACCTGCTTAAAAAAGTGCCCGGAGTCAGAAAACGCAAGTAACTGGAATTACGAATGTTACACCTTAATTACGGGACATTCGGTTTCCAAACCTGCTGTATCGCCGATTTCCAAATCG
>Ga0316217_10003670_pt1 | contig 17236 bp, 15 predicted proteins | sample 1anoAmetaG_FD_203633 | JGI IMG/M metagenome (GOLD analysis project Ga0316217, IMG submission 203633) | Freshwater microbial communities from Trout Bog Lake, Wisconsin, USA - 1anoA | ecosystem: Environmental > Aquatic > Freshwater > Lake > Hypolimnion/Profundal zone | place: USA: Wisconsin...
TCGCCTGCGAATCGGCCGAGGACCTGTACGTCGCGCTGGGCGCCGGCGACCTGTCCGGCGCCCAGCTCGGCGCCGCGCTGCTGCGCCGCGAACGCGCACTCGCCCCGCCCGCGCCGGCGCCCGCCGTCGCCGGCGCGGCGGCCAGCCCGGAATCCGCCGCCGGCATCCGCGTGATGGGCGTGGGCGACCTGCTGTCGCACTACGCCCGCTGCTGCGGGCCGGTCCCGCCGGAGCCGATCGAGGGCTACGTGACGCTAGGCCGGGGCATGACGATCCACCGCACCAGCTGCCGCAACCTGGCGCGGATGCGCGCGCGCGAACCGGATCGCGTGCTGCCGGTGGCCTGGGGCGCGGACCGCGACCAGCTTTATCCCGTGGAGTTCTCGGTGCTGGCGTTCGACCGGCGCGGGCTGGTGCGCGACGTCAGCGGCGTGCTCGCCGACGCCAAGATGAGCATCGAGCGGATGACCACCGTGACGCAGGCGGCCGACCGCACCGCCGAGATGACGGTCGGCGTGCGCGTCCACGACCTGGCGGAGCTCGACGCGGTCCTGGCGCGGATCAGCGGCCTGCCGGACGTGCTGCGGGTCCAGCGCCGCTAGGCGGGTCGCGGCGCGTCGTCCCGTCAGCGGTTGGGAAAGTCGATCGCGCGCTTGTCGGCGGCGAGCGCCGCCTCGTGCAGCGCCTCGGACAGCGTCGGATGGGCGTGGATGGTGCGCTGCAGGTCCTCGGCGCTGGCCGAGTACTCCATCGCCAGCACCGCTTCGCCGATCAGCTCGCCGGCCATCGGGCCGATGATGTGCACGCCGAGCACCTCGTCGTCGTCCACGGCCGCGATCAGCTTGGCGAACCCCGCCGCGGCCTCCATCGCGCGCGCGCGACCGCTGGCCATGAACGGGAACACGCCGACCTTGTAGGCGCGGCCGCCGGCCTTGACCTGTTCCTCGGTCTGGCCGACCCAGGCGATCTCCGGCGCGGTATAGATCACCGACGGTACCGTGCGGTAGTTGACCTCGCCGTAGCGGCCGGCGATGAGGTCGGCGACCATCACGCCCTCCTCCTTGCCCTTGTGCGCGAGCATCGGCCCGCGCACGCAGTCGCCGACCGCATAGACGCCGTCGGCACCGGTCCAGCACTGTTCGTTGACGACGATGAAGCCGCGCTCGTCGAGGCCGACGCCGGTACCCTCGCCGAGCAGCGCCGCGGTGTGCGGCCGGCGGCCGATCGCGACCACGACCCGGTCGACCTCGACGCTGTGCTCGCCGCTGGCGTCGGCGTAGGCCAGCGTCACGCCGGTCTTCGCCTGCGTCGCGCCGCCGACCTTCGCGCCGAGGCGGATGTCGAGGCCGAGCTTGCGGTAGTGCTTGAGCGCCTCCTTGGCGACCTGCTGGTCCGCCATCGGCAGGAACGTGTCGAGCGCCTCGAGCACGACGACCTCGGCACCGAGCCTGCGCCAGACGCTACCGAGCTCGAGGCCGATGACGCCCGCCCCGATCACGCCGAGGCGCCTGGGGACCTCCGCCATCTCGAGCGCGCCCCAGCTGTCGAGCACCCGGTCGCCGTCGAACGGCACCGGGCGCAGCGGCATCGGCGTCGAGCCGCTGGCGAGCACGACGTGCTGGGCCTCGAGCACCTGCACGCTGCCGTCGAGCGCGGTGTACTCGACCTTGCGCCCGGCCAGCAGCCGGCCGTGGCCGGCGAGCGGGGTCACCCTGGCCGCCTTGAACAGCGCGAGGATGCCCTGCGTGGAGGCCTTGACGATGCCGGCCTTGCGCTTCTGCATCCTGGCCAGGTCGACCTCGACCTTGCCGACACTGATGCCGTGTACCGCGAACTCCTCGCGGGCGCGATGGACGAGCTCCGACGACTCCAGCAGCGCCTTCGACGGGATGCAGCCGGCGTTGAGGCAGGTACCGCCGAACGCGTGGCTGCCGTCGGGGTTCTTCCAGTCGTCGATGCAGGCGACCTTCAGGCCGTTCTGGCCGGCGCGGATCGCCGCCGGGTAGCCGGCGGGGCCGCCGCCGATGACGATGACGTCGTAGCTGTCGCTCATGGGATCGTGTCCTTCGGTACTCAGACCTGCAGCAGGAGGCGCGCCGGGTCCTCCAGGCAGTCCTTGATGGTCACCAGGAACTGGACCGCCTCGCGGCCGTCGATGATCCGGTGATCGTAGGTCAGCGCCAGGTACATCATCGGCCGGACGACGATCTGGCCGTCGACGACGACCGGCCGGTCCTGCACCTTGTGCATGCCGAGGATCGCGCTCTGCGGCGAGTTGACGATCGGCGTCGACATCAGCGAGCCGAACACGCCGCCGTTGGTGATCGAGAACGTACCGCCGGTCAGTTCCTCGATCGTGATGGAGCCCTCGCGCGCCTTCTGCGCGTAGCTGCCGATGGCGCGCTCGATGTCGGCGCAGCTCATCAGGTCCGCGTCGCGCAGCACCGGCACGATCAGGCCGCGATCGGTCGAGACCGCGACGCCCACGTCGTAGTAGTCGTGGTAGACGACGTCGGTGCCGTCGACGTAGGCGTTCACGATCGGGAAGCGCCGCAGCGCCTCGACGGTCGCCTTGACGAAGAACGACATGAAGCCCAGCCGCACGCCGTGCGTCTTCTCGAAGCGCTCCTTGTAGCGGGCGCGCGCCTCGTTGAGCGCCTTCATGTCCACTTCGTTGAACGTGGTCAGCAGCGCCTGGGTCGACTGCGCCTCCACCAGCCTGGTCGCGATGCGCGCGCGCAGGCGGGTCATCGGCACGCGCTGCTCGGTGCGGCCGCTGCGCACCGCCGCCGGGGCCGCCGCGGCGCCCTTCGCGGCCGGGGCCGGCGCGGCCGCGGGCTTGTCGAGCGCGCGGACGACGTCCTGCTTGCTGATCCGGCCCTCGCGAGCTGCTTCTCCTCGACCAGCCGCCGGGCCGCGGGGCCGAGCTTCGCGCCCTCGGCGCGCGCCGCCGGCGCCGGGGACGGCGCCGCGGTCGCCGCCTCGGCGGGCTTCGCGACCGTCGCGGTCTCGTCGATGATGGCCAGCAGCGCGCCGCTGGTCACCGTGGTGCCCGCCACGACGCGCAGCTCCGTGAGCACGCCCGCCACCGGCGCCGGCACCTCCAGCACGACCTTGTCCGTCTCGAGGTCGGCGAGGTTCTCGTCGCGGCCGACCGGATCGCCGGGCTGCTTGTGCCAGACGACGAGCGTGGCGTCGGCCACCGACTCGGGCAATTGCGGCACTCGTACTTCAATCGTCATGACGGTTTCCTGAGCACTTTGTGTTTGGCCGTGGCCTGGTTGCGCGGTGCGAGCCGCGGCGGTTCGCGGGCGGCGTCGTCCGCGACGGTCGCATGCAGCGCCGCCCGCACGAGCCGCTGCTGCTGCTCGACGTGCAGCTGGTAGATGCCGGCCGCCGGTGCCGCGGCGCCGGGCCGGCCGGCGTAGAACACCACGTCGCGCGACGACAGCGGCTCCTGCAGCCGATGCCGGATCTGGTACCAGGCGCCCTGGTTCTGCGGCTCTTCCTGACACCAGACGATCTCGCGGGCGTTGGCATAGCGGTCCAGCACCGCCTCGTAGCCCTCCGCCGGGAACGGATAGAGCTGCTCCAGGCGCACCAGCGCGACGTCGGCCAGGCCGTCCGCCCGGCGCTGCTCGAGCAGGTCGAAGTAGACCTTGCCGCTGCAGAACACGACCCGCCGCACCGCCTGTGGATCGAGCGCGTCGACCTCGTCGATCACCGTCTGGAATTCCCCGCCGGCGAGCTCCGCAAGCGGCGTCACCGCGAGCTTGTGGCGCAGCAGGCTCTTCGGCGTCATGACTATCAGCGGCTTGCGCAGCGGCCGGATCATCTGCCGGCGCAGCATGTGGAACATCTGGCCGGGCGTGGACGGCACGCAGACCTGCATGTTCATTTCCGCGCACAGCTGCAGGAAGCGCTCCAGTCGCGCCGACGAGTGTTCCGGTCCCTGTCCTTCGTAGCCGTGCGGCAGCAGCAGCGTGAGCCCCGACAGGCGGCCCCACTTGGCCTCGCCGGAGCTGATGAACTGGTCGATGATCACCTGCGCGCCGTTGGCGAAGTCGCCGAACTGGCCTTCCCAGATGACCAGGGTCTCCGGCGTGGTCGTCGAGTAGCCGTACTCGAAGCCGAGCACCGCCTCCTCCGACAGCACCGAATCGGTGACGCGGAAGCGCCGCTCGCGGCTGAGGTGCTCGAGCGGCGTGTAGATCCGCTCGCTGCCCTGGTCGTGCAGCACCGCGTGGCGGTGGAAGAACGTGCCACGGCCGCTGTCCTGGCCGGTGATGCGCACGCCGTAGCCCTGGTCGACGAGCGTCGCGTACGCGAGCGTCTCCGCCGCGCCCCAGTCGAGCGGCAACTCGCCGGCGAGCATGCGGGCGCGGTCCTCGTAGATCTTCGCCACGCGCGGGTGCAGGCGGAAGTCGGCCGGGTACTGGACGAGCCGCGCGCCCAGCGCCTTCAGGTGCGCCGGGTCGAGGGCGGGGTACGAGAAGTCGTGGGGGTCCGCGGCCAGGTGCCGCGACCAGTCGACGGTGTACTTGTTGCCGATCAGGCCGAGCGCCGCGCGCGCCTGCGGCTTGCCGGCATCGAGGCCGTCGCGGTAGCCGCTGACCATCCTGTCGGCCTCGTCCGCCGCCAGCGCGCCCTCCGCCGCCAGCCGCTCGGCGTAGATCTGCCGGGTCGTCGGATGCTTGCGGATCGCCTGGTACATCAACGGCTGCGTCGCCGCCGGCTCGTCCGCCTCGTTGTGGCCGTGGCGCCGGTAGCAGACGAGGTCGATGACGACGTCCTTGTGGAACCGACGGCGGTAGTCGAGCGCGAGGCGGGTGACGAACACGCACGCCTCCGGATCGTCGCCGTTGACGTGGAAGATCGGTGCTTCGACCATCTTCGCGACGTCGGAGCAGTACAGCGTCGAGCGGGTGTCACGCGGGTCGGAGGTCGTGAAGCCGACCTGGTTGTTGATCACCAGGTGGATCGTGCCGCCGGTGTAGAAGCCACGCGCCTGCGACAGCTGCAGCGTCTCCATCACGACGCCCTGGCCCGCGAACGCGGAGTCGCCGTGGATCACCACCGGCAGCACGCGCTCGCCGACCTGGTCGCCGCGCCGCTCCTGGCGGGCCCGCACCGAACCCTCGACGACGGGATTGACGACCTCGAGATGCGACGGGTTGAAGGCCAGCGCGACGTGCACGTTGCCCGCCGGCGTGCGCAGGTCGGCGGAGAAGCCCTTGTGGTACTTCACGTCGCCGGAGCCGCGCAGGTGCGCCAGGTCGTAGTTGCCCTCGAACTCCGAGAACAGGTCCGCGGGCGACTTGCCGAGCAGGTTCACCAGGACGTTCAGGCGGCCGCGGTGGGCCATGCCGATCACGCATTCCTCGACGCCCTGCCCGCCGCCGTGCTGGATCATGTCGTCGAGCATCGGAATCAGCGAGTCGCCGCCTTCGAGCGAGAAACGCTTCTGGCCGACGTACTTCGTGTGCAGGTAGCGCTCCAGCCCCTCGGCCGCAGTCAGCTGCCAGAGGATGTTGCGCCGCTCGTCGGGCGTGAACCGATGGCGCAGGCGGTTGTCCTGGAAGGACTGCTGCAGCCACAGCCGCTCCTCGCTGGAGGACACGTGTGCGAACTCGGCGCCGATCGTGTCGCAGTACAGGAAGCGCAGCTGCGCGAGCATGTCGCGCAGCTTCATGCGCGTGGGGATCGCGTCGGTCTTGGAACCGGTATAGAACTCGCTGTCGAGGTCCGACTCCGCGAGACCGAAGTAGTCGAGCTCGAGCACGCGCGGCATCTCGCGCCGGGTCAGGCCGAGCGGGTCGATGCGCGCCACGAGGTGGCCGCGGTTGGCGTACACCTGCACCATGCGCGAGACATAGCCCTGCTTGGCGGCCTGCTCGTTGCCGGCCGCCGTGGGCGCCGCACCCACGCGCGGGGCGCGCGCACGCGCGGCGAACTCCGCCAGCACCGGGCCGTGCGGGACGTCGCGCTGCCCGCCGTCGGCGACGGCGAGGCCGCGGAAGAACTGGCGCCATGCCGCCGGCACGGCCTCCGGATCGGACAGGAACTGTTCGTAGAGGCCTTCGACGAACGCGGCGTTGCCGCCCGACAGCGGGGTCGAGGCGAACCAGTCGCTTAAGGTTAGGCTCATTCCAGGCTCTGTAGACGAGGGGACGGCCTTATCGCCGGATAACTGCGAAGTTTAACGGATGCAGGCGCCGCCGACAAAAGGGTCGCGCGCGTCGACCGCTGCGCCGCGAGGCTCGTCAGCTGGACAGCATCCTGTACAGCAGCCAGCCGAGCCCCAGCAGCAGCGCCAGCCGCCACAGGCCGACGCCGCGGCGCGCGGGCGCCTCGCCCGTCTCGGCGATGACCGGCGCCGGCGCACGCGTGCCGGGCTTTTCAAGGTGGGTGTAGCTCAGGCCGGTCCCCGGCAGCCCGACCGTCGTGCGGGTGCCGGTCGGGCCGATCGTGACGTGGGCGCCACGGCGGCCGAGCGAGACGGACGCGCCGCGCTTGCCCAGGTTGACGCGGATGCCCGGCAGCAGGCGCACCGAACGACGGAAGCGAAAGCCCACGGCTGGCCTCAGCGGCCTGCGGCGGCGCGCGCCTTGCGCCGGCGCCGGAACTGCCGCTCGATGCCGCGCACGCTCTCGGCGAGCCGCTCGAGGCGAGCCCCGAGCGTGCGCTCGCTGCGCCAGGTCACTTCCAGGTAATGGGCGAAGTCGAGCCGCCGGCCGGCGGCGACGTCCGCGGTGACCGCGGCCATGATGTTCGTGCCGGTCTTGCGGCGCGACTCGAACAGGTGGAAGTACTCGCACGCGCCGTAGAACGTGCCGATGCCGAACACGCCGCGGTCGGCGAGCGCCCAGCGCGGCACGAGGCTGGCGCAAGGCATGACCAGTTCCACCGCCACGCCCGCGGCACGCGCGGCCGCCGAGAGGTTCTCGCCGGCATCGAACTGCTTGTTGCGCGACAGGTCCGGCCGGCCGAGGCGTTCCCACGTCGCCCGTGCGACCGCGAGGAACATCGGTCCCGCGTACAGGTGCTCGTTCGACTTCTGGTTGGCGTACTGGGCGAGCCCGAACACGGCGCCCGCCGCGGCGGCGGCCACGGCCCGGTCGTAGGCGGCGGCGGTCAGGGGAAACGCGTCGATGTCGCAGAACACCACGATCTCGTCCGGCGCGGCGCGCTCGAGCACCTCCGTCATCCACTCGCCGTGCGCCTTGCGGTCGATCTGCTGCTGTTCGAGCGGAAGCGACAGCGCCTCGAAGACGCGCCGCTGGTAGCCGAGCACGGCCTTCGGCACGTTCGACCAGTACAGCGAATAGGTCCTAGCCCGACTGTTGGCCACGGGGCCGCTCCTCGCAAGACGCCGTTTGGCTGGCCGCCATCTTATCAGCCGGCTCCGGCCGCCGCGCGCCGCGCGGCCCGGCGACGCAGCTTGCGCCGCACGCTCTGGTTGACCTTGGCGAGCCACTTCATGTGCTCGAAGAACCACATCGCGAGCGGCGCGACCGCCCGCGGGATCCCGGGCCGGAACGCGTGGCCCGCGGCGCGGTTCGCGGCGCGGAAGCGTCCCGGCGGCAGTTGCTTGAGCACTTCGGCCAGCTCCGCCTGCGGGTCCACGCCGCTGGCACGCAGCATGCGATAGAACGCGCCGGAATTGCGTTCGATCGGCTTGGTATGCACCGCGCGCACCTCGTCGACGACGTGCATCGGGTGGGTGTCCCCGCAGCGCACCGTCCAGGCCAGATCGATGCCCCAGGTGCTGCGCGTGAGCAGGAACGTCGGGCGCAGCAGCTCGAGCGCGGCGGCCGAGAAGCACGGCGCCATCACCTCGATGAACGACACCCGCCGTCGCAGGCAGGCGGGATTGCGCAGCGTGATGTCGTGACTGTAGAAGCTGTCCCAGCCGAGCGAGGGCTGCACCAGGAAGAGGTCGTTGCGGTCGCAGACCGCGAACAGGCGCGAGATCCCGCCGGGCGCGAAGTCGACGTCGTCGTCGAGCGACAGCACGTAGCGGTACGGGAACGGACCCTCCCACCGCGCGAGCAGTTGTTCGAGTCCTTCAAACTTGTTGATGCCGCCGAGCACGTAGCGCTCGGCCACGTCCTCGGGGGCGCCCTCGGCGTACCAGTTGACCCAGCAGTCCCAGTTGCGCGCCGGATCCTCGGCGATCAGGCGACGATGGAAGGAGTTCGGACCAGCCCGGACGACGACCAGATATTGGCGCAAGCAGCCTCCGTGGAATCGCATCGCTCGAAACCCGGCGGGTCCCGCCGCGGCGCCCTAGTTTGCACCGCGTGCGTCCCGCGTGCCGGGATGAAACGGGCCTCCCCGGCCGGGAAGGCCGGCCGGCCGTGCCAGCGCGTCAGGCACCGGACAGCGCCGCGACGACCGTCTCGAGCGCGTTGTCGAGCCGAACGCGCTCGAGCGCACCCTGCAGCGCGCGACAGGCCGAGGGATCCCGCACCAACGCCAGCGCCTGCGCCTCGAGCGTGGGGGCGTCGTCCCCGCCGGCGACCGCGATGCCGGCCCGGACGCAGCAGGCGATCCGGTGCGCCTGGTCGCCGGCCATCGGCACCGCGATGCAGGGACGGCGGGCCGCCAGCGCCTGGAGCAGCGTGTCGCCGCCGTTGACGACGACCAGCCGCGCGCTGCGCAGCAGCTCGCACAGCTCCGGCCCCGGCAGCCGGCCCGTGCACCGCAGTCCCGGCACCGCCGCGCCGCCCGGCTCCGGCTCGACCCCGACCAGCAGGGTCCGGACGCCGTGCCGCGCCAGCCCGGCCGCCGCGAGCGCGACGCTCGCCGGCGAGTGCAGGGCGCCGCGGTGCGCCGTGCCGCCACCGGGCACGACCAGCACGAAGTCGTCCTCGGACAGGTCGAAGCGCCGCAGCAGCGCGGCGGCCCGCTGCGCGTCATGGGCCGGCAGCAGCGCGTCGAGATAGCGGACGCGCGGGCGTCGCAGCAGGCGCAGCTTCAGCCGCTCGAGCCAGCTCGGCTCGCCGGCGATGAAGCGCGGATACGCGATCCAGTGCTCGTCCAGCAGCCGCATCCAGCGCAGCCGGAAGGCCTTGCGTCGCTGGCGCCGCCGCGAACTGATGTAGACGATGCGGGCGCCGCAGCGGCGCGCCGCCTGCAGCTGCGCGGTGCGTCCGGCGTTGTCGAACACGACCGTGGCCGGCCGGAGCCTCGCGATCAGCGCCGACACCTCGCGCGGGTGGAAGGTCGGCGACGACGGGAACAGGGTCGACGGGAACGGCACCTGGGCGAGATAGGGCGCCGCCTCGCTGAGCGCGAAGTGGATCTCGGTGTCCGGCCAGCGGGCAAGCAGGCCCTGCGCAATCGCCACGCAGCGCGCCACCTCGCCCATGCCGCTCGGCCCGGAGACAGGAATGAAGAGAACGCTGCGAGGTCGGTGCATGGCTGCCGTCACGTGAACCGGCGCGAGCGCCCGCACGGCGCGCCCGCGCCGCGGGTCCGGATCGGTCGGAACTCTAGCAGTTCCGCCGGTGGCGCGACCGCACGGGCCGACTTGCGCGGCAGGGCCGACGCCTGTCCCCCCGCCGAATCGGCGGCCGGACCGGCGCCCCCGCCCGGTCGGCACCCGCCCGCACACGCGCCGACAATCTCCGCCGCGGCGGCCGGCCGCGTTGTAAGGTCACGATAGTGTCGCCGGCGCCGTGCCGGCGTCGAAGCGGGTGCAACGATGGCGAACGACTCTCCGCAGCATTCGTCCGGGAGCCAATGGCGGCTGCTGCCGGGACTCGTCGCACTCTCTTGCCTCGCCGGCTGCGCGTACACCGTCATTCCCAACCTGCGCGGCACCGTGCTCGACGCGACGACCCACGAACCGGTCGCCGGCGCACTCGTCCAGCTCTCCGGTCGCGACGGCACGCAGGAGAGTGCGCACACCGACGCCCGCGGTAGGTACGCCTTCAACGGCTCGATCGCGTCGTGGGGCCCGCCCCTGCGCCTGGTGCCGACCCTGCGCCTGCGGGTATCGGCCCCCTGCTACGAGCCCTGGGATGAGGTCGGCGTCTTCCCCAGCTTCAATTCCAGCCATCCGCCAACCCGGCTGCCGACGGCACTGACACGCAGCTGCCCGGGGCCGGCGCCGGGCGATGCGCCGGGGATCGTACCGCCCCCGCCGACCCCGCCCTGATCGCAGCGGACGGCCGACCGTGCCGGTTCGAGGACTCCCGGCAGCGGCCGCGTCGCCGGGGCCACCTGCCATCGAGGCCGCACACGCCTTCGCGGAGAGCGCTGCAGCGGCGGCTCGGCGCCCGATCTCGCTGCCATGTCGAGGTCACGCAACTAGCCCACACCGACCGGGCTGTCTCGGGTAGATTGCCGCCGCGGGGCGTCTGGAAGGCGCCCCTGCGCGGCACGCGTCGTCCGGCCTGCCGGAGAGCGGAACGCGGAATCCTCCCACGCCCCGCACGAGCGCGGGTCGCCCATGCGCAGAGAAGAATCTATGAGCGTCGAGATCGTTTGGGAGCCCCGCGGCGTCGCGCGGACGTTTCGCGGGCACGCCACCGGGCGGGACGCACTGGAAAGCTTCAAGCTCATCGCCGGTCATCCGCACTTCGATGAACTGCGCTACAACCTGATGGACTTCACTGCCGTCACCGGCTGGACGACCACCGACGAGGAACTGCAGCTGATCGGCGCCTTGAACATCGGCCCGGCCCTGTCCAATCCGCACCTGCAGGTGCTGATCGTCACGGACCGTGACGATCTGCGGGATGTGGCGGAGCGCTACATCGCGCTGGGCCTGAGCCCCTACCCGCACGAGTTCTTCACCCACCTCGGCGACGCCCGCCGCTGGATCGAGCGCAACATCCCGCGCAACCCGGGACCAGCCGGCGCCTGACCGTCGCAGGCGATCCGCCGCGGCACGGCGTCGGTGACCCGTAGCGCGATGCCCTGCGCCGGCCACCTGCTCATTGCACGATCTTCGGATACTGCCGGGCCGCCATCACGACCAGCGCGACGAACGTCACCGACAGCACGGCGAGGTCCGTCGGCAATCCCACTCCGGCGGCATCGACGCCGGCCGGCGCCACCGACAGCACCGACCGCAACCCGTCCACCTCGTAGGTCAGCGGATTCAGGCGTGCCACCCACCGCAGCCATCCCGGCATCATCGCGATCGGGTAGATCGCGTTGCTGGCGAAGAACAGCGGCATCGTCAGGACCTGCCCGATGCCCATGAACCGCTCGCGCGTCTTCACCACGCAGGCGATGGTCAGCGAGAAGGTCGAAAAGACGACGGCGCCGAGGACGACCAGCAGTGCAACGCCAGCAAGCGCCGCGGGATCGAGGCGCAGGTGCACGCCGAGCGCGAGCCCCAGGAGCAGCACGACCGCCGCCTGGACAAGGGCGCGCAGTCCGCCCCCGAGCGCCTTGCCGACCACGAAGACCGACCGCGGTGTCGGGCTGGCCAGGAACTTGTGGACGATGCCGAGGTCACGCTCCCAGATGATGGAAATGCCATTGAAGATGGCGATGAAAAGCACGCTCTGGGCGAGGATCCCCGGCAGCAGGAAGTCGAGGTACGGAACGCCACCGGTCGCCAGCGCGCGGCTACGGCTCATCACCTGGCCGAACATCAGCAGCCAGAGCGCCGGTTGGATCGCCCGCGTGACCAGTTCGGTCGGATCGCGGCGGAGCTTGTGGAGATCGAGCTGCGCGATCGCGAGCGTCTTGAGGCAGTACGCGACCACGGACCGCAGCAGTCGCGCTGCGCCACCGGCCGGCGACACCGTGGGACCCGCGCTCATCCGAGTCGCTCGGCAGTGCGCCGCTGCCGCGAGACCGCGCCGACGCCGTCGCGCACGTCTTGCTCGGCACCGGTGTAGTGGGCGAACACGTCCTCGAGCGTCGTGCCGGCACCGAGGCCCGCTTCGAGTTCGGCGGGCGATCCGACGATGCCGACATGGCCCTGATAGAGGATCGCCACCCGGTCGCAGAGCGTTTCCACCTCGTCCAGATGGTGGCTGGCGAGCACGATCGTCGTGCCGAACTCGCTGCGCAGCCGCCGGAGCTGTTCCCACACGGCGTCGCGCGCCAACGGATCCAGACCCACCGTCGGTTCGTCGAGGAACAGCACCTGCGGCCGATGCAGGGTCGACTGCGCGATCTCGAGCCGCCGAATCATTCCGCCCGAGTAGGTCTTGACGAGCCGGTCCGCGTCGCCGGCCAGATCCATGAATCCAAGTGCCGCATCGATGCGCGCGCGCCGTTCGCGCGCAGGCACGTCGTACAGGCGGGCGAAGATCAGCAGGTTCTCGAAGCCGGTCAGGTCGCCATCCGCGGATAAGGCCTGCGGGACATAGCCGATCGCCCGGCGAACGCGCGCGGCTTGACGCACCACATCCAGGCCTGCGACCCGCGCCTCGCCCCCGCTCGGCGGCAGCAGGGTCGTCAGCATCTTGATCAGCGTGGTCTTGCCGGCGCCGTTGCGGCCGAGCAGGCCGAACGTCTCGCCGCAGCGGACTTCCAGGTCCACTCGGTCGACCGCGGCGACGTGCCCGAACTTGCGCGTCAGCGCGCGACAGACTACGGCAGGCTCGATTGCAGGCATGTTCCTAGCATGCGTCAGTCTCCACACCGACGCCACCGTCCGCGTCGACCGGCGCCTTGCCGACGACCTGCCCGCGATGGCCGCTGTTCCACTCGCAGTCGCCGCCGATTTCGGACCGGAGGAGTCGATCCCCGCGCCCCGGGAGCCGCGTTCCATCCGTCTCTCGGGCCATTCACAGCCGTGGAGCTTGCGAGCAGTGCGACGCGCTCGCCGGGTCCGGCCAGCGTGGTCGCCTCGCCGCCCGGCGCCGTGTAAGTGCTCTCACCGACGCCGCAACAGGCGGCGTAGCAGCCCGACACCGGCAGGTCGACGTAGAGCGGGTGATAGGTCGCTGCTCGACGGCGCGAGCCGGCCGGCCGACACCCGCGACCCTACCTCGGCGAGCAGCGGCGCGGTCTTCTGGCCGCTGGCTGCGGCACTGGTGCCGAACCGAGGGTGCAGGGCGTGCCGGATCAGCGCTCCGGACGAACGTGTTGCCCGCGCCGCGGGGGATCGCCCCGCCCGGGAGCGCCGCAGCAGTACTGAACGACGGCTTCGTTCTCGCAGCCGGAGGCCGGACAGGCAGGCGTGGCGGTCGTCGAGGCCCGTGATCTTGTCCTGGGCAAATGGCGTCGCAGGGCACCCCGTACGCACGGCAAGTCCATCGCCGCGGCATGGACGACTGACTTTGCCAGGACGACGCTTGCACGACGATGTCGCGACGCAAGCCGGTCCACCGATTGACGGCCCGTTGTCGATGTACGACAGTGCGACCTCATGTGCCATGGACAGGCACATGTCTCCGCGAGGATTAGGACACTCAACAATCAATAAGATCAGGGGAAACTCGTGACCATCAGTCATCTTGCCCGCGTCGTGCGTGCGCTGGCTCTGACGATCCTTGGACTGACGGCCCTGGCACAACCAGCACTGGCCGCAGCGCCCGGCCACACCATGCAGCGATTCCTGCAGCGCGGACCGCAAGCGGTCCCGAGCGGGGATCAAAGCGGCACGGCAGGCCCGCAGTACGGGCTGTTCGACTGCCAGGTCAGCGGGGCGTCCGCGGCGAACTGCCTCGACCCCTACGAGATGCGCCACGCCTATCGTCTCGACTCGCTGATCGCTGGCGGATACGACGGCGCCGGGCAGACCATCGTCATTCTCGATGCCTTCGATCACCCGAACATCGCGAGTCAATTGACCGCCTTCGACGCCTTCTACGGGCTGCCGGACCCCGCGTTCACCAAGGTTGCACCGGATGGCCTGACGCCGTTCGATGCGACGGACGGCAACATGGTCGGCTGGGCCGAGGAGATCAGTCTCGACGTCGAATGGGCGCACGCCATGGCACCGGGCGCGAAGATCGTGCTCCTCCTGGCCAAGAGCGACTCCGACGTCGACCTCGTGTCGGCACTCAACTACGCGGTCGCCAACAGGCTTGGCGACGTGATCTCGATGAGCTTCGGCGAGAACGAGAGCTGCCTCGGGCCGGACCTGCAGAACGCCTATCACTCCGCGTTCGCGGCCGCCACGGCCAAGCACATCACGCTGATCGCCTCTTCCGCCGACCAGGGTGCTGCCCTGAGCACCTGCGATGGCACCTCGTGGGTGAAGGCCGTCTCCTCGCCGGCGAGCGATCCGCTCGTCACCGGCGTGGGCGGCACGGAACTGACGGTCGCGAAATACTGCCTGCGGTCCCACGGCTGCGATCCCGCGGCCCACCTCGCACCGGGCACCTATCAGGGCGAGACAGCCTGGAACGAAGGCCTGCCCTACGGGGACTACGGCAGCGTGTTCGGTTACGGCACGCTCTCCGGCGGCGGCGGCTTCAGCACCGTGTTCGCGGAACCCCCCTACCAGCAGGGCGTCATCCACGGCGGCAGGCAGCGCGCAGTGCCGGACGTGGCCTATAGCGCGGCGGTCGAGCACGGCGTGCTGACGTTCCTGGACATTCCGGGCATCCAGAGCGGGTTCTACCTGTTCGGCGGCACGAGCGCCGGCGCCCCGCAATGGGCGAGCATCACGGCGATCGCGAACCAGCGCGCGGGAACGGACCTGGGCTTCCTCAACGCGGGCCTCTACCGCATCGTCGAACAGGCCTACGCAGTCTCCTTCCACGACGTGACCGTCGGCACCAACTCGTCGCTGCAGTTCGACCAGAACGGCAATCCGGTCGACATCACCGGCTTCAATGCCGGCAGGGGATGGGACGCGGCAACGGGCGCCGGGTCGCCGATCGGGACGGGCATCGTCGGCGACCTGCTGCGCTACGTCTATCCGCGTACCGATGGAGCCGCGGTCCTTGCGAACACCACGCCGAAGTGGAACGCGGCGGGTGCCGGCCACCGGAACGCGCGCCCGCACTAGGATCGATCTTCAGGCAGAGACGGGGCTCCATCGGAGCCCCGTCCATTTTCTTGTTTGCGCCCTGCCCGCCGCGCCCCGTTGGCACGTATCCGCGCAGCCTACCGACCATCGTCGCCTCGCGCGACGCGATCTCCCGGCCGACCCTCGTGCTGGTCCGCCAGAGCCGACACGGGGCCAGGGTTGTCTGGGCGCCTGCTGCCATCGCCGTTGGCTCTGGACGCAGGTACTCGATGCCTGACAGGCCTGGCGTCGCGTTCACGCGGAGGTTGAACAGAAGCGTGGACCTGCCGTCATCCGCTACGGTCAACGTTGAACGACGGCGGCGGTCAATCCTCGAGCCCGGTTAAAATGGGTGTCCGAGCCTCGTTGCGCAGCCGATGTTCCGACGATGGAAAGCGCATCTGCCTGCTCTCCGACGTGTCGTAAGCAGCCTGGCTGCCACTCGCTGCCGGATTGAAAGCAAATCTGAGGGATGCGCCCCGAACAGGAGTCGAACCTGTGACCTCGCCCTTAGGAGGGGCGCGCTCTATCCAACTGAGCTACCGGGGCATGCGAACCAGTTTGCATCCTAGCCGTCCGATCGCCTCGACAAAAGGCGGACCGGCGCCATATGCCCCGCAGACCCATGGCGGCAGGCAGAGGTCCGGACTCGGAGGAGGCGCGGCGTCCGCTGTCGCCGGCCAGGCACCGCCGCCGGCGTGTGTCGGCGGAGGGCTATATGAAGAAGAAGTGGTGGAGCGGAGGGGGATCGAACCCCTGACCTTCGCATTGCGAACGCGACGCTCTCCCAGCTGAGCTACCGCCCCACTCGCGGGCGCGAATAATAGCACCCGCCGCACGGCTTGCAACCGCGATCGGCGCTTTGGGACCGTATGATGTCGGGGGCCGCCGCAGGAGGACCCCACCGATGACGGTTTCCATACGCCCCGCCCGCCCCACCGACCTCGAGTTCCTCGTCGACGGCAACGCCCGGATGGTCGCTGAAACCGAAGGCCGCGAGCTCGACCGCGAGCTGCTGGCCGAGGGCGTCGCCGCGGCGCTGGGGGACGAGAACAAGGGCCGCTACTTCATCGCCGACGACGGCGAGGAGCCGATCGGCCAGTTGCTGGTCACCCGCGAATGGAGCGATTGGCGCGCCGGCTGGATCTGGTGGATCCAGTCGCTGTACGTCGTGCCCGAGGCGCGCGGCCGCGGCGTCTTCACGAACCTGTACGCGCACGTCGTCGCCGCGGCGCGGCGCGATCCGGAGGTATGCGGCATCCGGCTGTACGTCGACCAGCGCAACGAGCGCGCGATCGCGGTCTACGAGCGCAGCGGGCTGCTCGACGCCGGCTGCCGGGTGTACGAGGCGGACTTCACGCATCCGCCGGCGCTGCCCTAGCCCGCTAGGGCAGCTGCATCACGAGCACGTTCGGCCGGCTCCAGCGCGGGATCGCGACCACGTAGGCCGTGCCGTATTCGGCCGCGGCGATCTGCGGCACCGTCGTTCCCTGGCTGAGGTCCGCGACGATCCGTGGCACGCTGTCCGCGTGCGCGACCACCAGCACGCGCCGGCCGCGATACTCGTCGCGAATGCGCGCCTCGAGGCCCGCTAGGTCATCGGCCGCGACCGGGATCACGGGGATGCCCAGCCGCGTGGCGAGCGGCAGCGCCGTCGCCGCCGTGCGCTGCCACTGGGTCACGAACACGGCGTCCACCGCGAGCGCACGCGGTGGGCCGCCCAGGAGCGACGCCAGCCGCTGCGCGCGCTCCAGGCCCGCCGCGCTGAGCGCGGGATCCGCGCCGCCGTCGGCCTTCTCGGCGTGGCGGGTCACGATCACCAGCGTCGTCGACGCCTCGCGCACGGCCCACCCTGCGGCGAAGAGCGCGATCACCCCGACCAGGCCGAAGATCCAGACCGGGGTCAGGAACGGGCGCCGCCGCAGACTGGCGTATTCTTTGTGCATGCGCTCCATGATAGCCCAACCCCCGCACCGCGCCGCGCGGGGGGCTCGCAGCGTCGCGGTCGTCGTCCTGGCGGCGGGCGGCAGCCGCCGCCTGGGCCGTGCCAAGCAGCTGGTGAGCCTCGGCGGCGAGACCCTGGTGCGGCGCGTCGTCCGGGAGGTCGCGCGCCTGCGGCCCGCCTGGATCGGCGTGGTGGTCGGGGCAGGCGCCGGGCGCGTGCGCGCCGCGCTCGGCTTGACCCCTGCGACGCTCGTGCCGGCCCGGCACTGGCGCCACGGCATGGCCGCCTCGCTGGTCGCGGGCCTGCGGGCCGCGCCGCGCACGGCCCGCCACGTCGCCATCCTCTCGGTCGACCAG
>Ga0316217_10003671_pt1 | contig 17233 bp, 18 predicted proteins | sample 1anoAmetaG_FD_203633 | JGI IMG/M metagenome (GOLD analysis project Ga0316217, IMG submission 203633) | Freshwater microbial communities from Trout Bog Lake, Wisconsin, USA - 1anoA | ecosystem: Environmental > Aquatic > Freshwater > Lake > Hypolimnion/Profundal zone | place: USA: Wisconsin...
GTGGACGAGCTTGGTCGAGGCCGCATCCTCTGCGATTTCGGCCCCGAGAGCCTCGATCCCGCCGCCGTTTTCCAGAACGTCGCGACGCCAGAGCATGGTTTTGCCTTGAGCGAAGCCGTAACCGACGCGCTCGCCTGCATATTGCCATTTGGCTTGATACGTATTCAGGAACGCGCATTCCAGACGCGCAGCGAAATTCTCCGGCCGCGACCCGATGGGAGGAGAACAAACGATGCCGGTATCCGAACGCCAGCGGGCCAGCAGGCGCTGAATATAGTCCGGCGGCATCAGGACATTGGAGTCGGCGATCACGATCCATGGATGTCGAGCCTGCCGCCATCCCTTGACGACATTGTTCAGCTTCGGATTCGCGCTGACGCGGTCATCGCCCACCAGCAGGCGCGAAGGGATGTCGGGATGCGCATCCATGAAGCCCCGGACCAAGGGCGCAATGGCGTCGGCCCCGCTGGCGAGACAAAAAACGATTTCATATTGCGGATAGTCGAGCGCAAAAATAGACGCGAGAGTTTCGCGAGAAAACGTTTCGACGCCGCACAGCGGTTGCACAATCGTGACGGGCGGCAGGTCTGGCGGAGGCGCAGCAAGAGCGGAAGTTCGACACCGCGAGAGCGCGAGAAGCGAACTCAGAACTTGAAGGGTCAAGCTCGAAGCTGCGATACCGGCGGCAAATCCCGTAAACGTCATACCCGCGCCTGTCACGCCGGATCCCAAGTGCGCCCGGCGAATCGAATCGAAGAGCATGAGATATTGCCGGGCTAGCAAGACGCTTCTATGAAGGCCGCATGCAGCTTCCGCCTACCGTCCGTTTCGCGCCGTCGCCCACCGGCCGGATCCACATCGGCAACGCCAGAACGGCGATGCTGAATTGGCTGTTCGCCCTCCGCCGCGGCGGCCGTTTCCTGCTGCGGTTCGACGACACTGATCTCGAACGCTCGCGCGCCGAATATGCCAAGGCGATCGAGGAAGATCTCGAATGGCTGGGCGTACGGCCGGACGCCGTCTTCCGTCAGTCGGAACGGGTCGCGCTTTATCAGGCGGCGTCCGCGAAACTCTGGGCGCTGGGTCGCCTTTATCCATGCTACGAGACCGCAGAAGAGCTCGACCGCCGAAGAAAGCGCCAGCAGGCATTGGGCCAGCCGCCGATATACGATCGCGCGGCCCTGCGCCTGACCGACGAAGAGCGCCGCAGGCTGGAAGCACAGGGGCGCCGCCAGCATTGGCGTTTTCGCCTCGAGGAAAAGGTCGTGCGGTGGAACGACCTTGTTCGCGGCGAAAGCCACATCGACTGCGCCTCGCTTTCAGATCCCGTGCTGGCGCGCGAAGACGGTTCTTTTCTGTATACCCTCCCCTCTGTTGTCGATGACGCGGACCTGAAGGTGACCCATGTGATTCGCGGCGAGGATCACGTCACCAACACCGCGGTGCAGATCCAGCTTTTTGAAGCCCTGGGCAGTCATGTGCCGGATTTCGGACACCATAATCTCCTGACCGACGCCAGTGGCGAAGGCCTGTCCAAGCGCACGGGCGCGCTTTCGATCTCCTCGCTGCGGGAGAGCGGCGTCGAGGCGCTGGCGGCGGCGGCCCTTGCGGTTCTCGTTGGCTCGGCGGAGCCGGTGCGTCCGATCAAATCGCTCGATGAGCTCGCCCGCCATTTCGATCTGAACCGGCTATCGCAGGCGCCTGCGCGTTTCGATGAAGCCGAGCTTCGGGCTCTCTCGGCCAAAACCCTGCATATCGCCGACTACGAGGCCACAGCGGCGCGCCTCGCCCGTCTGGGGATCGAGGGGCCGGACGCGGAAGCGTTCTGGAATGCGGTTCGGGGAAATCTCGAAACCTTCAGCCAGGCGGCCCTCTGGTGGGGGATCGTCAAGGCGACCATCACGCCCATCGTCGAAGACCCTGCATTTCTGGAGCTGGCCGCCGAGGCGCTTCCGCAGACCCCATGGGACCAGACGACCTGGGCGACCTGGACTGCTCGTCTCAAAGCCTCGACAGGGCGCAAGGGTCGGGAACTCTTTCATCCCCTGCGCGAGGCTCTGACCGGCAAGAACTCGGGGCCGGAACTGGCTGCCCTCTTGCCCTTGATCGGGCGCGCTAAAGCGATGGACCGACTATACGGACGCGACGCTTGACGCCATCGGGTCCCACCACTTCGACACTTTGCCCCTGATCGGCGCCGACCGGCGCGGACGACGGCGCGTCGGCCCCGCCGATGCCCGATGTCTCCCGACTGAGGGTAGCAGCCTGCTGGTTCAGAACGGCGTCGACGCCTGTCAAATCCGGCGTCGGCGTGGGCGACGGCTTGGCGCTCCCTTTGGCGGTCTTGCTCTTCGGATCGGGTTTCACATCCGGCTTGGCTTCGGCTTTCGGACGTGACAGCTCGATGGCTTTTTCCGGGGTCACGATGATGTCGCCATGACCCTGCTGCCCCAGCTTGACCTCGGCATTTGCAAGCGCGTCCGCCCAGGATTGCCCCTTGCGTCGGCAGGAACAGGATGGGTCGTAGCTCTGGCGATATTTCAGCGCGGTCGGCAAGTCCATGTACTTCGCCCCGCTGACGGAGACCGCCTGTTCGATCTCGCCACCCGACGGGTAGGTGTAAAGGGACACGTCAGAATTCGGGCACTGGGCCCGGCAAAGATCGTCCAGCGACTCCAGTCGACCGCTGTTGGCCGCATAGGACACGGGGAAGAAACTCCCGTCACAGGCGCGAACGCAAACCGCCTGAGACCCCGCGCGCGCCTCGCCTAAATTTCCGACCTGGGTTTCCTGGCCAAGCTCCGGGGACAAGGGCTCCGTGGTTACGGTATCGGAATTGGGCTTGGGTTGGCCGAAAATCGCATCGAGAAGGCCTCCATTTTTCGGCTGGCCTCCCACACAGCTCGAATTATAGCGGGCGATCAACTCCCCGCGCCCCCCAGATCCCCCGCCCGCCCGCGCCTGAAGGTCGTCGAGGTTCGCCCGCATCCGCGCTATCTGGGAATTGATCTGGCCGCATTGGGCCGGCGGCGCCGCGCCGAAAAAAAGAAACTGTCGATTTTCGCACCCAATGGATTTGGCGTAGGCGACGGTCCGGTCGATCTCCGCCCGCTGCCGCTCGGCGGCCGCCTCGAACTGGGCCGTTTGACCCGACCGCGAGGCGTCGGCGATCGCTTGCCGAAGCCGCTCGCAATCTGCGCTTTGAGAAAGAGCGGGCCCTGCGCCGGAGGCGGCCAGCCATCCCAACGTGACAATCGCGGCGAATCCGCGAACCGATAGGCCCCGCGACACGGAGCGAAAATAGGTCGCCATCAAACCTTCAACTTCTCACTGGCAGCGGGCGCGAGGGCGCCCCTGGCCTCGATTAACCAGTCGACCGTGGCGACACAAGACGGCGACAGCATGGCGCGCGAAGAGATTTGAGGGACTGGTCAGTCCGTCACGCCTGCGGCATGCTCCCGTCATGCCCGACTCGAACATCGTCACGCCCAATTCCACCGAGATTTCTGTATCGGAATTGTCGACTGCGCTTAAGCGCACGTTGGAGGATCGTTTCGCCTATGTGCGCGTCCGAGGCGAAATTTCCGGTTACCGCGGACCCCACAGCTCCGGCCACGCCTACTTTTCGATCAAGGACGCAGGCGCTCGGCTCGACGCCGTGATCTGGAAGGGCGTCTTCGCCCGGATGCGTATTCGGCCTGAAGACGGCATGGAAGTCGTGGCGACGGGTAAAATCACGACCTTCGCCAACAAATCCTCATACCAGATCGTAGTTGAGGCCATTGAGCCCGCTGGCGTCGGCGCCCTGATGGCGCTGCTGGACGCTCGAAGAAAGAAGCTGGAAGCGGAAGGCCTTTTCGCCGGCGCACGCAAGCGCCAGCTGCCTTATTTGCCGCGCGTCATCGGTGTCGTTACGTCGCCGACCGGCGCAGTCATTCGTGACATCTTGCATCGTCTCGCCGACCGGTTCCCCGTTCGGGTGCTCGTATGGCCGGTGCGCGTCCAGGGCGAGACGGCGGCGGCGGAAGTCGCCGCCGCTATCGAAGGATTCAATGGGTTGCGGTCCGGGAGTTCGATCCCCCGACCGGACGTTCTCATCGTAGCGAGAGGCGGCGGATCGCTGGAGGATCTCTGGGCGTTCAACGAGGAAATTGTCGTCCGGGCCGCAGCGGCGAGCGAAATTCCCCTGATTTCCGCCGTAGGACATGAAACCGACTGGACGTTGATCGACCAGGCCGCCGACGTGCGGGCGCCGACGCCAACGGCAGCGGCCGAAATGTGCGTGCCTGTGCGCGGAGAGCTGCTGGTGCGATTGTCGGACCTCGAGACCCGACGGCGCGGCGCGGCGCTACGAGCCAGCCAGCGCAGACGCTCGGACTTGCGCGCGCTCGCACGCGCCTTGCCATCGGGAGAGGCGTTGTTGGCGGAGCCGCGCCAGCGCACGGACGCGGCCGCTAACGCGTTTCGATCGCGTTGGCGACAGAGATCGGACGCCTTGTCTTTGGCTATAGCCCGTTTTTCGCGTCGCCTGGGTGCGAATTCGCCGGGCGTCCAATTGGCGCGAGCGCGCGCGACGCATAGCGGTCTCCAGTTGCGGTGCCGGCGCGCGGGCGAAAAGCTGACCGCACCGTTCCGCGATCGTCTCGCATCGGCGGCCGATGCCCAGTCTCGCGAATGGCTCCGGAACCGGCAGCGCCGCGCCGAGACGCTTGGGTCCGCGAAACAGCGCTGGTCAATTCTTCAGCACTCGGTTCTCCGGCGCCTGCGGGAACAAGCTCGCATGTCCGCCACGGCGGGGACGAGGCTGCGTCGCGCCTACCAGGAAATCCTGAGCTCCCGCGAAAGGCGGCTCTCGGGATGCTGGCAGTTGCTGGAAGCGCTGAGTTATCGCGGCGTTTTGGCCCGCGGTTTCGCATTGGTTCAAGACGCCGGCGGGCGCGCATTGCGCCGTGCCGCTTCCGTGTCGCCTGGCCAGCCGCTCATCATCGAATTCGCCGACGGGAAGACTTCGGCTGTCGCAGCCGGCCACGCCCCCAAGCGCTCGCGCAAGCCCGCGGGCGACGCGGACCAATCCTCGCTTTTCTGAACGATGCGCCAAAACGCACAGCCAGTCATACCGACGGCGAAGCCGCCGCCAGCGAAGGAGTGATCTGGGCGCCCGTCTGAACGTCCTGGCGCGACGCCGCCGGGAACTGAGCGGACCGCGGCGCGGCTTGCTCGGACAGACCTCCCGTCAGCCACGCCATCAGGAATGCGTCGAGCCACGCGTCGACGGGCCGATCATGCAGCCTCCAGCCCTCGAGATGCTCATGCGGCGCGCGTGCGCCGGGCCGATCCAGACGCGCGGCTCCCCGTGTCGTCCAACGGCACATCATCTGGTAGGTGACTTCCGGGTGAAACTGCAGGCCGACGGCATTCCCGGCATAACGAAAAGCCTGATTGGGGAAGTCCGCCCCGCCCTGCGCCAACAATTCGGCGCCGCTGGGAAGCTGAAAGCCATCGGAATGCCATTGATAAACCCAGTTCGGGAATGGGGCTCCGCACAGGCGATGGCCTGCGGGCGTCGGACTGATGGGATAATAGCCGGACTCGCAACGCGAATCGGGATAACTGAAAATCTTGGCCCCGAGTTGCCGCGCCAGCATTTGGGCACCGAGACAGAGCCCCAGAAACGGCTTCCGCTCCCGAAGCGGCGTTCCGATCCAGTCGATTTCCCGCCGGATCCATGCGTCGGAATCGTTGGCGCACATCGGGCCGCCGAAAATGATGACGCCGTCGTGATCCTCCAGCGTCGGCGGCAAGGCGTCCCCGAGCGAGGGTCGCCTTATGTCGAGCTCGCAGCCAATAGCCTGAAGTCGCATACCCACCCGCCCGGGTGTCGAATGCGCCTGATGCAATACGACGAGCGCCCTGCGACGCCGGTCAACGTTCGCCATGGTCTTATCTCTAGCGGCGCTGGCGGTTCGACCGCCACGCCCACAACAGATTGGAGAAAGCAAGGGTCATGCCCCAGCGGTTAAAATCGTCTAAATTTTTCCATATGAAAAGCCTCAAGGCGCCGCTCGAGGCGTGAATCTTCACAAACCGGGTCGCAACACGGTTGACGCTCGGCGCCGCGCGCGTTTATAAGCCCGACCCAGCAGGCTGGGCGGCGTTCCGGCCTTTGTGTTTTGTGCTACATCGGACAGATGTCGCGGCTGAGGACAAGAATTTATGGCCAATACAAAGTCGGCCCAGAAAGCGGTCCGCAAGATTGAGCGGCGCACGGCTGTAAACAAGTCGCGCCGTAGCCAGATGCGGACCTTCGTTCGCAAGGTGGAAGAGGCCCTCGAGGCCAAGGACGCGCCGGCTGCGGCTCAAGCGTTGAAGGACGCCGAGCCGATGGTGGCTAGGGCGGCCCAAAAAGGCATCCTGCACAAGAATACGGCTTCTCGCAAAATCTCGCGCCTCACGAAGCGCGTGAAGGCGCTCGCGAGCTGAGCCATTCCAGGTTGTGTTTAGGTTAGGCCGCGCCTTCTCTCTTGAGAACGCGCGGCTTTTTTTTATTGCGTGACACCGGGCCTCGCAAACTGCGGCTTGCCCTCAGGCGCTGTAGCGCTGGACCCGGCGGCGCGCCGCGATTCCCCAAAGGATGACTTCCATGTCGGACCAGCCCCCTGACCGCCTCTCTGTGGATCCGAAGAGCCCGCACTACAACGAGGCCGTGCTGGCGCGCGGGGTCGGGATACGTTTTAAAGGCGTTGAGCGGGACGACATCGAAGAATATTGCGTCAGCGAAAACTGGGTCCGCGCGCCGGTCGGCAAAACGCGCGATCGAAAAGGTAATCTCCTGACCATCCGCATGAGCGGCGCCGTCGAGCCTTATTTTCTCACATCGACTGACGCGTGACGCGCACGCCTTCACGGCTAGCTCGAAAAGCTATCCGCAAAGCGTGAATGCGTGGAGTAAAGTGGTGCCCAGGAAAGGACTCGAACCTTCACGGCTTGCACCGCTGGTACCTGAAACCAGTGCGTCTACCAATTCCGCCACCTGGGCCCGCGCGCTTCATATGTCGCCCCCGTGACGTCTGTCAATGACCAATCACGCCTCCAAAGTTGGACGCCTCCCGACGCTTTCGCGAATTTGGCAGATGGTTTACGTCTGGGCGGGCTGAAATGAGGATCGGCGCATGAGCTATGAAAATATTATCGTCGAAACGCATGATCGTGTTGGGCTTATTAGACTGAACCGACCCAAGGCGCTCAATGCCTTGAGCCGCGCGCTGATCGCCGATGTCAATTCGGCGCTTGCCGGTTTCGAGGCCGATTCCGGGATCGGCGCCATTGTGCTCACCGGATCCGAGAAGGCTTTCGCCGCCGGGGCGGACATCAAGGAACTCGAAAACCATAGTTTCGCCGACGCTTTCCTGAACGACATGATTGCGCCGTGGGAATATGTCACCCGGATCCGCAAGCCGGTCATCGCCGCCGTGGCGGGTTTCGCACTGGGCGGCGGCTGCGAGCTTGCCATGATGTGCGATTTTATCGTCGCCGCGGACACGGCGAAGTTTGGTCAGCCCGAAATCAAGCTCGGCGTCATCCCCGGCGCAGGCGGAACTCAGCGCCTGGCCCGCTTCGTCGGCAAATCCAAAGCCATGGATATGATCCTGACCGGCCGCTTCATGGACGCCGCAGAAGCTGAACGTTCGGGACTTGTCTCGCGCGTTTTCCCGGCGGGCGAGCTGGTTGCGGAGACGTTGAAGATGGCCGCGGAGATCGCAAAATTGGGCGCGCCGTCAGTCTTGGCCGCGAAGGAGTGCGTGGACCGCGCCTTCGAGACCACTCTGGCGGAGGGCGTGCGTTTTGAGCGACGATTGTTCTCGGGCCTGTTCGCGACCGAAGACCAAAAGGAGGGCATGCGGGCCTTCGTCGAAAAACGTCCTCCGCAGTTCAGGAATCGTTGACCGTTCGAGCCTCGGCGAGAGCCAGCGTTTCCGCCAGCCGGAGCCTCCAGGTCGCGCGATCGAAAGCGGGCGCGCTGAAATCGACGCGCGCCACTGCGGCGCCGGCGGAGAGATCGAAACCCTCGACATCGATGTCTACAGCTCGCCAGAATCGGCGATTGTCGGTCGATCGATTGGCCAGCGCGGCAAGGCGCTCGTCGCCCAAAGCGTCAATCTCGGCGCAGAGGCTCGCGCTCCCTTCCACGATTTCATGGATGTCGCCGGGCGGGCTCAACAGTTCGGATGGCAAAATCGCATCGGCGCGACCGAAACCGCCATTGAAATGAATGGCGTCAATTCGCATGCGATAGACGGCGAAATCGCCGAAGCCGACGTAAAGCTTCGCCTTCGGGTTTCGGCGGATGTAGCGCTCGCGGGAAGAAGCATCTGCATGCGGCAGAACCGGACCGTTGACGGTCAAACGCGGATGATTCAACGGATCGCCGCGTCCGGGTTCAGCCGTCAGGAGCAAGGAGGCGACGCCGCTTCCCCCGAGGTTTTGCGTGTGCCGCGACAGTTGCGATAGCAGCAGCAGGGGCGATCCGTCCCAATCGGCCGCTACGCCGACAAGAGTCGCTAGCGGAGATCCATATTCCCGATCGAGCGTCGCCAGCGCGCCGACACGCGCCAGGCGCAGCAAACGCTTCGCGTCCCTGACAGCTTCTGCGGCAGGCGTTCGGGTCGAAATCTCAGGCATTTCAAGCTTTCTGGAAAAACGTGGCGTTGACGACGGCAAGCCTGATATAAACCTGTTGCGTCGAGGCGCGAAGGCGCCGTCAGGCCGCAGGCGTCGTCGATAGGGCAAGCGCGTTCTGGGGAACTCCCCGGAAATGAGATGGATATGACCGCCCGTCGCGCCTCGTAACCGGCCTGCGACAGCCACATTTCAGCCGTTAAACCGCTTCATGGAAACTCAGTCGGGCGCTGTAATGTCCCTGCCCGAGCGCCTCTTGCGAACAGATTTTGGGATCGGAATTGCCATGCCGACTATCGCCCTGGTTGACGACGACAGGAATATTTTGACCTCGGTCTCGCTTTCGCTGGAAGCCGAGGGTTACCGGATTCAGACTTATACCGATGGGGCGAGCGCTCTCGACGGCCTGAAGGCCAACCCGCCGGATCTCGCGATCTTCGATATCAAGATGCCCCGCATGGACGGGATGGAACTGCTTCGCCGCCTGCGACAGAAATCGGATCTACCTGTGATTTTTCTGACGTCCAAGGACGAAGAGATCGACGAGCTTTTCGGGCTCAAGATGGGCGCCGACGATTTCATCCGCAAGCCCTTCTCGCAACGCCTGCTGGTCGAGCGCGTGAAGGCCATTCTACGTCGCGCAAATCCGAAGGACGCCGGGACGCAGAAGGAGACGGAAGCCAAGATTCTCGAACGGGGCCGCTTGAAGATGGACCCGGAGCGACACGCTTGCACCTGGGACGGGGTCCCCGTAACGCTGACCGTCACCGAATTTCTTATCCTGCAGGCGCTGGCAACCCGTCCAGGCGTCGTGAAGAGCCGAAATGCGCTAATGGATGCGGCTTACGACGATCAGGTGTATGTTGACGACCGAACCATCGACAGCCACATCAAACGGCTCCGGAAGAAATTCAAGGTTGTCGAGCCTGATTTCGAAATGATCGAAACCCTTTACGGTGTAGGCTACCGGTTCCGGGAAGCCTGAGCGTCGGAACGACCGCGCCATGAGCGATGAGGCGCAGACAGAACCGATCTGGACATCCGTAGGCTTGCGCTGGCGCAGATCTCGTTGGCGCGTCCTTGTCCGTCGGCTGCGAAAGCTGATCGAGGCGAGTTTCTCGTCCTCGCTCACACGCAGGATCGTGACCCTGAACCTGGGGGGGCTGCTGGTCCTTGTTGTCGGCTTTCTCTGGCTCAATCATTTTCGCGCCGACATCATCGAGGCCAGGACACAAAGCCTGAAAACGCAGGCGGCCATTATCGCGGCGGCTATCTCGGCTTCCGCCGGCGTCGATACAGATGCGCTTCAGCTTGACCCGGAAAAGCTTCTTGAACTTTCGCCTGGCGAAAAGGATCTCCCCCCGGCCTCGGACGACGAGTCGATCGAGTTCTCGATAAATCCAGAGCGCGTCGGGCCAGTCTTGCATAAACTCGTCACGCCCACGCATACGCGCGGTCGCATTTACGATCGTGACGGATTGTTGCTTCTCGACTCACAAACCCTGAGCGCGCGCGTCCCCCCTCGGCTCGACGCGGATGCGACATCGGAGGATACGCCTTGGTACAAGGTGGCGTGGAACCGGCTGAGAGCGCTTTTCATTACTCCCAAACCGCCGCGAGCGCCTGCGGGCTGGATGACCAACGGCAAGTCTTTCCCTGAGGTGGCGGAAGCCCTCGAAGGGCGGATCGGGTCGACAGTCAGGGTCAATATCGCGGGAGAGACGATCGTATCGGTGGCGGCGCCGATCCTGCGGAGCCATGCGGTAAAAGGGGCTTTGGCGCTGTCGACGCAGGGAGGAGACATCGACAAGGTGATCGCCGGCGAACGCTGGGCCCTGCTCCGGTTTTTCCTGGTATTCGCCGCCGTCATGTTGATGCTTTCCCTGTCGTTGGCGAACACTATCGCTGAACCCGTCCGCAAATTGGCGGAAGCGGCGGAGCGCGTGCGCCTCGGCATAAAGTCCCGCCAGCCTTTGCCGGACTTCATCAACCGCGCCGACGAAATCGGGCACCTCTCGCGCGCACTTGGCGACATGACGCAGGCGCTTTACAGCCGAATTGACGCGATCGAGAGCTTTGCCGCCGATGTCGCACATGAATTGAAAAACCCGCTGACGTCTTTGCGCAGCGCGGTCGAGACCTTGCCGAGGGTGAAGTCGGGCCCTTCGCAGGAACGGCTTCTCGCAATCATTCAACATGATGTTCGCCGACTGGATCGATTGATCAGCGACATTTCCGATGCCTCGAGGCTGGATGCGGAACTCGCGCGTGGCGTAGCCGAACCCGTCGATATCGAGGCTTTGCTGAATGCCGTCACGTCGATGATCGCCGATTCGCCTCGAAGCCACGGCGTCGGAATTGTTGTGAAAGTTGAACGGGAGCCGGGTTCTCACGCGCGTTATTTTGTTCTCGGGCATGATTCGCGGCTCGCCCAGGTGATCACGAATCTGATCGACAACGCCTGTTCGTTTTCCGACCCCGGCGGCGAGGTTCGGGTGACGCTGCAGCGGGTTGGAGAGGCTTATGCCCAGTCGATCCGGATCGTCGTCGAGGATGACGGCCCCGGCATTCCCCCGCATGCGCTGGAACGGGTGTTCGAGCGGTTTTATACCGACCGCCCGGTCGACGGATTTGGACAAAATTCCGGGCTAGGGCTGTCAATATCGCGGCAAATCGTGCAGGCGCATTCCGGGCATATATGGGCGGAGAATCGCCCCTTCGAAACAGGAACGGCCGTCCACGCGAATCCGGCCGACGACGAGGCGCCGCAGCGACACGGAGCAGGCGCTCGCTTCATTGTCACCTTGCCGGGATATTATGCATGACGGAGATGTCCGAGACCTCCGGCAAAGCTGCGGTGCATGGAAACGCGATTCTTCTCGGCGAGGCCGGGATCCTCATTCTAGGCGCCTCCGGAGCGGGCAAGAGTTCGCTATGTCTGGCCCTGCTTGCCGCCGCTGAGCTTTCGGGACTATTTTCGGCGCTGATCGCAGACGATCGCGTGTGGCTAACCCGAGCGGGAAAACATCTCGTCGGCAGACCGACGCCCGGTTTTGAGGGCCTTATCGAGCGCCGCGGCGAAGGCGTGATATCAGTCCGTCACGAGACCGCCGCAGCTATCCGAATGGTCATCCAGCTCTCAAGTTCCGGGTTCCCGTTGGACCGGTCGCCTGAGGATTCCGAACAGCGTTTTGAGCATGCCGGGGTTTCGCTCCCGAAATTCTTTGTCGACGCGAAGGGCGGCGCGGTGGTGGGAGCCCTTGCGCTCTGCCGCCGGCTTGTTAGGGATACAAAGCTGGATATCGGCGGAATTGGTAATTTCGCTTGATCATTGCGCCGCACTGCACAAAAATGTGCCGCCTGGCGCGGGTTTGAAATCTGGCGCGTCAAAGCGCGCGGCGTCCGAATCGGTGGGTAGTAGATGATCGGCATGGTCCTGGTGACCCACGGGCAATTGGCCAACGGCTTCAGGGCTGCTCTGGAGCATGTTGTCGGCCCGCAACTGCAGTTCGAGACGATCGCCATCGGTCCCGAAGACGATATGGAACAACGCCGAGCCGATATCCTTGGCGCAGCGTCCCGTGTTCAGGACGGCAGCGGAGTTGTTCTGCTGACGGACATGTTTGGCGGCACGCCGTCGAATCTGGCGATTTCGGCGATGGAAGGCGGGCGTATCGAGGTGATCTGTGGGATCAATCTGCCCATGCTGATCAAGCTGGCAACCTTGCGGGACTCGGCGAACCTCGACCAGGCCGTCATCGAAGCCCGTGACGCCGGCAGGAAATATATTACTGTCGCCAGCAAGGTGCTTGCGGGGAAATAGGCATGAGCGACTCGTCGGACGGAATCTCGCGCGCCGCCGACGGAGCGGGCCCCGCGCCCAAGGCTCGAGATTTGCTTATTGTGAACCGCAAGGGTCTGCACGCCCGCGCAACAGCGAAATTCGTCCAGTGCGTTGAGCGATTCGATGCGCAAATCAAAGTCACACGATGCGGCGAGACCGTGGGCGGCGATTCCATCATGGGAATTTTGACCCTGGGCGCCGGCCTTGGATCAACGATTACCGTTTCCGCCGATGGCCCGGACGCAACCGAAGCGCTCAATGCGATCGCAGCGCTCGTCGCGAATCGCTTCGGCGAAGACGAATAATCGCCCTCAACGACCGTCCGACTCCTACATGCGAAAATCCTCGCCGAGATAAAGGCGCCGCACGTCGGGATGTTCGATAATGGCGTCCGGTGGACCTTCTGTGAGAACGTGTCCGCTATGAATGATATAGGCGCGATCGATCAGCCCCAAGGTCTCGCGCACGTTATGATCGGTGATGAGCACGCCAATTCCGCGCCCCTTCAGATGTCGCACGAGATCCTGAATGTCTCCCACCGCGATAGGATCGATGCCGGCGAACGGCTCGTCCAACAGCATGAAGGACGGCTTGCCGGCCAGGGCGCGCGCAATTTCGCATCTCCGGCGTTCACCGCCCGAAAGCGCGATTGAGGGCGCCTTTCGCAGACGCGCTATGTCGAATTCCTCCAATAGGGAGTCGAGGGCTCGTTCGCGCGCCTTTTTATCCGGTTCATTGACCTCAAGTACTGCGCGGATATTGTCCTCGACGTTGAGGCCGCGAAAAATCGAGGCCTCCTGCGGCAAATAGCCAATGCCGAGACGGGCCCGCTGATACATCGGCAACAGCGTGACCGGATGGCCGTCGAGTTCGATCACACCCTTGTCCGGCTTGACGAGGCCCGTGATCATGTAAAATACCGTCGTCTTGCCTGCGCCGTTCGGTCCCAGCAAGCCCACCGCCTCGCCTCGCCGGACATGAAGGCTCACGTCCTGAACGACGGTGCGCGCGCCATAGCGTTTACCCAGATTATAGACGGACAACGCACTGTCGCGGCCGTAATCCAGCCCCGGCGGTTCACCGTTGCTGTCGGCCTCGCGCTGCGGCAATTCGCGTCGATTCATGCAAGGCTCAACCGAAATGGAAAGTTTTCAATGATAATATTCAATTTGGCGGCTTTGTCCCGACGGGGGCGGGAGCGGTTGTATCGGCCCCGCCCGGCAGAAACTGGCCTTTGACACGTCCCTTGGTTCCGGCTGTCTCCACCGTCGCCTGCCCAGTCAGCAGATCGTAGATCAGCTTGTCGCCCTTGGTGACATTGCCGCCGTCGCTCAAGGTCACATGGCCGATGAGCCAGACCTTGTTTTGCGGCTTGTCGTAAATGCCGCTATCGCCCGTCGCCGTTTGAGTCTTCGACAACACCGTCACCGGCCCCACGCAATCCATGTGACGCACGCGACTGTTTTGTCCTGCTGGGGCCGATGCGCCGGTCGCAGGCGCGGATCCCGCAGCGCTGGCATCCAGCGTTTTCGCAGACGCCACGGCGGCGGCGCCCGCCGCCGGAGTCGCGTCATCGGCCTTCTCCATGAAAATGGTCATGACCGAGCACGTGAGCTTCGTGTCGCCCTGGATGACGACGACGTTCCCGCTGTAAATCGCCTTCAGATCCTTTTCGAAATAGACCAGCTTATCGGCTTCGATGGACACCGGATCCTTGGAATTGCTGCCCGGCAGAAGCGACGCGCTGTTCGACGGGGGACTGGATGCCGCCCAGACCGAAGTCGCTTGAAAAACCACGGCCAGCGTCAGCAGAATTGGCGCCCTCATGGCGATGTTCCCTTCATCGACGCATCCTGCGTCGGCGAGCCGCCTTCGCCGCGTATCATGGTTTTCACGTGACCTTCGAATTGGATCTCGGCGCCACTGTCTCGCACCCAAGCCGAATCGCTCGAGATGGTCGCGCCGCTGCTGGTGATTACCGTCAGCGGTTCACGAGTGGAATAGGTGTTGGCTTTGAAATCGACGCGCCCGCTCGATAATTTTACAATATAACTCGAATTCTTCAGGGCGACCGAACCGGCTAGGTCCAGAAGTTCCTTGCCGGTATCGTACCATCCGCGGGTCGCCGATATGTGGAGCATATCGTGATCCTCGCCGCCGATATCGCCGCCGATATCGCGCAATTCGACGTGCGTCGGATCGGTTATGTCCTGAATCGCCTTGGCCGCGTTGATGACATACCCGCGCCCGTCCTGACGAGCGCCCGTCAGACGTGGCTGATCCATCGTGATCTTGGTCCCGTCGATCGACATCTGCCCAACCGAAAGACTTCCGATGCGCGAACGGAACGTCCGAATTCCCGTCATGACCAAAAGGAAGGCCACCGTCATCAGACTGACCGCGATCAAACCGACTCTGAGAATACGCACAAGGCGCGAGTGACGGCGAGCTGCAAGATAGGCGCGCGCGCTGCGCGCCTGCGCCGCCGCGCCAGGACGCAACTCCGCCCCGTCATCGCTCCAGTTCGCGTCCGTTGCTCGCCCGATCGACATACGTGCGCCCGAAAATCCCGACTGGCGCAAGCCATTCGGCGCCGCGCTGCAAAAAGACTTTAAAGTTTGGCGTTTGTAAGGGCTAGCCCTGACTTTGACCCGATCCCCGACCTGCGGATTTGCGCCGGGCCGCGTTTTGCGTTTAATGCGCAGCGGGCATTCCGAGCGCTGGGCCGGTAGCTCAATGGTTAGAGCCGGCCGCTCATAACGGTCTGGTTGGGGGTTCAAGTCCCTCCCGGCCCACCAATTTGCTCCTTTTCTCCAACCCGCGCCGACCGCTTGTCGTGCGGGCCCCGCTATGATACGCGACGCCCCGCTGGGAATATGCCGGTCTCCTCTCACGAAACGGCGTTGGCGCGCCGAATGGGACGAAGCCCGAGAACGGCGCAAATGAGCCAAGGAGACTGACATGGCCGACCAAGGCCCCAACGGCGTTTCGGATCAGGCGACTGCGATCCCCCGGTTCGCCGTGCTGACGCAATTCACGAAGGATTTTTCCTTCGAAAATCCGAATGCCCCGCGCACGTTTTCAAACCAGACGTCGTCGCCGAAGATTTCGCTTCAGGTGAACGTGAACGCTCGCCCGTTGAGCCCGACAGATTTTGAGGTCTCTCTGGTGCTGGAGGGCGGCGCGGGTGAAGCCGCCGATGTTCTGTTCAAATTCGAATTGAACTATAGCGGCGTTTTCAGAGTGGAAAACATTCCAGCTGAGCAGATCCAGCCGATCGTCATGATCGAAGGGCCCCGACTCCTGTTCCCGTTCGCTCGGCAGATCGTTGCGGAGGCGGTTCGCGCCGGCGGCTACCCCCCGCTCTATATTGATCCGATCGATTTTCAGAGCCTCTACATGCAACGTATGGCGTCTATCGCGCCAAAGGCCTGAGCGGCGCGCGTTAGGGCTGAGCGGCTGTATACTTGAACCAGATGGCGTCGGAAATTCCGGCGCTATGCTCCCGGTGCGCGGTCAGCTCCGCTTCCGTCAGACGCGCTGCAAGGATGGTCGTGCGACGCGTTTGCGCTTGCGTTGCGATAGGCTCGCGCACTCGGCTCGCCCGAGGCGCTTCGGGCAAGGTCAATGATTTCTGCCGACCGCCGCTGAGTTCGCTGTAGACCTCAACAAGGATCTCCGCGTCCAGAAGCGCGCCGTGCTTGACCCGTCGAGATCGGTCGATGCGGTAGCGATCGCATAGCGCATCGAGACTGTTTGACGCCCCGGGATGCTTCCGGCGAGCCACAGCGAGGGTATCCAGAACGCGCTCCGGCGGAATCGGCGCAAGACCAGCTGCCGCGAGTTCGGCATTGATGAACCGCATGTCGAATTCGGCATTGTGGATGACGAGGCGGTCCTCGCCGATGAACTCCAGAAACTCGGCGACGACGGCCCTGAAAACGGGCTTGTCTCGCAACGACTCGGTCGAGTGTCCATGAACCCGGAACGCCTCTTCCGGCACATCGCGCTCCGGATTGATCAACACGTGGAAAGTCGCGCCGGTCGCGATCTGATTGATAATTTCCACGGCGCCAATTTCGACCAAGCGGTCGCCGCGGCTCGGATCCAGTCCGGTGGTCTCGGTATCAAGAACAATCTCACGCATGATCTGTCCCCCGACCTGGCATCGCTGAGAGCGCCCGGACAAGATCCTGCACCTCAGAGCGTGTTTGTTGCCTGGATCCATTGGTGTCGATAACAAAATGCGCCCGCCTTCGCTTCTGCGCGTCCGGCATCTGCCGCGCGAGCAAAGACTGAAACTTTTCCCGGGTCATTCCCGGGCGCGCCAGCGCCCTTAACTCCTGGATGTCCGGAGCTGCGCTTACAACGATCGCAAGATCGACAAGTCGGTCGCCGCCGCTCTCGAAAAGAAGCGGCACGTCGAGAAAAACCAGGCGACAGCGCGCGGCGCGGCTCGCCAAAATGAAGCTCACGCGCCGCGCCGCCACCGCTGGATGAACCGTGCGCTCAAGTTTGCCCAGCGCTTCGCTGTCGCCCAGGACACGTTCCGACAGCTTCTGGCGATCGACGACGCCCTTCGAGGTTACGCCTGGAAACAGGTTTTCGACCGTCGCAACGCCGTCTGTGGCGTAGAAGTCGCGCACGGCTGCGTCGGCATCGAAGACAGGGCAGCCAAGCTCGGCGAACATCGCGGCGACCGTCGACTTGCCC
>Ga0316217_10003673_pt1 | contig 17220 bp, 14 predicted proteins | sample 1anoAmetaG_FD_203633 | JGI IMG/M metagenome (GOLD analysis project Ga0316217, IMG submission 203633) | Freshwater microbial communities from Trout Bog Lake, Wisconsin, USA - 1anoA | ecosystem: Environmental > Aquatic > Freshwater > Lake > Hypolimnion/Profundal zone | place: USA: Wisconsin...
CCCATCCTCGGCTTCTCCGGTTATCAGCCCCTGATCCGGGCCTACATCGGCCAGGGCCTTCGGAAGGATCTGGCCAGACTTGAAAATGACCAGATGAAGCTGGTGGTGGACAGCCTGCGCCGTCACGGTGTGGACGAGCAGGTCATCGCCGAGGTGATCGCAGAATCCAAGGGCAGGACTGCCTGAGGGATTCAGGTTTCAATGCTGTCGGTACAGCAAAGAACAGTCGCATCCCCTCAGCTGGGTGTGGCTATTGATGGTGCTGGCTTTATCCCGAAAATCCCGTTCATCAGCGGCCAGTCTTTTTGCTGCCGTGCACCGTCATGAAATGGGGCATTGACGCCAGTCCCAACTCTATCTCCGGCGAACGGCGAGGTTGTTTTTGGCCGGATGAAGGGGACGAAGGGGATGAAAGACTGTGCTTTGCTGCGCAGACAGTATTGTTCCTGGTTCAGGCAGGAGGCGCGGTCTGCCCTTCGCGCCAATGCTTCCGGCACAGCGAGATATACGTATCATTGCCGCCGATCAGCACCTGGGGGCCTTCATAGGTGATCCGGCCGTCCACCATCCGGGCGTTCATGGTCGCCTTCTTTCCACACCAGCAGATGGTCTTGATCTCCTCGATGGTGTCCGCCAGGGCCATCAGGCTGGCCGAACCCGGGAACAGCTGGCCGCGGAAATCGGTCCGCAGGCCGAAGCAGAGCGCCGGGATGCCCTGGGCATCGGCCAGTTCGCACAGCTGGCCGACCTGGTCCGGGGTGAGGAACTGGGCCTCGTCCACCAGGATGCAGTCGGGCCTGGGCAGGCCGTCGGCCTCTCGGGTCCGGACCAGGTCGCGCAGGTCGGTCGCCGGGAACACCAGCTCGTCCACCTTCGCCTCCAGGCCCACCCGGGCCCGGATCAGGTCCTGTCCGTCCCGGTCGTCGGTGGAGGGCTTGAGCAGCAGCGTGGCCTGGTGGCGCTCGTGGTAGTTGTGGCGCACCTGGAGGATCTGGGTGGACTTGCCGGCGTTCATGGCCGCGTAGCGGAAGAACACTTTCGCCATGTCAGGCTTCGGCGGGGGCCATGGGCCCGTCCCCGCCCTGGTTGCTCCGGCGGATGATGCCCTGGGCCAGCCGCTGCAGGAACACCGCCCGGGCCGGGTTCCAGACCATGGCGCTGGCGGCCTTCCAGTCGCCGGAAAGTTCGAACAGGGCCGCGCCGTCCATCTGGGTCCCCAGCAGCAGCACCGGCACCCTGCCGCTGGCCAGTTCCACCAGCGCCTTCAACCGGCGGCGCTCATCCAGGCCGGTGCCGTTCACATGGAAGATGGCCAGGGGCGGGAGCGAGGCGAGGGCATCCTTCAGGGCCTGGGCCGACAGGGCGATCCGGGTGAGCGGCTGGACCGGCTCGAGGACCGCCCTGAGGGTCTCCTCCAGTTCCGGATCCCCGCTGATGAACAGGATCCCCTGGACCGCCTCCCCCGGCCGCTGCCGGCGCTCGCCCAGCAGGTTGCGCTCCCGCTTGATCTCCACCCGCTCCTGGTCCTCCTCCCGGCGCAGGAAGACCCAGCGGGAGAGCGGCTGCTCCACCGATCCCGGGAGCCTGGGAGAAAACTCCAGGCCGATGCTCCGCGGCCCCATGTGCCGGATCTGGCCCCTGGCTTCGATCTGGATGTCTTCCGCCAGGGGGATGCTGAGGATGAGCTCGGAGCCCACCTGCAGGGTGGTGGCGGCGAGATCCTTCTGGGCGTGGATGCGGGCGCCGCGGGTGTTGAGGTCGACCAGGGAGGCCTGCAGGATCTCGCCCCTGGGGGTGCCGTAGGTCACCAGCACCCGGCCCACCCGGTCGACCCGGTATTCGGTCCGGTGGTCGTTCTCCTGGAGCAGCTTGGGGATGGACAGCCGGAGGGTGCGCCGGCCTTCGTGCAGCCCCAGGCCCAGCAGCTTCACCGGGGCCTCCATGAAGCCCAGCCCCACCGGGAACCTGAGCTTGAGTTCGGCTCCGCGCAAACCGAACGAGGCGTCCTCCCGGCTCATGGTGGCGGCCACCTGGAGTTCGTTCCGGTCCAGGGCGACGAAAAAGGATTCAAACCGGAGGTAGGGGGTGACAAGGATGACAAGTTCATTGCGGCCACAGGCTTGAACCAGGACTTCCTGGATCGCGTCCGTTCGTTTGAGGGCTGTGGCCACTGGGTCTCCAATACAATTCTTATCGTACTGCGGGGCCTCTTCGTGTATAGACCATACCCGGGGCAGCAACCGGCCGATTGGCTTATTTTGCCATAACGGCCTAAGATCGGCATCATGTCGCGCCCCGCCACCCTCCTGCTCTACAGCGCTCCCAAGAGTGGTTTCGGAGACGAATGGATGACTTTCCTGCCCATCGGGCTGGGCTTTCTGCAGGCCATGCTGGCATCCCGGGGCTTCCCCTGCCGCCTGGCCAACCTGAGCGGCAAGGGCCGCAAGGAGGTCCTGGCCTACCTGCGCCAGCGGCGGCCCGAGGTGATCGGCGTCTCCATGTTCACCTTCAACCGCAAGCGCAGCTGCGATCTGCTCCAGTGGGCCCGGGAGGCCTGCCCGGAGGCGCTGCTGCTGGCCGGGGGCCCGCATCCCACCCATCTGGCCGGCGAAGTGTTCGAAGACTGCCCGGCCCTGGACGCCATCGTCAAGGGCGAAGGCGAACTGCCGCTGCTGGGCGTCCTGGAGCGCCTGGAGGCGGGCCGGGACGGCTGGCGGACCGCCCCCGGGCTGATCCTGCGGGGGGGCGAGACCGCCTCGGCGGCGCCCATGGAGGACCTGGACGTCATGGGCGCGCCGGTGGAGCACTTCGCCGCCGACTTCCTGGACGATCCCGGGCAGCTCTCCTACCTCAGCACCAGCCGGGGCTGCCCGGCCACCTGCAACTTCTGCAACACCCCGGAATTCTGGGGCAGCAGCGTGCGTTTCCGCAGCCCCGCGGCGGTCCTGCGGGAGATGGTCCTGCTCCGGGAAAAGCTCGGGCTCACCTACTACAGTTTCCGGGACGACACCTTCACCGCCAACCGCACCCGGATCCTGACCCTCATGGAGCTGATCCGCCAGTCCGGGCTGCACCCGCTCTGGAACTGCCAGAGCCGGGTGAACCTGGTGGACGAGGAGCGGCTGGTGGCGATGAAGCGCGCCGGCTGCGAATTCATGCAGTTCGGGGTGGAGCACGGCAGCGAACGGGTGCTGGAGCTGCTGGACAAGGGCACCAGCATGAAGCATGCCCACCGGGCCCTCCAGCTGGTGCGCAAGGTCGGCATGAACCTGGGCATCTACCTGATCACCGGCATCCCGGGCGAGCTCTGGGATGATGTCGAGGCCAGCGCCGAACTCATCCGGATCACCCGCCCCCACGATGTCCAGGTCTCGCCCCTGGCCCTCTATCCCGGCACCCGGCTGTTCGACCGGTACCGCCAGGAGGGCCGGATCAGCAAGGACTTCTTCCGGGGCACCGGGGACGCGGAAATCTTCGCCCGGGTGGATGCCCACACGGAGCGGGCCCTGCGCTACCTGGCCGAGGTGAGCGCCAGGACCCGGCCGAAGGCCGTCTATTCCCCCGCGGAATTCGCCGAGCAGAAGAAGTGGCTGGGCTTCTGCGCCGTCACCAACCTCCTGTGCGGCGAGGCCGCCGAGGAAGCCGGCCGGCCCCTCGAAGCCGAGGCCGAGTACGCCGAGGTCATCCGCGAAGAGCCCGGCAACACCTGGGGCTTCCTGAAGCGGGCCCTGCTCCGCCGCGCCCAGGGACGGCCCCTGGAGGCCCGGGCCGACCTGGCGGAGGTGCTGGCCCTGGCCCCGGACAATCCCGAGGCGCTGGAACTCGACCGGCAGTGGCAGGCCAGATCGGGCAAGGCCAGGCGCTGGGAATTGGCCCATGGCCCCGCCGCCGAAATGAAAGGTTCCGAAACGTATCTTGGGACGGAGAAACGCTCCCGGAACTGATTTCATTCCGGTATTTATAAAACCATTATTTAGAACTTTCAACAGAGTGCTTGCATTGGGAAGGTGGCGCGCCGCTTCTTTCACCATTCAAACTCATTGGGAGTTCTTTATGCGTTTGCCCATCAAAGGCGTCCATATCATGCTCGCGGCCGCGCTGGCCTCCGCTTCCGCCTTCGCCGGGGATCCCCTCCAGCACGCCTGCCATTCCGGCCTGTTCCAGCGGACCGACAAGGATCCCATGGACCATCCGCTGCCGCCGTTCCACAAGCTGGAAGCCCTGGTCGACCGGAACGGTTTCCGCTTCTGCGACGTGCGCAACGGCGAACGGGCCGTTTTCCAGGTGTTCGCGGGCCATCCCGGCCCGGGCGCCCCGGCCAAGGATCTTGGCGAAGAGATCAACGAGGACGGAGGGACCATGGTGGCGCCGGTGGACCTCACCGGCAGCGGGGTCTCCGACCTCATCTACACCCGCAAGGATTGGGGCGCCTGGAAAGTCCTGAGCAACGGGACCCGGCTGCCCAAGCCGTTTCCGGGCTTCATCTGCGGGTTGCTCCCGAAGAACGCGGACACCGCCAAGACCGACACCATCCCCGCGGACACCAGCGACCTGGTGGTGGACAACGATCTGCTGGCGGCGGTGGGGGATTTCCTGGGCAACGGCACCGAACAGCTGGCCTACACCCGGCCGGGCTGGAACCAGATGTGGATCGTGGGCGCCCACGGCGTCGCCCAGATGGCCGTGGATCTGCAGGGCATCGAAGGCGGCGGTCCCGGCGCCCGGGTGCATTGGCTGTTCCCGTTCAAGGCCAAGGGCGCCCAGCACACCAAGCTCGCCTACTACCGGATGGGCAGCACCCAGCTGGTCACCTTCGCGCCCAGGGGCATGGCCTTCAAGCGCGAAGCGCTGCCCCTGAAGGGGAACTGGGAGAAGCTGGCCCAGAACGAGCTCGCCTGGCCCCAGGACGCCCCCAGCCAGCTGGAGCAGAAGGCCACCCAGGCCAAGGACGCCGTGGCCAAGGCGATCGGCCTGGGGCAGTGACCTGACCGTTCGACCCACACCGGCCGGCATGGGCTAACCTGTGCCGGCCGGCCTTCTGTCGTGGCAGGGAGTTGAACTTGAGTTAAACTTTGGTGGGAGCTTCCCGTGGACCACCGCATGCCCTTGAACCAAAAAACCCTGACGGATCTGCGCCGGCGCACCCCTGAAATCTTCCAGGAAGCGCGGGAACAGCGCGTGGCCTATCTGGTGACGGACCGGGGCCAGGCGGCCGGGGTGATCGTGGACCCCGAGACATGGGGGTTGCTCCATCGCCGCCTCGAACTCCTCGAGCAGCTTGCCTTGGGAATGCAGGATGTGGCCGAGGGCCGGCTGACCGAGCACGCGGCGGTCAAGGATGAGTTCAGCAAATGGCTTTGATGGTGCTCTGGACCGAACGAGCCAAAGCCCACTTGCGCGACATCCTGGACGTCATCGCCTTTGACGACCCGGTTGCGGCCCGGAGCTTGGCCCGTAAGGTTTTCGCGAGCGTGGACCGGTTGGCGGAATTCCCCCATGCGGGGCGCCGCCTGCCCGAGTTGCAGGACTCCCCCTTCCGGGAGCGGGTGGTTCCGCCCTGCCGGGTGATCTACCAGGTGCGGGGCGACGCCCTGATCATCCTGGTGGTGCTCCGGACCGAGCGGCAGCCGTTTCCGGATCTGCTCGAACACTGATGTCCGGGGCCCCGCCGCGGGAGAAGCTTTCGAGCGCGCCGGCAAGGTCGGCCAGATGCCCCTGGGGGTCGAACAGCACCGGCAGCCGGCAACCCTTGAGCGGAACGGGGTCCTGGCCCCGGCCTTCGACCAGGTCCAGGGCAATCGCCTCGAGCCCTTCCGCGGCGGTTCCGGAATGGACGATCCAGGCTTCGCTGCTGCTTTTGGGGAACACCTGCCAGCACAGATCGTCCGGGCCGGAGGTCTCGGCGCCGCCCCGGGCGGCCAGATCCTGGACGGTCCGGGCGGCGAGCCCCAGGTCCGCTTCGCGCAGGCTGCCGTCCACCCCCTGGTAGATGAAGGCCCGCCGGGCCAGGGGGTTGAACAGGATGATGAACTCCTGGACCTGCACCGATTCGAACCCGGTGAGGAGGGTGGCCGCGGCCACCGGGGAGATCCGGTCGAACCAGCGCCGGTAATCCTGCTCAGGGTAGGGGTGGAGGATCTCGGTGCTCCGCGCGTCCGGACCGACCGCCTCCAGCAGGGCCCGGTAGCGGCGGGTGCGGGGGTCCGCGGTGCCGACCAGCAGGATCCTGCCCCTGAGGTCGACGTCGAAATCCCGGAACTCCAGCCCGGGGTCGGCCATGAGGAACCATTGCCGGCTGGTGGCGTCCCGCTGGTAGATGCGGGTCCCGGCCTTCATCCAGAGGGCGCCGTCACGCCATTTCACCCGGGCCCGGCCCAGGCCCGCCGCGGGCGGCGCCGCGGGCAGCCGCTCCGACCCGGTCATCCGCCACGGCCGTTCCGCCTGGCCGGGCCTGGCGGGCGCGGTCTGCTCGAAGAAGGCCAGACGGTCCCCCCAGACCAGGAAGCGCGGGCCCGCGAACGCCTGCCCCGCGTCCAGGGGCAGGATGGCGGCGCATCCGGGCACCAGCAGGTGGGCGGGAGCCGGCACCCGGGCTTCCTGGGCATGGGCGGCCGCCCATCCGGAAACGATCCCGAAGAACGAACGGATGATTATATTTCTAATCACAGCGGGTACCGCCGTCGCTGCCCCAGGGGTAGGCGCCGCCATAGTCACAGAACAGGATGCACCGCCAACCTGTCTTATAATCGCTTTCATACCAGCACTTCAGGACCGGCTTCCCGTTCTGGTCCCGGGCCGGGCAGACCGACTTCGGAACGCAGGCCGCCGCCAGCAGTCCTTCGCCGCTCCCGCCGCTCCAGCAGGACCAAAGGGATCCCGGGTCCCCGGAGGGCGCGCAGGGGGTCCAGCCAGTCGCTTGCCCGGCCCCGGCCGCCGCCGGAAGGGCGAGGCCGAGCACAAGGGCGGATTCAGCGATGAATTTCATGTATTTGTACATATCTCTGAAATCCTTCAAAAAAAGGTGATGCTCCTTGAAAGTTGATATTTTAAGTATTAATTTAATAGAAGTTAATATTAATCTTGGCCGATACAACAGCATCGGTCCCGATCATTCTAGGCACCCCGCAGTGGGAACGCCAGCCCCTTTCCGAACTCATAGCCGCACTGGGGCACCCGTGTCCCAGTTGGCTGCCACCCCAATCTGAAAACAATGATAACTTTCGATTTACCGATCAGGTTCTCGGCCCTTCGGGGAGATGGACGCCCCAGCAGGGCTAGCGGGCCTGGCGTTCCGCCGCCCAGTTCATGACCTCCAGCGGGGTCATGCGGTTGAGGTCCAGGGCGTTCAGCTCCTCCCGCAGGGGATCGATCTCGGGCTCGAACATGGGCAGCATGGGCTGGTGTTCGGCCGGGGCGCGGCGGGGTTTCCGGGCCGGGACGATGGCGGCTTCGGGCGCCTGGGCCAGGATCCGCTGGGCGGCGGCGATGACCGAACGGGGCAGGCCGGCCAGGCGCGCCACCTGGATGCCGTAGCTGCGGTCCGCCGGGCCTTCGGCGATGCGGTGCAGGAACAGGAGGTGCTCCTCCCATTCCTGCACCTCCACGTGCAGGTTCTGGATCCGGGGATCATCGGCCAGCCTGGTGAGTTCGAAGTAGTGGGTGGCGAACAGGGTGCGCGGCTCGCCCCCCTTCAGGTCGCGCAGGTGCAGGGCGATCGCCTCGGCCAGGGACAGGCCGTCGCGGGTGCTGGTGCCTCGCCCGATCTCGTCCAGGATCACCAGGCTGGCGGGGGTGACCTGGTTCAGGATCCGGGCCGTCTCGGTCATCTCCACCATGAAGGTGGACTGCCCCTTGGAGAGGAAATCCGAGGCCCCGATGCGGGTGAAGATCCGGTCCACCAGCCCGAAGCGCATGAGGTCGGCTGGCACGAACGAGCCCACCTGGGCCAGCACCACCAGCAGGGCCGCGGTGCGCAGGAAGGTGGACTTGCCGCCCATGTTCGGCCCGGTCACCACCGCCATGGCCTTCGGGGCGGGCAGGGACAGGTCGTTGGGGATGCACTCCCGCCCCATCCGGGCTTCCAGCATGGGGTGGCGGGCGCCGGCCAGGATCAGCTCCCGCTCGTCGCTCAGTTCCGGCCGGGTCCAGCCGGAAAGCCGCGCCCGCTCCGCCAGGGCGCAGAGCACGTCCAGCTTGGCCACGGCCTGGGACAGCCGGTTCAGGGCGCTCCGGTCCTCCAGCACGGTGGCGAGCAGCTTGCGGAACTGGACTTCCTCCAGCCGCAGCAGGTCCGATTCCGCGCTCAGCAGGCGCTGCTCGAAGGCCATGAGCTTCTCGGTGGTGAACCGCTCGGCGTTGGCCAGGGTCTGCTTGCGGATGAAATGGGCCGGGGCCGCGGCCAGGTTGGCCTTGGTGATCTCGAAGTAGTAGCCGAACACCCGGTTGTACTTGATCTTCAGGGTGTTGATCCCGCTCGCGGCGCGCTCCTCCTCCTCCAGTTCCAGCATCACCTGCTTGGCGTCCCGGGCCAGCCGGCGCACGCCGTCCAGTTCCGGGTCGACTCCGTCGTGGATGACCGAACCCCGTTCCAGCTCCAGTGGCAGGGCGTCCTCCAGGCTGCGCTGGAGGGTCTCCAGCAGGGCCGGGCAGAGCGGCGTGTCCCCGGGCCAGAGTTCCAGTTCCCGGGCTTCCCGGAACCAGCCCCCCTGTTCGATGAGGCCGGGCAGGCTCTGCAGGCGGGCCAGTCCCTCCCGGAGCTGGCCCAGTTCCGGCGGCGCGGCCAGGCCCAGGGCCACCCGCCCCAGGATCCGGTCCAGGTCGGGAACGGCGCCGAACTGCTTCTGGAGCGGCTCGCGATGGCTGTCCTCGGTGAGCCAGCCCACCTGCCGCCAGCGCAGCTCCAGGGCGGCCCGGTCGCGCAGCGGCTGGTCCAGCCAGGCCTTGAGCAGCCGGGTGCCCTGACGGGTCCGGCACTGGTCGAGCAGCACCAGCAGGCTGCCGGTCCGGGTCCCGTCCAGGGTGTTGGCGGTGATCTCCAGGTGCCTGGCCGAGGTGGCGTCCAGCAGGGGGCCCACCGCGCCAAGTTCCAGGTTCACCCCCTGGATGTGGGCGGGACGGCCCTTCTGGGTGGCCTCCACCTGGTCCAGCAGGGCGCCCAGGGCGCCGATGGCCGCGGGGTAGGGGTCCAGGCCCACGCCTTCCAGATGGGTCCAGCCGAAGAACGCCAGGATCTGGCCCCGGGCCCGCTCGGTCTCGAACCGCCACGGGGGGAGCGCGGTCCGGGCGGCGTCCAGTTCGAACGGATCCGGGCTGCCTTCGGCGAGGATCAGCTCATTGGGGGCCAGCCGTTCGAGGGTGGCCGCCAGCAATTCCCGGCCCTGGCCGGGAATGACCCGCAACTGGCCGGAGGCCAGCTGGAGCATGGCGATGCCCCATTGCTCCCCGGTCCGGTGGAGTGCGGCCAGCCAGCGGGCGTCGTCGTCCAGCCAGGTGCCCGGGGTGATGATCCGGGAGATGGACCGGGGCAGCAGCCCTTTCACCTCCTCGGGCTTGGCCGTGGGCTCGGCGATGGCGGCGGAGAAGCCGGCGGCGAGGAGCTTGGGCAGATAGCTTTCCAGGGCGAAGTGCGGCACCCCGCACATGGGCGTCTCGAACTCGGTGCCGCGGCCCCGCACGGTCAGGGCGATCTCCAGGACCGGCGCGGCCCTGACCGCGTCCTCGCCGTGGAGTTCGAAGAAGTCGCCCATGCGGGTGAACAGGATCGCGTCGCCGGCCTCGCGTTTGAGGGCTGCTACCTGCATGAGCATGGGCGTCGACATGGGCTTCCTTGGGAAGAACGGGATCACCCAAGTGTAACTGCCTCGCGCTCCGGGTCACGCCTCCGCCCTCAGCAGTCGGGGAGGCCCTCCAGCCGCTTCGGGACCTCGATGGTCAGGACGCCGTTGCGCATGTTCGCCAGGCTCCTGGCCCCCTCGACGTGCTCGGAGAATTCGAACCTGCGCAGGAAGGAGCCGAACCGCCGTTCCAGGGCGTGGCAGGCCATGGGCTCGCCGGTTGGCTCATCTTCCCGTTCCCCGGTGATGGTGAGTGAGTTGGCGGTGAGCTCGATGTCGAGATCGCCCAGCCCCAGCCCGGGCAGATCCGCCAGCAGCAGGTATTTCTCCGTCGTCTCCAGCAGATCGAAGGCGGGGCTGAACACCGGGCCGATGCAGGTCTGCAGATCCTGTTCGGTTTCAAGGAAGGGATCCCCGCGCATGAAGGTCCTTTCCGCCCTGGAATCTTCCCTGAAAAGATGAGATGCAACGGGATAGCTGTATTTTTGTCTTTGTTTTTCCATGAAATGCACCTGAACATGTTGATCAAGATGGCGCTTGTCCGCCCTCTTGGCGCAATACCGGAGAACACGACAGCATTTAAAGATACGTCAAAACAGAAGAAAATGCCCATAAACATTGATAAAATTACAATAAAAAATAATTATTCAGCGTCATTTTGCTTATTGATGTCCTATTTTAAAAATAGTTTAATAATATTGTCGGAAGCAGCGTGGGCCGGCGGCTTCCGCCCGGTTCCGCTGCTGCCCGCGCCCCTTCCCGGCTGTTCAGCTACCGGCGCAGACCCGGTCCAGGGCCTGGATCAGCGGCGCGATCATATCCAGGTCGATGGAGCAGTAGGCGATCCTGAGGCCGCGGCCGCCCTGGCTCACCAGGCCCACGCCCTCCTCCCGGAGGAGCCGCCGGCGGATGGCATCGGCGTCGAGGCCGGGACGCAGTTCCAGCAGGCAGAAGCAGCCGGCGTTGAAGGGGAGGACCTTCCAGTTGCGGTTGGGTTCCGCCAGTGCCGTCTTCAGGGCGGCGTAGCGTCCGGCCAGGAGCAGCCGCAGCCGCTCGAACTCGCGCTCGTGGCGGGGATCGGCCAGTTCGATCTCCGTCAGGCACTGGCTGAGGCTGGAAGCGCTGCCGATCCGGGAGCGCATGAGGCCCATGGCCTTCTCCAGCAGGATGGCGGCCGCCTCCCTCTCCACACCGAAGGTGAGGAAACCCACCCGTCCGCCGAAGAAGGAGAGTTCCTTGGTGATGCCGTCGCATTTCAGCGGGATCAGGTTCGGGCCGCGGTCGAGGAGCTCATAGAACAGGCTCGTGGTGGCGGCGTCCGGGTCGAACACCAGACCGTGGTAGGCGTCATCGCAATAGACCACCACCGGGCGGTCCCGGGCGGCCTCCACCAGGATGCCGGCGATGGCCGCCAGTTCGCCCGGGGTTGGGCTGTAGCCGCTGGGGTTGCTGGGGAAGTTCAGCAGCACCTGGGCCCGGCCCGGCGCGGCCGCCAGGGCGGCACGCAGGCCCTGCAGGTTGAACCCGCCATCGGCGTCGTAGAAGGGGAACCCGGCGAACGAGGCCTCCAGGCCCATCTGGAAGATCTGTTCGTAGTTGTCCCAATAGAGGTCCGGCAGGATCAGGCTGTCGCCCGGGCTGAAGAACAGCTCGGCGGCCATGGAGAGCGCGTGGCAGATGCCCGAGGTGACGATGGGCAGGGCCACCCCCGCCATGCGCGCGTCCTCCCTGGCAAGCCTGGCGTGCCAGGCCTGCCGGACCGGCTCACGGCCGGCGACCGGCGCGTACAGGAACGCGTCCCTGGGGTTCAGCCCGGACAGCTGCTCGGCCAGCGGCGCGAGCGGAAAGGGCTGGCCGGAGCCGTCGGTGATCTGGCCGACGGTGGCGTTGATGCGGCAGCCCCTGCTCTGGGCCGCCTGGAAGGTGATGCCTTTGGGCGAGAAGGCCCGCCGGCCGAGCGGGGAGAGGGATGCCAGCAGGGCCGGGCTGAGCGACCGGAGGCGTTCGTTCACTTCCTGGGCTTCGGGGTGGATGGCCATGGGCCGCCTTTCACTGGTATATCAGTTCATGATGGAAGTCACATGACCTACCCCAGGGTAGAGACAGTGCTATCGTTATTCAAAGCCTTGAAAGCCAGGGAACTTATTTGGATCCTCCGAGTTCCCGGCCCGATCTTCACCGCGTTGCATGGGCCATGGCCCATGTCTAGACTTACCAAGAAACAGCGTCTGAGGGCCTTCGCCTGACCTAAGGGGCAAATCCACTCGCACGCCACACGGGAGAAAGTTCTTATGAGCGCCGTATTGAACGCCCCTGACTACATCACCAATCCGAAGGCGATCGCCTGGATCCAGGAGGTGGCGGATCTATGCCAGCCTGACCGGATCTACTGGTGCGACGGTTCCGACGCCGAATACGACCGCCTGTGCGGTGAGATGGTGGCCGCCGGCACCTTCAAGAAACTCAATCCCGCCAAGCGCCCCAACAGCTACCTGGCCCTTTCCGATCCCAGCGACGTGGCCCGGGTCGAGGACCGCACCTACATCTGCTCCCGCCGGCGGGTCGAAGCCGGCCCCAACAACAACTGGATGGACCCCTCCGAGATGCGCGAGAAGCTGCGGAAGCTTTTCAACGGCTGCATGAAGGGCCGCACCCTCTACGTCATCCCGTTCAGCATGGGCCCGCTCGGATCGTCCATCGCCCACATCGGCATCGAACTCACCGATTCGCCGTACGTGGTCGTCAACATGAAGATCATGACCCGCATGGGCCGCAAGGTCTGGGACGTGCTGGGCAAGGGCGCCTTCGTGCCCTGCCTGCACTCGGTGGGCAAGCCCCTGGCCGAAGGCGAGAAGGACGTGCCCTGGCCCTGCAACAAGGAAGACAAGTACATCGTCCACTTCCCCGAGCAGCGCTCGATCATGTCCTTCGGTTCCGGCTACGGCGGCAACGCCCTGCTCGGCAAGAAGTGCTTCGCCCTGCGCATCGCCAGCTGCATGGCCCGGGACGAAGGCTGGCTGGCCGAGCACATGCTCATCCTCGGCATGGAGGCCCCGGACGGCGAGAAGACCTACGTGGCCGCCGCCTTCCCCAGCGCCTGCGGCAAGACCAACTTCGCCATGCTCCAGGTGCCCGACCACTTCAAGGGCTACAAGGTCACCACGGTGGGCGACGACATCGCCTGGATCAAGCCGGCCAAGGACGGAAAACTGTATGCCATCAATCCGGAAGCCGGCTTCTTCGGCGTGGCTCCGGGCACCGGCATGAAGTCCAATCCCAACGCCATGCTGTCCATGACCGAGAACACCATCTTCACCAACGTGGCCATGACTCCGGACGGAGATGTGTGGTGGGAGGGCATGACCGATGAAGTGCCCGCCAACCTCACCGACTGGCAGGGCAACGCCTGGACCCCGGGCTGCGGCCGCAAGGCGGCGCACGCCAACAGCCGCTTCACCGCCCCGGCCAGGCAGTGCCCCTCCATCGATCCCGCCTGGGAAGACCCCAAGGGCGTGCCCATCGGCGCCTTCATCTTCGGCGGCCGCCGGGCCACCACCGTGCCCCTCGTCGTGCAGTCGGTGAACTGGAACTTCGGCGTCTACACCGCCGCCACCATCGGCAGCGAGATGACCGCCGCCGCCGCCGGGACCATCGGCGAAGTGCGCCGCGACCCGTTCGCCATGCTGCCCTTCTGCGGCTACCACATGGGCGAATACTTCAACCACTGGCTGCAGATGGGCCGCGAGATCCAGAATCCGCCCCGGATCTTCTGCGTCAACTGGTTCCGCAAGGACCAGGACGGCAAGTTCGTGTGGCCGGGCTACAGCGAGAACTTCCGGGTGCTGAAGTGGATCGTGGACCGCGTCCACGGCCGCGGCTACGCTGCGGAAACGCCGCTGGGCTGGGTGCCCCGGGAAAAGGACCTGGATCTCACCGACCTGGCGGACTTCGGCAGCGATTGCTACGAGGCGGCCATGGCCATCCACCGGGACGAGTGGCGGCACGAGGTACTGCTCCAGGAAGAGCTGTTCGAGAAACTCTACGACCGGCTCCCCAAGGAGTTCTTCCACATGCGCCAGCTGCTGCTCTCCAGTTTCTGGAGGTCGCCTGAGAACATGGGGCTGGCGCCGGAGCGGTAGCCGGCGTTCGCCGCGGGGTCGCTGATCCCGGATCGCGTTCTGTTCCGGGCAGGGTTCGCCAAAGAGGCGGCCCTGCCCGGATTCGTTTGTACTGGGTGAAAACAGGTGTGATATAAGATACTAAAGAAATCTTAGTTGACAAGCATCAGGTAAGGAGTAACTTGGGTTCTGGAGGCCCAGTATGGCCATGCTCCCTTTTACCCAGAAAGCGAATGAAGTCCTGGTCGGCGCCCGGGACAAGGCGGTGGCGGGGCAGCACCCCGAGCTGCTGCCGCAGCATCTGTTCGCGGCGCTGCTGGCCCCGGACATGGGGCTGCGGCCGGTGCTGGAGCGGGCCGGGCTGGCCGCGGACGCGGTGAACGGGCTGGTGGACGGGGCCGAGCGGCTGCTGGACACGCTGCCCAAGGCCATCGGCGGCAGCCAGCCCCAGGCCGGGCCGGCGCTGCGGAACTTCCTGGACCTGGCCAGCGACACCGCGCGCGGGCTGGGGGACCGGTTCGTGGCCACGGACGCCATGCTCCTGGCCTTCGCCAACGCCGCCACCGACGCCAGGAAGCTGCTGGCGAAGTTCGGGCTGGACCGGGAAAAGCTGGAAACGGCCATCCGCGAATCGCGCAAGGGCTCGCGGGTGGAGGATGAGCGGGCCGAAGAGAAATTCGCCGCCCTCGAGAAGTACGCCCGGGACCTCACCGAAGTGGCCCGGACCGGCAAGCTGGACCCGGTCATCGGCCGGGACGACGAGATCCGCCGGGTGCTGCAGGTGCTGTGCCGGCGCACCAAGAACAACCCTGTGCTGATCGGCGAGCCGGGCGTGGGCAAGACCGCCATCGTCGAAGGCCTGGCCCAGCGCATCGCCAAGGGCGACGTGCCGGAGAACCTCAAGGGCATGCGGCTCATGAGCCTGGATATGGGCGCCCTGGTGGCGGGCACCCAGTACCGGGGCCAGTTCGAGGAGCGGCTCAAGGGCGTCATCCAGGAGATCGAGCAGAGCCAGGGCGAGATCATCCTGTTCATCGACGAACTGCACCTGCTGGTCGGCGCCGGCGCCACCGGCGGCAGCATGGACGCCGCCAACCTGCTCAAGCCGGCCCTGGCCCGGGGCGATCTGCGCTGCATCGGCGCCACCACCCTGGACGAGTACCGCAAGCACATCGAGAAGGACGCCGCCCTGGAACGGCGCTTCCAGACGGTGTTCGTGCCCGAACCCAGCGTGGAGGATACCATCTCCATCCTGCGCGGGCTCAAGGACCGCTACGAACTCCACCACGGCGTGCGCATCCGCGACGCGGCGCTGGTGGAGGCGGTGCAGCTGTCCCAGCGCTACATCGCCGACCGCTTCCTGCCGGACAAGGCGGTCGACCTCATGGACGAGGCGGCGTCGCTGGTGCGCATCCAGATCGACACCCGGCCCATCGAGATCGACGTCCGCGAGCGGCGGCAGATGCAGCTCCAGCTGGAGCGGCACGCCCTGGCCAAGGAGAAGGACCCGGCCAGCCGGTCCCGGCTGGCGGAGCTGGACCAGGAACTGGCCGAGCTCGGCGAGGAGCTGTCCCGGCTGCGGGCCCGGTGGGAGACCGAGAAGCAGGCCATCGAGGCGACCCGGGCCCTGCAGAAGCGCCTGGACGATCTGCGCATCGAACTGGACCAGGCCAAGCAGAAGGGCGAATACGAAAAGGCCTCCCGACTTGAATACGGCGAACTGCCCGCCCTGGAGAAGCAGATCGCCAAGGCCACCAATGTCGAGGGCGCCATGCTCAGGCTGGAAGTGGCCGAGGAGGACGTGGCCAACGTCGTCAGCAAGTGGACCGGCATCCCCGCCTCGCGCCTGCTGGAGGGCGAGCGGCAGAAGCTGCTGCACATGGAAGAGCGGCTGCGGGAGCGGGTGGTGGGCCAGGATCCGGCCCTGGTGGCCATCAGCGACGCCCTGCGGCGCAACCGGGCCGGCCTCGCCGACCCCAAGCGGCCCATCGGCTCGTTCATGTTCCTGGGCCCCACCGGGGTCGGCAAGACCGAGGTGGCCAGGGCCCTGGCCGAGTTCCTGTTCGATGATGAGAACGCCCTGGTGCGGATCGACATGAGCGAGTTCACCCACGAGGCGGACGCCACCCGGCTGATCGGCGCCGCCCCCGGCTACATCGGCTACGAGGAGGGCGGCGCCCTCACCGAGGCGATCCGCCGGCGGCCCTACGCGGTGCTGCTGCTGGACGAGATGGAGAAGGCCCATCCGCGGATCTTCGACCTGTTCCTGCAGGTGCTGGAGGACGGCCGGCTCACCGACGGCAAGGGCCGCACGGTGAACTTCCGCAACACGGTCGTGCTCATGACCACCAACGTCGGCAGCCAGGCCATCTTCGCCGCCGGCGGCGAGGTGGACAAGGCCGAAAAGGAGATCCAGCTGGCCCTGCGCCAGTATTTCCGGCCCGAGTTCATCAACCGGCTGGACGAAGTGGTGACCTTCCGCTCCCTCAGCCTGGAGGACATGAAGGCCGTGGCCCGGATCCAGATGAAGCGGGTGGCGGCGATGCTGGAAGAGCAGCACGTCGGCCTGGAGACGCCGGACGAGGTGCTGGCCTGGCTGGGCAAGGAGGGCTTCGATCCGCAGCTGGGGGCGCGGCCGCTGAAGCGGCTGATCCAGCAGACGGTGGTCAACCGCCTGTCCCGGATGATCCTGGAAGGGCGGCTGCATCCCGGCGAGATGGTCGTGCTGAGGGTGGAAGGGGAGGATCTGGAGATCGCGGTGGAGGCGGTGCAGTAGTCGAAGCTAGTAGAGCGATTCTGAAATAATATTGCTTTACGGTTCCAACGTCCAGCCGTGCAGACCTGCTTGGTTAAGGCATTTCAGCTTTTATCCATTCTTTCATCCCCGTTGATCCCCTTCATCCCCGTCGAAACCTTCTTCGGGTGTGCCGGCAGGTATGGGTGGGGAGAGCGTGCCATGACAATCCAGGACCCCCTCACCCGACTGATCATCGGCTGCTGCTTCCGGGTGGCCAATGAACTGGGTCCTGGCTTTCTGGAAAAGGTATACGAGAACGCGCTTGCCCACGAACTGCGCAAGGCGAAGGTCAAGGTGGTCCAGCAGCAGGGCATCGAGGTCTTCTATGACGGCGTCAATGTGGGCAACTCTGCCTCCTGGTCAACTTCGGCAGGGCAAAGATCCAGGTTCGACGGTTGAGCATGAGCCGGGGGACTGAAACCGGGGATGTGAATTTGAAGGTGGATGAGGTCCAGTAACCTGCGCCTCGGGT
>Ga0316217_10003674_pt1 | contig 17219 bp, 5 predicted proteins | sample 1anoAmetaG_FD_203633 | JGI IMG/M metagenome (GOLD analysis project Ga0316217, IMG submission 203633) | Freshwater microbial communities from Trout Bog Lake, Wisconsin, USA - 1anoA | ecosystem: Environmental > Aquatic > Freshwater > Lake > Hypolimnion/Profundal zone | place: USA: Wisconsin...
TCTCCCCATCGAGGCGTGGCGCGGCGCATGGGCGCGAGGACGATGGGCATCGACCAGGCGGCTGCGCCGAGACCCCAAGACGCTAAGTCAGAAGGCGCGCGCACAAACGTCAGTATGTTGCTACGCCTCGTTGACAACGGGGAGGACGTCTTGCTCCGAGCCGTCGACGGCGGCCACATCCCCATCGCGGTCGCGGCAGACATCGCGACGAGTAACGACGCATCGATTCAGGAGAGCCTGACGGAGGCATACGTAAGCAAGCGGCTGTCGGGCAAGGCGCTCCTCGTCGCACGCCGACTCGTAGAGCGACGACGCGGCATCGGCAAGCCAGGGACGACACCCGCCCGGACGCGCTCGAAGTGCACGACCGAGGAGCTCGTCCAGGCGTTTCAGAAGGAGTGCCGGCGGCAGAAGCGGGTCGCCAAGGCGGCACGCGTCACCGAGATACGGCTCGTCTTCGTCGCCAACGCGGTCAAGCGACTCCTCGCCGACGAGCACTTCGTGACGCTCCTGCGCGCCGAGCGGCTCGACACCATGCCGGAGTACCTCGCCGAAGCTGTCAGGAGCGCGACGTGAACGGCGCTGTGAAGCTGTCGTTCGAGCTGCAGACAGTCACGCTCGAGCTCGAGAAGATTCTCCCCACGAAGGCGCTCTCGACCGTCGCGAAGGAGAGCTCCACCTACAGGACGATCGAGGCGTCGCTCGGCGTCGTGGGCCTCGTCGAGCCACTCGTCGTGTTCCGGCAGAAGGACGGGACCTTCCTCCTCCTTGAAGGGCACGGGCGACTCTCGGCGCTCCTCGCCGCTGGCGAGAAGACCGCGGAGTGCCTCGTCTCCACGACCGAGACCGGGCTCGTTTACAAGCGGTTCGTGAGCCATCTGTCGCCGATTCAGGCGAACCGGATGATAGTGAAGGTGCTTGACGCGGGCGTACCCGAGGAGCGCCTCGCGACCGCCCTGAACCGGCCGGTGTCCACCATCCGCATGAGCCGCACCATGCTGAAGGACATCTGCGACGACGCGCTCGAGATCCTGAAGGACAAACCCATCGCCGACGGCGCGCTCCGCCTCTTCAAGCACGTGAAGGCTCCGCGGCAGATCGAGATGGCCGACCTGATGAGCAAGATGGGAAACTACACGAAGGCATACGCAGCCGCGATCGTCTCGCGAACGAAGCCGGACCTCATGGTCGATCACGTGGGCGAGAAGCCGCCTGCTCGGCCAAAGCAGGAGGACCTCGCGCGGATGGCGATCGAGATGGAAGCGCTCGAGCGCGACATCCTTCTCATCGACGAGTCCTACGGCCGGAACGTCGTCAACCTCACCATCGCGCGCGGCTACGTGAAGAAGCTCCTCGAGAACGCCAGGGTGACGAAGTACCTCGCGTCGAAACACGCCGACGTGTTCGCCGAGTTCCAGCGCATCCAGGAGGCGGCGTCACTGGAAGCATGAGCGCCGTCGACCAGGCCCGCGAGGAGCCGATCCGGGGTCGGCGCAAGGTCGAGCCGAGCCTGTCACGGCACGCTATGGACGAGCGCGCAGGTACCCCTCCTCGACCCCTCGGCGTTGACGGATCTCCTCGATCTAGACCGCGTCAGCCAAGCCTCTGAATCGACCGTTCCGACGCTCCGGTGAAGCTGAACGCTCGCCCAGTCGCGCCCATCCGGTGGAACGGTTCGCGCGAAGGTCGGAGGCAGCATGGCGGCATGGTGACCCTCCGCGCAGGTAGACCGGTGGCCGTTCGTCCCCTGCGTCGGTCGCTGGCGCAGGACAGCGCCGCCGGTCTGCGTCAATGCGCGAAGCGGGCTGCGAGGCACGTTCGGGGCCTGGAGCTCCGGCGATTGTCCCGGGAGCAGTCTGCGACGACCCATCCGGGCGCGGGATGGAGCGATACTCGGGGCGCATTCACCCCGACCCAGGTCGCCCGGTGTCGCTAGCCCAAGGAATTCAACGCGATGACGCCCCGGATGACCACGACGAGCCTGGATGTTTTCGCACTTCGGGACTCCGTCGTCGGCGAGTACAAGAAGTTTGCGACGTCGTTCACCAAGATCCATGCCGAGGACATCCGGCGGCAGGTCGAGGCGATCTACGCCGAGGAGCGGTACTGGCCCGAGCCGCTCATCCAGATCAACGCCAACTACAGGCATGGGGCGACGATCGACGAGCTGGTGCAGGCAGGCATGCTCGACGCGACCTGCAGCAGGGTATTTCGCGCCGCGGGCGAGGGGCTCACGCTCCACACGCACCAGGAGCAGGCCGTCGCGCTGGCGGCGGAGGGGGCCAGCTTCGTCGTCACGACTGGGACTGGCTCCGGCAAGTCGCTCTGCTTCTTCGTCCCGATCGTGAACGCGGTGCTCGAGGAGCGCCGGAAGGGGGTCCCGCGAAAGACGCGCGCCATCATCGTCTACCCGATGAACGCGCTCGCCAACAGCCAGCTGGAGGAGATCAACAAGTTCCTCGGCAACATCGAGGGCGAGTCGCCGATCACGATCGGCCGCTACACGGGCCAGGAGAAGGAGGAGGAGCGGCGCCACATCGCCGACCATCCGCCCGACATTCTCCTCACCAACTTCATGATGCTCGAGCTGCTCATGACGCGCCAGGAGGCGGTCGACCGGAAGGTCATCGGCAACTGTGCTGGGCTGCGCTTCCTCGTCCTCGACGAGCTGCACACCTACCGCGGACGGCAGGGGGCCGACGTCGCGCTGCTGGTCCGACGCGTTCGGGAGCGCCTGTCGCCGAAGGCGCTGCAGTGCATCGGCACGTCCGCGACAATGGCCAGCGAGGGGACGCTTCGCGACAAGAACCGGCTCGTCGCCGAGGTGGCATCGAAGCTCTTCGCGACCAACATTGCGGACAGCAACGTCGTCGTCGAGACCCTCGCGCGGGTGACCGACCCGAAGCGGGACTCTGACGCCGTCCGCCCCCAGCTCGGCGCCGCGATTGACGCGGGGATCGCAGCCAGCGTCTCCGACGAGGAGCTGCGGTCCCACCCGCTCGCGATTTGGATCGAGACGCGCCTCGGCACGACGTGGTCGGACCGCGATCAGCGCCTGGAACGAGCCCGGCCGATGACGGTCTCGGAAGCCGTGCGCGAGCTGAGCGAAGCGTCGGGCAGACCTGTCGAGGCATGCACGAGGGCGCTGCGCGATCTGTTGCTGGTATCGAGCACCCCCGAGCGCGAGAGGTCTGGGCGGGACGGCGGGAGCGCGAAGAGCCTCTTTGCGTTCAAACTGCACCAGTTCTTCTCTGGGGCGCAGCATGCGTACTGCACCCTTGATGCCCCGGGCCACCGGCGCGTGACGGTCGACGGCCAGCAGTTCCTGCCTGGGGACCCCGAGCGGCGTCTCTACCCCGTGCACTTCTGCCGCGAGTGCGGCCACGAGTACCACCCGGTTCGGCTGGCGTCGTCGGGCTCGGAGAGGCTCTTCTACGCTCGCGACATCGACGACGCTCCGCTTCCGAAGGCGGACGACGACGATGACACTCCGGGAAGCAGCAAGGAGGAGGACGGCAACGAGCCCGACGTCTTCGGGTTCCTTACGCTTCACGCGACCGACGCCGGATTCGCCTTCACGGACGACGCGTCCGATTACCCGGAGACCTGGATCGACTACGACGCCGCGGGCAATCCCCGGGTGAAGTCCCACTACCGCGGCGCGCGTGCGCGCGCTGTGACCGTGAGCGCGGCCGGGAAGCTCGGGATAGGCGTCCGCGCGTGGTTCATGCCCGGCAAGTACCGGTTCTGTCTCCGGTGCGGGGACACCAAGGGAGGGGCCGCGCGGGACCGGAACCGGCTGGCGTCACTGTCGGGCGAAGGGCGTAGCTCGGCGACGACCGTCCTGGTTGGCAGTGCGCTCCGGTGGATGCACGGCGCTCAGTCCGGCATGGATCCCTTCAAGCGCAAGCTGCTCGGCTTCACGGACAACCGGCAGGACGCTGCGCTGCAGGCCGGTCACTTCAACGACTTCCTCTTCGTCAGCCTCGTTCGCGCGGGTTTCCTCGGCGCGCTCGAGATGGCTGGTGAGGCTGGCGTTCGGAGCGAGGAGCTCGGGGCCGCGCAGCAGAAGGCGCTCGGTTTCGACGGCGCGTCGCCGGAGATCCGTGCCGAGTGGCTCCAGGAGCCGTCGCTGCGCGGATTCAACCTGCAGGAGGCCGAGGCGACGCTCCGCGAGGTGCTGGCCTACCGCGTCTGGTTCGACCAGCGTCGCGGGTGGCGCTACGCGAACCCGAACCTCGAGCAGCTCGAGCTGGTGACGGTCGAGTACCTGGGCCTGAAGGACTTGGCCGCGGACGACGAGCTGTTCGCGACGGCGCCAGACCCCCTCCGCTACGCGCGCCCGCACGTCCGCGAGGCGGTCTACAAGGAGCTCTTCGACCACCTCCGCAAGTCGCTGGCCATCCGCAGCCGCGTCCTGGACACCACGGTGCTCGAGCAGATGCTCAGCCGGTCGCACAGCCGCCTGCGGCTCCCGTGGGGCTTCGGCAGCGACGAGAAGCCCCGACGGGCGGGGTGGCTGATGGTGTCGGCCCCGGAGAGAGGGGATCGGCGCGACGAGGACCTGATCGTCCGCGGCGGGTCGAGGAGCGCTCTGGGACGGACGCTCCGAGCCTCGAAGCTCTGGGACGGGAACGGCGCCATCCGTGACCTGAAGTCGAAGGACTTCGACGCGCTCATCGAGGCGCTACTCGTTGCCGCCACAACGCACGGGCTGGTCTCTGAGGAGGTGACGCCGTTCGACAACAAGCGCGGCTGGCGGCTCAACGACGCCTGCGTCCGCTTCCTCAAAGGCACCCCCGTCATCGACCCAATCCACCCGGGTGCGAAGGCATTCTTCCGGGACTACTACGAGAACGTGTCCCGGCTACTCCGCACGCCGGGCAACCCGATGTTCGGCTTCGAGGCGCGCGAGCACACCGCGCAGGTCGAAGGCGAGAAGCGCGTCGTCCGCGAGAAGCGGTTCCGCTTCGGCGACAAGGAGCGCGAGGAGCTGACGGCTGACGCGAAGCATCTCGTCGAGCTGCGCGAGTCGGCCCGCTTCCTCCCGGTCCTCTTCTGCTCCCCCACCATGGAGCTGGGGGTCGACATCTCGGCGCTGAACGCCGTTTATCTGCGCAACGTTCCGCCGACACCGGCGAACTACGCCCAGCGCAGCGGCCGCGCCGGCCGAAGCGGGCAGGCCGCGCTCGTACTGACGTACTGCGCGGCGCAGAGCCCCCACGACCAGTACTTCTTCCGCGACCCCAAGGCGATGGTGCACGGTGAGGTGCGCTCGCCGCTGCTGGACCTCGCCAACCGCGACCTCATCGACAGCCACCTGCATGCCGTGTGGCTCGCCTGCACCGAGGAGCCGCTCGACCCCGCCATCTCGGAGCTGCTCGTGCTGGCCGACCGCGAACGGCCGCTTCGCAAGGAGCTACGTGGTCGGATGGTTGAGCCGCGTGTGGCGGAGGAGGCGACCGAGCGCATCCTGCGCGTTCTCGCGCTCGTCGATGGCGACCTGACGCGCGAGCAAGCGCCGTGGTTCCCCGGTCCCGAGGCGTACGCAGCCCTCATCGTGGGGTCCGCCATCGCGCGCTTCGAGAACGCTTTCGACCGGTGGCGCGACCTGTTCAGCGCGGCGGAGCAGCAACGCGACGCGGCACGACGGACGATGGACGACTACTCCGCTCCGCAGCACGAGAAGAAAGCTGCGCAGGGGCTCCACATCCAGGCGCAGGAGCAGCTGAACCTGCTGCAGAAGGGGACGAGCGGCACCTCGACCGACTTCTACACCTACAGGTACCTCGCCACCGAGGGGTTCCTCCCCGGGTACAACTTCCCGCGACTTCCGCTGATGGCGTTCGTCCCCTCGACGCCCGACGGTCGGGGTCGGCAGACCTACCTGCAGCGCCCGCGCTTCCTCGCGCTCTCCGAGTTCGGCCCGAGGAGCCTCGTCTACCACGAGGGACGCGCGTATCGCGTGGTGAAGGCGCTCCTCGCCGTGCAGCGGCGGGACAACGAGCGGTCAGAGGCCAGGCTGCCCACGAAGTCCGTCCGGATCTGCCGGAGCTGCGGCGCCGCGCACTTCAACGACGACGCCTCACTGTGCCACGGATGCGGCTCGAGTCTTGGCGACGCCGAGATCGTCCGAGACACCTACCGCATCGAGAACGTCGGCACGTGGCCCGCCGAACGCATCACCGCAAACGACGAGGAGCGCCAGCGGCAAGGCTTCGAGCTGCAGACGACGTTCGAGTGGAAGGGGCGGGATGGCGGCTTCGACGTCCGGCGCGGGAGCGCGTCCGATGTTGACGGGGACATCGCGCGGCTCGCCTACGGACCTGGCGCGACAATCACGCGCCTCAACAAGGGGCTCCGGCGCCGCGCCGACAAGAACGTGCTCGGCTTCAAGATCGACCCAGTCTCCGGGTACTGGGCGAAGAACGAGGACGAAGACGACGAGCCGAAGGACCCGACCTCGGCGCCCCGGCAGTGGATCGTCCCCAGCGTCCAGGACCGCAAGAACGCCCTTCTGTTCCAGCCGGCTAGGGGCGAGTTGTCGCAGTCGAGCCTGGCGACCGTGCAACACGCGCTCCTCCGTGGTCTCGAGGCGACGTTCCAGCTCGAGGAGGGGGAGGTGCTGGCCGAGCCTATGCCCCTCCGCGCCGCGCGGAGCGGCTTCCTCTTCTACGAGGCGACGGAAGGGGGGGCTGGCGTCCTGACGCGACTCGTGGCCGAGGCGGACATGCTCTCGAAGGTGGCGAAGAGGGCCCTCGAGATCATGCACTTCAGGGTCGAAGGCGTCGCGGGTACGTCGGGGGACGCCGGGGCGCTCGTCGACACCGAGGGGACTGCGTGCGTCGCAGCCTGCTACCGGTGCCTGATGTCCTACTTCAACCAGCCCGACCACGAGCTGCTCGACCGGCGCGACCGGGACGCCAGGGAGATGCTCCTCCGACTGGCACGCGCGAGGACGGCGGTGGACCGTGGCGCGAGCGTTCATCCCAGCCCGATTCCGGCTGGGACCACGCCCGACCTGGCCCGCTGGTTCGAGCTCGCTGACGCACGGGGGCTCCCGCGGCCTGACCCGGAGGGGATGACCGTCGGTGACGTGCGCCTTCCGCTCGTGTGGCGAGGACACTACGTGGCTGCTGTCCGGGATGACGCCGAGAAGGCGGCGCTCGGCACGCTCGACGAGCGCGGCTTCGTGGTCGTCGCATTCGGCGCCGACGAGGCCACTTGGGCGGGTGCGTTCGCGCAGCTCGCCACGGCGCTGGGGAGCGCCCGATGAGCCCCACGCTCTACAACCCCGGCAGCTTGGTGAAGGCCCGCGGGCGCGAGTGGATCGTGCTCACGGGGGGCGACGCGGAAGTCCTCCGGGTCCGGCCGCTGTCCGGGTCGGAGCAGGACCAGACCCTCATCCACGTCGCGCTCGAGGCCGAGCCGGTCACGGACGCCTCGTTTCCGCTGCCGTTGCCGGGGCAGAAGGCCGGTCACGACGCGGCGGTCCTCCTGCGCGACGCCCTGCAGCTGTCCTTGCGGCGCGGCGCAGGCCCGTTCCGCGGCTTCGGCCAGATCGCGGTCGAGCCGCGCGCCTACCAGCTCGTCCCGCTGCTCATGGCCCTCAAGCTCGACCCAGTGAGGCTCCTCGTTGCCGACGATGTGGGCGTCGGGAAGACCATCGAGGGGGCCATCATCGCCCGCGAGCTGCTCGACCGGGGCGACATCGACCGCACGACCGTGCTCTGCCCGCCGCACCTCGTCGAGCAGTGGGTGACTGAACTCGACGTCCACTTCCACATCCACGCGGTCCCCGTGACCGCGGCGAGTGCTGCGCGCCTCGAGCGGAACCTCCCCCCAAGCGAGAGCATCTTCACGTCGCACCCCCACACGGTTGTCAGCCTCGACTACATCAAGAGCGAGCGTCGGCGGGCCGACTTCCTGCGTGCCTGCCCCGACTTCGTCATCGTGGACGAGGCGCACACCTGCGCGTCCACTGGGCAAGGTCGCCACCAGCGCTACGAGCTGCTGAAGGGGCTCTCCGAGAAGCCGACGCGGCACATCGTGCTGCTCACGGCGGTGCCTCACAGCGGCGATGATGCTGCGTTTCACAGGCTCCTCGGTCTGCTCGACCCGCAGTTCGCTGGCCTCGACGGCGCGACTGGCGAGGAGCGCGAACGCCTGCGCGAGCGCCTTGCGCGCCACTTCGTGCAGCGGCGGCGCCCCGACATCGCCGAGTGGAAGGACGGCAGCGTCTTCCCGAAGCGCGAGACGAAGGAGCTGACCTACCGCCTCACCGGCGCCTGGGAGCGGTTCTTCGACGCCGTCCTCGACTACTGCGCGGCGATCGTCGAGTCGGCGGGTGGTGACGCGCAGCGGCAGCGGCTGAACTTCTGGGGAACACTCGCGCTCATGCGGTGCGCGGCGTCGAGTCCCGTGGCGGCCGTCTCCGCGTTGCGCGCTCGCGCGGGGCTGGACAATACCGACGAGGAGCGCGACGCGCTGCTCGATCGGGTCTTCGATGGGGACTCCGACGCGCTCCCCGACGACGACGTCGAGCCGCCGCTCGCGACGGGCGACCCCGCGCTCGCCGCGCTGATCGCCGACGCCGAGCATCTCGCCGGTCAGGCGGGCGACCCGAAGCTCAAGCTGCTCACGGACCACCTCGCGCAGCTCGTGGCGGACGGGTTCAATCCGGTGGTCTTCTGCCGCTACATCGCCACGGCGCACTACGTCGGGCGCCACCTCGACGGCCGCTTCCGTGGCGTCACCGGCGGCGTCATCACTGGCGAGCTGACGTCGGACGAGCGCGGGGAGAAGGTCGAGCGGCTGGGCAAGGCCGAGCGGCGGCTGCTCGTCGCCACCGACTGCCTGTCGGAAGGGATCAACCTCCAGGAGCACTTCGACGCCGTCGTGCACTACGATCTGTCCTGGAACCCGACGCGGCACGAGCAGAGGGAGGGGCGTGTCGACCGCTTCGGCCAGAACGGTCCGCAGAAGACCCCCGACGGGCGCTCCATCGTCCGCTCGACGCTGATCTACGGCGCGAACAACCCGGTCGACGGCGCGGTGCTCGAGGTCATCCTGCGCAAGGCGGCGAGGATCGGCGCCGAGCTCGGCGTGCCGGTCCCCCTGCCGGACGAGGGGCACACGCTGACACAGGCGCTTCTCAAGGCGGTCCTCCTGCGCAAGCGGAGCAAGGGGCCCCAGCTCACGCTCGACTTCGCGGAGACCACCGAAGGGAAGGCCATCGACGGGGCGTGGCGGGACGCGGCCGAGAAGGCCAAGCGCAGCCGCACGGTGTTCGCGCAGCGGAGGCTGAAGCCCGAGGAGGTGCTCCCCGAGTGGCACAAGACGCTCGCCGCCATCGGAGGGCGCGAGGACGTCCAGCGGTTCACTGAGCGCGCGCTCGCTCGCCTCGGGAGCGGGCTCGAGCCTCTGCCACGCCGCGGGTTCAAGGCGCCGCTCGTCTCTCTTCCCGACGACGTGCGGGAGCGGCTCGAGTCGGAGGGGCTCTCGGGGACGCTGCTCGTCGACTTCTCGTACCCGTCGGCGGCGCGGTGCCGGCCCGTGCAGCGGAGCCACCCGCTTGTCTCGGTCCTTGCCGAGACGCTGCTCGAGCGGTCGCTTGCCGCCGGGGCCGAGGGGGACGCCGTCGAGCCGAGCGTCCTCGGTCGTGTCGGGTGCTGGGTGGCGGACGTGCGCGTCAAGACAACGGTGGCGCTCTTGCGGCTCCGTCACCAGCTGACGACGCAGCGGCGAGACGCCTCCTCCACCGTCCTCGTCGAGGAGGCGACGGCGGTGGCGTGGGGGCAGTCGGGCCTGCTCGCCGAAGGGACCGAGGCCCTCGCGCTCCTCACCCTGGCGCCGCTGGGGGACCCGCCCACGCACGTGCGGGACCGCTCCGCCGTGCAGGCGCTCGAGCAGCTCGTCGCGCGCAAGGGCGACCTCGACGCCTTCGCCGAGCGCCGCGCGAAGGCGCTGCTCGAGGACCACCGCCGCGTGCGGGAGGCCGCCGATGCGCGCGGGAGCTACTCGGTGCGGGCGCTGCTGCCGGCGGACGTCATCGGCCTGTATGTTCTTCTGCCACGCGTCGACTGAACGGAGCGCCTGACAATGCGAACCGCGGGACGACGAGCCGAGCTAGCGTTCGATGGGCTCTCCATCGAGGGGGGGCTCCTTGCGCCGGAGTGGCTCGCTCGGGTCGCGCAGCTCCGGGCCGAGAGCCAGACAGAGGAGGACTACGGCCTGCCCAAAGGGCGGAACGTCCGGGACGAGATCGGGCGCGCGTGGCGAGTCGCGCAAGCTCACTGGGCCGACTTCTGCTTGGGTCGAGCGGCGGGGGCCGACACGGTCGGTCTCGGGATGCGGTTCGTGGCGGGGATGCTCCGCGAGAGCTTCGGGTTCGGCTCGATCGTTACCGTCCCCGAGGTGCTCGTCGGCGACCGGTCGTTCCCGGTTCATCTGGTTGCCCTCGGCGCCCGCGTGCCGATCGTCGTGGCTCCCGCAGAGGTCGATCGGGACCTCGACTCGCTCTCCGCGGCGTTCGGAGACGCGGGTCGCCGAAGGAGTCCCTTCGGGCTCCTCCAGGACGTCCTGAACGCGAGCGAGGATGCTCTCTGGGGTCTCGCCTCGGATGGGCTGACCCTTCGCATCGCCCGAGATAACGCGAGCCTGACGCGTCCTGCGTGGATCGAGGCTGACCTCACCCGGATCTTCACGGAGGAGCGCTACGCCGATTTCGCGGCGCTCTGGTTGCTCGCTCACGAGACACGGTTCGGCAAGCCTGGCGCGCTCCCCGCGGAGTGTCCGCTCGAGGTTTGGCGGACCGCCGGCCGCGCGGAGGGGACGCGCGCGCGCGAGCACCTGCGCCAGGGCGTCGAGCGTGGGCTGGCAACCCTCGGGCAGGGCTTCCTCGCGCATCCGGCCAACGTGGCGCTGCGGCGTGCGCTCGAGGACGGCTCACTCAACCCCACGGAGTACTTTCAGGAGCTGCTGCGGCTCGTCTACCGGCTCATTTTCCTTCTGACCGCCGAGGAGCGGGGCGTGCTTCATGGGCCCGACGCGAGCGACGCTGCAAGGCAACTCTACGGAGGTGGGTATGCGCTCCGCCGCCTCCGCGACCGCTCCGCCCGACGGAGTGCTCACGACCGCGAGGGCGACCAGTGGGAGGCCGTGAAGGTCGTCTGCCGAGCCCTTGCGGGTGGCGAGCCTCGGCTCGGCCTCCCTGCCCTCGCGGGGCTCTTCTCGCCGACTCAGTGCCGCGAACTTGACGCCTCCAGGCTCGAGAATCGCTCGCTCCTCACCGCGGTCTTCCACCTGTGCTGGTTGCGCGAGCCCGCCGGCCTTTCGCGGGTGAACTGGCGCGACATGGGGCCCGAGGAACTCGGCAGCGTCTACGAGAGCCTTCTGGAGCTGGTTCCCGAGGTCGTCGAGGGGGGACGCCGGTTCCGGTTCGCTGTGGGCGCAATCGAGGGCGGGCACTCGCGCCGGACCACTGGCAGCTACTACACCCCGGAGACGCTCGTGCGCCTGCTGCTCGACAGGGCGTTGAGCCCGGTGCTCGAGAGCACGGTCTCCGCCAACCCGGACCGCGCGGCGGACGCGCTCCTCGAACTGGCGATCGTCGACCCGGCCTGCGGGAGCGGTCACTTCCTCCTCGCCGCGGGGCGTCGCCTGGCTGCCGGTGTGGCCCGGCACCGCGCGCACGGCACGCCTTCCGCAACCGAGTTCCGGCACGCTCTGCGGCAGGTCGTCGGCAGGTGCCTCTTCGGTGTCGACCTGAACCCGCTCGCAGTCGAGTTATGCAAGGTGAGCCTCTGGATGGAGGCGGTGGAGCCGGGGCGGCCGCTGTCGTTCCTCGACTCGCACATCCAGCACGGGAACGCGCTGCTTGGCGCTACCGAGGAGCTGCTCGCGGGCGGCATTCCGGACGCCGCCTGGGAGCCGGTGGATGGGGGCGATGGCAGGGTCGCCAAGGCCCTGAAGGCTCAGAACCGCCTCGAGCGGACCGAGCTCTCCCTCGACATCGGCGGTTCGCCCGCGTTCGCCTATGCGCGGCTCGGGGCAGGCGCTCGCGCCGTGGACATGGTGACAGACGACAGTCTGACCGATGTCGCCAGGAAGGAGACCCGGTGGCGCGAGCTCGTCCAGAGCGAGGCGTATGACCATACGCGCTTCCTATGCGACCTCTGGTGCTCGGCGTTCGTGTGGCGTCAGGCACCCGGTACGCTGCGCGATCTGGCGCCGACCGAGGGGCGGTTTCGCGCGACGCAGACCGACGCCGGACGATCCCCACGAGAGCTCCGGCACGAGGTCGACGAGCTGCAGCGGGAGTTCCACTTTTTCCACTGGCACCTCGCGTTCCCGCAGATCTTCGCCCGCGGGGGCTTCGATGTCGTCCTGGGGAACCCTCCGTGGATCGCGCACGCAGGGCGCGCCGCCCAGCCGCTCGCGCCGGGGGTGAAGAAGTTCTGCAAGGCCAACTACACGACGTTCGCGGGCTACCCGACGACCCACGGCATGTTCATCGCGCTCGCCGCGCGGCTGCTCCGGCCCGGTGGCGCAGTGGGGATCATCGTCCCGTCGTCCGTATCAGAGCTACCAAAGTACGAGCCAACGCGCGCAGCGCACGATGCGCTCTGCGACGTCCCTGACGCCCTCGTTGACTTCGGCGAGGGGCAGTTCCCCGGCGTCACGCAGCCCTGCATGGCGCTCGTCTCCCGTCGGATCGACGGGGGCCGCCGCGACGACGACCACGGCGCTTCCTGGCCCATGGAGCGCCCGGACCTCGACGACACTGCGCGTGCGCTCCTGGCGCGCCTCGCGGACCTGAAGCCGCTGCCGCGCGAGCTGTTCGGCGAGCGCGGCTTTCAGTCCGATGCCGCGGCTCAGGACGCATTCTCGGAAACGTCCGCGCCGCATGGTCGGTTCACCAGGGCGCTGAGGGAGGGGACGGACATCCGGGAGTTCCAGCGGATGCCACCTCGCCTCTACGCCGACCCCACCGCGCTCGGGGGCAGGATGCGCGGACCCGAGGAGTACGAAGCCGTCCGCTTCGTCGTGCGGAACACCGCGCGGTATCCCATCGCGGCCATTTCGGACGGGCAGGCCTTCCGCAACTCGCTCCTGGCCGGCTTCGAGTCGACCGCGTGGCCTGCGGCGGCGCTCGTCGCGCTCCTCAACTCGTCCCTCATCCGGTGGCAGCACTACATGCGGTTCCGGGACGCGCGCCAGCCGATCATGCCGCAGGTGAAGATCGGACATCTTCGAGCGATTCCAGAACCGTCCGGTGACGCCCACGAAGCGGTGGACCGCCTGCGCGCCATCGGCGACCGCCTCACGCGCGCGAACGCTCCTGTCACCGCGGCGGCACGTAGCGAGCTCGACGACGCGGTCTTCGCCATGTTTGAGGTTGGCGGGGAGGCGCGCGCCCTCGTGACTGAGTGGCATCAGCGGATCCACAACCCGCCCGGTCGGCGTGGCCGCAGACCTTCCGTGGAGACCTCGTGACGGTTCGTCGTAAGCCGCGCCGGCGCGAGGCCCAGCTCGCCTTCGAAGCGATCACCATCGAAGGGGGGCTCCTCTCCGCCGACTGGCTCGCGCGCGCCGCGCAGCTCTCGGCCGGCAACCAGAGCGAGGCGGACTACCGGCTCCCGAAGGGGCTGAACCTCCGCGACGAGATCGGCCGCTTCTGGCGCGTCGCGCAGGCCCACTGGCGCGAGTTCGCCGCGGGTCGGTCCGGGGGGGCGGACGCTGTCGCCCTGGCGAAGCGGTTCGTGCACGGGCTCCTGCGGGAGGCGTTCGGGTTCGCTTCGCTCGCGGAGGTGCCGCCGGTCGAGCTCGAGGGGCGGACGTACCCGGTGGGCGCGATGGCGCTCGGCAAGCGCGTCCCGGTGGTGGTCGCGCCGGCGGGGAGCGGGCTCGACACGCTGTCGCCGGCGTTCGGCGACGCGGGGCGCAGGCGGAGTGTCTTCGGGCTGGCACAGGAGCTCCTGAACGCGAGCGACGACGCCCTCTGGGGCATCGCGTGCGACGGCGTCACCCTCCGCATCCTCCGCGACAACGCGAGCCTAACCCGCCCGGCCTGGATCGAGGCCGACCTGGCCGCCCTTTTCACCGAGGAGCGCTACGCCGATTTCGCCGCCCTCTGGCTCATCGCCCACGAGACGCGATTCGGCGCCGCCGACCGCCCCCCGGCCGAGTGCGCGCTCGAGACGTGGCGCGCGGCAGGGCGGGAGGAGGGGACGCGCGCGAGGGAGCACCTTCGGCAGGGGGTGGAGGACGCGATCGTCGCGCTCGGCAAGGGGTTCCTGTCGCACCCCGACAACCCTGCGCTGCGGAGCCGCCTCGAGAGCGGCGCCCTCACCCGCGACGCCCTCTTCCAGCAGCTCCTCCGGCTCGTCTACCGCCTCATCTTCCTTCTCACCGTCGAGGAGCGAGGCGTCCTGCACGCGCCCGGCACCCCCGACGCGGCGACGAGCCTCTACGCGCAGGGGTACAGCGTCCGGCGCCTCCGCGACCGCTCGGTGCGCCGGAGCGGCTACGACCGCTTCGGCGACCTCTGGGACGCCCTCCGGATCGTGCTCCGCGGCATGGCCCGCGGCGAGCCTCGCCTCGGCCTTCCCGCGCTCGGTGGGCTCTTCGGTGAGGCGCAGTGCGCTGACCTCGACGCCGCGAAGCTCGAGAACCGCGCGCTCCTAACCGCCGTCTTCCGGCTCTCGTGGCTCCGCGAAGAGGGGGCGCTCGCGCGGGTCAACTGGCGCGACATGGGGCCAGAGGAACTGGGGAGCGTCTACGAGAGCCTGCTCGAACTGGTGCCGGTGGTCGCCCAGGGGGGGCGCGACTTCGCGTTTGCGACGGGGGCCGAGACCAAGGGGCACGCGCGCAAGACGACGGGGAGCTACTACACGCCCGACAGCCTCGTTCAGGTGTTGCTCGACACCGCGCTCGAGCCGGTGGTCGCGCAGACGATCGCGGCGAACCCAGGGCGCCCCGTCGAGGCGCTCCTCGAGCTGTCCGTCGTCGACCCGGCGTGCGGGAGCGGTCACTTCCTCCTGTCCGCCGCGCGCCGCCTCGCCGCGCACGTGGCGCGCTTCGAGGTGAACGGGACGCCCTCGGCCGAGCAGTACCGCCACGCGCTCCGGCGGGTCGTGGGCCGCTGCATCTTCGGGGTGGACCTCAACCGGATGGCCGTAGAGCTGTGCAAGGTAAGTCTCTGGATGGAGGCGGTGGAGCCGGGGCGTCCGCTCTCTTTCCTCGACTCGCACATCCAGCGGGGCAACGCGCTCCTCGGCGCGACGCCGGAGCTGATGGCCAGGGGGATCCCGGACGTGGCGTGGGAGCCGATCGAGGGGGACGACAAGAAGATCGCGAGCGCGCTGAAGAAGCAGAACAAGAAGGAGCGGACCGCGCTGTCGCTCGACTTCGCCCCACCGCCGGCGTCGACGTACGCGCGCCTCGGGGCGGGGGCCCGCGCGGTCGACGAGGCGGGCGACGAGAGCCTCCCGGCAATCGAGTCGAAGGGGGCGCAGTGGGCTGCGCTCGTGGAGAGCCTGGCGTACGAGCATCAGCGGTTCGTGGCGGATGCGTGGTGCGCGGCTTTCGTATGGCGGAAGGAGCCGGGGAAGCTGCGGGAGCTGGCGCCGACGGACGGGGCGTTCCGGGCGTTGCAGCGGGACAGCACGCGCGCGTCGTGGGAGCTGCGCGAGGAGGTGGAGCGGCTGCGGGGGCAGTATGTGTTCTTCCACTGGTACCTGGCGTTTCCGCAGGTGTTTGCGAGGGGTGGCTTCGATGTGGTGCTGGGTAATCCGCCGTGGGAGCGCGTGAAGCTCGCCGAGCAGGAGTTCTTCGCATCACGTAGCGAGGAGATTGCGACCGCACCAAACGCAGCAGTCCGGAAGAGGTTGATCGCGAAGCTCTCCGAGGAGAATCCCCACCTGTCGGATGACTGGCGCATCACCAGCCGGAAGGCGGAAGGCGAAAGCCAATGGATTCGGCAGTCCAGACGTTACCCCCTGTGCGGAAAAGGGGACGTCAACACCTACGCCGTTTTCGCGGAGCAGAATCGAGCCATCCTATGTTCGACGGGACGTGCAGGGTTCATCGTCCCGACGGGAATTGCGACCGATGACACGACAAAAGACTTCTTCGGAGCCATCACCTCTCAGGGACAGCTGGCGAGCTTTTATAGTTTCGAAAACGAAGAGTTCGTGTTTCCCGCCGTTCACCACTCGTTCAAGTTCGCCCTGATGACGGTAGATCGTTCATGCGGCAGCGAAGCCGCGGAACTGGTGTTCTTTGCTCGACACGTAGCGGATCTCTCCGACGCGCATCGGCGAACCCGACTTTCGGGCGCGGACATTGCAGCAATCAGCCCAAACACGCGAACGTGCCCCCTGTTCCGAAGCAAGCGTGACGCCGAGCTCACCCTGGCCGTCGCTCGACGTCTCCCGGTTCTCGTGCTTGACGCGGGCGGGAGCGACCTTGCTCCCAAGAGCCCGTGGGGGATTCGCATCCGACGAATACTGGATATGGGACAGAGTAGCGTTGCGTTACAGGCTCGCCTCGTTGGTGATGAACACGCTGGAGTCAATGGCTACCTTCCGATGTTCGAGGGCAAGATGATTGCCGCATTCAATCACCGCGCTGCGAGCGTCGTTCGGAACCCCCAGAACGTGCAACGAGCAGCTCTATCCGCAGCGTCTTCCGACAATGAGCTCGCCGATCCGGCATACGTACCGCGTGCTCAGTATGTCTATCCGGCGCGCTTGCTGGAAAGCGTCGACCCCTCGCCGCACGCTGGCAGATGGCAGCTTGCGTACAAGGACGTGACGGCGGCCACCAACGCACGCACGGTTATCGCTGCGGTGCTCCCGTACGCCGCAACCAACTTTTCCCTTCGGATCGTGCAGTTCGTCCATCGCCCGTCGCGCCTCGCGGGCGCGACACTCGTGGCGATGCTGAACTCTTTCATGTTCGACTACATGATCAGGCAGTCTCTCGGCGGATTGCATGTGTCTGACTACATTGTGCACCAGGTTCGATGTCCGACGCCTGCAGACCTCTCCCGCCACAGCGCGTGGGGGACGTCGTCGTACGACGACTGGCTTTGGGTGCAGATCCAGTATTTCTTCACAAATATTTCAGCACGGCAATCGCCCGCGCGGCGTGACCAATGTGTTGGTGTGCGGATCGGACGCCATGTACCAGCGACAGCATGACGACGATGGCGA
>Ga0316217_10003675_pt1 | contig 17211 bp, 9 predicted proteins | sample 1anoAmetaG_FD_203633 | JGI IMG/M metagenome (GOLD analysis project Ga0316217, IMG submission 203633) | Freshwater microbial communities from Trout Bog Lake, Wisconsin, USA - 1anoA | ecosystem: Environmental > Aquatic > Freshwater > Lake > Hypolimnion/Profundal zone | place: USA: Wisconsin...
GCGGTCCGCCCCGTCGAGGCCTCGACCTTCTGCTTCGGCGGCCCTTCGATGACGCCGCACGTCCTCTCGCAGGTGCTCCTCGAGAAGGACGAGGCGAAGCCGCTCCCCGCGCCGGGCGCGCCGGGGCAGTTCCGGCTCTTCATGCGCGGCGGCGCCACCGCCGACGTCGTGGTCGCCGAGTCGGAGCCCGTCGAGGCCGTCATCGAGTTCGTCGGAGGGGCGCTCAGCCCGGCGTCCGTGCGCGTGGCCCCGGGCGGGCGCGTGGTCCTGTCGAACCGCGGGGCGGACACCCGTCACGGCAAGCTCGAGACCATCGCCTACCAGGAGGGGGCCGCCACCGCGCAGGTCGTCTCGACGCTCACCGAGTTCCGGCGCCTCTTCTCGACCGAGCTGGTGAAGCCCGGCAAGCCGCTCAAGGTCGCGCGCACCGCCGTCCTCTTCAGCGACCTGACCGGCTCCACCGCGCTCTACGCCCGCGTGGGCGACGCGGAGGCGTTCCGCTTCGTCGACGACCACTTCGACGTCCTCCGTCGCGTCATCGACCGGCACGGCGGCACCGTGGTCAAGACGATGGGCGACGCCATCATGGCGGCGTTCGACAGCGCCGAGGTCTGCGCGCGGGCCGCCGTGGACGTGCTCGTCGCGTTCGAGGAGTTCCGCAAGACCGACCCCCGGGGCGAGCTGGTAGGGCTGAAGGTCGGGCTGCATGACGGGCCCTGCTACGTCGTCACGGCGAACGGCGCGCTCGACTACTTCGGTCAGACCGTGAACGTCGCGTCGCGCGTGCAGCACCTCGCGGGGACGGGCGAGCTCGTCCTCGAGGAGCGGACGTTCAGCGCGTTCGGGGCCGAGCTCCGCGCGCGCGTGGTCGTGGCCGAGCGGTTCGTCGCGACCGTGAAGGGGGTCGACGCTCCGCTCTCCCTCGTGCGCCTGACCGTGAGCTCGTGACGGGCGCCTACAGCGCCTGATCGAGGTCTCCCCAGAGGTCGTCGACCGACTCGACGCCCACGCTCAGGCGGAGGAGGCCGTCGGCGATGTTCGCCCTGGCGCGGTCCTCCGGGGGCATCGTCGAGTGGGTGGTCGAGGCGGGGTGGACCAGGAGGCTCTTCACGTCGCCCAGGCTGACGGCGTGCGTGATGGTCCGCACCCCCTCCAGCAGGCGCCGCCCGCGCGCGATCGCGCTCCCGTCGCCCTGTCCGCCGTCGCCGCAGACCTCGAACGACAGGATGGAGCCGAAGGCGTGCATCTGCCGTGCGGCGAGGGCGTGGCCCGGGTGGGACGGGAGCGAGGGGTGGTGGACGCGCGCCACCCGCGGGTCGGACGCGAGCCGCTCGGCGAGGATGGCGGCCGACTCGCACGCTTGCCGCTGACGGAGCGCAAACGTGCGGGCGCCTCGGGTGATCAGGAACGCCGCGAAGGGGGAGAGGACGGCCCCGAGCCCCTTGACCACGAGCTCTCTCACCCGCCCGATGGCCTCCCGCTGCCCGCAGACCGCGCCGCCGATGGCGTCGCCATGGCCGCCGATCGCCTTCGTCATCGAGTGGACGACGACGTCGACCCCGAGCGCCAGGGGCGTCTGCGAGAACGGGGTCGCGAAGGTGTTGTCGGCGAGCGTGACGAGCCCCAGGCCTCTGGCGAGCTTCGCGACCGCCGCGACGTCGGTGATCGCCAGGTTCGGGTTGGCCGGCGTCTCGAGGTAGAGGATGCGCGTCTGCTTCGTGACGGCGGCCGCGTAGGCGTCCGGGTCGGTGCCGTCGACGAAGGTCGTCGTGACGCCCCATCGCGGGAGGCGATCGCGCAGCAGCCGGGCGCTCTCCGCGTACATGGCGCGCGGGGCTACGATGTGGCTCCCCTGATCGCAGAACGCCAGCAACGCCCCCGTGATCGCGGCCATGCCGCTCGCCGTCACGCACGCGTCCTCGGCCCCCTCGAGCGCGGCCAGCTTCGCCGAGAGCTGGTCGACCGAAGGGTTCCCCCACCGGCCGTAGATGTAGGCGTCGTTCTCCCCTTTGAAGGCGCCTGCAGCCTCGGCCGCGCTGTCGAACTCGAACGCGCTGGCGAGCACCAGCGGCGCCTCGGGGCTCCCCGACTCGGGGTCCGGCGTATCGCCGGCGTGGACGCACGCGGTGGCGAGGGCGCGGGCGCGAGCCGCGAGCTGGTCGGCGTAGGAAGGGCGGGGGGTGCTCACTGCCGCAAGATAGCGCGACTCTGTGGTAGCCTCCGCGGTCGATATGCTCAAAGTCGAGTGCGAGGCGTGCAAGGCTCCGTACCAGGTCGACGAGCGGCGAGTTCCGCCGACCGGCCTAAAGATGCGCTGCCCGAAGTGTGGACACGCGTTTACCGTGACCAACCCTGGTGCCGCCGCGGTCGCTCCCAAGCCGCTCGCCAAGCACACGATCATGGGCATCGCGGCCCCCGGGCCCGGGGCTCCTGGTCCGGCGGCCGCCCCCGCCGCCCCGCTCGCCGTCGACGACGATCTGTTCGCGGAGCCCGAGCTCCCCGCGCCCAAGGCCGCAGCTCCGAAGCCTCCGCCGCCGAAGCCCGCGGCGCCCCCCGCGAAGCCGCCGGCCCCGAAGGCTGCGGCGGCGAAGCCGCTCCCCGTCGCGCCTGACCTCGGCGAGTTCGACGAGCTCATGGACCTGCCGGCGATGCCGGACGTCGGGCTCCCCGCCGCGGTCAAGCCGCTCCCCGTCGTCAAGCCCACGCTCGTGTCGTCGGTAGAACCGGTGCCGGGGAAGGCGCCCGCGAGGCCGGCAGCGCCCGCGGTCCCGTCGCTGTCCGACTACGACATCGACGACATCCCGTCACCCGACGCGGATCTCCCCGCCATGAGGGCGCCGAAGCCTGCCGCTGCGCCGGCCGGTGGGGATCTCCCCGCCGTTCGAGGCGCGAAGCCTGGTCCTGCGCCGGCCGGGGGGGATCTCCCCGCCGTTCGAGGCGCGAAGCCTGGTCCTGCGCCGGCCGGGGGGGACCTCCCGGCGGTCCGACAGGCGCCGGCTCCTCCGACGGTCGGCGGAGCGCTGACCTTCGACGTGGATCTTCCGATGGCGGCGGGGGCCCGACCCGGGGACCTTCCGAGTCCCAGGGGAGGGGCGCCCAGGGCGAAACCTTCCCCGGGCTTCGACGCCGATCTCCCGTCTCCCATGGGGGACATCGGTCTCCCCGCGGCGTTTGGCGACGTCGGCCTCCCCGCCCCCGCAGGAGGCGGCGGCTTCGGGTCCATCGATCTCCCCTCGCTCGGGGCCGGCCCCGGCCTCCCGGCCCCGGCGTACGGCGCCGCGGGGCTCCCCGCCGCAGTCGACCAGGGGAACTTCCTGCCGCGGGCCGCCGCCCCTGGCGCGCACCTTCCGGCCTCCGTCGGTCGAGACCAGCACCTCCCCGCGGTAGCCGGATCGCTCCCGACGGCCGTGCATGACAGCTCGTTCCTCCCGGCGAACGCCGGAGGCGGCGGGGGCGACGCCTTCGGCGAGGTCGACTTCGGTGACTTCGGCGCCCCTCCGGCGCCGCCACCTCCTCCTCAGCAGGCCGTCTCCGCGGGGGCCGCCGGGGGCGTCGGCTTCGGCGAGCTCGATTTCGGGGCCGGAGGCGGGGGCGATTCGGTCGGCGTGGAGGGGGACATCCTCGGCGGCGGGCCCGACGCCGGCATGGAGGCGGGGGCCGAGGCGGCGCTCCCGACCGACGAGGGGCCGGTGCGGACGCGAGAGCGCGTCGTCATCTCGAAGAACCAGTCGCGTGGCCTCAAGCTCGCGCTCGCGGGCGGCGTGGCCGTGATCGTCGCCGGCGTCTCGCTCCAGCTCACCGACTACGGCGCGTTCGGCTACCACGTCATCCTCGACGGCCTCCACGCGTCGGAGTGGGCCACCTCGGCGAGCGCCACGATGACCACGGCGCGCAAGATCATCGGGGCCGACCTCTACGATCAGACCCGTGGCGCGGCCGACACGGTCGCGAACCAGACCACGGCGCTTCCGCGCGCGCTCGTCGTGGCGGCTGCGGCGGCGCTGGCGGAGTATGAGTTCCAGCTCCGCTTCGGGCGGGACGCCGCGCGCGCGACCCGGGCCGACGCCTGGCTGGCGGGCATCCAGAAGGCGACCGGCAAGCCGGACTCGATTCCGTTCTACCGCGCCGCCGCGGCCGCGCGCCTCGCTTCCCAGTCCGACCTCCCGGGGGCCCGCGCGCTCCTCGAGGCCGCGGCGCAGAAGGACGCGGGCGACCCGGTGCAGCAGGACATCGCGTTCCTCCGGGGCGAGGTCGAGCTCAAGGCTGGAGACGCCGCCGCGGCGACGAAGGCCTTCACGCGCGCGCTGCAGGTCGCGCCGAGCGCGCGCGCTCACTACGGCCTGGCGCGCGCCGCCGCCCTCACGCGAGACCGCGCGAAGGTGCTCTCGGAGGTCGCGCTCACCCTCTCCGCCACCCCGAACCACCCCGGCGCGCTCGTCCTCAGGGCGTCGTTCGACTGGAGCGAGGACCGCAACGACACCGCGGTCGTCGACGGATTGAAGCCGCTCCTCAACGGGCCGGCCAAGGCGACGGCCGCGCCCGCCGAGCTCTCGCGAGCGTTCACCCTCTACGGGCTCGCGCAGGCGGCGCGCGGTGACGTCGGCGTCGCCCGCACCTCGTTCGAGTCGGCGCTGCAGCTCGATCGCGGCAACGTGGACGCGCTCCTCGGACAGGGGGAGGTCTTCTTCGCGGACGGGCGCTACGGCGAGGCGCTGTCGCGCTTCGATACCGCGGTCCAGTCCGACCCGAACAACCCGGTCGCGATCGTCGCCGACGCCAAGGCGAAGATCTCGCTCGAGCGGCTGGCCGACGCCAAGGCGCAGCTCGCGGCGGCGCAGAAGGTGATGCCGAAGGTCATGCAGGTGACCTACTGGCTCGGCCGTGCGGAGGAGGCGATCGGCAACAAGAAGGGGGCCGAGGAGGCCTACATCGGCGCGATCGCGATCACCAACCCGAAGGATCGCGAAGCCATCCAGCCCTACGTCGCGCTCTCGACGCTGCTCGCCGCCCAGGGTCGGGCGACGGAGGCGCAGGCCAGGCTGAACGAGGCGCGGGCGAAGCTCCCCGACTCGGGCGCCATGCAGCGCGCGCTCGGCGAGATCGCCGCGGCCCAGGGGCTCTTCGACGAGGCCATCGCTCACTACCAGGCGGCCGCAGCGAAGGAGCCGAACGACCTGAAGTCGCAGTTCCTCCTCGGGGTGACCTACCTCCGGATGCACCGCCTGGACGAGGCCTCCGCGCAGTTCGACAAGGTCGCCGCCGTGGACCAGGACTACCCGAACCTCGCGATGGTTCGCGGTCAGATGCTCGAGCAGAGCGGGCACGTCGATCAGGCGCTCGACCAGTTCAAGGCCGCGCTCAACCGCGCGCCCAAGGACCTCGACCTGCAGCTCCGGGTCGGCGCCGCCTACGTGGGGATCGGGCGGGGCGACGAGGCCTACAAGACCCTGAAGCCCGTCTGGGACGCACGACAGGCGAGCGCCGAGGTCACGCACTACCTCGGCCGGGCGCACCTTCTGCTCGGCGGCTCCCACCTCCCCGAGGCCGAGCGTCTGCTGAAGAAGGCCGCCGACCTCGAGCCGACGCGCGCCGAGTACCACCTCTACGTCGCGTGGGTCGAGGTGGAGCTGAAGAACTGGAAGCTGGCCCAGACCGAGCTCGAGAAGACCCTCGTGCTCGACCAGCTCATGGGCGATGGCTACTGGCTCCGCGCCGTGATCGAGGAGGTGCAGGCCTCGGTCGAGGACGCCATCAAGGACGCGACGAAGGCGCTGCAGCTTCACCCGGAACGGACCGAAGCGCACGCCACGCTCGCGCGCTGCTACGAGGACAAGAATCAGCCGGAGAAGGCGCTCGCCGAGTGGGCCATCGCGACGACGCACGGCGCCGAGCACCCCGACTGGGACTTCTTCTACGGCCGGCTGCTGCACGAGCACAATCCTCCTCAGGCGCTCGTGCACCTGCTCGCCGCCGTGAAGGCGGGTGAGGCGATGAACCCGACCCCGGTGTGGCTCGAGCAGGCGGAGTTCATGACCGCGGAAGGCCTGCTGAAGTCGGGGAACAAGACCGACGCCAAGGAGCACTTCATCCGCTACAACGACATGGCGGGTCCGTCGTCTCCGGACCGGGCAGAAGCCCGGCGCGCGATCAGGGCCATCGACCCCGAGTACCACTTCAAGTAGCCGCGTTCGCCTCCAGCGCGCGCGCCATCCGGTCGAAGGCGGCGACGTCGAGGGTCTCGCCCCGCGCGTCCAGGGACACGCTCGCCGCGGCGCTCGCCGCCTCGAGCGTGGCGATCTCCGGGGTGAGGCCGCGCCAGGCGTTGCGGAGCGTCTTCCGACGCATGCCGAAGGCGGCCTTCACGAGGGCGCGGAACGTCTCCGTCTCCCTCGCGCGCGGCGGGCGGACGGGGACCATGACGACCACCGCGCTCGAGACGGCCGGGGCGGGGACGAACGCGCCGGCGGGGACGTCCAGGGCGATGCGGACGTCGAAGGCGGCGCGGACGAAGACGGTGAGCGCGCCATAGGTCTTCGTCGACGGCGCGGCGACGAGCCGGTCGGCGACCTCCTTCTGCACCATGAACACGACCCGGTCGAGCGCCCCCGCCTGCTCGACGGCGAGCCGCAAGAGCTGACCGGTGATCTGGTAGGGGAGGTTGCCTGCGAGGACGCGCGGGCCGCTCTCCGGAGCGGCCGTGGCGAAGAGGCTCGCGAGGTCGAGCGTCTGAGCGTCCCCCTCGAGGACCGAGAGGCCGCCGGTCCGGATGTTCTCCGCCAGCGCCCGTGCGAGCAGAGGGACCAGGTCGCGATCGCGTTCCACCGCGGTGACGTGCCTGGCGCGCGCGACCAGCGCGGCCGTGAGCGCCCCGGGGCCCGCTCCGAGCTCGATCACGCGCGCCGCGAGCAGCTCTCCGTCCGGCACGCAGGCGGCTGCGATGCTGGCGATCGCCGCGTCCGACACCAGGAAGTTCTGGCCGAAGCTCTTCTTCGGCGCGAGCCCGGCGGCGCGCAGGAGCGCGAGGTGCTCGGCGGCCCTCACGCCTCACCTCGGATCGACTCGCCCGCGGTCGCGGCGGGAGTCTCGAGCGTGGGCCGGCGCGTGACTCGGACGGCGGGGAGGACCCCTAGCCCACGCAGGGTCGCCCTCGCCCGCGTCTGTTCGGCCCCGAGCCGGATGCGCACCGCGGCGTCGACCGAGGCCGGGAGCCCCCGCGAGAGAGCGTCGTCCGGGGTCTCGTCTCCGATGCTCGCCTCCACCTCGGGAAGGCTCCAGCGCACCTCGACCCGGCGGGAGCGGAGCAGGCGGATCGCACGAGCCACGAGGCCGTGGGCGGGCGGGGCCGGCGCCCAGGCGACGACGATGCTCGGCCGAGGCCGAACCGTCGCGAGCTTGGTCAAGGTCCGCGCGAGCTCCGACTCTGCGCGCGGTCGCTCACCGTCCGTCCTCGGGGGGACCTCGATCCCGAAGCACGCGAGATAGTGACGCAGCGTCTGATCGCGGGGCGTGGGCGCGTGCGGCAAGCGCGCGTCGAACGGGGCGCGGCTGCGGGCGGACTCTGCGCGCCGCGCGAGCGCGTCGAGATCGGAGGCGCCGCGGCGCCCCGGCTCGTCGCGGAGGAGCGGCCGGAGGTGCTCGGAGACGCGCTGCGCGACCTCGAACTCGTCGAGCTCGCACCGGTCCACGTCGACCATCGTCGAGGAGCCGGAGAGCGCCCCGGTGATCAGCGCGGCCTGCGCCGGCCCTTGCGCCGGCTCGATCCACGCCCGGCGCCGCGACGCAAAGACCACGAGCCCCACCTGATCGCCTCGCGACAGGTGACGCACGGCGACCGCCGACACCTCATCGATGGCGCGGTCGAGCGGCGCCCGCCCCGGCGGTCCCGACCACCCGTCGACCGACGCGTCAAGCACGAGCCACACGACGTCGCGCTCCTGCCGCTCCATCTCGCGCACCACGAGCCGGCCGCGTCGCGCGCTCGCCCGCCAGGCGATGCGCTTGAAGGCGTCACCCACGACGTGGTCGCGCAGCTCCCGGAGCTCGTCCCCATCGCCGCGAGGGCGCGCCGAGCGTCCCGTCTCCGCCACGCGGCCCGATCGTCCCCCCCGCGGCGAGCGCAACATGGCGGCGAGCGCCGACGGCTGCACCTCGACTCCGAAGGGGTTCGAGAAGACCAGCGGCACCTCGTACAGCCCGTCGCCGCCGAGCGGCATGCCGCGAAGCTCGAGCGCCAGCCCGTGGAGGCCCCAGCGTCCGACGCGCTTGCCGACGGCGCGCAGCTCGACCGTGACGCTGCTCGCGGGGGGGAGCTCGACCTCGCTCGGCGTCACCTCGACGTCGAGGAAGCTCGAGGCGATGCCCCGGAGGCCGACAGCGCGGACCCGGTCCGCGCTCCGGTTGCGCAGCTCGACGGGCAGCACGGCGACCTCGCCTCGTGCCACGGTGAGCACGCGCGGCCCTCGCCCCCACACCATCTCGAAGCCTGCCTGCCGAAGGCGCGTCCCGGACAGCAACGACAGCCCTCGCCCGAGCGCGAGTGCGAAGACGACCGCCCCCCCGAACGCCACGGGGGCCGCGCGGTGGAGGGCGACGCCCACGACGATCATGGCTGCGCCTGCCAGGGCGACATGAAACGTCGGTTGAGTCGGGTAGAGTCTCACCGTGCGGCTCCCGGCGGGGGCAGCGGGGCGCGCCGGACGAGATCGTAGAGCTCGTAGCGCGTCGTCGGGACGTGTTGCATCCCCCCGTCGAGGAAGAGCAGCGTCGCGGTGTCGGCGGTGACCTCCGGCGGGGCCCCGCGTGCGTAGGTGGCGCCCCGTGCGCTCACCTCGGTGTAGTGGAGGCCCCCCTCGGGCTCCCCGTCCGCCGTGACTCCGAGGAGCGTGCGGCACTTCGCGTCGCGGATGTGTCCGATCGCCTGCGCCAGACCGCGCGGGAGCTCGTCCACGTGGTAGCGGCGCCTGAGCCCCGCCGCTCCGCCAGGCTGCCGCGGCGCATGGCTGACCTCCGGGCGATGGTAGAACATGCCACCCCCCTCGCCCATCGCGTCGCCAGGCCGGTGGAGCCCCGGCAGGCCGAGCGGCCCGTCGCGCCACACGGTCACGGCCTCCTCGAACTTCCGGCGGAGCGCGGCGGCGACGCGCTCGGCGTCGGCGCCGTCGGTCTCGCAAAGGCCGAGGTACGAGAGCTCGCGCGTGGTGACCCCGGCGTGCGTCAGCAGGAGATCGTGGGAGGGGGCCAGGGCGATGTCGAAGCGCCCTCCCCGCAGCATCCCGGCGACGAGGGCCCGCTGCGCGGTGTCGAACGTGGAGAAGTCACGGGCGGCCACCTCCCAGGACGAGAGCCCCGTCGCCGCGCGGAAACCCGCCTCGTCGCGCCGCGGTCGCCCGCCCCGGTAGGCCGCGTCCGCCTCGTCGCGCGCCGACAGGAAGGCCTCGTCGTCCAGGTGGGATAGCTCGCCCACCCGGGCGAGGTCGTGGTTCCCGATGATCAGGGTCGCGCTCGAACGCGGATGCGCCGCGAGCCACGAGAGGAGCATCAGCCCGCTGTGAGCGGCGCGCGCCCGGTCGGCCTGGTCACCCCAGTCGAAGTAGTCCCCCATGCACACGAGGTGGACGTCGGCGGCGAGGCGCCCGTCATCGCCGAGGAGCCCGTGCTCGTCGAGGATGGTGAGGAACTTCTCGATCGGGGCCTGCGGGTCGCCGATCGCGACGTGTCGCGTGATCTTCTGGTCGCGCGGAACGGCGCCGTCCGCCTCGCCCGGGACTCGCCGCGCGTCGCGCTCGGCCTGTTCGAGAGCCTGGCGAACCGGGGGGCTGATCTCCCCGCTCACCGGCCGCGCGCCGGGCGGCGATAGCTCACCTTGGCCAGCGCCTCCTCGATGATCTGCCTGCGGGCGTCGGCGTTCCCCTCGAGCTCGCCCGAGAGGACGAGGCGGTGCGCCAGGACGCTGGGGGCGACCGCGCGGAGGTCGTCCGGCGTGAGGAAGGGGCGCCCCTCCATCAGGGCAAACGCCTTGCCCGCCTGCATCAAGGCGAGGGACGCGCGAGGACTGCACCCGAGCGTCACCTTGGCGTGACTGCGCGTGAACTGCGCCAGCGCGACGGCGTAGTCGGCGAGGTCCGGGTCGACGTGAATGCGCTCCACCATCGCCTGCAAGGACACGACCTCCCCCGGCGAGAGGACGGCCTTCGCGGTCGGCGGCTCGACGCCGTACGTGCGGAGCATGCTCGCCTCGTCCGCGGCGCTCGGGTAGCCCATGTTGATACGAACCAGGAACCGGTCGATCTGGGCCTCGGGGAGCGGGTAGGTGCCCTCGAGATCGATGGGGTTCTGCGTCGCGAGCACGAGGAAGGGGAGGGGGAGCTCGAAGCGATCGCCTTCGATGGTCACCTGCCGCTCCTGCATCGCCTCGAGCAGCGCGGACTGGCTCTTCGCCGGTGCCCGGTTGATCTCGTCCGCGAGGACGACGTTCGCGAACACGGGCCCGGCGCGCAGGGCGAACGTCCCGTCCTTCGGCGAGAACACGTACGTCCCGGTGATGTCGGCGGGGAGCAGATCAGGGGTGAACTGGATCCTCCGGGTGGCGCAGCCGAGCGCGGTCGCGAAGGCCTTGACCAGCGTCGTCTTGGCGACGCCGGGCACCCCTTCGAGCAGCGCGTGGCCTCGCGCGAGCAGCGCGACGGTCATCGCCTCGAGCGGCCGCCGCGAGCCGAGGAAGCAGCGCGCGACCTCCTCCTGGAGCACGACGATCCGCTCGCGGGCCGCCGCGACCTCGTTGCCAGTGATGGGGATCACGCGGTGCGCTCGGCGTGCTGGTGCGCTACCAGCAGCACGCGCTGTACGAGCGCGCCCGCGGCCACGACCTCGTCGTCGCCGATCCGTTCGAGGGCGTGCGTCTTCCTGGCCGCGATCATGGTGTCGATCTCTGCCATTCGTAGCAGAAGCCGCTCGACGGCGCGCAACGCTTCCACGTCGAGCGCGCCCAGCTTCGCGAGGCGCTTCACCACCTCGGCGCCGGAGCTGTCCACGGGCAGCGCGAGGTGCGCCCCCAGGTCCTCGACCAGCGCGCGACGCCACTCGAGCATGGCGTGTCCCCGGTACGCCTGCTTCGCGCCGAGCGCCGCCGCGTGGCCGGCGGCCCCCCCCTGCGCCTCGAGCGGCGTCGGTCGCGTGAAGCGGGGCGGCTCCCCCTTGTAGGTCCGCGCCGCGCGCGGCAGTAGCCACACCATCAGCAGGATCGTCACGACGAACGAGAGCCAGTAGAGCACCCACGCCGGTAGCCCCTCGCGGGTGAGTGACTCCCCCATCCGCTCGAGGGCCGAGAGCCACGCTCGTCCCCCTCCGCCTGCGCCGGCGAACGATCCGGCCTCCGTGAACTCCCCCACGATGACGTAGACCCGCCCGCCCTGGCGCCCCTCGGTAAGGTAGCTGACGACGTTCTTCGCCAGCTGCCTGTTGCCCGGGTAACGCAGCATGGAGTTCATCGCGATCGACGGGTCGCCTATCGCCAGCAGCCGCCCCTCGCCGCTCGCACCCGACAGCGCGAGCGGGACCTCCGTGCCGTCGGCCGCGCGGACGCGGAGGACGGTGCGGAGCAGCGGCTGGCGCAGCCCGGTCGCGTGGTTCGTCACGACGTGGTCGACGCCTTGCGTGAGGAGCTGGTCGTCGACGCCCGGGTCGGCGATCGGCAGGTCGGGGTTGTCACGCAGGGCGAGGGCGGGGTGCGCCGGGAGCGGCACGCGTTGCACGTCGAAGGAGGTGAGGAGCCCGTCGCCGGCGCCGAAGTCGTCGATCAGCGCGAGCCGCCCCCCGGCGCGCACGAACGCTCCAGCGCTCGCCGTGTCGATCCCGTGGTCGGGGTAGACGAGGATGAGGGCGTCCCCCGGCTGGAGCGACTCCCAGTCGAGGCGCTGCGCAACGACGACCCGTGGGCTGCCCGCCTCGCTCCGGACCAGCCGGACGAAGTCAGCGTAACCCTCCCAGTCGGTCCCGGAAGGGTCGAACGGTGTGGCCCGGGCGGAGGCGGACAGGAGGAGCGCCGCCAGGCAAGCGGCCGCCCGGACGAGGCGCAGCCACTTGACGTTGGCACCTTCGTTGCTAACAATTTGACTGGATAGCCCTACGTTCTTGGACATCGTGACGGTGCATGCCATCGTGGCCGCGCGTACCCGGAGTGGTTACCATCGCAGAGTGGAGAATCACCCATGCTCCCGCCGTTCATCATCGAGCAGATCAGGAAGCGAGAGAAGGAGGAGCGTGCTCACCAAGAGCAGCAGCCCCAGCTCGACCTCCCGATCGAGCAGCCGCGACCGCGGCGGCCCGAAGGGCCGAAGGATGACATCGAGCGGGGCGTCGTGATCCTCGACCTCTAGGAGCCTGGCGTTCTTCGCCGATGCCGTCGCGATCGCGGGGTCGGCCTCCTGGCGCACGCGTGGTCTCGACGAGCACCACCGACGGCTCCTCCCCGTTTGACACCGGTTCCCCGGCTCCCTCCGACCTGACGGCTCGCCGGGCGCCGCAGTCTCGGCGGTGAGCGCACCAAGTCGTCCCGACGCCGGCCTCGCCGGGTCCGGGCGGACGCAAGAACTGTGCAGCGGGAGGCGTATTGCGCGCTAACCCTCGACACTTAGGGGAGCGGTGACTAGGCTCCGCGCCGAAATGGTACGGCTGTTTGAGCTTGCCGCGCGGCGGCGCTTGGGGCTGGCCCGTTTTGTCCTGCCGCTCGTGCTTGGACCGACGGCGGTCGCGGCCTGCTACTCCATCGGCGACGGCACCCCCCCACCCCCGGCGACGTTCTACTTCCCGGTAGGGCTGACGGTCTCGCGGGGGGGCAACGCCCTCTACGTCGTCAACTCCGACTTCGACCTTCAGTGGAACGGCGGGACCATCCAGGCGTACGACCTCCACGCCATCCGCCAGGACGCCGCCATCTCGGCCGCCGGCTACTCGCTCTCGCTGCAGCTGCCGTTCCCCGACGGCGGGGGCCCTTCGGAGTTCTTCGACGGCGGCAAAGCGAAGGACGGCGGCGCGAGCCTCTGCCAGGCCGGCGTCACGGTCTTCCTCGCCGATGGCGGGCTCGTCTCAGCCTGCGCCCCCGTCATCGACTCCGCCGTTTACGTCCGCGACTCGGTGACCATCGGCGCTTTCGCGACCGACCTGCAGATGTCCCCCTGGGGCAACCGCCTCTACTCCCCGGTCCGCGGCGACGCCTCGCTCACCTGGGTCGACCTCACCCCCGACCTCGCCGGTCCCCCGCCCGCGTCGTGCCACTCCTCCACGTGCTACGCCCCGTTCGCCCTGAAGTGCGGCCAGGCCGCCAACGGGGGGCGATGTGACGCGACGCACCACGCGGGCGTCAACCCGAACGAACCGGGCAACACACGCAACCTGACCATGCCCGGCGAGCCGTTCGCCATGGCCCAGACGGCGGACGGCACCGCCATCGTGCTCACCCATCAGTCCGAGGGGGACACGAGCCTCTTCCTGACGGGGCTCACGGTCGACGGCGGCGGGGCGAGCCCGAGCACCCCCTCGATGCAGTTCATCGTGGACGCCGGGCTCCCCAACGGCGGCGACGGCATCGCCGGCATCCCGCACGACCCCGCCGCCTACGGCTGCCAGGTCGCGGCCGGATGCACCGGGATGCCGCGCCCGGCGTTCATGGAGACGAACAACACGACGGCGCAGTTCAACCTGATCCGCTACTACAGCGACGACGGGACACGGACGACCGTAGCCGCCGACGCCGCCGCGCCGAGCGTGAACCTGCCCATCGGCACGACGCTGCAGCGGCCCTTCCTCGAGGTCGAGCGGACCATCGCCATCACCGCCCTCTCCTCCGGGACCGACTCGCGCGGGATCGCCATCGACTCGAGCGCGCGCCTCAAGTGCGAGCACCTCTACCCGGCGCCCGACCCTCGCAACGAGGCCTGCGCCCGGCTCCCCGCCCGCATCTTCACCGCCAACCGCCAGCCGGCGTCGCTCCTCATCGGCACGGCGGGGGGACCAAACCCCACCGATCCCACCTCCTTCGACGGTGACGCGCTCGCGATCAACGCCCTCCCGCCCTCGCTCGACGCGGGTCCCTCCCGTGTCTACCTCGCGCCGATCATCGACGCGGACGGCGACTACGCGCTCAGGGTGTTCGTGGTCTGCTTCTCGGGCAACTCCATCGACGTGGTCAACCCGGACACGTGGACGGTCGAGGCCCGCATCCCGGTAGGGGCAGGGCCCTTCGCGCTGGCGTTCGACCCGTACGATCCGCTCGACGTGGCGCTGAACGCCCACGTCCAGCCCATCGGCGCACCGGCGACCTTCAGCTACACGCCCGACAACGGCGGCGCCGCGGTCGACATTCCCCTCCCGAAGTACCGGTTCCTCTACGTGGCGAGCTTCACCAACTCGTTCGTGCAGGTCATCGACCTCGATAACTCGGAGCCGAACAAGTCCTCCTTCGAGACCGTGGTCTACACGCTCGGCACGCCGACCGTCCCCAAGGGCAACCAGTGACCGGCGTGTCTGCGAAGCTGACGTCTCGCAACGTAATCCAGGCGCTGGCGCTGGCCACGAGCGCGCTCGTCCTCGCGGTGGGCGGGGCCGAGCTGATGTCGACGTCGAGCTGCGCCGCGACCGCGACGAACAACCCGCTCCGCAGCTTCGAGAACGCGCGCAACGTCGACGTCGTCTGCATGCAGACCCGCACGTCCGAGGACGGCGGCGGGACCCTCCCGGTGGCCCTGCCGCAGGCGGCCTGCACCCCCGTCCCGGCTGGAGTGACCGGGGCCTACCTCCCCAATCACCTCTTCGCCCTCGTCACGCAGACGACGCGCGGAGAGGTCGCCGTGGTCGACCTGACAGCGGGCGTCGTCGTCGACGAAGACCTCGGGACCCCGGGCGTCAACTTCCTCCCCGTCGGTCAGAACCCGACAGGTATCGCCTCGGCGCCGGACGGGAAGATGAGCTACGTCGCGACGGCCGAGGTGAACAAGCCCGCGATCTACGGGTTGCCGAGCGGCCTCATCCTCGGCAACTCGCAGCAGCTCGAGGGGGGCCTCTCGCCGACGCCGCCGCTGCTGACGACCTGGCCGGTGTGCGCGCTCCCCGGAGCGCCCGGCCCGATCAGCATCATTCCGAACCCGCCGCCGGAGCCCGTCGTCGACGGGGGGGGCGGTACGGGGGCCGACGCCGCGGCCGACGCGGGAGCGGCGACGGGGGCGGGGTACATTCTCGCGGTCGTCCTGCCGGGGAGCCCGGGGGGCCAGCCCGCCCGGGTCGTGACCATCGATCCTCGGCCGCTCCTTCGGGGTGGTGGCGTGATCGCCGCCGATAGCGGGCCGGTCGACCCGCCCGCAGAGCTCAGGCCGTGCACGATCCTCGGCGAGTCGACCTTCGCGAGCGCCGCGAGCGACGCCGGCGCGGGGCCGAGGTGGCCGGATGGCGTCAAGTGGCTCGACGGCGGCGTCGAGGCCGCAACCCCCACTTCGGTGTCCTGCGCGAACGGCGTCACCGAGGCCGGCCTCGCGCCCCCCTCGCTCCCTCCTCCTTCTCCCCAGCCGACCGCGGCGGCGCGGGCCGGGCAGTTCCTCTACGTGGCCGACGGCGCGCTGCCGATCATCCACGTGTTCGACCTGACGTCGCGCACGCATCCTCGCGAGATCGAGCCGCTCCACGCGACGAGCCTGGCGCAGCCGTCCCGCGTCGTGACGGTCAGCGCGCTGGCGATCAGCCCACCGACGCGCGACTACCAGCGCTTCCTCTACGCCGTCGACGCGACCGACTCGCCGCCGAGCATCATCGTCTACGACGTCACGGACCCGGTGGGCTCCCCTCACGTCCCGCTCCGGCGCCCCCACTCTGCCCTCGTGCCGCTCCAGCCGCAGGACCGCATCGCCTTCAACTCGGGCGTGTCGGCGATCGCCTTCGTGCAGCACGACTGGCCGCTGGCCCAGACGCCCGGCGGCGGACTGATCGCCGGCGCCGCCAGCACCGGGTTGCTGTGCAACCCGAACCCCAACGTGGACCGGTTCGCGCTCGACGCCTCCGCCGACGCCCAGCAGTTCACCGACCCGGGCGCCAACTACCGCGCGAGCTCCATCGCCTTCGCCGACGAGCCGCTCGGCCCGCTGCGCCTCCGCGGGATCTTCGCCTTCGCCACGCTCTCCTCCGGGCAGGTGGTCACCATCGACGTCGACGACTGGGACGCCCCGTGCCGCCGCCCTTCGCTGATGGGGCCGACCGACGCCGGCGACGGTCAGGTGACCAGCGGCTACACGAGCGCCATCACCCCGCCCGAGCCGAACATCGGCAACCGGGACGGCGGCGCGCTCGACCCGTACGAGGCGCCGTTCACCGGGATCACGAACGGCATCGCGTGGGTGAGCAACGAGGTCTTCTTCCCGGTGAGCGCCCCGCACCGCCCGCGCTCCAACTATCCGCTGAGCAACGACCCGACGCAGGGCCTCCACTACCCGTACCTGGTCGGCGCGCCGCAGCTCTACAGCCCCGGCCCCGACGGCGGCGTCGGCGCGTCCGTCACCGGAAGCGTGGCGGCCGGGAACCCGGTGATGCTCCCGACCTCGACCGCCTTCCCCGACCCCTCCGAGCTGTCCGACGGTGGCGTCGGCATCCGCCTCGCGTGGGAGGACCCGACCGCGCACATCGATCAGAGCTGGACCATCGACTACGAGGGGAAGCTCGCCAGCTTCAACAACATCCTCGGCAACCTGCTGCTCGGGACGGACCCAGGGGCCGAGGGGCTCAGCGCCCAGCGGCCCGCGTACTGGACGCTCTTCGTCAGCGACCCGGGCGCCGGGATCTGCGGCAGGGGGGTCGAGGACTGGTCCGTCGGCCAGCAGCGCGCGGCGGCCTTCGTCGCCGCGAGCTCGGCCGCGGGCGTCCAGGCCCCCCAGGCGCTCGCGTCGTGGCTGGGCGACTACGTTCAGGTGGCCGACGATCTCCTGCCGCCGACGGACCCGTACTGGTCGAGCGACCCCGAGGCGAACGCGACGAACGACTGCTGGGCGGGCTTCAACGGGACCCTCGCGAGCGGCGCCCCGGCTCCGCCGTTGACCAGCCCGTCCGATCGCTACACCACCTGCCAGAACATCTTCGGCTACGCGTCGCAGGAGAGCGTGGCCCGCGATTTCCCGATCGTGCAGGCGTTCGATGACGGCATGGTCATCACGCGCTTCAACTACCCCACCGCGACCT
>Ga0316217_10003676_pt1 | contig 17211 bp, 12 predicted proteins | sample 1anoAmetaG_FD_203633 | JGI IMG/M metagenome (GOLD analysis project Ga0316217, IMG submission 203633) | Freshwater microbial communities from Trout Bog Lake, Wisconsin, USA - 1anoA | ecosystem: Environmental > Aquatic > Freshwater > Lake > Hypolimnion/Profundal zone | place: USA: Wisconsin...
AACAGTTGCGGCACGACCTGGAGGAATATCAGCAAAACCGAAAGGTTATAACCGCATTGGCGGCCCACAAGATACTTGTGGTAAATTCTTCATCGTGCGATTACCTTTTTTCAAGCAATAAACCCTTTCATGTTTTTGACTTTTCGGCGTTTAAAAAGGTATACATAACAGATGGATATAACATGCCCTTTCTGCCTTATTATCGCCGGTACCTGGAGAAAGAGTGTGGTTGTGATATGTTTGAGTTCCCAGGCTTTTGGGATTATTTACGGACCCGGCATGATGAGGTCGTAGTGGTTTCGGCGGCACACAGAATGAGTATACTGAAAGAATACCTGCACGCTATACATCAGTACGAATTGCCCGTAACAGAACGTAATGATGCACAACTACTGGAACTGGAAAAAAGTGATTACCGCGGAACGTTTAACAAACTGAGTGTTTATACACTGGGGCGCTAGGGTTTGTTTCATTCTACAATGAACGATTTTTTTTGTTGTAAGAAGCTGCTTGGGTGTAGAAATTTCCGATTAGTTAATATCTTTGAACTATAAACTTTTGTATGTCAACAAGCGCAGAAACCAGCACCATAAGAGGTAAAAGAATTTTCTTCAATTTTTTTGAAGTGCCTTACGAAAAGCTTTCTGAATCGGGCGACCTTATCAGAAAATTGAAAACCGGCGAGATACATGGTTTTGTTTTGAAGAATCTCTTTTCAAAGCAGGAGATTGCGGATATGATAAAGGCGCTTGAGAAGCCATTGGAAGAAAAAGCTATGGTTACACCATCAGGTAAAATGTTTCCTGCTCCATTTGCTATTATCACTAATTCAGGCGAAAGGCTTGATGCTTATTATGAGTCGATGAAAACCGTTCATGAGTTGATGGACCGTGAACCGGCATTAAAGCTTGTACCGCAGAGGCTGAAGCAATTTTTTGATGCAGTAGGTAAAGATTATAATGTAGTGGTGCCTACCAATAAGGTCAAAGGGCTGCCCGTTTCGGAAGGCTGTTTCAGGTTGTTTTATAAAGATAAAGGCGGGTTATTTGTGCACTGCGGAAATTTGTTTCAGCAGCAATCGGAGTATTATTACTCGCTGCTTGCCAATGATATTGATATGAGCGACCAGCTGAGCTTTTTCTTCAACCTGCAGAATTCAGAAGCCGGGGGAGAATTAACGATCTATGACCTGCTTTGGAAAGACGTGGTTGGCAAGTCAAGCCCTGAAGAAAATGATTCGGTAATAGATGCAAAGGGTAACACTATTTACCTGAAAGATGTGGAACAGTTTAGTGTAAAGCCTGAGCCCGGTGATATACTTGTTTTTTCGGGTGGCCCTATCTGGCACCGGGTTGAAAACATTAAAGGAGATACACCGCGTATAACTTATGGGGGATTTGTCAATTTCTCGAACGACGGCAAGGAGATATACTACTGGTCGTAGCCGTTATATTGTTATGGCCGGGGTTTTCAGGGTTGTCCTTAAATAATGCTGCTTGGGCGGTTTCTTAAATATGGCGGTCTTGTTTTTTAAAAGTATTTTAGGCCTGTGAATTAACTGCTACAAGTACACGGGACTCAAAATCATGAAACTTCGAACAATTTCATCTCTTTTAGCAAAGAACCTGGAGCATTTTTATTATAAGGCTACATCGCAACCCAATCGGATCGTTCCTTACAAAATTGTGGTTGAGTTAACTACCCAATGTAATTCGAAATGTCTTTACTGCGATATCTGGAAGATAAAAAAGGAAGACCTTAAAAAGATTGACCTTAATGATTTTGAGAATTTTTTGAAGAAAATGAACAAACACTTGTTATGGCTTGCATTAACGGGTGGAGAAGTTTCAACCAATAACCAGTTTCCGGAGATAGTAAGGCTGATAAAAGAGAACTGCCCTAATCTGCAAATCATAACTTTTACTACCAACGGGCTTTTACCGCAGCGGATACTTGATTACGCGCTGTTGCTAAAAAAAGAACTCAGCTGTGATATATTTATTACTATAAGCCTTGACGGAGATGAACATACACATGATACTATCAGGGGTATTAAAGGCAACTATGCCAAGTGTATGGATACCTACAGGCTGTTGAAAGAACATGGCATCACTTCGCACTTTGGTATAACTGTTGCAGAGGGCAATACCTCGTTTATTGCACAATCTTTTAAGGCCTACAGCAACCGGATAAAGGCAGTTACCATATTTCACAGCGGGGGTATATTTCTTACCGAACAAAGTGCCATTGACCGCGAAACTGACATTAAAATCACCGAATCGCTCAAAACAATCTACAAAAATTACCGGGTAGAGTCGTTGGGTGAGTGGTTGGTTAAAGTGTATATAAAGCTGGGAATTCTGTTTATGCAGCAAGGCCGAACAACTAATGTAATTCCATGCGATGTGGGCTCTTCATCGGCTCATTTGATGGCAAATGGTGATCTGTTGCCTTGCATGTTTCTTCCGCCTATCAAAAAAATCGGAGAAGGATTTGAGGTAAGCGATTACCATAGTGCTGAAGCGCAGGCCATGTTGGCAGAAATAAAGCGCGATAAATGCCCTCATTGCTGGATGAGCTGTTACGGGCCCCATAACATCATTCAATCTCCGGTAAAATCACTTGCTACTTTATTAAAGCCGATTTAAATGACCAGAAAGCAGATTATACTTTTTATTGCGGCGTTTGTGGTGTTGCTGGCAGGGCGCTTGTTAATAGCCGGTACCGGTTACCTGGAGGATCAGGACGAGTTTCTTTATATCTGGATTCACGCGCATTTTGCGGGATTTACACATTTATCTACCTGGACACGCTGTGTTTTGCGGATGCAGGGCCAGCCCCCCGAAATAGCTATCAGGCTGTTTGAATATATAAGCATATTACCGGTAAGCAAGTTAATGGGCAAACAGATGCTACATCCCGACCTACTGTATTTTATCGGCCTTTATAATATCCTGGTTTCGCTTTTAATACTTTATGTTTTTTTCAGGATATTGTTAAAGTTAAACTTCTCTTTTGTACTATCGTTGGCCGGTATTTTTCTGTTGGGTACTATGTTTAATTTTAATTTATATACCAGGCATATTTTACCGTACGATACTGCGCTTTTATTTCAGCTGATGGCTTTTAATTTATTGCTGCGGAAAAATACGGGTACCGGTACCATTCTTTTAGCAGGGCTACTTTCAGCAATCGGGCTTACCAACTACCTGGGTTGCTTTATGTTCATATTTATTAACGGCGGATACCTGGTATTATCTAACTATAAAGCCGGGAAAGTTGCTGTAAAGAAAGTACTGCTTTTTATCCTGCCTTTTGTTTTGCTGGTGGCGTGTTATCAATTGCTTATCAGGATGGATGGTAACTCTTATCTGAACTTTATTACCGGCTATTATGGCACACTGGATGACGGAGGGAGTTTTGATGAGGGTATCATTTATGTTTTCCTGTACTTCTATATGGTTGAAAAGTGGTGGGGAATTTTGCTGCTGGTCTTATTTTTTGCGGGAAGCATACTTCTTTTTAAAAAGAGCGATTCGGTAAACGTGAAGCAGGCATTACTACTTGGCATTACAGGCTATGTTACTTACGGCGTGTATGTGTTCTTTTTTCACAAGATGGTTTTTGAGGGCAGGATACTGCATATCTATTATCCATTTATTATTATTGGTGTTCTTGGTTTTATCAAATACCAGAAGATACTGCGCCAGAACTATCTGGTATATGCCGTAATTCTTTTTGCAGCCATTAATTATGGATTTGTTATCAGGGATTTTAATGATATCGGGTATCCGCGCAATGCTGTTTATAAATACCATTTGTTTGAGTACCCGGGGAAAGTGAAGCTCAGCTATTACACAGAAATAAGCCCGTGTATTCAATACAGTAACCGCATGAAATATTTTATTGACACTGTTGGAGAAAATACCCTGGCGCCTGGTAATTATGTTGCTGACAATATTTGTTTTTTACCGGATGTTACGGATAGCGTACTGATGCAGGCTTATAAACCATGGAAGAAGACAGAAGGCGACAGTGTGGTTTTTGAACAGCTTCATTTTGAATCGCACCCGGCTTATACGCTGGAGTATTGTAATCGTTTTGCCAGGGAGTTTTACATCAGGAACCAGATGAAGATACGCCTGATTAAGACCAAAGCGCCCTGATGAACCGGATTTTAAAGGTAGTTTTGACTAAAACCAAAAGGAGTATGTTTTGTATCCTTAAAAGGGCTTTGATTTTGCTGTTTTTCTTTAGCGTAAGCGAAGTTGTTGTAAGCCAGCACCTGGAAAAACTGCCTCCGCTTATCACTCAATCGGCTAACCATGATTCGGGTGTGGCCTTTTTATTTACAACATTAACAAACCGGTTTGAACCTTCTGTAAAGGACCATTATATTAATTCAGTTCAGATCGCTGATGCGGTTAATCCGTGGCCGCCCAGGTGGTTTACCGGCGATACTTACTACCCGCCCCTGCAAATAAAGACAGATTCTGTTAAAGGCATAAAACATGAATATTTTTACATGGATGCAAGGGTTCAGGGCCCTTATATCTCATTTTTTAAATTAGGCGCTACCGCTATAAAAGATAGTGTACTGGATGATTCGCAGGGGTACATACTGTTTAACCAGAAGATGGAAGCCGTTGATACGGTGGTTACCGGAAACCCCAGGGATTTGTACTGGCATGATTTCAGGATAAACGACCGGGGAGAGCGCCTGATAGATATTAAGAATACCGATACGCTTGACTTCAGGTCAATTTCAGGTAATAGGTCGGATAGTGCTGTTATTTCGGATATAGATGTTATTCAGATACTTGATAAGTATAACAGGCTGATATTTTCATGGAAAGCTACTGACAAACTGGATCCTTTGGTTTTTCAATACAAAGAAGCTTTAAAGAAGAGGTCTTTTGTAAAGCTACGGAGCGAAGAAGAGGCAATTGACTGGTCGCATCTTACCACGGCGTTATGGGATTTTGATGGCAATATTTTGTACGCAATGCGCTTTATTGGTATTGGCAAGATAAACCGGCAAGATGGTAGTTTAATGTGGCATGTTAATTTTAAGGACCTTCCATTGATTTCGGGCAAAGATACCTTGCAGTGGTTTTTTCCGCATGATCTGAACCTGGTTCATTTTGATGATACCTCGGCAGTCTATTCTTTGTTTTCGCTGGGAAACGGCAACCAGCCTGCCTGCGGTGTGATATTTAAAGAAGACAGGCGGACGCAGCAAATATCGCTGGTGAAATATTTCGGGCCGAATAAAAAAATTAAAGGAGAAGGGCAGGGGTCTTTTGACTATGACTTTACAACCGAGGACTACGTATTTTCATATGGTATTTACCACTCTCTAACCGGACAAGATTCATCACTTTTTGAAGATGAAATTGAATATGGAAGAGGCGGCCGCGTTTTCGGGATATACCAACTACCTAAAAATATAATGGCTTATAAGGCTCACAAACTTGAGAACTGGCCGTTACCTCCAAGACCGGAAATATTAATAAAGGGCAATGTGATGGAGGCCATGGGTGAAATGCATGAGTGGACCTGGTATAAAATGTGGGGTGCGGGAAACATACATGTTGCTGAAGTAGGTAAAGGAAAAACATTTACGCCTGAGCCGGGTTGCACTTATTGCGTTACCGGTAAATATGGGGCCGGTTATTGTGTGTCTTTACCTGTGGTTGCGAAAAAGACAGCAGCAGTACCGGTTTTTTTAATCGCTATTCTGGGAAGTATACTGCTTACCATGGCGGGAATCAGATTTTTTGGTAAGAAACGGAGTTGAGCTTTGATATGCACGCTGTTTTAAAAACCCTGATTATTTAACGATGATTTTTTTAGTGTAAATCAGGCACTACCATGGGCATTATAAGTGGCGTTTATGAGTTGATTTCAACGATTTTGCGCTTTTGGTTTCGGTCGTTTTTTGTCTAAATTTGCTTGATGCACAAAATTCCGGAAAAGGGGCGTTGGTTCAACGTGAATAAGCCTGTATTTGCCGTTTTGCTTTTCTGCGGAATGTTTAATGCGGTAATTGGTCAGGATTTGGAATACCTGGCCCCGGTTATCAGTAAGTATGTAAACCGCGATACCGGAACATCGCTGATTCTTACACAAAGTAACCACGGAAGATTTGAAGGTAACCTGGGCATAAAACCATATTTACAAGCTGTTCAGATCATTGATGCAGAGCAACCCTGGCCTCCAAGATGGTACTCTGCCACTCCGCTTTACACTAAAGCTATGTTTGAAAAAGACAGCGCAGAGGGCTTTGCACGCTTTGATTATATTGTTGATGTGAAGGTAGTAAGTGGCTATTTTTCTTTTTATAAATTGCTGTCGCGGCCGGACCTTAAAGGCGGCCCGCTTGAAAATCCCGAGTTGGCATCTTATCTTTTGCTGAATGATAAAATGCAATGTGTTGATACAGTAAAGACCAATAAGAAGGTTGGAAACTTATACTTCCGTTCAATTTCTATAAACTCAAAGGGCGAGAAACTGGTAAGTTTAAAAAGAGACGTACATCTTGATCTGCATCTTTATAGTCAAAACCCTGCTGATACTGCGGTACATTGTGAGGTGGATATTATTGAGATACTGGATGCAAGAGACAGTGTTGTTTTTTTATGGAACCCGATGGATCACCTTGATCCAAAATTATTCCGGATCAAGGAGTCATTATCGGGTAGGGCGTTCGGATATGCGAATACCGATATAATACAATGGACCCGGCTTACAAATGCAGAATGGGATTACGACGGAAATATTTTGTACAGCATGTTGTTATACGGTATAGGAAAGATATCGAGGAATGATGGCCATTTGATATGGCAGATAAACTCAACACAAATGCCGCTAGTTACTGGTAAGGATACGTTACAGTGGTACCACCAACACGATTTCAAATATCTTTATGAAACAGATTCGACCGCTGCTTATTCGCTTTATTCGAACGGGTTAAAAGCGGCAGACGGATCTGATTCAATATCCTCGAGCGGAGTGGTCTTTGAACTTGATAAGGTGAGCCATGCTGTAAAGGGTTTCAGGTATTTAACTCCCAGGGCCAGATTTGTAGCGGCAGGGCAAGGTTCGTGCGACTTTAATATTGTAAATGGAAACTATTTAATAAGCTATGGTAATTTAAAGAAACCGCTAAGCGCTGGCGGGTCCTTTGCTGATGATTTTGAATATGGCAGGAATGACAGTTTGTATGGTATTTATCAGTTTCCGCTAGGCATTAATTGCTTTAAGGCGCACCGGTTGGAGAATTTTAAGAGACCGCCCCGGCCTACTATTGTGTTAGTGGGTGATGAGTTAGTGGCCAGCGGTGAAAATATGGATAGTTTTACCTGGTACAGGCTATCGGGGGATCATAACACGGTTGTTGAAAAAACAGGTATTGGCAGCAAGCTTAAATGTGTTGACGGGTATACATATTGTGTGGCTGGAAAATACGGCATGGGGTATAGTGTTTCAGTTCCGTATTTGGTGAAAAAAGAACATCATTACCTGATGTTGCTGTTGGTTGTATGTGGTTGCATTTTGTTTGGTTTTGCAGGGATGAAGTTTTTAAACAGAAACCCGGTAAACGGGATAAGCCGCCGGTGAAAAATATAGTGCCAATTTTATTATTACTGCTGGCCCCGGCGTGCAGGCAAGGCGCCAAACCAGCCATGGCTACAGGTGTTGTTTATTACGACAGTGCACATGTAGATCGGGGCCTTAATCTGATGGACCTGAAGAAAAGAAGCCTGCTGATTGATATGCATGGCAAAGTATTAAAGGAGGTGCCGTACGGATTTATTAAAGTACTGGATGACGGCACCATGCTGGGCGCTACCGATTCTGCCCTGGTTAAGTTTGATGTTAATTCAAAAGTGATTTGGAAATTGCCGCTGGATAATATCCATCATGAAATTACGGTAGATGAAAACGGGAATATTTATCTGCTGAGCCTGGAGAAAGAAGAGGTGCTTAATTTAAAGATAAGGATTGATGTTGTAGAAATATTTTCGCCTGAAGGTAAACTGATTTATAAGTGGTCGCTGTTTGATCATCTGAACGAGTATTTTGCGGCCATATCAAAGAGTGCCCTGCTGAAAGATATACCTGAACCATTTGATTCATTGAAGGGAATCAAAGAATATGTTTCGCAGGCGCCTGAAAGGTTCTTTATTAAATCCAGGAACCATCAGGATTCGTTATTCTGCTTTGAGATATCACACATTAATTCTATGCAGGTTCTTCCCGAAAATGAGGTTAGTAAGCATATACCGGCCTTTAAAAAGGGTAACATACTTCTTTCTTTCAACCCATACGCCTGCTATGGAATTCTGGATACCGGCACCCGTAAAATTGAATGGGTGGGATATCTTCCGGAAGGAACAAGGTTGCATAATGTTACGTTAACACCGCAAGGTACCATTCTGGTTTTTCAGAACAGCACAGAAGCCAATTTCTGGAGCGCGGATATGGATGGCGACACTACAGGTTATATAAAAGATATTTATGGGGTCATTTCACCTACACATAAATTTATGCCGTCGGCTGCGCGGCCATGGGTGAGCATTAGTGAGTACGATCCGCTGACAAACCGTAAGGTATGGGAATATACCGCTGAGCCCCGGGAATCTATGAAAGCTGCTTTTTTAGGAAGTGCACAACGTTTGCCCAATGGCAATACATTTGTATTTGCATCAACCGAGGAAGAAGGGGGAAAGGGTTTTGAGCTTACACCGCAAAAGAAAATAGTGTGGTTGTACAGGCCTACTGAAAAGGACGACCAAACCCCGCTACCCAGCGCTGCTTACCGGATGACCCGGATTAAATCTGATGTTGCTGAGCGGATGATTAAACAGATGAAATAACTTTTAAAGCAGGAAAGGGCTTCGGATATCGGAAGGTATCTATGAGGGCCCGGCAATAATGCCGCAATACTTAACTAAGTACTAACACATGCAATTATGAAACAAAGGCTTAGGTCCGGCTACAGGCCCCTGGTTTGGGTAGGCATAGTTGTTATACCTTTAATTTTGCTGTCAACTTATTTCTACACCATTCACGCAATGATGGTTCCCGGCCATTCAATGGCACCCGCCGAGGTAATGAGATTACGGATGGCAGCAACTCTGATTTTACTGAGCTCTGTTTTTACAGGTATTTTTTTGTGTTATGCGGTGATGACCAGGAGTAATTTGCCTGAACCGATTAAAAACGGAATATTTTCAGCTACAATCTTACTTACCGTTTTTCTGAGTGCTGAATGTTTCTTTCTGTACTATGAGAAATCAGATGGAGTGGGCGTAAGATGGAGCGGCAAAATATGGGGGAAAAAGTATCTAAACCACCGGTCTTACTTTCATTATCCGGATTCGAAAGGAATAGTGAGGTGGGCGAGTTTCAGAGAGCCTGTATTTGATTTAAAAAGAAAGAAAAAGCCCGTTTGGTTTATAGGCGATTCGTTTACGTTTGGCTTTGGCATTGAACAAACGGCGCAAACTTTTCCGGCATTGGTTGAAAAACAATTGGGTGGGCAGATTGAAAGTGTAAACCTTGGCGATGGCGGCGCGGATACTTATCAGGAAAAAGAAACCTTATTTGCTTATGATAGCGTTATGGGGCAAAAACCCTATGCTGTGGTGTGGCAATATTTCGGCAACGATATTGATTCGGCTGATACCTGGCCGGGTAATGCCGGTAATGCGGCCAAGCAAAATGGGATACTGAAGTTTGGCAATAATTTTTTTCGGGCAAGATCTTTTTTGACGGACTATATTTTCTGGGAATACCTTGCCGGTAATGACGAAGACAATTATACTGCTTACGTTAATTTTCTGAAAGGTATGTACCAGGCTGATAGTTTTGTAGTAAACGGTAAAGTGCAAATGGACTCATCGGGTTATGAAACACCCTATAAGCAGCATCTTATTCCGTTGAAAGAGTCTGCTGAATATTATAAAAGCAAGGGCACCAGGTTTCTGGTAGTCATATTTCCTTATTTATGGAAAGATGGTCCTGAAACCGCGGAAGCACTGTATGCCCGAAGGTTGGAAAATGAATTAAAAGAGGATGGTACCGATGTAATTAATGTTACGCCCCTGGTAAGCAATATAACGGTTGAAAAACGGGTAGTTAACCCTCACGATCCACATCCTTCGGTATTGGTAGATAAGCTTGTGGCAGATACCATTGCCAGTTACTTCCGCTTAAAATATGGATTGTAATTCTGTAATTGTTCTACATTAGCCCGGGGTTTTTGATGGCGCTTACAGGGTGTTTATTTAACCCCGGCATTCATCAGCCGCATGGTGCGGCCTTAAAGAGCATATATGCGCGCAAAGCTTCTGTTATCTCTTATATCTATAGTGATTTGTTTTGCCCTTGCCGAAGCTGTTTTACGGGCTACCGGTAAGTACGCTACATATACAGAACGGACCGACACGGGTGGTTATGTTTCGCCGTTTGATGTAGGCTATGTTACCAGCTGGTACCGGGTACACACCCCCGGTAAAAAAATTGAGTATGCCAATAAGGAGTTCTCGGCAATGTGGGTGCCCAATAACGAAGGCTTAAAGGATGTGAACTTTACTACTGTTAAAAAGGGCTACAGGATAATGGTGCTTGGTGATAGTTTTACTGAAGGTTCGGGAGCATCTAATGATAGTTCTTATCCTCAACAACTGGCCGATTTAGTGAGGGATTCTTTATCGGCTGAGGATGATGTCTGGAATTGCGGTGTGGGAGGGTCGGACTTGTTTTTTGAGTTTGTGCTTTTCAGGGATAAGCTGTTAAAGTATAAACCGGACATGGCCATTTTAACCATTAACAATACCGACATATTTGAGACTGAGATAAGGGGTGGGTTTGAGCGTTTTGGCAAAGATGGTAAAACACACTATAAACGCGGGCCCTGGTTTGAGCCGCTTTTTGCACACAGCCACCTTGTAAGGGGTGTTGTAACCGGAATATGTGACTATGATTGGTCTTTCAATAAAAGGAGCCGGAAGCAGCAATTGCAGGATTCGGCTACTGCCATGTTGTGCGTTGCCATGGATAGTTTTGCAGTTTTGTGCAAAGAGCGTAATATAAAACTTGTGTTTGTTTTTCATCCGATGCAAAACGAGGTAGAGAAGACGGAAAAGTATTTTGCAGATAAGCAGATAGCGCATTGCGTTGCCAATGGCTATGATTATACAGATGCCAGAGACCGGTTTTACAACATGGGAATAGACTCTGCCAATGCCGGGTATTTTTACTGGAAGAACGACGGGCATTTTAATAGCCGGGGTTACCATTACCTGGCCAGGGTTGTTTGGGATAAGATAAGGCCGGAATTAGCATCTGACACTACAGGCAATTACGGCAAAGGTAATTATTGATGCGCGTCGTATAGTTTGGCCTGCGCCCTTATATGTAACGGCAAAACAAATATCTTAGCTAATATTGTTTTTAAACAAATTAAACCATGCCTACCCGCCGGAAACTTTTTTCAATTGATGACAGTGAAAATCTGTCAGGTAAGGAGATCAAAGAATTATATAAAGAGCATGTAAATCCGATATATGAGGATGTTTTTTCAAGTTTTTCCATAGGGCAAGAGCTTGTTGACCATGCCGAAGGAGTATGGATATATACAAAAAGCGGCAAAAAAGTGCTTGATGCCACCGGCGGGCAAGGTGTACTTAACCACGGGCACAATCATCCGGCTATACTGGCGGCGCGTATCAAATACCAGCAACAGAAGAGAATGGAAGTACATAAAACCATTTTTTCGCCTTACCTGGCGGCTTTAAGCAGCAATGTAGCCGCAGTATTGCCTGCAGATCTGGATTACCCTTTTTTCTGTAATTCGGGCGCCGAGGCAGTTGATGGTGCTATTAAAATGGCTCACAAATTTCATAATGGCAGCCGGCAGTTTATTCTCCACTCAGATATTTCATATCATGGCAAATTGCTTGGGTCAGGGAGCATTACGGCATCGAAGGAGTTGCATTTTAATTTTCCGAAAATACCCGGCGCCAGGGCCTTTGAATACGGAAACATGGATTCTATCAAAAAGCTTATCGGAGACCTGCGAAAGGCAGACGGGAGCTCAGATATTTATGCCTTGTTCATAGAACCTTTTTCGGCCAGCAGTTTCAGGAGATGTGACAAGGATTTTTTGCAGGAACTGAGACGTATTTGCAGCGTTGAAAAGATAGTGCTTGTGTTTGATGAGATATTTACCGGTTGGTGTAAAACGGGCAACGTTTTTTACTTTATGGACCATGATGTTGCGCCTGATATATTGACAATGTCGAAAACATTGGGTGGAGGGAAGTCTTCCATTTCAGCTTTTGTGGCCAGCAATGTTCTTTTAAAAAAGACTTTTGCCAACCACCGTGATTTTGTGCTTCATTCAACTACATACAATGGATTTGGTGAGGAATGCGCCACTGCCATAGAAGCCATTAACATTATTGTGAATGAGGATTATGTAAGCAAAAGCAGAAAGATAGGTTTGCTGGTAGAAAGGAGAATTGAGCGTATGCGCGAGAGGTTTCCGGACCAGATAACAGGATATGCAGGTATGGGTGCACTTTACTCCATCAGGTTAAATATTAAGACAGACCTGTTGGATAAGGTTTTAAAACTTATACCTGTTGAAATGCTGCAACAGGATAAATTTGTAACACAGGTAATACTGGCCTCGGTTACAGACTGGCTTTTTTCGCATTATAATATTTACGCCTACTTTACCCCGGACGGCATTAACTTTTCGCCACCGGTTATTATTGAAGAAGGTGAGATTGAATACTTTTTTGAATCGCTGGAAAAAACCCTTGAAGCAGGCTTTTTTACGGTGGCCTCCAGTTTTATTGCCAACAGGCTATTGAAGGTTTTCAGAAAATAGCTTAGGCGTTGTACTGCTTAAACATTGCCGGAGGCATTTTTGAACAGATTTAAGGTAGAAGGCATACCCGGCAGAGTTTTTTCAAGTTCGGTATTTGATAAACCAAACCAGCCTTTTAGCACAGAGGCGTATACTGAACGGAAATCATGTTGTAGCGCCAGGTTATTATCTACGCTTACATTGGCAGGAATTTCGGGGTTAGTGCCAAAAAGACCGCCTTTAACTTGTGAGCCGAATAAAAATACCGGGCCGGAAGAACCATGATCGGTGCCATGGCTTGCATTTGATTTAATGCGGCGTCCGAATTCAGAAAAAGTCATGCCCAGAACTTCATCCTGCTTCCCCATCAACTCCAGGTCATCCTGAAAAGCAGAAATGGCAATAGAAAGCTGAGATAGTAATTCGCTATGCGTTCCCTTTACGGGGTTGGATGGGACCACCTGTGCGCCATGTGTGTCAAAGCCTACCAAGTTTACCATGTAAACTTTTGTTTTTAAACCGCCGCCAATCAGCTGCGCTACTATTTTTAATTGATCGGCAAGCATGTTTGCGCCTGGGGGTGGGTAAAGTTTTGATAAATTTTTCTGTGCGCTAACTGCCGATTTTAATACACTGGTATATTGTTGAGTTTCATTGGCTATCATACGCATAAAGCCCAGTTCACGTCCGGCCGGTGTATTAGAGGCAGCGTCATATGTTCCCATTTCTATATCATAAAACGACGATGTATTTGTAAGTGCCATACCTAAATCTACATTTGGCCCGCGCAATGCAGTTGATACAACCGATCCTATTTGCATAGCTGGTGGCGCAGGGAATTTACGGTTGGGGTAACCATGGGGATAATCAGGAAACTGCTGACTGAGAAACCTGCCAATCCAGCCATCGTTGATTATTGTTTTTGAATCGGAGCCGGTAAGCCATATGTCGGTTGACCTGAAATGCGATAAGTTGGTGTTGGCATAACCCACCCCCTGTATTATTGCTAACCGCTGGTTGTTGAATAGATCCTGTATCGGTTTCATAGCAGGATGCAACCCGGTAACCGACGAATTTTTTAAAGGAAGTACAAATTTATCGGGTATAAGTATGTTTTTTCTGGCATTGGTTAGTTCAGCGTATTTATCAAGCGGAATAACGGTGTTAAGGCCATCGTTTCCGCCTTCCAGTTGCACCAGCACCAATACCCGGCCATCGGTATTTGCTGATGCAGATGACATTTTCAGAAAATCAAAATTAAAGCAGCTGCGCAGAAAAGGTATAGCGGCTATAGGTAGTGTACTCTTTAAAAATGTTTTGCGCTGCATTAAATACTTTTATTCGTTAACTGTTATTATATCAATTGATATTCGGGCCGCTGTAGTATGTAAGCATAATACGGGGTAAGGCGGTTTAAAATGGCGCTGCTGGTTATATTATCGTTTTTATTGGCAATATAGCTGTTCCAGAGTTCTGTCCAGTTTCTGTTGGCAATCTGCCCCGGAAGCAAAATGCTTTTTAAAAAGGCTATTTGCTTTTTGTCGAACGGATTCGGGCTTAATAAAAAAGTGCTGTCCGAAATTAATTGATCCGGATCTGACGGGTTGGACAATCGGGACGTAAAAGCCAGAAGATCCAATTTTATAGCGGCATTATTATTTATAAACATACCCTTTTGCGAAGTCAGTTCATCAGTAGTCAGATTTCTGAGCGACAAAGTGTTGGAGTTGATCCAGTTTTCGTAGTAGGCTGGCTCCTGGCTGTATCCTGGCCAGCCGGCAACGTTCAATGGTTCATCGGGTTCCATACCCAATAATTTTAAACGCCATACCAGGGCATCCCAGGTTTTATATTGCAGCCGTATATCATCGGCCGGTGGTAAAGTAAATTCAAACTGGCGGCAGGTACCTATAAGCAGGTCTACCGGGTTTTTGATTTGGCAACCCATATTTAACGTATCAAAAAAGTGCTCGCTTGAAAGCAATGTTCGTAACACAGGCACCACTTCAAAATTATTTTTTACCAATATGCCGGCTAAAGGGCTGATTACATTTTTTTCTATTTCTTCATCAATAATGTAGTATACAAACCACCGGTAAAGTTTACGGCACAAAAACCTGGCAGTTTCCTGCTGCTCAAACAACATATTTATCAGGTCGTCGGTTTCTTCGGCACCGGCTGCGCCGGCGCGGCCCTTAATTACGGTGTTATTATAAAAAGCCGAAAACTGCTTGTCGCTGCTATCGTGGTTGGCTGGATTAAAAACCAGACTGGGCTTAACCGTAGGGCCATCTACCCAACCGGTTAATATACGGGCGGCGGCTTCAACATCGCCTTGTGTATAATGCGAATCGGGTCCTTTGCCTACTGTAAATAATTCCTGTAGCTCACGGCCGTAATTTTCATTCGGAGCCCTTACCGTATTTATATCTCCATTCAGGTGTATAAGCATGGCCTGCTCGGTTGTAACCCTACGGACCAGGTTTTTAAAATTACCCAAGGCGCACGACCTTATTAAAGCAACATATTTATAATCATACCTTGAGTCCTTTACATTATGTGCCTGTGTTGCAAGGTAGTTGGACCAAAACAAGGTCATCTTTTCTGTCAGAGATTTGTCTTGTGCTAACATAAGGCCTGTCCACCATGCCTTTAGTGCAGCAGTTCTTTTCATATCTAACCCACCCGGGTTAGGGCTGTTATTTATCCATGTTTTTCCAAAAGGAACTTCCGGGTCTGTAAAGTTTTCGTCGTTGTATGCGTTTACAGGCGGGGGGGCTTCAGGAGATTGTTTTAATAAAATATCCAGGCATTGTGAAAGTGTCAGGTTTTCAAAGTGCCGGTAATCATCATGCGAGACGCCAAAAAGTGATCTTCTGAGTAGATGTAGTATCTGAGGTTTGCCCCATGTGCCTCTGTAGTATTCGATGCCTTTATTACTGAGAGGTGTGCCGCCCGCCGGTTTTTTTTGCTGAGATGCATTGTCTGTTGTTGAATCAGCTAAGACTGATTTGCCTGATAGAACTGAAAGGAATTGTCCGCGGGAAAGCAGTGGCATACAGTGTTGTAAAAGATGTATGCGAATCTAAATAAAAATCTGAATAGACATGGGTTTGTAAACTGATACACCAGTGCCTTTGCCGGATGTATCAGGCAGCTTGTGTGGCTTGTTTTTAAACGATATATTTGATGGCCTTGGATGCTAGAGGATATATGTTGTGATCATAACTATGCAGACCTTTAATACAATTGATAAAGCCACAATAAAAAACAGCCGCGGGTTGGGATATCTTGAATTCAGGGACCATCTGAAGCCACGGTTTGCGTTGGTGTGGGCCGATATTCTGGCAGGGTACCTGGCTTTGGCAATTATAGTGTGGGGTGCGGTTTATGCGCAAAAGCACTACCCTGGATTTTGGCTGCTTACCATTTCAATTGCGGCTTTCTTTATTGGCTATGTGGTGGCATATCTTAACCTTTTTATGCATGAAGCTTCGCATTATAATATTGCAGGCGATAAAAAGACGAATGACTTGCTGGCCAATATTTTTTTAGGTTTACTGGTAGGTATGCACATTGAGTTTTACAGGAAAATGCATTTTGTACATCACAGATTGCTGGGTACCAAGGAGGACTCGGAAAAATCGTATTTCGATGCTATTACACTGAGGTTTATTATTGAATCTTTAACCGGTATCAGGGTTATAAAGGTGCTTTCGTACCGAAACAAAGACATAAAGCTGAATGAGGGAACCGGGCAGGGTGAGGAAATAATTAAAAAGAATAACCGGGTGTTTGCGGCGGCGGCATTTTTGAACTTGTGTTTTGTGGCGGCCCTTTTTTTGTCGGGTTATTGGCAGATAGCTGCTGCATGGGTGATAGGGTTTGGTGCGGTGTTTCCGTTCTTTGCTACTTTCAGGCAGATACTTGAGCACAGGAGAGAGGATGCCTTGGCAACTACAAATTATCATGAAGTTGACCATGGCGCGGCGCACCGTATGTTTGGCGACGGGCCTATTGCTTCAACTATGGGGCCCGCAGGATTTAACCGGCATTTGATCCATCATTGGGATCCGCAGGTTTCTTATACCCGTTTTAAAGAGGTGGAGGAGTTTTTGAAAGACACACCTTTAAAAGATGAGATACAAAGGTCTCAGACCACCTATTTCAAAACTTTTGTGAGCCTTTTAAATAGCTGACACCCGCTACAGATGCCGGGAATGCTGTGTTTACCGATAAAACAGGCTAAATTTACCAAACTATTATTTACTTCACCCTTACAATAAGGAGTCTATAATGAAAGTTTGCATCGTCAGGCCGGCAGT
>Ga0316217_10003677_pt1 | contig 17208 bp, 19 predicted proteins | sample 1anoAmetaG_FD_203633 | JGI IMG/M metagenome (GOLD analysis project Ga0316217, IMG submission 203633) | Freshwater microbial communities from Trout Bog Lake, Wisconsin, USA - 1anoA | ecosystem: Environmental > Aquatic > Freshwater > Lake > Hypolimnion/Profundal zone | place: USA: Wisconsin...
TCAAATCGGTAGAGCTTCCGCTTATTCCGATTTTAAATGAAATGCAGAAACATGGAGTGCTTGTTGATACAAAGTTTCTGAAAGATCTTTCAGAAACGCTTCACGAGCAGCTGAAAAAATACGAGCAGATTATTTACGCTCATGTGGGACATGAATTTAATATTAATTCTCCAAAGCAATTAGGCGAAGTCTTGTTTGGTGAAATGCATATCAGCGCAAACATTAAAGGTTTCCGGGTGAAAAAAACGGCAAGTGGAACGTATTCAACACGCGAATCGGATCTCGAGAAGTTAGTAGATGTGCACCCGATTATTTCCGATATCTTTGAATATCGAGAACTGCAAAAGCTACTTTCGACTTATATCGACAACATTCCTCTTATGGTTGATGGTGAATCTCGACTTCATCCAGAGTTGTTGCAAATGGGAACGACGACGGGACGATTTTCGGCGCAGAATCCAAATGTTCAAAATATTCCTATTCGGTCTGAAGTCGGGCGTAAAATTCGAAATGCTTTTACCGCACCGAAAGGATTCTCAATTGTCTCGGCTGACTATTCACAAATCGAATTACGAAGCGCTGCGATTCTTTCAGGAGATCCGACGTTTATGAAAACTTTCAAACAAGGTAAAGACATTCATGCCTCCGTTGCCGCTCGAGTCTTTCACGTTTCAGAATCAGAGGTTACGTCGGATATGCGAAGAAAAGCGAAGGTGATAAACTTCGGAATCTTGTACGGCATGGGTGTAACGGCCCTTCAAAAGAATTTGAAAACGAACCGTGCGGAAGCTCAAACGTTTTACGATGAATATTTTAAAGAGCTTCCGGGACTTGCTCAATACATCGACGACACCATTCTTACGGCTAAAAAAATCGGGTACACGGAAACTCTTTTTGGTCGCAAGCGATTTTTCCCTGCTCTTAAGTCATCAATTCCTTTTATCAAGGCGATGGCTGAGCGCGCCGCGTCGAATGCTCCGATTCAGGGAACGACGGCTGACATTATCAAACTTGCGATGATTAATGTTGATAAAGCGATCAAAACAAGCGGACTTTCCGAAAAAGTTTACATGGTAATGCAGATTCACGACGAATTGGTGTTTGAAGTCGCGGATGATGTCTTGGATCAGGCAAAAGAACTCATTAAAAAAACAATGGAAAATGTCCTCAACGAGGTTCCTATGAAAATCGAAAATAACATTCCTATCGATGTCTCGATTTCGAGCGGGAAGACGTGGGGGCAGGCGAAAGATTAATAATAAGACCGGAAAGAGGGCGGCAGGTATTGCCAGAAAGCATTCTCGGACCAACAAAAACAGAAAACCACCGATATCAGTCGGTGGTTTTCTGTTTTTGTTGGGAGAGCAAGCGACCGAGTACGAGCACTCTGAAGTATTCACCTGGTCTTGAAGCTTGAGAGCTCGACTCGGATCGCGTTGCTTTCTGGCAATACCTGCCGCCCTCTTTCTGGTCTTCTTGCATTCCCGCCCTCCCTTGTTACACTACTCATATGAAAAATGGTGTTAAATTATTTATAGGAATCGTCTCGGTGATGCCGATTCTGTTCCTATTTGGTCTTGCATTATCGCTCTTTGTTTACATCGAAGTTCCGATTCCTCTTGCACATTCAGTTATTGGATCGGACATCCTTCTTGTGATCGGCATTGTACTTCTTGTTGCAGGGACGATCTTGGCATTCTTTGCTCAGAAAATCAGTCGAGTCGTTTCTCGTCCACAAGTAAAGGCAACCTGTGTTGATCTCATGATGGGGCCTTACAAATACAGTCGCCATGCGGGATCGCTTGCTTTGATGACAATGTATACAGGATTTATGCTCATTACCAACTCGTTCATTCTTTTGTTTTTTGCAATTGCTTATGTGCTTCTGATTACCTTCGTCTTTGCGCCTATGGAAGAAAAGGTGATTGGTGAATTGTGTCCAGAAGCTTACGCGGAATATAAAACGAAAGTGCGGATGTGGTTTTAGTTTCATATGATTCATTTTATTATCGGAAAACGAACTCCAGAATTTGAAAAAACCCTTCACAAGGTTCTTTTGAGTTTAGGAAAAGATGCTGAGTCCGAACGATTCGATGCATCGTCATCCGGCCGAAATATTTTTGATGAAATTCAGACTCTAAGCCTGTTTGGAGACAAAAAGGTGCTCATTATTTCAAACTTATTTGAAGACGAAGATCGTAAAAAGGCCTTTATAAATAAGCTGGAAGAGCTTTCTCAGGCGCCAAATGATGCGATGGTGCTTGGTGAGTCGCTTCTTGCAGCGGATGTTAAAAAGATCGAGAAATTCGCTGAAATTCACAAAGTTCTCGACAAGGAAAAGAAAGAGGTTGCCTTCAACCCGTTTGTTCTCGCAAACACCTTTGCAACAGGTGATAAAAAAAAGACTTGGATAACTTTTCAGCAAGTCTTGGCAAATAGTGACGAAATGGAGCCAACTCACGGAATGATCTGGTGGAAGTTAAAAGACATGATGCAGAAAAACTCGGTATTCAGTCCGAAGCAAATGCGCGACATGGCAAAGACATTGGTAATCGCCTATCATGAATCGCGCCTTGGCGGTCTCGGCATGGCAGAACGGCTCGAAGCATTCTTTCTTACGATGCCGGACACGGGTAAAAGATAAGAAAACTTCCTCGTAATACGACCGGGAGTTTTTTTTAAGGGAACTTTTTAGCTCAAATAGATAAAGCCTATCGATCATTAAAGAAAGATAAGCTTATAAGAGGGGTAATAGATACTTAAGGAGACCTTAAGAACTATTACGAGATTTTGTATTGAGATTTGTATTGTTGTTTTGATGGTTTAAATAGAATTTAAACCGAAGAACAGAGAAAGGTGCGGGTGACGAACATTGTAAATGAATCTCGCGTAAATAGTGAAGCGGATAAATCGCTTAGATTTGCGGATTGATTAATCAATGAACTCATGTACAAGTATACGCTCAAAAAAATAAAAGGGAAGTCTTCGCAAGATAAGTGTGGATAACTTCCGTAAAATAAAAATAACCCCGAAGGATTATTTTTTTGAAAGCGCTTTTGAAATTTCTTCCTGGTCGCTGAAATGGATTTTAGTCGTGCCGATAACTTGGTAGTCCTCGTGGCCTTTGCCGGCGATGACGATTACGTCGTTTGGGAACAGCGAAATGGCTTTTGAAACGGCCTCGGCTCGATCAACCAAGAACAATGCTTTTGATGAGTCAGACATGCCTGCCTTTACGTCTTCGATAATTTTCACAGGGTCTTCATTTCGAGGATTATCCGACGTAACTATTGAAAAATCAGCATATTTTGAGGCAATGGCGCCCATAATGGGCCTTTTGCCGGTGTCTCGGTTGCCTCCGCATCCGAAAACGACTATAAGTTTCTTGCCTTCAGGGAGGAGAAACCGCATCGTCTCAAGGATTTTTTCGAGCCCATCAGGTGTGTGGGCATAATCTACGACAACGGTAGGATTCAATGGGTGAGCAATCTCACAACGACCTTTTGGCGAGTGAGCATCTTTGAGAAGAGGCACAATCTCGGCAAGGTTTCTTTTTGTGGTGAACTCGAGAGCGATTGCAACGGCTGTCATGTTATAGACATTAAACAATCCTATGCAAGGACTCACGCAATTTTCTTGATTAAGGCTCCAGGTGCTTCCACCAACGCTTAGATCGATGTTGCTCATCAGATAGTCCTTGGAGGTGGTCCCGTATGTTTTTAAGATTCCCTTAGCTCCTTCTGAAATGACGGTGTTCCACTGGTCATCTGAATTTATAATAGCGACAGAGTGCTTGTCCATGTGCACGGAAAAGAGTTTTCGTTTTTCACTGGCATAGTTTTGCATCGTTTTATGAAAATCGAGATGATCTTGGGTCAGGTTCGTGAAAATTCCCACTGAAAACCGAATGCCTGAAATGCGTTCCTGTGCCAAGGAATGCGAGCTTACTTCCATAACGGCATGGGTAACACCTTGTTGTTTCATGGTTCGAAATGTTTTTACTATATCGTAGGCATCGGGCGTGGTGTGTTCGGTGGGAATCACTTCGTCATTTATTTTATTTTCAATGGTTGAAAAAAGCCCGCTTGATATTCCCAGTTTCCGCCACAAAGTAAAAATAGTTGTCGCAACCGTTGTCTTTCCGTTGGTCCCCGTGACTCCTGCAACGATCATTTGGTTGGCAGGGAAGTCGAAAAACCAATGACAAGAATACGCCCAAACTCGAGCAATGCTTTTTACTTTTACGTACGTGCAGTCAGGGTGAATTTCATTCGGGAATCTCTCGCATATAATAATATGGCAGGAAGCTTTAATGACGGATTCGATGAAAGAATGCCCGTCATGAACGGTTCCAGGAAGCGCAAAGAAAATATTTGAAGAATTCGCAGTGCCTGATTTATTGGTGATATCTGAAAAAGATTTCTCAAGAGATCCTCTTGTTTCAATGGCGAAATCAAGATACTCGGCGCTTTGTGTAAGTGCGATGGGAAGTTGCGCTCCTGGGTTTTTTAAAAATTTGAGTAGATCGGTAAGATTTTTCATATAATAAATTATTTGGCGAGAAGCACGTCGCCTTCCTTGTAGATATCGCCAGCTCCCATAGTGATAAGAATCGTATCTTCTCCTAAAGCGTTGAAAACAGAAAGGTCGCCCGTGAAAAGAAATGCGCGACCCCCCCCTTTTTCATTTGTCGCCCTTACCAGATCTTCGGATGAAATGGTTCCGTCGTCGACTTCCCGTGAATGGTAGATAGGTGCAAACCAGACCGCATCCGCAATGGTGAGAGCGCTTACGAAGTCACTGAATAATATTTTTGTTCTTGAAAAAAGGTGAGGCTGGAAAAGTACGACGATCTTTTTGTTTGGATAAGCGTCTTTGAACCCTTGGATCGTAGTTGCAATTTCTGTTGGATGGTGAGCATAGTCATCGTACAGTTGTGCTCCGGTTTTTGTTACGCCTTTGTATTGACTGCGTCGCCATGTTCCTTGGAATTCTTGCAGACTTGATTTTGCAATACCTCGGTCAATTCCTAGAAGATCTGCAGCGGCTAGTGCGCATTGCGCGTTGGCAATAATGTGTTTTCCGGGAACACGGAGTTTGAAATCAACATCTTCTTCATCGGCATTCTTTATTGTTCCAGAGATTTCGGCGGTTGCTTCTTTTATGTAAGGAAGTGAAGAGTGAACGACAATACTTTCTTTGGTGTTTTTAGCAAACTGATTAAATGCTTCGACAAGATTTTCCATGGTCTTGTAGTAATCCAAATGATCATTATCAATGTTAGTGATGATTGAGACTGTGGGTGAGATCTCCAAAAATGATTTTTTATATTCACAAGCTTCAACGACGAAATAATCATCCGATCCCTCGATAAAATTTCCTCGGCCGAGCGAAAGCATGGAGCCCACAATAACCGTTGGTTTAAGGCCTGCTTTGATCAGGATGTCGGCAATCATGGCGGTTGTCGTAGTCTTTCCGTGACTTCCTGCAACGGCAATAGTTTTGGATTTTCTGGAAATAAAGCCCAAGCCTTCTGCATAGGTGAAAAGAGGAATGCCTCGCTTTTTTATTTCCTGAAGTTCTGGATTTTCATCGGGAATTGCAACCGTGTAAAAAACGCAGGCGATGTCATCTGTAATGAATGTTGCGTCGTGGTGGGTTTCAAAAGAGATTCCTTTTTCTTCTAAAAGTTTTGTAACAGGTGAACTTCCATCGCATGAGCCTCGTACGGCAAACCCCTTGCTCTTAAAATATTGAGCAAGAGCGGAAAGTCCGATGCCATTAATGCCGAGAAAATAGATCACTTTTTTAGCTTTGAACGCATCTGCAATAATTGTGTCGGGGATGTGCATACGAGTTAGGGTGTGAAACACGTGGGGTTATTTTGAAATAGTTTTTAAAAACTTTTTGAATTGATCTTCTCGGTCATATTCGTTGATAAACATTCCGAACGATGCGAAACCTGGACTTAGAAGAACAATGTCACCCTTCTTTGCATTCTTGAAAGCGTATGACAAAGCTTTTTTAAAATCCGTGAAAACAGGAATTGCTTCGTTTACGACGAGGCCACTTTCGGAAATAAGTCGATCAGTGCCACTTCCTGAAAGGAGGACGAGTTCTGGTTGGTATTTCAATAATGTGTTGATCAGTTTCTTTAAATCAAGAAACTTGTCTGCGCCGCCCATAATTAAATGCACTTTTGATTTTGGGTAGGTAGAGTTCAGTGATTCCAATGCGACAATAACTGCGTCAGGCGAGGTTGCGTTGTTGTCGTCGTACACGCGAACTCCGTTGATAGTTCCTGTAAATTCAAGCCGTCCGGCTTCTGGTGTCATTGTTCGCAGTGCCTTTCTGATTACTCCTTTGGCTACTCCACATCGTACGGCAACGAGGGAAGCTAATCGGACATTCTCCTTATTGTGTTCGCCAATAAAGTTCGTTTTAAACTCATCAGCCCAAGCTCCTGAATAGCTCGAAATTATTTTTTGAGATGCGAATCGTTTTCGAATTTCTTTTTTTGCTTGTGGCGAAGCGAATAAAACATTATGGAAAGAAGACTTTCTTAGGAATTGAAAAATGTAAGACTTGTCGTTGAAATAAAGTTCTCGATCGTTTTTATAATAATTCAAGTGGTCGTCCAAGAATGAAGTGAAGACGGCAATGTCGGGTGAAATCTTTGCTTCGCCGAAACCTTGGAGCTGCCACGAATCGAGTTCCATAACTACATAATCTCCAGGGTGTACTTTTGCGAGAAGGGGAAGGTTACTGACGCCTCGGACATTTCCGCCAAGATGCACTGTTAAGCCTGCTGCTTTCAATAAGTTTGCAATCAAAGATGTTGTGGTGGATTTCCCTCGCGTTCCGGTGATTCCAATAATGGTAACCGTATCCCCGAAATGTTCTTTCAAGATTTGAACGACAAGTGCAGCGCTCATTTCAACGGGGATATTATTTTCTTTAGCGTGGTCGATATAAAGAGAGTCGAGGGGAACGCTTGCAGCTTTCAAGATAAAATCTTTTTTTTCAAAGTCCTTGAGTTTGTGTTCGCCCAAAGTGTATTTTATATTTTTTGATACCTTGAGTTTTTCAAGTGAGCTCGCGAGCTGTTTTTTTGTTTTGATATCGGTAACTAAAATATGAGCTCCTTGTTGCGCCAAGAATAAGATATCGCCAACGCCTCGTCCAAGAAGTCCAAGGCCCATTGCAGTAATCTTTTTACCCTTAAAATAAGGACTGAACCAGTGTGTTTTCATAGAAGTATCATAGCAAAAAGATGCTCGATCGGTAAGATTGACGTGTTCCTCTGGCCCCTCATAGCGGGAATGGTTTGGTCTCAAGACTGTCTTGACATGGGACAGTGGTCATGACACTATGTTCGCATATTCATTCTTTAAAAATAGGGTTACTTATGAAACAACTCCTGACATTCATTCTTATGGGTTTCTTTTCTTTAGTAGGTGCACAAAATACGTCGCGGCATCAATCAGTTATTATCCAAATGGGAGGCTTCAAAAACATGCATGAAGCCCTTTCGGGGAGTTTCCATGGCGACCACTGGGTAGCGCTCGGTGCAAAAAATTGCGACCTCTTCTTTTCGTTAAAAGACGATACAACTTCACTCGATACTCAAAAAGTGTCAGTGAGGTTAGGTATTCTTGCCCTTCACGACTTAGGATTCAGTGCGCCCGCAACGTATAATGAAATTTATATTCGCGCGCGGAGCCTGGGTTTGAAGCTGTGCACCCCGGAAATGGGAATCAATTTCTGGAAACAGTATCAATCGCCTGACAGTACTCTCGGCAAGTACCGCATCGCAATGGAACTTCGTGGGAGTATGGACATTTTATTTGTAGCACCCGGAGTTCATAACAAAAGAACCCCAGAGGGAAAGTTGATCAAGTTTTTATACACTGAACATCTTTCAAACGGCCAGCTTTTCAATCCCGATGATTTATTTGTGTTTGTATTTTAAAACGCAAAGACAGTGCAGCGATTTAATCAAGGGCCTCAGGTTCATCCGAGGCTTTTTTTCTTGGTGAAAACGTTATTAGTTTTCTGAGAATCTTTTCATACATTTGAATTAAAGGCTTTGTGCCATTGTCTCTTACGAAGTAAGTAAATCCCGGTCGGTTATTGAGTTCGAGCAAAACAAAATCACCCTTTTCATCGATGATAATGTCGAGCCCGGCAAATTGCAGATCGAGTGCGCTAAACAGAGGCTGGATGAATTCCGCAACCCGCGCAACAAGTTTTTGATCAGTAATATGAATAGCTTTCGAATTCTCTTGATGAAGCGGACTTAAATTATCAACAAATATCGCTTGAGAAAAGTCTTTCTCATAGATCAAGAGCACCTCCTTCTCGAAAATAATTACTCGGTATTCTTTTTTAATTTGTACATATTCCTGAGCTAGTGCAATGTAATCGTATGAAGAAGAATCTTTTCTGTAGATTTCTTCGAGAGCTTCCAGAATTTGATTTGGTGTTCGACATAAAAAGACATTGATGCCTCGTGCTCCGGCGTTCATTTTAATAATTACAGGCAGTTTAAAATCTCTCAAAATGTCTTGAGTAATTTCGGCACAGCTCCTTTGCTCGATGTATCTTTTGTAGTCTTCATTTCCATGATGAGGATCAAAGAAGGCTCTTGTTTTCGGCATTCTCGTCGCTTTACTGAGTAATCGGTAAGAGAATTCCTTGTCTTTGCAGATCTTGCCTATGCCATCATTATTGAATGGTGTTGAGCAGTTCACAAAGAAGTAAGGTTTCGCTAAGTGCACGCATATGAAGTTTTCATTTTTATCGTGGCAGGTGTAAGGAATGTTTAATCTTTTACACGCCTGTTGAAGACACTCGGTGTTAACGATGGGCATTTTATAGGTGAGGGAAAGATAGGGAATAAGGAAACGTTATTAAGAGAAGGTTTTCTTGTTCGACAAAAGTCAGCCTCTTAAAACGATAGAGAATAGTTATCAGCAAAACTTGACCATGTTTGTAAATGCTTTGTGAGTTTCATAAGCCTGACCATAAAGACTTGTGCGAAGTCTTGCTAATTTGGTGCGCTCGGTTGGAATCGAACCAACGACCCTCTGCTTAAAAGGCAGGTGCTCTACCGACTGAGCTACGAGCGCATGTTGTACGGCGCCAGAATGTCGACTTGCTTTTCTTGAGACGAACAGTACTATACAGAATAATGTCAGATAAATCAAGGCCTTCAGCGAAAAACAAGGAATACATTCTTATCCTTCATGATATCCGAAGTGTCTATAACGTAGGCGCTCTTTTTCGTACAGCGGACGCGATTGGAATCACAAAAATCATTATTTCGGGTTACTCGCCTGCGCCAGTTGATCGATTTGGTCGCTCTCGAAGTGATTTCGCAAAGTCTGCGCTTGGTTCTGAAAAAACAATTCCTTGGGAATATGTGAAAACTCCTTTTGTTAAAATAAAAAAATTGAAAGAAGAAGGGTTCCATATTGTCGGAGTCGAGCAAGACTCTCGATCGGTTGATTATAAAAAAGTAAAAAAGATGGACAAAATGGTTTTTGTGTTAGGAACCGAGACGACGGGCATCTCAAAAAACTTATTGAATTTGTGCGATACGATTGTCGAACTTCCGATGAAAGGAATGAAGGAATCATTGAACGTATCGGTCGCAGGCGGAATTGTTTTGTATCGGATTTTGGATAAATAATAAAAACTCTGCGTGAGCAGAGTTTTTATTATTTCTTTGTTACTTTTTTGGCTTCAAAGATTTTGTAAGTCGTGCTTTTCGTCGGCTCGCAGTGTTTTTTTTGATGATTCCTCGTTTTGCGGCTTTATCAATTGCTTTGTAGGCCTTTGAAAGACTGTCAACGATAATCTTTTTTTCAGCGCCAACCAAAGCTTTAACATCTTTGATTGTTTCTTTCATCGCTTTTCGTCGCTTGTCGTTCATGACTCGTTTTCGAGCGGATACTCGAAGTGCTTTTTTTGCATTCTGTAAATTTGGCATATCTTAGACTGTACCAGAAATTTAAGTTTTTGCAAGGGAGCTGTTCCCGCTCGGAGTGCGCCCTGCCCCAGAAAAGGGCACGCATAACGACTTCTCACTCTGAAACGTCACCACCACTAGCACACACTAGCGGTTCGAAGCCGTTTGCTCCGACTCCCTCCGCGTGCTCACTCGGAACCCGACGATTGAGAGTTCCCGGAACCGTTCGCACGCGTCAGTCCGTAGTCCCTTTTTGTAAGGAATGTGCGCCCTTTCTTTTCGCAGCCGATCTCCGTCATGCTATACTCCAATCCATGAAATACCTCGGCATCGATTATGGAACAAAACGAATAGGACTTGCTGTGTCTGATGAGTCGGGCATGTTCGCCTTTCCCAAGGAAATACTTGCGAATGGAAAACAGGCTCTCGAAAAAATCTTGGACTTGGTAAAGTCCGAATCGATTGGGAAAATAGTGGTGGGAAATTCACTCGATACGTCCGGCCAACGAAATCTGGTCATGGAAGACGTAGATGCGTTTGTCGAAGAACTTCACAAGCTGACCGGACTCCCTGTTGATCTTCACGATGAGCGTTTTTCAAGCATCGCAGCGCGCGCGATGGATCTCGAAAAACCAAAGGCGAGTCTTCGCAATAGCGCTGCCCGTATGGATCATATCGATGACCGAGCAGCGGCGATCATGCTCCAGCGATATTTGGATGTGCAAGCCTAGCTCGAAAAAATAACCCAAATAGTTTATACTCACTTTATATGGAATATGTAACCTACGAAGAATTTAAAAAGATGGATATTCGAATCGGAACGATTCGGGAAATCGAGGCAATAGAAGGAACCGATAAACTTTTGAGGTGCCAAGTTGATTTCGGCGTTAAAAAGAATGCTCCAAGCAAAGCGGTAGAGGGCGAATCAGTCCTTACTGAGGAAGAACTTGCAAAACTCGGCAGTATCGATAATGAACACGAAGCTTCAGAAGAGCGCGATATCCGCCAGATCATTTCAGGCATTCGAGAATATTACCCAAATTACGAGGAACTGATCGGCAAGCAAGTTTTGTATATTGTTAATCTAGAACCAAGAACTATTAAGGGCTATCAAAGTAATGGAATGCTCATGGCGGTAGGGGATGATAAGTGCGTATTTCTTGTGCCAGACGAGCCAGTGGAACCAGGAAGTAAGGTTCGATAGGAAGTCATTGACAAACATCATGCCAAGGGGTATGGTGTTTTTGTATCTACCTCTTTCTAAAATTATATTTTCTAACATAAAGACGTACCATGAGTATTACAGATGTGTTGAGATTATCTTCCGAATCGCTAATATCGGAATATGCAACGAGAATAATGTTTAGTTTGGCGGAGGATAATCCTAAAAATAGTCGACGACTGAAACTCATACCAAAAGGCGATGGAAATGCACAAGAGTTAGTCCTTGGCATGCTGTTGGTCCTTGAACATGGGGTTGACTCTGAAAATCCTGAGATTACCTACACCTTAGAGGAAATCTTCGAGGAACTGGATGAGCAGACCCAGCTTATCGAGTATTACAGAGTGTCGGCTAAATGTATTGTAGAGGGAATCACTTTTTTGTTCCACGAACGCCCCGAAGAATTTGAACTTGTTAAATCGGGAGAGCGTGTAATGGATGTACAGCTTTCTCAAGAGCAGCTGGATGAACTCTTTGTGGCGCACGTTGCCGCAACACGAGAATACTGCTTATTAGACCAGGATGATTTTGATGAGCTTAAAGAGGTTGTTAGCCAAGGTCTCGATGCCTTTAGGAAGTTTGTTTATGACAATGACGAAGACGAGGAGAATTTTTCGCCTTTCATAACTGCTGGACTGAAAGATGGATTAGGTTTGCAATTCGGCATCTGTGTTGAATACCTCTACTTTTTGGCATGCAAAGTAGTTGAAGGAAATGTCTTAGTTTGATTTAAATTGTATTGCCCGCATTTATGCGGGCAATTTTTATTTCTCCAATCTTTCCTGCGAAATCTTCCAAAGGATCGGTAGGAACGAAAGTACGCTGATGATAAAAATAATAAGAAGCAAATAATGTTCGATGTGCGGAATGCTGTTTCCTAAAACATATCCAAGAAGCGTGAGAAGGAGGGTCCAGAAAATTCCTCCGATGATGTTAAAGAGAAGAAAACTTCGATATTTCATATTCGAACTACCTGCAAGAATCGGCACAAACGTTCGTATGACCGGAATGAACCGCGCGATGACGATCGTTTTCGATCCATGTTGGTGGTAAAAAAGTTGGCTTTTTGCGAGATTCTTTTTACTGAAAATAAGAGAGTCGTCTTTCGTGAAAAGATATTTTCCCGTTTTCTTTCCAAAATAGTATCCGAATGAATCGCCAAGGACGGCACCCAGGAAAACGGTAATAATAATGAGTGCAATTGAGAAATATCCTGTTGCGGCAAGAAGCCCTGCGGTGAAAATTAAACTGTCGCCTGGCAAGAAAAATCCGAAAAACAATCCTGACTCGGCGAACACGAAGGCAAAAAGTCCGAGATAGCCGATGGTTTGAAGAAGGGTCGTGAGGCTTATATGAAGAAACATGAGGTGATTGTAACATGTATGGCTTGCGAATGGAGAACACCAAAAAAGCAAGGGAAATGTTCTGCCCCAGAAAAGGGCACGCATAACGACTTCTCACTCTGAAACGTCACTATACCGCTAGCACACTCGAGCGGTTCGAAGCCGTTTGCTCCGACTCCCTCCGCGTGCTCACTCGGAACCCGACAATTGCACACGCGCGGAACCGTTCGCACGCGTCAGTCCGTAGTCCCTTTTCTGGAGCAGAACATTTCCCTTGCTCTTTTGGTGTTCGTGGTAACTTCTTGTATAATAAATCCATGAGCATTTTCTCTCTTTTCAAAAAACAAAAACCCTCTCTTGCGTTTTCTCTCGACAACGGATTCGTTCGTTGGATCTGCTTAATGCGTGAGAAAGAGGGTATTCAAGTCATTGAATATGGATCTGAATTTTTCGGTGCTGATATTATCAATGCTCAAGACAGTATTATCGACGATGCTGCCTTTGTCCGAAAGCTCAGATTAATTTCTGAAAAAATAATTGCTTCTACAAAAGCCATGGAAGCAAATATTGTCATTCCTGATCATCAGGCAGTTATGTTTCATACGCATGTCGCGAAGGTTGATGACAAGCAAATGGGGGATGTTATTGTCGACCACATCAAGGCTTATTGTCAGATCAATCAGCTTCTTGAGCTCACAGAATACATTTGCGAATACGACATCATTTTGAAAACGGATTTCGGATACGATATTCACGTGACGCTTGTTCCTAAATTATATGTTGCTCATTTGGCGCGTTTGTTCAAGCAGGCAGGGATTGCAGTCCGACATATTGAAACTGCTCATCACGCAGTTGCCAAGTCGTGCTTGAATATAAAAAACGGAACAGGATATGCTTTGGTTTCGTTTGGTGAAAAACAAACGAGCGTCTCTCTTATTCATGGCGAACACTTGGTTTCAAACGAAGTCGTTGCTGTTGGTGTCGAAAATATTTACAAAACCGTCGAACGGTTTTTGGCGGTTTCTCGAAATGACGCTATGCGAATTATTCAGCGTCACGGAGTTTTAAAAACGCATCCCGATAATGGACTTTTGTCAGAACTTTATTTGGAACTTGCTCCTATTTATAGAACAATCGATCGCCAACTGATCGAGCTCGGACAATTGCCGTATAAAATTTTCGGACATCGATTCACAACCAATGACTTAATTGTGTATGGCGAGGGCGTTTGGATAAAAGGACTCGTTCCCTTCTTAGGCGAGCGAACAAATTTGCTGGCTTGGGAGCTCGACGTGTGGGCGGGGCACCACGAAGACCGCGCGCCTATTTTAAATTTGCCTGCCGTGGATACGCTGACGTACGCCGAACCGCTTTCGCTCGGCTTGTTGTATTTGGATAACGAGTTTGACTAGATCCCAAAAGATGATAGGATACAACATGTCCCTCGGCGAGAAAGAACTGTTCTGATTTTGAGCTTGCCTCCGTAGTTCAATGGATAGAACCAGAGACTTCTAAGCTCTTGATCGAAGTTCGATTCTTCGCGGAGGCACAGGATTACCCAAATATGCGCTCTTAGCTCAGTTGGTAGAGCAACTCATTTACACTGAGAAGGTCGGGGGTTCAAGTCCCTCAGGGCGCACATAAAATACCAGGAAGATGTCCAAACAAAAAACCGCTCACGCGGTTTTTTGTTTGATTACATGTTCTCCTTGTTTGCTTCTTGTATAGCTTTCAAGTCCTCTGTATCTATCTCGTCCATAGGTACCATATTGTGACCTGAAGTTTCTGCAAATTTCTGGTCAACATCAAGTCCTGTAAGGTTTGATGAATTTTCTTCTCTCCAAGCCTCTTTGTCTTTTAGGCTTCCGTCAGGATTTCTGATAGGGGTAAGGGGCTTCTTCTGCTGTATGTCCATGTTTCCTTCCATAAATTTATTATTTGACATTATCTGTTAACTGTGATAGTATATCATCTGACGGTTAATTATTCAAGTACCCTAAAATCTAACGCATGCAAACGCTTAGCGCCATTAAGTCTATACCACACCACTTACAAGTTGTTGGTAGCGTAGGACCAGAAACAACAGGGAAGCTTGAAAAGGCTATAACAAAAATTCCCTCAGGATCAGAATCTGTTGTCCTGGTCAGTTCTAATGGAGGATCACTTCCTCATATTAAGCTAATAAACGACATTCTTAACGAAGGCTACATCATTCATCACGGGGTTGGAGGTTTCCAAGTATTTTCCGCAGCCCTCCCCGTACTCTTTTCCTGCGCTACGCTTTCTGCATTTAGCAACACGAAGTTCTTAATTCATAGAGTTTGTAACCCTGATGGAACAGAATCTTTAACGAATGAATATTTCGATGTTGAAAAACAACTTTTTTCTTTTTGTGCGAAGAGAATAGGCCGTCATATAGACTTATTTTACCGACTTGCCGATGAAAAAAGGGAATTGAATGCGTATGATGCTAAGGAACTGAATTTAATTGATGAAATAATTGATGTTGAATTTACACCAGAAATCTTTCACAATTACTTTAATTAATTGAAGTAATTGAGCAAGGTTTCTTTTTTTGTTTAAAGCACGTATGATGCAATTTATGAACATCCCCATTCTCCTCGAAACCAAAGATCTCCTCGTTCTCAACAAGCCTTCAGGCATTGTTGTCCATGGCGACGGAAAACACGAAGAACCGACCGTGGTTGATTTTGTCTTGAAAAAATATCCCGAACTCAAAGACGTTGGTGAAAAAATGGAAATCGAGCATGCAGGGAACACTCTTGATATTCCACGATCGGGAATCGTGCATCGCATCGACCGAGACACTTCCGGTTGTTTGATCATTGCAAAAAATCAGGAAACATTTGAATTTTTAAAGAGCCAGTTCCAAGAACACACGATCAAGAAAAAGTATGTCGCGATTGTGTTTGGTTGGCCTCGCGACGACAGAGGACTTATTGACCAACCGATCGGAAGATCTGCTTCGAATATCCGAGCGTGGACGACCAAGCGCGGTGCTCGAGGAGTGCTTCGACCTGCTGTGACTCGATTTACGGTAAAAAAACGTTTCGAACATGACGGACAAAAATATGCACTGGTTGATTTGTATCCGCAAACTGGACGAACTCATCAGTTGCGAGTCCACATGAGCCACATTGGACACGCCATCGTATCGGATCCGATTTATGCCGGAAATAAAAAATCAGATTTGCCGATTCATCGAACGGCACTCCATGCCGAACGAATCACGTTCAAGCTTCCCGAAGGAAAAGAAGTCGAGGTGACGGCACCGCTTCCGGAAGACATGCAGGCAAGCATGAAAGGGTAGGAAAGATTTTTTATACGCAAAAAAGTAAGATCTCTTGGAGATCTTACTTTTTTGATTTGCTAATAAATTGGATTATTGTTAATCCTCTATGTTCAACCCTAATCTTGAAGCAAGGTAAATTGCCTGACCCGTGTTCACGGTAATGTTAACAAACGAATCTTTACTTATACTGATCCCTTCAATATCCGATTCCTTAAAACTAACGTGTTCGAGTTTTGCTTGGGAAAATTGCGAGTTTCTAAGATTACAATTTTTGAAAACTACTTTCTCCAGATGAGCTCCTAAAAAATCGGCGTTTTCTAAATCACAATCCAGAAAGATAACGTTCTTAATTTTTGCATATCTAAAAGACACATCACTACATTTAGAGTGTTCGATTGCTATATCGCGCATGATGCATTCCATAAATTGCGCGCCCTGCAATCGAGTCTTTGTTATCAGGCTTCTCTCAAAATAGGTTTGATAAGATATTGCTCCAGCCAAATTTCCTGTTGTAAGAAAAGAGTCGCTGATTTGCAACTTGTCTACTTTTAAAGATTGAAAAGAGAGATTATTTAAAATACTTGAGTTAACTTTTATTTCCTCAACCTTCTCATCATCGAGCGAGCCATTGGTGATAGATACCTCATCAAGGTCGATGAGAGGGGAGGTTGCCAAGATGGTATCTGTGAGTTTATTTTTATCTAATATCGGTTTCCGTATTTCCATGAGCAAATTATATCAGATCCGGCAGGTCTGATGAGGCCCCCCGTTGCCTTTTTTGCCTTGGCGTGCTACTATCCGCAGGTTATCAGATAGAAATATACACATATCCTTGAGCCGGTTTCTTGTCTTCGTGACAGATTCCGGAGTCGGGAAACCTAATTATATGGCACAAGCCGCAGCACAATTTATCTCTAAGGACCTTGCGAACCGAAAGGACTTGGATATTCGAACAGGAGACACGGTTCGCGTTTCTCTTAAGATCGAAGAAAAAGGCAAGACTCGAATTCAACTTTACGAGGGATTGGTTATAGCGCGAAAGCACGGAGCTGAATCAGGTGGAACATTCACTGTTCGCAAGATTTCCCACGGTGTAGGCGTTGAACGAATCTTTCCGCTTTACTCGCCTTCAATTGAAAAGATTGAAGTCATCCGACGAACGCGAGTACGACGATCAAAGCTTTACTTTATCCGAGAAAAAGTAACTCGAGACATCCGTCACAAGATGCGAAACTTTATCGGATTCTTCGCTTCATCATCAGATTTGGCTCAGCCAGAAGACATGATGGACGAGGTTCCAACAGAAGAAGAAAAGTCAGTGGAATAAAAACAGACTCTCTTAAGAGCCGCCGCACAA
>Ga0316217_10003678_pt1 | contig 17206 bp, 16 predicted proteins | sample 1anoAmetaG_FD_203633 | JGI IMG/M metagenome (GOLD analysis project Ga0316217, IMG submission 203633) | Freshwater microbial communities from Trout Bog Lake, Wisconsin, USA - 1anoA | ecosystem: Environmental > Aquatic > Freshwater > Lake > Hypolimnion/Profundal zone | place: USA: Wisconsin...
GTATGGCGCCCGACATGTCCTGGTCGTCGCGAATTCGCGCCGTCAGACCCGCAAGGATCAGATCCACCAGCCCAAAGAGCGTCAGTTGTACGAGACCAGCCGCCCCCGTCCAGATCGCGATGTCCAGCAATCCCGTCGACGCGGACAAGGCGCGCCCCAGCGGCGCCGCCAGCGCGAACAGGGTCGCGCCGTAGATTACCGATGACGCTGGATTGCCGTTCTGGATCTGCGCAATCTCCTGCCCCCGGGACAACAGGGTGTAGACCGCCGCCCACAGGATGAACGCTGTGACGGCGATCCCAAGATGGGCCAGCAGGATCGGAAAACCCGCCACGAAGGCGATCAGTTCCGGAGGGATGGACATGTATGAACCTCGACCGCGCCAAACCTCGACCGGGCGCACGTCACCACAGCGCAACGTGTGTCGCAAGCGTCCTCCCGTATCGGGTGTAGGCCTTAGTTCAATCGCGTTCCGAGGAGCCGTTCCAACGTGCGGACCGGGGAAAGCTCAGGCTGCGACATGGCGCCCGGGTCCAAAAGGAAGGTCTGCTCGAACAGGTGCTGACCCGCCATTGCCGCATGCAGCACACTGTCCGTATAGACAATCCAGCTGGCGCCTGCGGGCAGTAAAATGGTCGCTTGCGGCGTCGTCGCCTGGAACGCGTCGTCCAGCTTGGCCAGATCATGCAACTGCAGCATTGCATGATCATAGGCCGTGCGGCGTCCACGTGTGATCTTCAGGGCTTCCATCGCGGACAATATGAAGGGGTTCGGCGCCTTCTTGAGCCGGGGAAGAAAGGACGAGGCGAAGGTTTCAAACCGCTGGCCGCCGATCCGCCAGACCCGCTCGCGCCCTTCAGGATGAACATTGGTAAAGATGCGAAGAATTCGGCGACCCTGAACCGGGTTGGCGGGAAACGCGTCGACATGCAATCGCCTGTCGTCCTTGCGAGGGCTGAGGACGCGGGTCGCCACCTCGCCCGGCCGAAAGCTGGTGCGACGCCGATCCGCGGTCGCGGCGTAGGTTGGGACGCAGGTCGCCAGAAGATCCCGCGCGAAATCAGCGTATCTGGACATCAAGCCCGACAGCCGGTCGAGATCCTTGTCCTCGAGCGCGACGCCGCCCAGTCGGCCGGACGCAGCGTCATAGCTCGCGTTCTTCGATTCGCCCGAAAAAATGCTCGGGCTGAGCAGGTGGCGTTCCTCCGGCAACACCTCAAAGGCATGGCCCGGAAAGAGGATGAGATCGCCCAATTCAAGCTGGTGCGTCAGGACGCCCGGATCGGACACGGCGGTTGCGTCGATGATCTCGGCCATCGGCGCGATCCTCAGAGCAGGGTTTCGATCAGCTTTTCGATCACGCGATCGACGCCCAGAGCCATGCGTCGCGCCGCCTCATAGGTTTCTGCGAACTGACGTTTCCGCGGAATGGCGTGATCGCCGACCGTCTCTGGCAACAGGGCCGGGGTCAGGACTTCCAGCGCACGGCCGTCAGGCCAGCACACCAGAATTTCAAGCTCGCCTTGGTCCGATTGACCGGCGCCGTCGCCGATTTCGACGATGAACTCGCCGACATGCACCTGATATCGGCCTTCATGGGCGGTTTGACCCCAGGGCAACCCCTTGACCAAAGTCTTCGCGTGAAGACGTTCCACGAAAACTGCGTCGCGCGTACGGTCGAGGGCGTTCATTGAGCAACTCCGGTCAAGCGATCGCAATCTAATAGGCCACAAGTCGGGGTCAAAGCGTTTTATCGTTACAAAAGAGCTCGTTAACCCAGATCCGGCGGGCTTCGCCCTTGGAATGGGCTCATAATGTCACTAGTTGAAGATCCGCTGTGTCCGGGGGCCGCAATGGCTGCAGAAAATCGAATCCTAACCGGCCTCAAACGCGGGATCGCCCGCCGTTGTCCGAACTGCGGCGTTGGAAAACTGTTTGCCGGCTATCTGAAGGTCGCCCCGGTGTGCCAGCACTGCGGACATCCGAACGGCGCCTACCGTGCGGACGACGCCCCGCCGTATTTCACGATCCTGATCGTCGGCCACCTCGTCGTGGGACCGCTGCTGGCCTTTGGCTTCATCATCACCTGGCCTGTGGCGCGGGTCTTGAGCGTCACCTTGCCGGCCTTGGTGATCCTCACTCTGGCGTTGCTGCCTTTGGTGAAGGGGGCGGTGATCGGCTTTCACTGGGCGGCGGACGTGGGCGCGCCTGAAGAGCCAACGGTGCCCTAGGCTGCCAAGGCGTTGAACCTTTGCGCTAAGGTCAGTGACGCTGCGACGCCGTCGCGTCTCGAACCGACCGGAACTCGGACCCCTCCTGCCACTCCGGCCACCGGCGGCTGTTGGCGAGGTCGCGGCCCAGCTTATAGATCAGGCCGTCATCAATCGCCTGTCCGCGCAGGTCCCAGTCGGCCCGCCATTCGTCTGCGGGTTGATGGTAGCGGTTCTTCACATAGTCGATCTCTGCGGCGCGGCCCGCGGCTTCGCCGCCGACATAGAGATCAATCCCGCCGTTGACCGAGACCGCCGGGACGCCCCGCTTGGCCATCGGAAAGTGATCCGAGCGGAAGAAGTGACCAGCTTCGGGGACCGGATCCGGTGAAAAGCGGCGCCCCTCCGCCTTGGCCGCGGCGATCAGATCGTCCTGCAGGCTCACCTTTCCATCTCCCGACGTCGATATGTCCCGGGCCGGACCTTGGGTTGACAGCCCGTCGCGGTTGAAGAGCGCCACGGTCTTGGCCAACGGATAAAGCGGATGGGAGGCGTAGTACTCAGAGCCGAGCAGGCCCTTTTCTTCCGCCGTGAAGGCGATGAAGCCCACCGTGCGGTCGGTTCTGGGCGCTGCGGCATAGACCCGCGCCAATTCGATCAGCGACGCTATGCCCCCCGCATTGTCGACCGCGCCATTGTAAATGCGGTCGCCCTTCGCATCCGGCAGACCAATTCCAAGATGGTCCCAGTGCGCCGAATAGAAGACGTACTCGTCCGGATGGGTCCGGCCAGGCAGCAGCGCGATGATATTGTGCGTTGTGATGGTGGTCGCCTTGACCTGGTAGGCGGCGCTGAAGGTCTGACCGCTCAAGGTTACCGGATGAAAGTCGGCGCGCTGGGCCTTTGCCTTCTCCGCCTCGAAATCGAGACCCGCCCGCCGGAACAGATCGACGGCCTGATCCCGCTGCAGCCAACCTTCCAGCAGGGGATGCGCCTTGCGCGGCGCAGGCCTGACCACGTCGAACTGCGGCGCGCTGTTGGAGTTCTTGACCGTCGCCCAACCGTAAGACGCGCCGGCCGTCTCGTGCACGATCAGCATGCCAAGGGCGCCTTGGCGCGCGGCTTCCTCGTACTTGTAGGTCCAGCGCCCGTAATAGGTCATAGCCTTGCCGCCGAACTTGCCCGTCGTCGGGTGGTCCGGCGGCGTTTCGAAGTCGGGATCATTGATGAGGACAACCGCGATCTTTCCCTTCAGATCTACGCCCTTGAAGTCGTCCCAACCGCGCTCGGGGGCGCGAACGCCGTATCCGACAAAGACGAGGGGCGCCTTCTGGATCTGCACGGCTTTGACCGGCAACAGGGTGTGAACCACGACGTCTTCGCGGTGTTGCAGCGCGCGCACGCCGTCTGGCCCGTTGAACGCAATCTTGGGCTCGGTGGTCACTTCGAAACGTCGCAACGGCGCATTTTGCGTCCATCCGCGTTTTCCGGACGACAGCCGGTCGCCGCCTGGGGAAAGACCCAGCGCCTGAAACTGACCTTCGATGTACTTGATCGTCTTGATCTCGGCCCGCGTCGCCGGGCCGCGGCCTTCAAAGGCGTCGCTTGACAGAACCTTGACGTGATCCGACAGCCGCGACGGATCGATCGGCGTGGTGGGCAGGCTGACCGCTTCCGCCCCCGCCAGGGATTGGTCCGCCGCGCGCGAGAGCGCGGGCGCCGACGCGCCGATCATGAGGCTGACGGCGGTGACTATGGCTACAGACGGCTTCATCTTCACATCCCGATCCCATTAAACGAGCAGTAGGCGGATCTTAGTGTGTCGCGTCGCCGCCGTCGACGGTTTGCGAAAAGCCGTTTCCGTTCCGCTACAATTCCGATATAGACCAAGGCGACACACGCCCGGCCGAAAGGCCGGGCGCCGTTGTTTCGGCCCGTTGGCGTTTGGCTTGGGCGCGGCGCAAGTCCCATTTGCGTTCGCCCGCAGCTTTCGCACAGGCGGCAGACAGGCGTTGAGGACCCATGACTGACATTCTAATGCCGAAGGCGACCGCCGTGTGGCTGGTCGAAAACACCTCGCTCACGTTCGAGCAGATCGCAGCCTTCTGCGGTCTCCATCCGTTGGAGGTGAACGGTATCGCCGACGGAGAAGTCGCTCGGGACATCCGCGGCGCCGATCCCATCGCCAATGGTCAGCTCAGCCGCGAGGAACTCGACCGGGCGCAGACCGACCCCGCTTATCTGATGAAGGCCCAGAAAAGCCGGCACGCCGAGCTGCTGAAGCCCCAGCGGAAGGGGCCCAAATATACCCCCGTTTCCCGTCGCCAGGATCGTCCGGACGCCATCGCCTGGTTCCTGCGCAATCACCCGGAAGTGACGGATGGCCAGATCTCGAAATTGCTCGGAACGACCAAGGCCACCATCGAACAGGTGCGCAGCCGCGCCCACTGGAATGCGGCGAACATCAAACCGGTGGACCCGGTCACGCTTGGACTGATCAGCCAGCTTGACCTTGATGATCTGGTGCGCAAAGCCGCGGACAAGAAGACCAAGGACGACGCGCGCAAGGGTCTGACGGCGGACGGACCGACGCTGACATCGGTCGCCGCTTCTCTTTCCCCCGCCGAGCATGACAGCTCTGTCGATGAGGACGGCGAAGAGGAATAGAGCTTTCAGAAGCCTTCTGACACGCTCTCCGCGTCAGTGACGCCGGGAGCGCTTCAAGCCTTCGATTTCGTCCTTGAGTTTGAGTTTCTGGCGTTTGAGATCCATCAGGCGGACGTGATCCGATATAGGTCGCAAGGATTCTTCGCGAATGGCCCGCTCGAGCGATTGATGCCGAGAGTCGAGTTCACGAATGTGGGAGTCCAACGCCATGTGACGGCTCCTTCAAGGTCAACCTTGAAAGTGAACACCCCTTGTCGTCGCTTGTCAGATCACGCTCGCGTGAAGTGGTGCCTTCTTCCGGCGCGGGTTATCGACTTCGGTGAAACAGCTCTTCCGGTTAGCCGCGGCGTTTGTATGATCCCTCTCGACTGCGGAGGCTGGCGATGAACGACCACGATACTGGCGAAGACGAAGCCGCTAAGGCTGCTAAGGCACGCCTCAACGAACTGCGGCAGGAGCACCAGGATCTCGGCGACGCGGTGCAGGCCCTGCTGGAGCGGCATTCCCCGGACATGATCCTCATCGCGCGAATGAAAAAGCGAAAGCTGGCGTTGCGGGACCAGATCACCCTTCTTGAAGATCAGCTGACCCCCGACATCATCGCCTGACCAAGTGCGTCGAGGATCGAGCGACGAGATCGTGCCGAAATTTGTGCTTGACTAACAGATGGCGGTTTCGCCTCGCCTGTTCGGAAAGCCGTAGGCTCCTTTTGCGCGCGGCGCTCTACCGGCGGGTGGATTTGTTGAGGAACATGGCCGCATCCGCCCCGGCAAGCAGCTCGGCGGCGCCGACGCCCTTTTCGTATTCACGGACGCCGAACGACACTTTCAGGGGAATGGCTCTCCCATCATATCCGGCGGGCTCGCCTTCTATCAAACGTTTCAGGCTCTCAGCCTTTGAGGTGGCGGAACCCTTGTCGGCCTGGGCGAGGATGACGGCGAACTCGTCTCCGCCCAGACGGCCCACGATGTCTGATTCGCGCACATTCGCCGCGAGGGTCGCCACCACGGTCTGCAGAGCGACATCTCCGGCCGCGTGCCCAAAGACATCGTTGATGGCCTTGAACTCGTCCATGTCGAAGAACACCACGGAGGTGGTGGATCCGTAACGCTCGCAGAAGCCGAGAACCCTGGTCAATTCGCGCATAAAAGCCCGACGATTCAAGGCTGTCGTCAGGGGGTCCCGATCCGCCAGGATTTCCAGGGCCGCCACCCGCTCCAAGAGCCGAGCGTTTTCCTCCCGCAGTCGGTCGAGTTCCTGCTCGATCACAGACGAAGAATTCGCGGCATTTGTTGCGGGCCTCATCGCGTATCAACCTATTCGATTGCGAGCGGGCGCAGCGTCCCTATACTCGCGCGCTTTCCTGCCTCTGTGGCGCAATTGGGAAGCCAGCAGTTGCCGAAGTCAATGGGCGTTCAGATCAAATCGGCCCCGGTCGCCATTATCATGGGCAGTCGTTCCGACTGGCCGACCCTGAAGGCTGCGGCGGATATTCTGGGAACGCTGAACGTCAGCTTCAGCACCCAGGTCATTTCCGCGCACCGAACGCCGGAGCGACTATATGGCTTCGCCAAGGGGGCTAAGGCTGCGGGCGTAAAGGTGGTCATCGCCGGGGCAGGCGGCGCCGCGCATCTGCCCGGCATGACCGCCGCGATGACGCCCTTGCCCGTGCTGGGCGTTCCGGTGGAGTCCAAGGCCTTGTCGGGTCTCGATTCTCTGCTGTCCATTGTCCAGATGCCGGGAGGCGTGCCCGTCGGAACGCTCGCGATAGGCTCGGCGGGGGCGAAAAATGCGGGACTGCTCGCGGCGCAGATCCTGGCCCTTGAAGACGAGGAGCTGGCCTTGCGGCTGGACAGCTGGCGTCAGGCGCAGTCGGATTCGGTGAGCGAGACGGTGGAAGATTGACTTTGCGTGTTCCAGCAAGCCCGCTCGCGCCGAACAGCACGATTGGAATCCTTGGCGGGGGACAGCTCGGCCGCATGCTCGCTCTTGCGGCGGCGCGGCTTGGCTTCGACACCTGCGTCCTGGCGCCCGAGGCCGATTCACCCGCCATGCGGGTGGCGGCGTCGCACATTGTCGCCGCCTATGACGATGAGGCCGCCCTGGCGGCGTTCGCTAAGCGATGTCATGTCGCGACTTTCGAGTTTGAGAACGTGCCGGCGACGTCGATCCTGCACCTGCAGTCGATGGATCTGGTCGTCGCGCCGGGTCCGCGCGCCTTGTCCGTTGCGCAGGACCGGATCTTTGAAAAGACCTTCTTCGCCGAGCGGGGGATTGCCTGCGCGCCCTTTGCGGCAATTGAGCAGGCGAGCGATATTGTCGCCGCGCTCGCCAGGCTGGGCGCGCCATCGATCCTGAAAACCCGGCGGGAGGGTTACGACGGCAAGGGCCAGACGGTGGTTATGTCGGCAGATGACGCAGGCGACGCCTTTGAACGGGTAGGGCGGCGGCCGGCCATACTTGAGGGCATGGCGCCCTTTGTGCGTGAGCTGTCGGTGATTATCGCGAGGGGATGGTCTGGCGAGATCGCCGCCTATCCGCCGGGCTGGAACCAGCACGAAGCCGGCGTCCTGCGCCGAACCGTGACACCTGCGCCATCATCCCCCGAAACCCTAGCGAAGGCAGTCGAGATTGCACGGTCGCTGGTGGAGGGGCTCGGCTATGTCGGCGTGATGGGCGTGGAGCTGTTCGAGATGGCGGATGGCGCGCTGTGGGTCAACGAGATCGCGCCGCGGGTGCACAATACGGGTCATTGGACCCTCGACGCCTGTGAGGTCGATCAGTTCGAGCAGCACATCCGCGCCATAGTCGGCTGGCCGCTGGGGCCGACGCATCCCATGGCGCGCGCCGAAATGATTAATCTCCTCGGCGAAGATGCGAACGAATGGGCGACCATCGCGGCCGATTCGGGTGCGCGGCTGTGGCTCTACGGAAAATCAGGCGCCGCGCCGGGGCGTAAAATGGGACACGTCAATCGGCTGACGGGGCCGTTTCCGTCTTGATCTCTTGACCGTATCGGCGCCGTCCCAAGGCGCTTGCGAGGCGGGTCAAAGCGCCTTCCGGATCGAACGTGACCCGGGACTTGAGCTTTTCAAACGCCATCACCCCGTCAATTCGGGCGTCAAGGCGCCGTCTGGCGGCGTCCTCCCCGGCCGACAGGCGCACGCTCAGGGTCGAGCCGAGGACGGTGGAGAGAATGACGCGCTTCGAATAGTGATTGAAGTCGGCGGCCGTGTCGCCGGCCCACCGCCAGATCATGTCCGCCGCCGCCCACATCAGCCGGCCCGACAGCGGCGCCTGGGGGGGAAGGGCCAGAAACCCCAGCGACCGGCGAACAGCGTGCTCGTCCGCCATCGCGACATCGATGCGCGTCGCCACCGCCAGAGTGATCTTGTCGCGGATCTTCATGCCCGCCGCGTCGCTGTTGTGAAGCCGGGCGAGGGTGAGCCTGTCATGTCGCTGCGACAACAAAGCCGCGAGATCCTTCGGTCCGGACGGCAGCAACAGGCGTATGGTCGCGGCGGTAAGACCGATGTCCGCTGCGGCCAGATCCACCAGCCGTTGATCCCAGTTCGGGTGGGCGGCCACACGCAGGAGCGCGGCGTCCAGCACCGCCTGTTCGGTCTGGTCAGCCCAGTCCGGCGAGGCGTTCTTACTGCTTTCTTCCGACGTCGACATGTCGTCACCCTATGACGGATCGCCTGACAACGCCAACATCCCCGGGCCTTGATCGCGGTCAGTGGTGATGATGCGGCGTGTGCGGGGCTGAATTGGTCTTCGCCGGGCTGAATTGCAACAGGATCGGCGCGACGAAGAGGTTGGCGAGGATGCCTGTCAGCAGACCGCAGATAATCACAATGGCCATGGGCCCCAGAATTTCACGGCCGGCCTGGCCGGCGTCGATCGCCAGCGGCGCCAGGCCGAGCATGACGAGGCTCGTGGTAATCAACATCGGCGTGATCCTTTGCTGCAGGGCGCGCACGATCTGCTGCGATCTCACCTGGCCTGCCTGGTCTTCCATCTGATCCTGGAGCTGATCGAACAGCAGGATGGCGCTGCGCAACGCAATTCCGAACAGGGCGACCAGACCCGCCAGCGCGCCTGCGGAGAGCACCCCGCCGAGCCCGGCGACGGCGACCGCTGCGCCCACAAACCAGAAGACGGTCGAGCCGAGGATTAGCAGTCCCGTTCGTCCGTCAAAGGCCGCCACAAGCAGCGCAGCGATCAGGGCAAGAACGACGGCGTAGTTGATCAGCAAAGCCAGTTGCGCGCTCTTTGCGGTCGTGTCGGCGCCGCCCAGTTCGAGAAAGGCGCCGCCCGGCGGCTTCACCCCATGGGCGATCAGCGTTTTTGTTTCGGCGAGGAAGCGCCGCGAATCCGCAGGATAGGCCGAGATCAGTTGTCGTCTCAGGCCGCCCTCGTGGGCGATCGCGGCCTGACCATCCGTCAGATAGACCTTGGCCACGGAGTTGAGCGGCGTGGAAATGCCCGACGATGATCTCAGCAGGAGTTCGCCCACGCTTTCCGGATCGCGGCGGATCTGTTCGGGCCCGTCGACGACCAGATCGACAGCACGTCCGTCTTGATAGAACTGAGACGCCCGCACGCCCGCAAACGCGGTCTGGACCGTATCAAGCACATCCGCCGTCGACAGGCCGAATAGGGCCAAACGGTCAAAATCAAGGTCGATACGCATGGACGGCGCCTTGGCCGCAGGGTCGGTCTCCACCCGCCCGGCGCCCGGCAGCTTCCGAAGTCGTCCGGCGATTTGACCTGCAAAGTCGTTGAGGGTGTCGAGATCCTGCCCAAACAGGCGAATCTCCACCGGCGCCGTAAAGCGATCACTCTGTCGTTCCGCGTCAAATCGCGAACGAACCTGCGCTTTCAGACCTGGATGGCGCGCGAGTTCATCCTGGATCTTTTTGGCGATCGCGTCTTGCGCGCCGGCGCTGAGGCCGGGCTTCAGATCGATGTCGAAACGCGCATGTTCGGGGCCAAAGCTGTCCAGGCTGGTTGTGTCTCGTCCGATCGACTGCGCCACCGACCGCACGCCCTCGATCCTGCTGAGCGCCAGGGACAGATGGCCGCCTGACTCGCGCATGACGTCGAGGGATGTGGCGACGGGGGCGTCGATCTCCGCCACGACGTGCCCGTCATGGACGCTCGGCAGCAGTTCCGGACGGAAAAAGGACAGTGCGACAACAGCCCCGACCACGCCGACCGCGGCGACGCTCAAAGCCGGCCGGGGTCTCGCCAGAAGACCCGGCAGGGCTTTGGCGTGCCAGGCCTTGAAGGCGATCAAGGGCTTCGGCTCTGGCGGCGGGCCATCATGTCTGTGGAACAACAGGCAAAGGGCCGGCGTCACCAGGGTGGCGGCCACCAGAGAGGCCAAGGATGCCGCGATGACCGTCACGGCAAGCGGGCCAAGCAACGCGCCCTGCAGGCCAGGAAGGGCGATCAAGGGCGCAAGCGCCAGGACCAGCACGAGGACGGCATGGGTGATCGGGCCCCGGACATCCAGCGAAGCTTCGAGGATTGTCTGCAGATCCGAGGCGTGGGTGTGATCGGCGGTTCTGAGGCGGGCGATGACGTTTTCAACGCCGATGACCGTGTCGTCGATCACGACCCCAAGGCTGACGATCAGTCCGCCCAGGATCATCGCATTCAGTCGCCATCCGAACAGACGAACGACGATCAGGCCGACGATCAATGACAGCGGTAGGCTGAACAGACAGATCAGGACCGCGCGCCCATCCCGCAAAAAGATGCTGAGCGCCACGGCGATCAACAGCGCGCCGATCATCAGATCGATCGCCACCCCCTGAATGGCCAGGGTGGCGAAATCAATTGGGCGATCAAGGTCCGCAACCGCCGTTACGCCTTGGGCGTCGAGGAGGGGCTTGAGCGCGGCGAACGCCGTCTCCGCCGCATGGGTCGTGTCGAGGGGATCTGCCCCGAACTGTCTTGAAATGGTCAGCAGCACGCCGGGCTTGCCGTTGATTAGGGCGTCGCCTAGGGCCGGCGCGGCGGCTTCGGACACGTCCGCCACATCGCCGATGCGAACAGGCGCCGCGCCGGGTGTCTGGATCTGGCCGGCATTGACGTTATCGGCGGTCAGCGCCTGGCCGTGCGGCTCGATAAGAACGCGCTGGTTCGGCGTGTCGATGAATCCTGCCCCCGCAACGCTGGTCGACCGACGGACCGCGTTCAGAACGTCGAGGAAACCAAGATCGCTGTCGGAAAGATCAGCGGGCCTTGCGCGCACCTCGAGCCTGCGAACCTGGCCGCCGTGAAGCGACACCTGCGCCACGCCCTGCGCGGCCAGAAGCCTTGGGCGGATGGTCCACTGAGCCAGATCCCGCAAGGTCAGCAGATCCAGCCGGTCGCTGACCAATCCGATCATCAGCACATTTGCATTCTGGGAGGTCAGCGGCGCGATCTTTGGCGAGGACGCGTTCGGCGGAAGACCGCTGATCGTGGCGAGGCTTTCGGTGAGGAACTGGCGGGCGCGATACGGGTCGGCCCCGTCGGCCAATCTGACGGTGATGACGGACAGGCCCTGGATCGACTTGGAGCGGATCTGCCCGACGTCGCGCGCGCCGACGAGGCCGTTCTCGATCGGTCGGGTCACCAGGTCTTCCACCTGTTCGGCGGACAGGCCGGGCGATTCCGTCAGGATCGTTGTTTCCGCCGGCGCCAGATTGGGCAGAAGTTCAAACCGCAGGTCCCGCACATAAGCGACCCCCCAGACCAGAAACAGAGCGGCGAGACCGGCGATCAGCCGAGGTCGTTCAAGAGACCAGCGGACGATGGCGGCCAACATCTCAGTGCGCTCCCGCCGCCGTCTGCTCGACCGCAAAAACGGCGGAGGCGCCGTCCACGATGATCTGATCCCCGGCCGTCAGACCATGAACGACGAAAAACCCCCGGTCCTCTGGAACAGGATCGAGAATCAGCCTGCGCTCAAAGCGATCGGGACCGGTTCTGACATAAGCCCAGTCCGAGCCCTGGAAGCGGATGAGCGCGGTCCTTGGCACGATGACGCCGGCTTGAGGATCCTGCGTCGCAATGTGCGCGGATTGGGTCAGGCCGATCGATAGGAGAATGGCGGACGGGCCGGCCACCTTGACGATCAATCCGCTCGATTGCAGGCGAGGCTCTGCGGCGCGAGCCGGTCCGATGACCACTCCGACCACGGAGTCCGTTCCGACGTCGATCCGCACCCGCTTCGCCCCGGCCTGTCCTATATTGTTGTGGGTGTCCACGTGCACGAGGGCGGTGCGGCCCTTCGCAAGGTCCTCGACCAGGCGGTTTCGCGCCGCATCCGAAAGGCGCGCGACGCCAGGCCCCCATTCGAGACCGAGCCGGCGGCGCAACTGCGTCACCCGCAAGGCGTCGGACCTCGCCTGAGCGACGGCGGCCTCGGTGTCCTTGGCCGAGACCCCGAGGTCCTTCGCGTGGAGCGCCTTGGCCCTGGCCGCCTCTGCGCCCGACGCCGCCGCAGCCGCCTGTGCTGTCTGCAGGTCCGACACGAGTTGGGCGAGGGGACCAGGATCGAGCACCTTGGCGAACGCATCGATTTCGCCGGAGCGGTTGACGCCCGCCAGGCGGATGGTCCGCACGCCAAGATGCGCCTGCTCTGCCGGCGCCAGCCGCACCATGGCCAAGCCCGATCCCGGGGCCACGCACAGGGCGAGCAGAACCAGAGCAAACCGTGTTCGACCCAATATCGACACGCGGCGCGAAGCCGCAGAGGCCAGGCGGCGATCCGTCATGGAATCTGGGTTCCCTTTCCTGGGGGGTCGGAGGTCATGCCGCCGCCCAAGGCGGCGAACAGCACAACCGTGTCGATCTCTCTCGCCGCCAGCGCTTGATGAAGATTGAGGTCTGCCTGCCGTGCGGCGATGTCCGCGTTCAGCACGGCAAGCCCGCCCGTCTGGCCCGCTTGTCGTTGCGCAGCGGCGATCCTTTGCGAACGCGCCGCCGCGCGGGCGGCGAACTCCGCCTGCCGATGCGCCTCCGCGTCGGACAGGGTGGTCTGCAGGGAGTCTGCGACCGATTGGAGCGCACCCAGGACGACGCTGCGATGCTGGGCGATGGCCTGATCCAGGGCGGCGTCCGCCGCCAGCGCCCGATGTTTGAGCACGCCGCCGTCGAACACGGTCTGTGTGGCGTTCGCGCCGAGCGACCACAGGATATTTCCGCTCGAGAGCAGTTTCGCAAATTCGGTCGATTGTCCGCCGCCCGCCGCGCCGATGCTGAAGGCAGGGAGCCGCGCGGCGACCGCTGCGTCCTTCGACGCCGCCGCCGCCCGCACCCCGGCCTCGGCGGCGCAGACGTCGGGCCGTCGTCGCAGCGCTTCGGATGGAACGCTGATCGGAAGGTCCGCCGGCAGGGCAAGGTCGGTCAGTCGCGCAGTCGGGGGCGTCAAGGTCTCCGGCCGTTGACCGGTCAAAACGGCCAGGAGATCCGTCGCGATCCGGATCTGGCGATCGAGGGCCGGCAATAGCTGTTCGAGACCGGCCAAGGTCGCCTCCGCCGCGGCCACGTCGGCTTCGCTGAATTCCCCCGCCGCCTTCATGGCCCGTGTCGTGGTCAGCACATGCCGTGCGGCTTCGACCGCCGCCGTTGCATCATCTTTTTGGCTGTTCAGCCCGGCGATCAGAATGAAGGTTTGAGCCACCGATGCGGTCAGATTGAGCTTCACCGCGCGGGCAAGACAACGCTGGGCGTCGGCTTGCGCCCGCGCCGCGCGGGCCTGAGCCCGAAGACCCCCAGTGACATCCACCGGAAGGGACGCCGAAAGCTGCGTTGTATAGAGCGTATAGGTCAACGCATTCGAACTGAGCGGCGAGGCGATCTCTGCGGACGTTCGGGCGCGGTTGACGCCGCCCGAGAGCTGAATGTTGGGCGCGAGGAAGGCGGACTGGGCGCGATAGAGTTCCCGCGCGGCGCGTAGGCTCGCCTCGGCGGCCTTCAGATCCGCGTTTTCGGCGAGCGCGCGTACTTCCATCTGAGAGAGGGCGCTCGACCGAAACCGAAGCCACCAGGCTTCGTCCAGAGTCTGGTCCGTGCGCACGTTTTGCGCGGGCGCGCTGGACAGGGGAGGCGGCAAGAAACGCGCGCCCGGATCGATGGCGGACTGACCCTTGGACTGTATCGGCGCACAGGCGCACAACAGTGCGATTGCGCCCACTCCTCCCAGGATCAAGGTCCAACCTGCCACGTTTGGTCTTTCGAGCGCCGTCCGGTGACGAGGTTCGCCTGATATCATGGATCGAGCGGGATGGAACACCACGCCCTGCTCACGTCGCGGCCCCGTTCCAGCATAGATTGACTCAGCGCGACAATTCCGGCCCCATTTCTCATCGGCCAAAGAGCCGCTGATAAGAAAACATACAGGGAAGATCGCCATGACATCCACTGCGGCGAAGGCGCCGGGCTCACCCGTTCCCGATCCTTGGACCCTGCCCTTGGACACCTTTGATCCGAGCGACGCCAATATATTCCTGCACAACAAACATCACGAATATTTCCGCAGGTTGCGAAAAGAAGACCCTGTGCACTGGTCGCCGACCGGCCCCACTGGCGGATATTGGTCCATCACCAAGTTCAACGACATCATGGCGGTCGACACCAACCATCAGGTGTTTTCGTCCGAGCGAGACATCGCCATCGGTGACAATCCGCCTGACTTTTCTCCCAGCAATTTCATCTCCTCGGACCCGCCTATCCATGATGTTCAGCGCAAGGCCGCCACGCCGGCCGTCGCTCCGGCGCGATTGTCGGAGCTTGAAAGTCTGATCCGGCGGCGAATTGGCGATCTGCTCGACAGCCTGCCCGTCGGTGAGCCTTTCGACTGGGTGGACAGGGTGTCCATCGAGCTCACCACACAGATGCTGGCGACCCTGTTCGACTTTCCATGGGAGGACCGCCGGCTTCTGCCCTACTGGTCCGATCTTGCGACCTCAACGCCGATTGTCGGCAATACGACGGTCAGCAAAGAGGAACGCGAAGGCGGCCTCATGCAGTGCCTGTCCTATTTCACGACACTCTGGAACGAACGTGCGGCCGCGCCGCCCGCCTTCGACTTCATATCCTTGCTGGCGCATGATCCGGCGACGAAGGACATGGTCGACCAACCCATGGATCTTCTCGGGAACCTCATGTTGCTGATCGTCGGCGGCAACGACACGACGCGCAACTCCATGACCGGCGGCGTCTACTTCCTCGACAGATACCCGAAGGAGTTCGCAAAGCTCAAAGCGGACCGTTCGCTGATCCCCGGCCTCGTCTCCGAGATCATTAGGTATCAGTCGCCATTGCCGCACATGCGGCGGACCGCGCTCCAGGATATCGAGTTCCGCGGCAAGTCGATCAAAAAGGGCGACCGGGTTGTGATGTGGTACGTTTCGGGAAACCGTGACGAGGAGGTGATCCCTCGGCCCGATGAGTTCCTGATCGATCGGGACAATCCGCGACGTCACCTCTCCTTCGGCTTCGGCATCCATCGCTGCATGGGCAATCGCGTGGCGGAGATGCAGCTCCGCATCCTCTGGGAGGAGATCCTGCGCCGATTTGACCGCATCGAGGTGCTGGCCGAGCCGGAGCGGATTCCGTCGAATTTCGTCTGCGGTTATGCGAACATGATGGTGATGATCCATCGCTGACGCGGCGTTGTCGTGTTGGCCGTGGACAGGGGCTGCAGCCTCTGCTATCTCCCCGGCCAAGGCACGGAGAGTTGCTTTCCGGGCGCGGTGTTCATTTTTTCAAAAAGCCGAACGCGCGGTTCCGCTCCGCGGCGCGGACGGGGGTCCAGAGGAGGGCCTAGTCATCGTTCAGATTTTCGTGCGCGACAACAATGTCGACCAAGCGCTGAAGGCGCTCAAGAAGAAGATGCAGCGGGAAGGCACATTCCGCGAAATGAAGCGACACGTGCATTACGAGAAGCCGTCGGAGAAGCGCGCCCGTCAAAAGGCCGAAGCTGTCCGTCGCGCCCGTAAACTTGCCCGCAAGCGCGCTCAGCGCGAAGGCGGCGTGGTCGTTGCGCCCAAGCGGACGAAATAGGCCAAACGACCCTATCTCTGTCTGCGCCGCCAGGGCGTCTTTACGCCTGGCGGCGAAACAGTTTTCCCAAGACCTTGTTCAAGCTCAACCGCTCTGTCGCTAACGCGCCGGAGCGAAACGCGCGTCCGGACAGGTTGACCACCAGCGCGGTGGTCACAGCCATCACCAAGAGGGCGAGCAGCAGATCCTGGAATGGCGCGCCTGCGGCGACCTGTGTGGTCATCAGGAACGGCGTGAACACCGGGACCCAGGCCAGGATCTTCAGAAGCGGGGCCTCCGGGGCGCTGATCGCCGCGCCGAGGAAGATGATCGGCACCGTCAGCAACAGCATGATCGGCCCGAGCAGGGTCTGCGCCTCCCGCGGGGTTTCGCAGTAGGACCCGACGGCGGCGAAGATCGAGGCGTACATCAGATAGCCCATCAGGAAGAACGCGGCGAACCAGAAGATCAGGCCGTGTCCCAGGAGCGCCGCGCCGACGCTTGACAGCATCGCGGCGTCGACCCGGTGCAGCAGAACAACGCCTATGGCGCCCCAAAATCCCAACATCGTGAACGACAGACACGCGCCGCCCAAGATCTTTCCGCCCAGGATCTCGGTGACCGACGCCGATGACAGCAGCACCTCGATCACCCGGTTCGACTTTTCCTCGATCACCGTATTCAGGAGGATCCCGGCGCCAGTCAGCACGAGCGCCCAGAGGGCGAACGACAGACCGACCGCCGCCAGCATGGGCAAACGATCCGCGAACGCCACGCGGCCGCCCGCGGCCTTCGGCGAGAAGTCGCGAATATCCGTCAGGTTCTGGTCGATGTGGTCGATCAGGGACGGATCAAGCCCAGCGGCCTTGAACCTTGCGCGGCGCAACCAGCCGTCCAGCGGTTCGTTCATGTAGCGGGACAGGCCCGCCACCTGCGGGGAGGGCGTCCACAGATCCACCTTGAGGGTGCTTGCGTCGCCAAAGACGACGGCGGCGGCGGACAAAGTTCTTCCGTCCGGCAGGCGCTTTCGCCCCGACAGGTAGGGCAAGAGGGCGTCTTTCGCCGCCTTTGGCGTGGTCGCAGCCTGCAGCTCGGCGGGCGCGGCGACGATCTCGGCCCTCGGGCGACCCTTGGGCTTAGTCCCGACGGTCGATGGGGCGCGCCCGTCCACCAGCGACAGGCTCCTTTTCAGCTCGGCCCCGGGGCCGGCGGAACCAAGCCCGGTCTGATCGAGGACGACCATAACCGGAGGCGGCTCGCTCCTTGCGATCATCTGCGGCCCG
>Ga0316217_10003679_pt1 | contig 17203 bp, 18 predicted proteins | sample 1anoAmetaG_FD_203633 | JGI IMG/M metagenome (GOLD analysis project Ga0316217, IMG submission 203633) | Freshwater microbial communities from Trout Bog Lake, Wisconsin, USA - 1anoA | ecosystem: Environmental > Aquatic > Freshwater > Lake > Hypolimnion/Profundal zone | place: USA: Wisconsin...
ATCGGCTGACACACCAAAGCGTGTGGCACCGCCTGTGTATGGAAAGCGGCGCACCCCTCGACGCGGTAATGATCGGCTGACACATCCTGGCCGGGGCGTGTTTGAGCGTGTGTTCCTGGCGCACCCCTCGACGCGGTAATGATCGGCTGACACCAGTCCACCGCAGTATATCCGCCGCGCACCCAAGCGGCGCACCCCTCGACGCGGTAATGATCGGCTGACACACATAGCCAGCTCCGATGTAAGAATTACGGACTGTTGGCGCACCCCTCGACGCGGTAATGATCGGCTGACACGAAACAAGCGGGTTTTCCCGTGAACAGGATCTGATGGCGCACCCCTCGACGCGGTAATGATCGGCTGACACGAGAGCCTGCCGGCCCTGAGTGATGGGAATGGCCGCGGCGCACCCCTCGACGCGGTAATGATCGGCTGACACCTGGCCAAGACGGCGGCGCAGAGGCAGGCAATGGGGCGCACCCCTCGACGCGGTAATGATCGGCTGACACCCGTCTTCGTTCTCAAAATCGTCACCGTCATCGTGGCGCACCCCTCGACGCGGTAATGATCGGCTGACACAAGGCAGTGACCATTCCCATCAAACGCTGCTGGCGGCGCACCCCTCGACGCGGTAATGATCGGCTGACACACCAAAGCGTGTGGCACCGCCTGTGTATGGAAAGCGGCGCACCCCTCGACGCGGTAATGATCGGCTGACACATCCTGGCCGGGGCGTGTTTGAGCTTGTGTTCCTGGCGCACCCCTCGACGCGGTAATGATCGGCTGACACCTGAAAAACGTGCTGACCAACCAGGAGCTGATGCGGGCGCACCCCTCGACGCGGTAATGATCGGCTGACACACCAGTACATCACCATGCTGGCACACGATGTCGGGGCGCACCCCTCGACGCGGTAATGATCGGCTGACACGTCATGCGCACCGCGCAGGCGCGCTTGGCCAGCAGGCGCACCCCTCGACGCGGTAATGATCGGCTGACACGTGGGGGCACAGGACAGATGGAAGGCCAACACCGCGGCGCACCCCTCGACGCGGTAATGATCGGCTGACACTGCGCAGCGATCTTCCGCCTAGCGAACTCACCGCCGGCGCACCCCTCGACGCGGTAATGATCGGCTGACACGAGCCGGCGGCGCTGCGAATGAAAACACTGGACGAGGCGCACCCCTCGACGCGGTAATGATCGGCTGACACAATTCGCAACGCTGCGCGTTGCGAATTGTGTTGCTGGATAAGGAGGAACCCCCGGCCCGCAAGCGCGCCGCCATCGCCGATACCACGGCATCAAATCAACAGCAATATAATGCCAACACCGCGTTTTTCATATCAGAAAAAGTAGCAGAATGTAGCATGATGTAGCACGGCCCCCACCCTCACCCTCCCCCGGAGTACCGGGGGAGGGGATAAACAGTGCCCGCTTGTTGTTCCACCCGGCTGACGCCGCCTTCGTTGCGAATTTTCCCGGCGATGCTAATATTCACACCACAATTATGTCACAAGATTCTTCAGCACCCTTGGACACCCCGGAATCGGCGCTATTGCACGCGCCCGGGCCGGTGCATGCCCCGGTGCGCAAACTGTCCATCGTCATCCCGGTTTATAACGAGGAAGCCACCATTCAATACTTGGTGGGATTGGTGGTTCATGCCCCGCTGCAAGCCGGCGTGGCCCGCGAGTTGATCATCGTCAACGATGCTTCCAAAGATGGCACCGCCCAAAAACTGGATGAGCTGAAGGCGATTTTTCCCGGCGTGGATATTCGCGTGTTCCATAAACCGGTCAACCAGGGCAAAGGCGCCGCCCTGCGCGACGGCTTTACGCACGCCACCGGCGACGTGGTGCTGATCCAGGACGCCGATCTGGAATACGATCCCCACGATTATCCGCATCTTTTGCAGCCGATTTTGGACGACAAGGCCGATGTGGTTTTCGGCAGCCGGTTTATAGGTGAACCGCATCGCGTGCTGTATTATTACCACACGCTGGGCAACCAGTTCCTCACTTTCTTCAGCAACGTCTTCACCAATCTGAACCTGACCGACATGGAAGTGTGCTACAAGGTCTTCCGCAAAGAGGTGCTGGATAAGATTCACATTAGGTGCAATCGTTTCGGCTTTGAGCCGGAGATCACCGCCAAGGTGGCCAAAGCCCGGCCGCGGCTGCGGATTTATGAAGTCGGCGTGGCCTACTATGGCCGCAGTTATGACGAAGGCAAAAAGATCACGTGGAAGGATGGCATCAAGGCTATTTTTACCATCATCCGGTTTCGGTTTTGGGACTGATTCGGCACATTATCATGCCGTTTCACTTTGCTTTGCCGCTACCCGCATCGCCGTCTTCCTTGTGCGGCTTAGGCATCCCGGTGTACAGATCGTAGTAGAAATAAAGCAATTCCCGCTCGCCCACCATTTTGGCGCGGTCCAACCGATAACGGTATTTTTCAAATAGGGGCACCGCGTGGCCACGCTCCAGATAGGTATCCAGCGTGATCTTGAGATACTGGTGCTCCAGACAATACCGCAGCGCGGCTTCCACCAGCCGGCGGCTGATGCCCTGGTTGCGATAATCTTTGTGCAGGCGCAAGCGGCGGATTTCCCCCGAGCCTTCATCGTAATGCTGCACACCCACCATGCCGATCACCTGGTCGGCTGCAGTTACCGCCACCCAGAAATGGTTGCCCGGCCGGTTCATGTAATTGGCGTTAATGTCGTCGATGTCCAGGGCAGTGTCATTTTTGGCCAGAGCGCCGCCCAGCAGCCCCTCGGAAAACAGTTGCCGACAGGCACGGCTGTCTTCCGGCCGGAAACTGCGGATGGACCAATTTGGGATGACCGCGTTGCTCACGGCGCATATTGTAACCGGTTTCCGGCTGGTTGTCGCATCCGCGTTGAATCAGTTCCGTTCCGCCTATTCGGATTTAATTTACGTTCTTAAAACGTGCCGGCACCAGAACTTAGCGACTATTTCGCCAATCACCAAAAAATATCCACTTGACAAACCGGAACACGCACGTTAAAACCTATTAATCCTATAGGAGTATATGAAAAGTGAGGTTGGTTGTGCGTTGTTGATCGTTATGCAGCCGCCACGGGTTAGGCAAAGCTGATGCTTTGTCGTTCTCGACCGTTTTATCGGTCTTATTCTATTTTGGAGTTCGCAATGAAGCGTCTACGTCTTAGCGGTTTCACCTTGGTGGAACTCTTGGTTGTTATTGGAATTATTGCTGTCTTAATTAGTATCTTGCTGCCGGCGCTCAGCCGCGCGCGCGAGCAGGCCAACGCCGTGAAATGCGCGGCCAATCTCCGCAGCATCGGCGAGGGCATCGCCATTTATCAGGCGAATTATGGCGGCGTACTGCCACCATCCAACTTTTACCAGAGCAATCCCACGACCGGTAATGGTCCGGACGGCACTCCACCGGGCGGTTATCCCACCAAGCCCTACTGGGGTTATGTTAGTTGGACTTCGTTTATCTATGGTGGTGGGAATTTGCAAAATTATCCCACGCCTTCGCAGCAGTTGCTCGATCCCACCGGCTGGGCGCAGTTCCAGTGCCCGTCGCTGGCCAACGGCGGCGGCGCGCCGGCCAACACCTACAATAATAATCACGACACGCCGCAAACCGCCAATGAAACCAACGTCACCGATGCCAATGGCAATCCGCTGGTGGATATTCAGTCACCGCGTTTGTCGTACGTATTAAACGAAGCATTGGCGCCGCGTTCGGTATTTAGCGTCGGTTTTCGCAGCACCAGCAACACGGCTCCCAGCCCCAGCACCCCGGAAGCCGTGAACGCCGCCAGCGCCAGTCCCGCCAATGGCGGTAATAACACCCGCTATTACAAGTTCGTCCGCGCCGGTTCCGTCCAGGGCAGCGCCGATGTGATCTTGGCCACCGAAGCCTGGGGCAATGGTTACATTGACTCGGCTACCAGCAATGTGGCCAGCGGCACCGGTTTGATCTCCAACAGCCGGCGTCCGGTCAGCGGCATCAACGGCAGCAACCTGCCCAAGGCCGATTGCCCGACCAATCTGCCCTTGGGCAGCGGCTATACCTGGGCGACGATTGACGATCTCAATCCCGATCCTTCCACCGCCGCCACAGGTTACATCACCGGCCAGGGTGCCAGCCCCTCCAAGGTTTACAATCCCTGGACCACCTTGGATTTCGTCGGCCGCAATCACTTTTCCAAGAGCTATGGCTCCGCGCCAGGTTCGGCAGCCGGGCCTAAATGGGATATGCGCAAGAGTAATTTCCTCTATCTGGATGGCCATGTGGAAACCAAGAGCGTGATCGAAACCATCACGCCTTTCAATCAATGGACCAGCCGGCAGAACCCCAAGTTTTACAGTCTGGAATAATTGGCACGAGCCTCAATTTCGCTGCGGCAACTGCGCCCCGGTAAGCCCCCATGGTTTGCCGGGGCCGTTGCTTTTAATCATCTACCCATCACGCGCTGCCATTGTGCTTCCACGCGCTTGACGGAGATCGGCATCGACGATTTCAACTCTTGGGCAAACAGCGAGACGCGCAGCTCTTCGATCATCCACCGGTAGGTTGTCAATTCCGGATCAATGGCCGCGCGTTCCGACAACGTCAGATACCGCTGCCACAGCGGGTTGATCTGCGTGGCGATGGCGTTGTCGCGCGGCAGGCCGGCGTTTTTCAGCCGATGCAGCCGGGATAAAGCAGCGGCCAGAAATCGCGGCAGATGTTCGAACCATACCGCCGGGGTTTTGATGATGAAGCCGGGATAAACCAACTGCCGAACCTGCACGCGGATATCTTGCACGGCCGGCTCCAGCATGATGGCGACCGGTTCGGCCAGTTCCAGTTGCAGCGTTTGATACACCGCCAGCGTGCGGTGCAATGTGGCGGCAATCTGGTTGCTGACCGCCGACATCCGCGGCCAGGCATCGGCGCGGCGGGCTTCAAACGCCGCCGCGGTACGCGGCAAATCCCGCCCGGCGATAAACACGCGGTCGGCAATCGCCAGCGTGACCTCATTTTTGAATTGTTCGGCATTGCCCAGCGTGGCATAATTCAGGGCGATGTGCTGCATGTCCGGCAGTGTGCCGGCCAGATATTTCATCTCGCCATGATTGACGATGGCATACAGCCGGCGCACCCCGGCGGCGTGGGCCATGGCCGCCGACTGGGGAGAATCCATGAGACGCAAGGAAACCTGCTCACCGCTCTCGGCCAGGGCCGGATAACCCATCAGCGTGAAACCTTCACGGCGGATTTCCACCTGATCGGGCAGATCGCCAAAATCCCACACCTTGATGTGATCGCGATGAAATCGCCCGCGCGGCAGCCGGGCAAACAGTTGCCGGGCACGCTCGCCAAGCTGGTTGCGAAGCTGATGCAAATCCCGCCCGGACGCAATCGGTTTGCCGGACGAATCGACCACTTCCCAGCGCAAATGCAGTTCCGGCGGCAGTTCATCCGGCCGGAAATCCGCCACGCCCAACGGCTGCATGCTGCGCTTGGCCAGCCACGCCGCCAAGGCTTCCAGCAGACTGCCCTGGCCGAAATGAAGTTCCTTGGCGGCTTGGGCGGCATAGGTTGGCACCGGCACAAACTGCGTGCGCAGCGGCCGCGGCAAGGTGCGAATCAATGCCTCGATCTTTTCCACCAACCGGCCGGGTAACAGCCAATCGAAGGCATCCTCATCAATCTGGTTGATAGCTTCCAGCGGCACCGCAGCGGTGACGCCATCATATTCCTCACCGGGGGCGAACCGGTAACTGATCGGCAGCGTGATGCCGTCGGCGGAAATTTCATCCGGGAACAACGCCGGATCGGGCGTTTGCGCGCCCGGCTTAAGCATATCCACCAGCGCCATAAACAGCCGGTTGGGATCGGTCAACTCGATCTGCTTCCGCCAGCGGTCCAGCGCCGGAGCACAAAAGACGTCCGGCGGCAATCGGCTGTCGAAAAACCGCCAGCGCGTTTCCGCCTCGGCCATTAGGTCACGATGGCGAACTTTGGCCTCCATCGCCAGCACCTGATCGCGCAGTTCCTGATTGTGCCGAAAGAACGGCGCCGGGCTGCGAAAATCCATCTCCACCAGCGCGTGATGAATGAAAAGCTGGCGGGAAATCACCGGCTGGATCGGGCCATAATGCACCAGCCGCCGCGGAATAATCACCAGGCCATACAGGGTGATTTTTTCATACGCCCCCACGTGCCCGGTCGCCGCCTGCCAGTGCGGCTCGCTATACGTTTTGTGGATCAGATGCGGCGCCAGCCGTTCCACCCATTCGGGCTTAATCGGCCCAATCGACCGGGCATAAAGTTTGGTGGTTTCGACAATCTCGCTGGCCACGATCCACGCGGGCTTGCGTTTGAAAAGTCCCGAGCCGGGGAAAATCCAAAACTTGGCCCCGCGTACACCGACGTATTGGGCGTCTTCCTGTTTCTGTCCGATATTGCCGAGAAAACCGGCCAAGATTGCCCGGTGAATCGCCTCCGATTTGGTCGGCGAGACGATGGGCTGCATCGGCGGTGAAGTTTGGCGATCGCTCAGCATGGGGTCACTCAAGAAAAGCGGAGAGTGAAAAGCGAAAAGCGGAAAAAGACGCCTTGGTTTCCGCTCTTCGCTTTCTGCTTTCCGCTCTACGTTTTTACATCGTTTGCCGCCCGCTGAGGGCATCGCTGAGAATATTTTTGTTGGCGTGCTCGATGTTGGTCCCCGCCGGCAACCCGCGCGCCAGCCGGGTGACCTTCACCTGCGGATATTTCTCGGCAATCTGGTTTTGCAGCATTAGCGCCGTGGTATCGCCATCCACGGTGGGATTGGTGCCCATGATGATTTCGCGAATGGTTCCCACCTCCAGCCGCGACATCAAACCGGGAATCGCCAGACTTTCCGGATGCTCAGCATCCAGCGGCGCCACCCGCCCCAGCAACACATGGTACACCCCGCGATAAGTTCCCGCCGCCTCCAGCGCCAGCAAATCCTTGGGCTGCTCGACCACGCAAACGGTCGATTGATCGCGCGCCGCATCGGTGCAAATCGCGCAGGGATCAGCTTCGGTCAGGTTATAACACACGCTGCAATGCCGGATGCGCGTCTTGACATCGCGAATGGCATCGGCCAAGGCCAAGGCCGTCTCGGCATCCTGTTTCAACAAATGAAACGCGATACGTTCCGCCGAGCGCATGCCGACGCCCGGCAGCTTGGAAAGCCGCTGCATCAGGTTCTGAATCGGTCCGCTGTAACTGCTCATATGGTTGCCATGGTGTTGAACACGCGCCTGCCGCAGCCCCGCAGGTACATGCGGGGCTTCATCTAATCTGTGAGTGTAATGCAATTGGAATTGGTATCAATCGCTTTCGACGCCGAATAAATGGTGCCGCGTCTGCTATTGATAATTATAGGCCGTATACTATAATGTGGGAGTGTGGGAAGTTGAGTACACCGACGAATTCGCGCAATGGTGGACGGAGCTGACCGAAGTGGAACAGGACGCCATTGCACGAAGCGTGGAATTGCCGCGAAGGCTGGGACCGTCGCTGGGCCGGCCTCATGCCGACAGCGTGAAATCCTCGCGGCACGCCAATATGAAGGAACTGCGGACGCAATGCGGTGGCCGGCCATTTCGCACGTTTTTCGCACTTGATCCGCGGCGCAGTGCGATCCTGCTGATTGGCGGAGACAAAACCGGCGATAGCCGCTTTTATGAACGGATGATTCCACTGGCCGATGACCTTTATGATGTCTATTTAGCCGAACTGCGGAAAGAAAGGTTAATCTAATGGCGGGCCGACACAATTGGAATGAATTGAAGCAGCAGATGTCGCCGGAACGTAGCGCCCGGCTTGAGCAGTGCGTTCGTGAAGATTTGGCCGAGATGTTTCTGTCGGAAATCCGCCAACTCGCCGGCCTGACCCAGGAGCAACTTGCCGCCTCTATCGGCATCAAGCAACCGACCTTGTCGCAACTGGAATCGCAGGACGACATGCAAATCAGCACGCTACGCCGGATCGTCGAGGCACTTGGCGGCAATCTCGAAATCATCGCCACACTGCCAACTGGACGCATCACGTTGAGCCAGTTCAAAGCGTCGGCGTGACAGGCTAACCAAAATTCCTACCCCGCCTTCGCCGCCCGTCTTGCCTGCTCTTCCACTTCGCCAAGCTGGCGGAATTTGTTGTAGCGCCGCTCCAGCAGGTTATCCAGCTTGCAACGCTTCAAATCGCGCAGGGTCTTGGCGATGTACTGTTCCAGATTGTGCGCGGCCGAGCGCGGGTCGCGGTGGGCGGCGCCGAGCGGTTCGGCAATGATCGCATCGATCACGCCAAGTTGTTTCAAATGCCGGCTGGTGAGGTTTAACGCTTCAGCCAATTGCGGAGCGCCTTCGCCGCCTTTGAACAAAATCGCCGAGCAGGCTTCGGGGCTGATCACCGAATACCAGGCGTATTGGAACATGGCCACGCGGTCGGCCACGCCGATGCCCAACGCTCCGCCGCTGCCGCCTTCGCCTAAAATCACCGCCATAATCGGGGTTTGCAGGCGGGACATTTCCAGCATGTTCCGGGCGATGCTTTCGGCCTGGCCGCGCTCTTCAGCGCCGATGCCGGGATAGGCTCCCTGCGTGTCGATCAAGCTGACCACCGGCAGGCCGAATTTCTCGGCCAGCTTCATGCACCGCAGCGCCTTGCGATAGCCCTCCGGGTGGGCGCAGCCGAAATAGCACTTGATTTTTTCTTTGGTATCGCGGCCTTTGTGGTGGCCGATGAGCATCACTTTATGCCCGCCGATTCTGGCCAGGCCGCAGAGGATGGCCTGGTCGTCGCCGAAATTGCGGTCGCCATGCAGTTCGCGGAATTCGCGGCAAATCATGTCCACGTAATCGCGAAACTGCGGCCGCTGCGGGTGCCGGGCCACTTGCACGGTTTCCCAGGCGCTTAAATTGTCGTAGGTCTTGCGCAGCAAAGACGTGTAATTGTTGCGCAGTTGCCGCAGTTCCTCGGTGCTGTCCAGGGCTTTGACCTGGTGGGCAATTTCCAATTCCTGGATTTGCTGTTCCAGCTTGGCCAGCGGTTTCTCAAATTCCAGCAGTTGCCGCGGCATGGCCGCATTTCTGCGGCTGGATGCGGTATTTTCACTGTCGGCAAGGGACGATACGGCGGAAGACATAACGGCCACTAGATTAGACGTAACCGGCCATGGCATCAAGGGCCAAGGCGTGGTGGAAACGTGAAAATGTGGGGCTGAAACGTGAAGACGTGAAACGTGACAAATGCCTTTTCTTATCACGTTTCACGTTTTACGTTTCAATCTTCACGGATGGTCACCCGGCTGGATCGCTGGCTCCGACAGGTCGGCAACCCCTGCCACAAAACGCCGGCGGTACAGCAGGATTTCCCACCAGTGGGCGGCACGCAAGCGCGGATCATCGCTGGCAATCAGGTGTTGCTTGCCGGTGCGCGTTTTGACGGCAATCTGTCCGTCGCCGGCGACGGTTTCCACACGCCAGAATTTATCCACGGAATACTCGTAAGTTTCCCCACTGCTGGATGGATGCACATCTTTGGCCCGCGGTGTCGGGTGTGCCCCGCATTTGGGCTTTTCGTAAATCACCCAATCGCCGGGCCGAAATTGGTGCGCACGCGCCATTGGCATCAACCTTCATTATATACAGAATAAACGGCGAAGTTGTCGTAAAAATCCCTCGGCCGCGCTTTCCACCACGACCTTTGCTTAAGCACCGACTTCCATCACGTGATAGCCCATCATATGGCACAGAACCATATGCCCGTCTTCAATGATCCCCATGTGCTGCACCGGCACGCGCAGTTCGCAGTCCACCAGCTTCCCCAGCTTGCCGCCATCGCGCCCGGTAAGCCCCACCGTCCGGCAACCGACCGAGCGGGCATACGTCACCGCTTCCAGCACGTTGGGCGAATTCCCCGAGCCGCTGATCGCGATCACCAAATCTCGTTTGCGGGCGAAGTTTTTAAGCTGCTCGCTGAAAATCGCGTCATAGCCCACATCGTTGGCATAGGCACTGATGGTCGGCATGGCATCGGTTAACGCGATCACCCGATACCGTTTGGTCCGCAGATAGCTGGCCCCTTTGGCCAAGTCACAAGCAAAGTGCGAAGCCGTCGCCGCGCTGCCGCCATTGCCGCAAGTGAAAATCGTCTGTCCCTGGTCGCGGGCTTCTTTCAACCAGCCAATGACCTCCCGCACCCGCGCCAAGTCCAGTTGCGCCAGCGTCTTGGCCAGTTCATCCCGATATTTGGTCAGAAAATCCATCGCTTCTCGTCCTTCGGCTCATCACCTTAAATACCGGCCGCCAATTCATAGGCTCCATAAAGGATATTGTCATCGCCCAGCGCGGTGGGAACCACATCCACCGTAGCCCACGGCCACGGAGCCATTTGCCGCTGCAATTCCTGCCGCAGCGGCACAAACAGCCGGTCCTGCGCCTTGCTCAATCCACCGCCAATCACGATTCGCGCTGGGTTCAGCAACATGATCACGCTGCGCAGCCCCAGCGCCAAGTTGACGACGTACTTGCGGGCAAAATCAGCGTCTTGCAGCAGTTCTTCAGCGCTGCGGCCAAAATCCCGCTCCAGCCATAATCCCGAACACATCCGTTCCAGACAACCGACCGATCCGCACAAGCACTTTGGCCCATCGGGACGAATCGGGATATGCCCAATCTCCCCGGCCAGTCCATCCATCCCCCGCAGTGGCTTGCCACCGATGACGATCCCCCCGCCGATGCCGGTTGAAATCGTCATATACACCAGCGGATCAAAACCCTTGCCCGCGCCGTAAACCGATTCGGCCAAGGCGCCCAGGTTGGCATCGTTATCCGCAATGGCCGGTATCCCCAGTTCGGACTGGATGAATTCGGCCAGCGGGAAGTTATTCCACCCGCCGACGTGGGTGGATTTGGCCACCAGTTGCCGGGCAAAATCCACCGGCCCGCCAAAGCCGATGCCGCAGCGATCCAACGGCAAATCACGCTGCCACGCCCGGGCAATCCGCAGCAGTTGGCTCAGCATCCATTCCCGCCCGCCCTGGCGATCGGTGGCATGGCGCTGGCGGCGCACAATCTGCCCGCCCGCGAAAGCGGCCACCGCAAATTGGGTTCCGCCGATATCAATTGCCAAGGTGTGCATGAGCGTGCCGGCCATGATCCAATCTCAAAGCTCCGCGCCGTTGGTTTGGATCACTTGCCGATACCAGTAAGCCGAATCCTTGGGAATCCGCTGCTGCGTCGGATAGTCGGTGTAGACGATACCCACGCGCATCGCATCGCCCATGGCCCATTCAAAATTATCCTTCAAACACCACTGCATGTACCCCCCCACCGGCACGCCGTCGGCCACCGCCCGCTTCAACTCCCGCAAATAGCGATGCAGATAGTCGATGCGCTGCGGATCATGTACTTTGCCATCCAGCGAAATCACGTCGGCATTCTGGTGCCCATTCTCGGTAATCACCAGCGGCAACTTATACCGCTCATACATAAACTTCGGCCCCCAATACAACGCCGCCGGCGTGATCGGCCAAAAATCCTGCGTCGTTTTCGGATACCCCGGCGGATGCGGCACAAGTTCCGGCACGCCATTCTTCCCGGCGCGATAGACCAAACCGTGGTAAATGTTCAGCCCCAGGAAATCGAGTTTCTCGGCAATGATCTCCATATCCCCCGCCTGCACCGGCGGCGCGGCCGGCCCAAGCTGTTTCACCGCCGCTTCCGGGTATTTGCCCAGAAAAATCGGATCCATCCACCAGGTATTGGCCCACACGCTGGGATCATCGCGAAACATCACTTGCCGCGCCGCGGCAATATCCGCCGGCGTTTCCGTCGCCGGCATATGCGCCCCGCCCACCATAGCCACGCCAATCGTCGGCGGCTTTTTCGCCCCCGCGCGAATCGCCCGCACGGCTTTGCCGTGGGCCAGCAGCGTGTGATGCACCGCCCGCTGCACTTCATCCACCCGCAACTTATCCCCCGGCGCGTGGTTGCCCGTTTGATGCCCCAACCCGATAAAGCATTGCGGCTCGTTATGCGCCATCCAATGCGTCACCCGATCCGAAAGCGCCGCCGTCATCACCCCGGCATATTCCGCAAACCAATCGGCACTTTCGCGATTCAACCACCCGCCGCGGTGATACAACGCCAACGGATAATCCCAATGAAACAGCGTCACCCAGGGCGCGATGCCCGCCTCCAGCAGCGTATCCACCAGCCCGCTATAAAAATCCAGCCCCTTCTGATTGACCGCCCCAATCCCCTCCGGCAACACCCTTGGCCAACTGATCGAAAACCGGTATGCCTTAATCCCCAACTCTTTCATCAACTGCACATCCTCCCGCCACCGGTGGTAATGATCGCAAGCGATATCGCCGGTCTGCCCATTCCAGATCGCCCCCGGCTTGCGGCAAAACATATCCCACACGGATGGCCCTTTGCCATCCTCGGCCGCCGCTCCCTCAATCTGGTACGCCGCCGAAGCCACGCCCCAGGCGAAATCCTTGCCGAATGCTTTGGTGGTGTTCATAGATGGGCAAGGTTTTAGCGGCGAACCGATCCCTCCGCAATGCCGCCTTCGCGGTAGTTACTATTTTCGCACCGTACCAGTGGGGAAATCAGGGAAAAAGATAAACCGCGAAGGCACGAAGAGCGCGAAGAATACGGCGGCAAATTGGACCAACGCTTTTTTTGTGTCTCTTGCGTTTTTTGTGGCCATGATTCCTTGCCGCGAAAAAACACTGCACAGCACAGCCGACAACCGAAACCAGTCGGCCTCATCATTTTGCTCATGCCGATAATTATCCAAGCTGATTTACCGCCGAGGACGCCGAGGAAATCGCGCACGGTTCACCGCCATGTGGTTACGCCGCTTTCGCGGCCTTGGCCTTGGGCTGGAAGCTAAGCTGAAAGCCAAGGTTGTCGAGAATGGCCGTGACGCTGGAAAGCCGCGGATTCCCCGCTTCGGACAGCATGTCGTAAAGATTCTCGCGGTTTAACTTGGTGGCCTGCGCCAAGGCCGCCACGCCGCCGTGCGCCTGGGCCACATCGCGCAGCGCCAGCAGGAAAACATCGTCCCCTTCTGCGGCGGCCGCCGTCAAATAGCCCGCCGCGTAATCGTGGTCTTTTAGACGCTTGCGCAGATGCGCTTGGTAGTCAACGGTTGGCATGGTCTTTATCCTTTCGGTACTGTGCCCAGAACAATTTGGCTTGTTCAATGTCGGCACGTTGCGTGCTTTTGTCACCGCCACAAAGAAGAATCACCACAGTGGCACCGTCTTGGCCGAAATACACGCGGTAGCCGGGTCCGTAATCGACCTTCAGTTCGCCAACTCCCGCGCCGACGCCGCGCGTCTGGCCGAGGTTGCCCAGCCTGATCCGGCCGATGCGCGCGTCGATTTTCTGCTGGGCACGCGCATCGCGCAAGCCGGTGAACCATTGGAGATACGGCACGCGCCCGTCGCGCGTGCGGTAAATCCGCACCTGCCTTTCCTGTGCTTGAATGAACAAGGGATTGTAGTTTATACCCTACAGCAAGTCAAGCCCGGCAAGATGGGTTTCCCGCCGCCGATGGACACGGCTCGACTGAACTCGCCGAAGTCTAATGAACCCGGCGCTGCCGAGCCGAGAAGCAAAACCATTTAACCGCGAGGCCGCGAAGGGGTAACAGCCCGGTCGCGCCAGACATTCGGCTTGGCACCTGATTATTGCCATTTCCGCCCGAATCAATTATTTTTCTGGCGATGAAAGTCAAGGAACGATGTCGCAAGATATCCCGTGGCAAGCGTTGCACCCGGTTCGGATGTTGAGCGGCACCACAAGACTGGCGGTGATTTCGCCGTGACGCGTAACCTATTCTCCGGTGTGAGCGAACAAGCCAAGGCGGGCAAGCATCGCATGGACGATGCCCGTGCCTTATTTGCCGCCCAGCGCTGGCGTGGAGCCATGTACATGGCCGGTTATGCGGTGGAATGCCTGCTGAAAACCAAACTCATGGGTTGGTTTAATTGCCGCCATCTGCGCAGGTTGGAAGAAGAATTGCAACGCCGGGGAATTCTTGGCGCTAACGCGACTATTTTTGCCCACCAACTGGACTGGTTGCTACAATTAACCAATGCCAAAGAACGGTTGCGGCAGAATCCGCAACAATGGCGGCTGTTCCTTACAGTGAACCACTGGGTGCCTGCGTGGCGCTACAATGCCGATGCGTCTAATCCGCAAGATGCCCAAGATTTTCTGGATGCGGTGGCGAAGATTTCCCACTGGATCGAAAACAATATTTGAGGAGTTGCAACATGGCTGACGTTCAGTTGAAGCAAAAAATTCATGACTCATTGAAAGATGCTTATTTCAATGCCCCGGATGACATGGTGGATGTTTCGGACGGGCCCGCTGACAACATCCATGTCGTGGTTGTCAGCCGCAAGTTCGACGGAAGCCGCATGAAGGAAAAGGACGATCTGATCTGGTCGGTTCTGGTCAAAAAGCTCCGCAAAAAAGAATGGGGCAAAATTTCCTTGTTAGTCGGTGCCAGCCCCGAAGAGGTTAAAGCTATTTAGAGCCTATCCGGATAAGCTCTTAATCGCGGAAGGGTGTCCAGCCTGGCGGGCGGCCAGCTTAGCCCGGCCGCGCCAGACATTCGGCTCGGCGCTGGATTCTTGCCATTTCCGTCAGCGCGGTCAACGCGATACCGCGTATTGACGCGATTTATTGCCGTCTTGGAAGGCATCCTTTTCGCCCCGGCGGCGGACACGCGCTAAGCGGTCCCGTCTGGATGTCGCACTTCCTGCCGAAGAAAAGCTGCGTCCGCATATCGTTCCCTCGGCAATATCCCGCATTATGTCGTGTGTAGATTCTGCTGAAAAACCCTGTTTTTCTCGTTTCGAGCCGCGTTTTTGATAGCGACAGCAGGGGTGAATTGGTCCGGGAGGGGGTTTTTCAGCGGAATCATGTGTATCGCGTTGACCCCTATGCATCAGTTTGCGTCATTCGCTCTTAAAATGAAGCGCCGGAAACTCTATGCCGTACTTTTGGGATAGTACGGCTCTTAAGGCAGTCGCCTCACTTTGCAACGTATTTGCATCCGCAATAAGCGCACACCGGCCTTTCTCAATGTCACTATCAAGCTTTGCCCCTCCCGTAAAATCACCTCCCAATCCGTATAAGGCTCCCGTGAAAAATCTGCCGGCCAATGCGGAGCTACTGTAATGATCGTCCACAAATTGCCCCCACCGACGACAAAGCTGTGCCGTATCGCGCGCAAAATTTATAATCTCAGGATCGACCTCACTTACCGACATCGCCTCTATTTTTTTCGCAGCCTCTTCGCCTTCGGCAAGCGCGTTACTATCGCGCCGGCTGCCAGGGATGGGACACCCAATCTGGTCCAAGCTTTGCCAGTATCGCAAGCTGATTTGAGCGAGCCGGTTGTGCTCTATGTTGGCAAGTCGCTTCTGCTCTGCGTCGGCGGCCTGTTTTTGTTCAGTGTTGCCATCGTTCTTACCATTTGATTCGTCTCCCCGACCGCACCCGCTGACCATGCCCGCAGTAAGGAGCACTACAACAACGCTGATTGACAGCCACAGCTTCGTCCATGGCTCCGGCGAGGTACGACAGCCTGATCCAGCATCTACCTCATGAACCTCCGACGACGAGCCGTAGGTTCGGTGTTGTGCCCAGATCAATCGCCCGAGCCGTATCCGCCACCAATTTGTCCCCCCCGCACTACGCTTAGTTTGTTCTTTCGCGCCATGTTCGGCCCGTCCTTCTTCATCGTTTGCCATGCTTCCCTCGATTAAAGTACGCAGAACGCCATTATGACGTTCTGACCGGAAATATCAAACGTCGGTAACATGTCATTAGCCTACGGCCAGTTAAGGCTATTGCAAGCGTGAGATTATCATGTTTCACCGTGAAATACAAGTTGGCTTCGCATAACAACGCTGCCCCATTTTTCTCTCTTGCGATCTGCAACGCTTTATTAGCAATTGCTCGCTTCTCCTTGGTGCTTCTGCTCGGCCAGCTTTTCAAGCAAGATGACGGTACAGTGCAGGAAGCGCAACTTGGCGGCAACATCCTCGATTGACCTGCCGAAGCTTGGATTGTGCGTGCCGGCTCACCATTGCTGTGGGTTGATATCTTCTTCAAGGTAAACGTGGGTCGCATCGCTCCCAAACACACGCAATGCCCCATCCTGAGACAAGACGAAGGCGAGCGCATGTGGGCAGCACTTGCAAAGGTAAAAGGCGGATCGGTGTCGCTGACCGAACCGATTGAATATCTCTGATTCTTCACGTAGCAGTTTTGTCTGCACGTCAGCAAAAGTAATCTTACTCGCCCGGGCAGCCTCATCTGCGGCTATTTTTCCGCCATAGCCTTGCAGACGCAGCTCGCGATCCAAGACAACGCATCCGTCGATTGCCGCCAGGTGGGCGACGCTACGGGCGTACGAAAACACTCTTGCATGCCGAGCATCGAGTGCGACCAATCGGGCAGGGTCATGCGGATCAGCCTGGTTGACGATACTAGACAGGCATAGGTACGCGTTGACCTCGTCGAGGTACGAGATAGGGATCGTCGGGTGCTTTATGGTGACAAGCGGCGTGGAGTCAGGGAGTACAACTACCGCGCCGCCATGGGCCATCCGCGCAATCGTGGTGATTACTTCGGCCCATGCTGCCACAACCACCGTATTCCATCCGTATGTGTGGGATTCCTTCCGAAGTCCATTTTCGGCCGCGTGACATTTCTGCCAGGATTTTTCGCGTAGCTCCTCCAGCCAAGAAGTCGCGAGCTGGCCCTCGTAAATTGATTGATTACGCCGAACCGTCCCGTCTTGGACCTGAACGTCAAGGTCGATCTCACGAGCGCGCAAACGTCCTGGCCCCTCCACCAAGACCAGCAGGCCCATTGCCGCCTGTGCCCCGTGGCCACCGTTGGTAACAAGCAGGTGACCGGAAAGGTTGACTTGGCCGACACAGCAAACCCGCCCATCGCGTTCTTCCAACTGAATCGCATACCCTCCGTCAGACGGAAGGACGGTCCCAATCTCAGAGGGTGTGTGAGAAGTTCGTTCATCCCGGTTTCAGGCGATGGACCATCAGATTGATCATGGCCAGGTAGATCATGTTTTCGCTGCTGGCCGTCAGGTACTCGTAGTCCTTGCTCAGCCGCCGATA
>Ga0316217_10003680_pt1 | contig 17201 bp, 20 predicted proteins | sample 1anoAmetaG_FD_203633 | JGI IMG/M metagenome (GOLD analysis project Ga0316217, IMG submission 203633) | Freshwater microbial communities from Trout Bog Lake, Wisconsin, USA - 1anoA | ecosystem: Environmental > Aquatic > Freshwater > Lake > Hypolimnion/Profundal zone | place: USA: Wisconsin...
AACACCGAGATAAACACAAACCCCCAGCGTTGGCCCTGGCCCAAGCCAAACACCGCGCCCTGGTTGGCGGTCACGTCGATATGGATAAACCAGGGAATCAGTTCGACGGAGTGCCGGGCGTACACACGCACCCGGCCTTCCGGCGATGTGACAATCTCCTCGGCCAGTTTGGCGAACGCCAGCCATTTGATCCACAGGTCCAGCGCCACACCGGCCAGGGTGACGAGTCCAAACCGCGCCAGCGCCGGCGCGCGTAAATTGTGCAGCGATGCAGCCATGACCGGCAATCTTAGGAAATCGGCGGGGAATTTGACAATGGGGCGAGAAAAACTTTACTCCACTACAATCGATTTTACCGCGATGACCGCAAAAAAAACAAGCCAATGGGAACGGATTTCTGGGTGACGTGTATGTTCAAAGCTGCCAGAAAAGGTTCTACTACGCTGCGTCGTGTTCGCGTTCTTGTGCGGCGACTATTCTGTGGAGCACCCATGCACGCCATGCCGATTTTGCTGGTGATCCTTGGCATCCTGGCCAGCGCTTTTGGTTTCTACAGCCGATTTTTGGCCCGGCGGGTGATCGGGCTGGATGATGCGATTCCCACGCCGGCGCATCGGCTCAATGACGGGCAGAATTTCCATCCCACCAGCAAAGGGGTTTTGTTTGGCCATCACTTTGCCGCCATCAGCGGCGCGGGGCCGCTGATTGGTCCGGTGCTGGCGGCGCAATTTGGGTATATGCCGGGGTTACTGTGGATTGTCGTCGGCGTGTGTCTGGCCGGGGCGGTGCAGGATTTTCTGGTGCTGGCGATGAGCATCCGCCACGATGGCAAGAGCCTGGCACAAATCGCTTATGCCGAAGTGGGCAAGGTGGCCGGCGTGGCCGCCACGGTGGCGATATTGTTTATCATCGTGATCGCGCTGGCCGGGCTGGGGGCGGTGGTGGTGCGGGCATTGGGCGGCGAAACGGTCATCCTGGAAGATGGCACCAAAGGGATCATCCGCGGGTCAACCTGGGGCACGTTTACCATCGCCTGTACCATTCCCATCGCGTTGTTTGTCGGCTGGTATATGTACAAGTTCCGCAAGGGGAAAGTGATCGAAGCATCACTGATCGGCGGTGCTTTGACCCTGGCGGCAACCGTGGCGGGTGGTTGGGTATCGCAGCATCCCGCCGCGGCACATTATTTCGATCTCAGCACGCATGGCGTGGTGTGGGCCATGGCCATTTATGGTTTCGTCGCCGCGGTGCTGCCGGTATGGGTGCTGCTCACGCCACGGGATTATCTCAGCAGTTTCCTCAAGATCGGCACCATTGCCCTGCTGGTGATCGGCACAATTGTGGCCAACCCGCGCTTGCAGACGCCGGCTTTCAGCCGCTCGTTTTGGCACAATGGGCCCATTATCAAAGGGGATATTTTCCCGTTCCTGTTCATCACCATCATGTGCGGGGCGATCAGCGGGTTTCACGCCCTGGTCGCCAGCGGCACCACGCCCAAGATGATCAGCAAAGAAAGCCACGCCCGCGTTATCGGCTACGGGGCAATGCTGGTGGAAGGCTTGGTGGGCGTGGTGGCGATGATCGCCGCGGCATCGCTGTCACCGTCCGACTATTACGCCATCAACACCAGCCTGGCCGACGCCCATACCCCGGCCATTCACGACCGGCTGCACGCCATCGGCTGGGACATGGATCATCTCAACGTCTACAACCAACGCACCGAAGAAACCCTGCGTGGCCGGCCCGGCGGCGCGGTCACCCTGGCGGTGGGCATGGCGTACATCTTCGACAAAGCCGCCGCCCGCGTCGGCGTCGGCATCGCGTCGATGTGGAAGTATTGGTATCACTTTGCCATCATGTTTGAGGCGCTGTTCATCCTCACCACCATTGATGCCGGCACGCGCATCGGCCGGTTTTTATTGCAGGAAGTGCTGGCCAAGATTCATCCCAAACTGGGCCGGCCCAATTGGTGGCCGGGGGCGATTGTCACCACCGCGACCATCGTGCTGTGCTGGGCTTATTTCATCAATGCCAACTCGTTTGGTGCCATCTGGAAAATGTTCGGCATCGCCAACCAATTGCTGGCGGTGATCGCGTTAACGGTGGTGAGCGTGTGGCTGATGAACACCGGCCGGCAACGCTACGTGTGGGTAACCCTGCTGCCACTGATATTCGTCTGCACCACCACCAGCACGGCAGCGTGGGAAATGCTGGGCGGCTGCATCGAAACGCTGCGCACGCAATATGCCAAGGCCCTACCGGATGCCGGCTTGGTGCGCAACACGCTCATCAGCGCCAGCCTGATTGTGGCCATGCTGGCGTGTACTTACATCATTATGATGCGCGGGGTAATGCGGCAAGCGGTGGCGCAACGGCAATAGAATCACGATGGAAACGCATGGCTTGCCCACTCCTGGCCGGCAATTCGCATTCACCAGACTACCTAACTTTGTTGCCGTTAATACTCGGCCTACGGTATTGCCGAAATTTAACGACTCTGGCATCATTTATATTTGATTGGTGCAGAAAAAGTTGTGCTGGAAGCATTGGATATTGGCCGGCGGGCTTTTGTTGGACCGCCAATCGTGTGTTTTTTCACGTGTTCGATTGGAGTTGTTTATAAGGAGATTGACTATGTTTCGTGTTTCTGTACGAGCTTTGGCGGCGATTACTCTGGTGTTGCTGGCGGGCCGAGTGGCAATGGCGGACTCTATTTTCTATTTCACCATCACCGACCACGTCAACTCCAACTCCGATTATAATCTGGCACACGCTAGTGATCCCGATTCGACTTTCCAAGGCGATATCGGGTATGGATGGCTGGAGGGCAGTCCATCGATTCTTGGCGATGGCAGCTATTGGATCACCAACGGTCAAATCACCTTTGCCGCAACGGATGATCTGTCAAGCGAAGGCACTTGGAGTCTGATTACGACCAATGGTTCCGAGCCAATCGGCCCGTATGAGACCTCGAGTCAGCAAGGCGCCTTCGATGTGGATAATCTCCTCTATCCCAACCAAGATGCGCAAAGAGCCGCTACTTCCGGACTGGCTTCCAATGACCAGGCGTCGTATCTGACCCTTTGGGGACTGCTGTTCGGCAGCGAAATAAATAACCAGGAAATCAATATCTGGGGTAACTCGGCCGGCCAGAATAATTACTCGTTCTATTCCAGCGGCAACCCACCACCGATTCCTGATTTTGGCGGCACCACCGACAAGGGTGGGGCTCTGAATAATGCCGACGCTGATGAAACATTCGATCTCAGCACCGTCCCGGAGCCGGGCGTGCTGCCGGCGCTATTGGCGATTCCCGGCCTCAGCGGATTGTGGCTTCTCGCCCATCGTCGTTCGCTTAAGTAACTTGCCAATTGATTAATCATCGGCCCTCGGCATCACCGCCGGGGGCTTTTTTGTTACGCCATCCTATCAATGAAGATCGGTAAGTCGGGATCAAGCATAAACAAAGCACCCCGCCAGGGGGCGGGGTGCGGGGGAAAATCCGAAACTCGGAGAAATCTGGATTACTTCAGTTCGACAGACGCGCCCTGGTCTTCCAGTTCCTTCTTGAGCTTGTCGGCGTCGGCCTTGGGCAACGCTTCCTTGACGATCTTGGGAGCGCCTTCCACCAAGTCCTTGGCTTCTTTCAAGCCCAGGTTGGTGGCGGCACGGACCACCTTGATGACGTTGATCTTCTTGTCGCCGGCGGCTTTCAAAACCACGTCGAACGTGGTCTTTTCTTCAGCCGGGGCGGCTGCGGCGGCCGCGGGGGCGGCGGCGGCCATGGCCATGCCACCAGCGGCGGCTTCGATGCCGTAGGCGTCCTTGAGATACGATGCGACTTCGACGGCCTGCTTGAGGGTCAAGCCGGCCAGTTTGTCGCCCAGTTCCTTGATATCAGCAGCTACTTCAGCCATTACGAACTCCTTGGAAGAATCTTGGTTCTTCCGGTGGGACGTAACGTGTCCCGGTACGTGTCGAATGTCATCCCGCCGCGATAGCCGGCTTCACAGTGAAGCGGTTTAACCCGTAAGGGGCTAACGGGGCTGCCGGATGCGTGTTCTGTTCGGTCCAAGCAGCCCCACTGAAGTGGGGCTGCCGGAAAATACTTAGGCAGCGGGAGCGGGTGCAGGCTCAACGGCGGGGGCCGCCGGGGCAGGCGCTTCTTTGGCCGCTTTCTCTTCTTTTTCCTTAGCTTTGTCTTCGATGGTCTTGAGCACTGCGCCCAGCTTGCCACCAGGGCCTTTGAGCGCGCCGGCCAGCTTGCGGCCGGGGCCAACGATCGCGCCGACAATCGCGGCAATCGCTTCCTCGCGCGTCGGCAGTTTGCTGGCTTGCAAAATGCCTTTTTCGCCGAGATAAAGCTCCCCGTCGAAGAAAATCCCGCGGATATCCAGTTTGTCGTCCGCCTTCTTTTCGTCAATCAGCAAACGGGCGATGGTCGCGATGCTCGCCTTGCCGTAAATGATCGCGCTGGGACCGTCCAGCAGTTTCTCAAAGCCTTGCAGCTTCGAGCCGCCGGTGGCCCGGCGGGCCAGGGTGTTTTTCACCACGGTCATCTTCAGGGCTTTGTCGTGCAGCTTATGGCGGATCTTGTTGTTCTTGATCCCGTCGATGCCGCGCGGATTAATCACCGCCAGGCCGTCCACGCCTTTCAGCTTGCCGGTCAGCTCCTGGGTGATGAGATTTTTGACTTTCTTACTCATGACATTTCGCCTTGCTTGTTTTGCTTATTGGATGTTCAGGTAAACCGCGGGCGTCATCGATCCTTTCAGGACCACCTTCTTGACGAACGCGCCCTTGCTGGTCTGCGGCTTGAGTTTGCGGATATGGTTGGCCATCGCGTGAATGTTGTCGGCCAAATGCTGGTTCTCGAAACTCAGCTTGCCGACCACGCTATGCACGTTACCGCCCGCATCATTGCGGAATTCGACCTTGCCGGCGGCGTATTCCTTCACGGCCGCGGCCACGTCGGCGGTCACCGTGCCGGCTTTGGGCGACGGCATCAAACCCTTGGGGCCGAGCACCTTACCCAACCGGCCAACAAACCGCATCATATCCGGCGTGGCAATGGCCACGTCAAAATCAGTGAAATTCGCCTTTTCGATTTCCTGAACCAGCGACTGGCCACCGGCTTTAATCGCCCCGGCCGCCAAGGCGGTTTCGACCAGGTGATCGGGGCAGAACGCCACGACACGCTTGGTTTTGCCCACACCGTGCGGCAGCGACAGCGAGCCGCGGATCATCTGATCCGCCTGCTTGGCGTCAATGCCCAGGGAAAAAATCAGCTCGACGGTTTGATCGAACTTGATCGGCGCAAAGGTTTTCAGAACTTCGATGCCCTTTTCGATGGGCAGGAGTTCCTGCGTGGCGTTTTCCGCCGCCTTGCGATAGCGCTTGGATCGTTGAAGAATGACTGGCATGTGATAATCGCTCCTGAAGTCTTGCAACTTCGTCGGCGGGAAAAAAGCCTCCCGCTGAAGCTCCCACTGTCCTGGCCCGTGGTACGGCCTTAAAATTTTTCTTTACGGCGAACTTATTCTTCGACGGTAATGCCCATGCTGCGGGCGGTGCCGGCAATAATTCGCGCGGCATGGTCTTCGTCAAAGGCGTTCATGTCTTTGATTTTTTCCTTGGCGATGGCCTTGCACTGGGCAATGGTCACCTTGCCAATTTTATTTTTATTCGGCTCACCGCTGCCTTTTTCGGCTTTAACGGCGTCCTTTAAGAGCACGCTGGCGGGCGGGCTTTTCAGTTCGATTTCAAAGGTGCGGTCCTTGAACACCGTCACCAGGCAACCAATCACCTTGCCCTTCATGTGGGCACTCATCGCATTGAAGCGCTGAATGAATTGGCCGGGATTAACGCCATGCTGGCCCAGCGCCGGACCAATGGGCGGAGCGGGGGTGGCGGTTCCACCGGGAGCCTGGAGCTTGAACTGAACGGTAATTTCTTTCTTAGCCATTAGTCTTATACTTTCTGCCTGGCAGCCAATGCTGCAAAGGGCCGAAAAGCTTAATCGGGCTTGAAGGAATTTACAACTGGGTGGAAGGAAGATTTTTTTAAGGAAGCGACGTGGTCAGCTAAGCTGACCACGCCAAAATGAAATTCGTGTTTTCACTTAAGTCATGGCGCTTGACAGGGTAACGTGTAAGATTAGGATGTAAGTGCGTGGACTTGAAAACTTGGCTTAACAATATTGCCGGACCACTTACCCAAAGGAGTACCCTTTGAGCCCCTTAACTAAAGTGTTTGTCGTACTGCTGGTTCTCACCTCGATACTGCTCTCGGCCGGAACGGTCGTGTACGTGAACAAGGTGAAGCCGATGGCTGATGTTCTGGACCGAGCGAAGTCCGAAACGGTCGCCGCGCTCGCCGCCAAAACGGAAGCGGAAAACAAGCTGGGACGCAATGAAGAGCAATATAAGGCGCAGCTAGCCCAGTCCGAATCGGATGTGAAAGCCGCCGCCGCGGTCATCGCCGAGATTCAGGATCGGGCCAGCCAGGCCGCCGCGGCCCTGGCGGCTTCCGATACCAAGAACGCCGAAATGCAGGCCAACAACACCAAACTCGCCGGTGACGTGAGCGTGGCGCAGGCGATCAACAAAGAAAACAACGACACCATCGGCACGTTGGAGAAAAGCAATCTGACGTTGGTGAAACAAGCCCAGGACGATGAAACCAGCATCGCCGACCTGCGTAACACGGTGGACACGCAAAAAGCCCAGCTTGAAAACGTCAGCACGCAATTGCAGACATTACAGGAAAAAGTGCAAAAGCTGAGCGCGGCCGTGATTGAACGGGGTATCACCCCCGAGCAGGTGTACAATGGCGGCATCAAGCCGACTTCCGCCAATCGCATCACCGGCACGGTCAAAGAGCGCAGCATTATCGCCGGTTCGCCTTGGGTGACGATTTCCGTCGGCAGCGTGGATGGTGTGGCAAAGGGCATGGAATTTTCCGTCGTTGACGCCGCCACCGGCACCTACCTTGGCCGCGTCACGGTGACCAATGTGGACACCAATAATGCCGTGGGCAAGCTGGAAGGCCCGGCCGATCGCATCGCGCAAGTGCGCGTTGGCAGCGAAATCACCAATAGCCTGCGTGGCTCGTAAATTGTCGGATCCAGTTTTTTTACTCGCACCGTTTGTGGAGCAACCATGAGCCGAATCGCCACTGGCAATGAAATTGTCGTCAAACCGCGAAATAACGTTTACACCGTTCTGGTGATCGTGGCGGCGCTGGTGAACATCCTGGCGTTTGTCATCCTCTGCCTGCGGTTCACCACCGTGTTCGGCAAGGACGCCAACCTGTTTGGCCAGTAATCCCCGATTGTGCCTTTTGCCAACGCTACGTGCCGGGGTATAACCATACTCATGCCTTGGCGTTTTCCATTCACCAAGCTTAGCGCCGAACCCGCCGCATCGGCGGGTTTTCGTTTTTTTGATCCTTACCCCCTGCTGGATGACGACTTGGAATTGATCCCCCCGCACGAATACTGGATCGATTCCATCCTGGCCATCTGCCACGATCCGCAGTGGATCGCGGTATCCCCCGGCATCGAACAAACCACCCGCGAAAACATTCAAGCGGCCATCGACACCAGCCCCGGTGGCTATCAGCTTGCCGATGGCTACAACAATATCGTCAACACTTACCATTTTTGGATGCGCAGCCATCTGCCGGGCTTGCCGCCGGTGGTGGGCAGCATCAGCTTGCGCATCAGCAATAACTTCGATACCGTGATGTACCTGGGCCATTTGGGCTACGGCGTGTTCCCCCCGGCACGCGGCCGGCATTATGCCGAACGCGCCTGCCGGATGCTGTTTGACTTGTGCCGGCGGCATCATCTCAACCCGGTGTGGATCACCAGCAATCCGGACAACCTCGCCTCGCGCAAAACCTGCCAGAATTTGGGCGGTAAACTGGTGGATATTGTTGCCCTGCCGCCCGGACATTTGCTGTACGCTCGCGGCGAACGCCAGAAATGCCGGTATCGGATTGATCTGTAATGGAATTTAGTCCACATCGCGGAAGAACGGCGTGGACGGATCGCCGGGTTTCCAAAACTTCCGACGCGTCTGCCCGCTGGGCCGCGGGAGCAGCCATTTTTTATTGCCGATCAGCGCCGCGCCGACGATCAGCCCGCCAAGATGTGCGGCTTCGCCGCCCTGGTTATATCCATGCCGCGAGATGAGCGTCGTGATGGCCACCGCAAAATAGATCAGCACCAGGGTTTTGATTTTGAGGGGCAGCGGTGGAAACAACAGCATTAGCTGCATGTGGGGATTGAGCCGGGCCGCGGCCATGGTCACGCCCAACACACTGGCCGAGGCACCGATCAAAGCGGTTTGATCGCTGACGTTGAGCAGATGCCATTTCCAGAACAAAGCAAAACACACACCCCCACCGATGCCGCAGACCAGATAGAACGCCAGAAAACGCGCTTTGCCCAGCAAGTTTTCCACCACCGGCCCGAAAAAATACAGCGCCAGCATATTCATGGCGATATGCCAGACGTCCCAGTGCAAAAACTGGAAGCTGAGCAAACGCCAGATTTGCAGGTCGCGCAGCTTGTCGATTTCCAACCCGCCGCATTTCTGTAGCTGGTCACCGCTGAGGCTGTCGAGCGCATAACAGGCGATGTTGATGGCGATCAGAATATGCGTACCCGACCACTCGCGCAGTCGCGGCGGCAGCACGGGATGATAACCATTTCGCTGAGGATGCGGCGAAGACATGCGGGTCATTCTACCGTCAAACGGCCCTGCGTGCTTGTGCCCAGCGTGGGGCCGTACCATGCCGTGCCGCCGCCGGCGCTATGGATGCCGATCACAAAGGTGCCGGTAGCCAATGCCGTGGCCACCGCGTAGGCAATACCAATGGGAAGACTCAGTGGTAGTGGCCCCAACCTAAACCGCGCCAGTTGCCGGAGTCCCATCCACAAGCAGACCACGCAGGCGATCCATGTTCCGCTATAATAATGCGGCCAAGGCGCGATCCGCAACGCGCCATCCAACAGGCATTGCAGGCCCAGGGACAGGAGGCATAGGGCGGCAAGCGTGTCGGCGGGACCGGCATTCCGCCGCCAGCCGGCGCGAAACCGCGCGATGCCAGCCGCCATCCCCAGCCAAACCAGCGTAAACGCCACCGCGGAAACGATACGGGCCGCACGGGCGATGGTGGTGGAATCAAGTCCCGGTTCGCAGCCGCGCCCGTCAAAAAAGTGGTACGCGCTAAACAGCCGGCCCCCAAGCAGCGGGAACGCCAACGCCGCCGGGCGCGAAAGCTGCGATTTCTCGGCGTGCGCGGCGACGGTCGGCATCCCACGCGAGGCGGCGATTTGCTGGCCGATGCGCAATCCATAACTCCCGCAACTGAACACCGCACCAATCGTCACGATCAGCAGCGCGATCCAATACCGGCGAAATGCCTGACGGCGATGCCACAGCGCATGAATGCCAACCGCCGCCACCAGCGGCAATGTCATGGGATGAATGAACGGCAACATCACCGCGCATGCCATGCCCAAAATAAATGCCGCGGCAGATTCTCGCCTCAGATACGCCAGGTATGCCGCAACCAACATCGCGCCCACCGGGATGGCAAAAGTATTGTCCCAAAGCAGCCGACCGTAAAACCAGAAGAACGGCGAGAGCATTGGCAACACCGCCAGCCACGGATTCCAACGTAGCGTGCGTATCAGCCATAAAAGTGCCGCGGCGGTCACGGCCGCAAATATCGCCGCGTGGAGCACTACCAACGCCGGCAAATGATGCGTGAACAACAGGAGTACCTGATAGATTTGCAAGGGGATCGGCCCGTAAGGATATCCAAATGATCCACCCAAGCCCGCTTCGCACAAGCGATGCGCACGATTGGCTTGCAACGCCTGCTTGACCAACTGCACATCGTCGCCCCCCCACGGCACGTCGCTGGGCCAACTCATCAAGCCAATGACGATTGCCGTGCAGAGCAAACAAGCCGGGAGCCAGGATTTGTTGCGATAATTCAATGTGTGAATGCTCCGGCAGCCACAGGCCATTCGACTACAAATCCGCGCCGCGCTTGGCACCATGGCCGCGGAAGGTTTGCGCGGCGTCCAATTGTTTGTATTTCTCGGCCAAATCCAACGCGGTTTCCCCTCTGTCGTTCTTGACATTGACGTCGGCATTGTGGTCCAGCATGACCGCAATCAGGTCGCAGGCGCCACTCATGGCCGCGATGTGCAGGAAGGTACCGTGGTCAATCGGATTGATTTCATTCACATCCGCGCCGGCATTGAGCAGAATGTCCGCGGTTCCCGCGCAGCCGCACGCCACCGCGTAGGTCAGCGGCCGGAAATTCCACCCATCGCCCAGGGCGGCTTGTTCGGGGTGCTCTTTGATCTGCTTGGCCACCCAGCCATTCCAGCCCAATCCGGCCGCACTGTAGATGTCGATGTGCGCGCCTTTGGCAACCAGGAAGTGGGCGGTATCAATCTTCCCACAACACAAGGCCGCACGCAGCGGGGTGACGTTGCGGATGTTGTCCAGCAAGACGTTGTTGGTTGGATCGCCAACGGCATCGACATTAGCGCCGGCATCGAGAAGAAGCTCAATGATATTAGTGTGACCCAAAATCGCGGCGCGAAACAGCGGCGTGGCACCGGGGTTGCCCGTGTTATACGTCGCCCCTCTGCCAAGCAGCATGGCCACCATCTTCGTTTGGCCGTTTTCCACCGCCGTCGAAATCGGCAGGATCTGCTTGGCGGCGTCGTCATCGGGAAGGGTCGCTGTCGCCAATTCTGGAAAGGCGGTCACCATTTTTTCCGCCAGCCGCCTGTCGCCGGCGGCGACGGCGGCATGAAACTCGCGGATGGTGCTTTCCGAGGGCTTGTCCGGAAATGCCTCGGCGGGATGACTATCATCCGCCAGGATCACCGTGCCTGCATATCCGGCAACACAAACCAGCAAGACACAAGTCAACATGAATTTCATGGCCGCGCCTTTGTTTAGGGGCCGAAAACGGAAAAATGCCATGCGGTATTATCACCGGCGCGGGCGGAGATTGCCATAGCCATCGTCTGCCATCCATCGCACACCGCTGCACGTCGCGGCTAACCGCGGGGAAACTTCCGTTTCCCCCGATTGCATCCGAACCCGGCAAAGCTGACAATTCGCCGCATGGATAAAGAACTTGCAGTGATCGGTTCCGGCATGATCGCCGAGGCGATTGTGCGCGGGGTGTTGCGCGGCAAGCGCTATCAGCCGGGGCAAATCGTGGCTGCGGATGTGTCGCACGTGCGCCGGAATATTTTTCGCACGCAGCTGCGCACGGAAGTAACCGCGGACAATGCCGAGGCGGCGGCGCAGGCCGGCGTGGTGCTGCTGAGCGTCAAGCCGTACCAGATGGAAGCGGCGTTGGCCGGGCTGGGCGCGGTGATGCGTAAGGACGCCCTGGTCATTTCCGTGGCGGCCGGCATCAGCACGGCGTTTATCGCCAAGCATCTTGGCGGCAATACCCGCTGGCGGCTAGTGCGAGCCATGCCCAATACACCGATGCTGGTCGGCGAAGGCATGGTGGCCATCGCCGCCGGGGCACAGGCCACGGTGGACGATATGCAATTGGCCAGGAATTTATTTTCGACGGCGGCGGATGTGGTGGAAGTGACCGAAGATCGCATTGATGCGGTTACCGCTGTCAGCGGTTCGGGGCCGGCTTATTTCTTTTTTCTGATCGAACAAATGATTCGCGCCGGCGTCGAAATGGGATTGACCCAGGAACAAGCATCACAACTGGCGGTCAAAACCGCGGCTGGCGCGGCCAAAATGATGCTGGGCGGCGAATCGCCAACCGAGCTGCGCCGCCGGGTCACAACGCCCAACGGCACCACCCATGCGGCGATTACGCACATGGAAACCAATAATTGGCCGACAATTACCGTGGAAGCATTAAAGGCCGCGGCCCGGCGTAGCCGAGAAATGGGCAAGTGACACAAAGTCACGGATCAGAAAGGAAATTCACCGCGATGACCAATCCGTTAAAATCCAGTGCTGCCCGACAATTGGGGCTGCTATTTCCGCGTATTACCATGGGGCCGATCTTTCTGCTGGCCGGCATCAGCAAAATCAGCAACGGCGTGGAAGGGTTCGTAGGCAAGTACACCGGGGCATTGCCCGGTTTTCTGCCTAGGCCCATCGGGCAAACGTATCTTTACGCCGTGCCGTTTTTGGAGATTTTGGTGGGCGCGTGCCTGATATTCGGCTTTATCACACGCTGGGCGGGATTCGTGGGCACGGTGATGCTGGTCACGTTCACCGTAGCGGTTACGCACCTTTTCGTCAACGACAATTATCTCCAGCCGCATCCCAACGTGGTGTATATCGCGGTGACGCTGCTGGCGATGCTGCTTGGCCCGGGGGCGATCAGCGTGGACCAGAAGGTGTTTGGGGCGCAGGCGGAGTAAGAACAGCCTCACTGAAGTGAGGCTGTCAGAGCAGAAGCCCAAAACCCGCTTAATTCGCTGGTTCAAAGATCAGCAGGAAATCATCCGCTGGCTGGGTGCTGTTAAACTCCACCGTTTCCGTCGAACGGGCGTGCAGATACACCGTCTTGGGGCCAAGGCGGTTGTCTACCACCTGGCCGGCACGGGTAAACGTGCAATACACGTCCAGCGTCTGTCCATCGTCGATGGTCGAGCGAATCTGCGTGGTGACATGCACCAGGCCGCTAGGATCGCGCGTTGGCTGGGCGGCGGTAATGGCGGTGTTATTTTGCAACGCGTCATTGGTGAACTGCACGTGCTTGGCGCTGTAGGGGTCGAGCCGGCCATAATAAGGCTGGTTCACACACCCGGCCAGCAGTAGTCCGACGGCAGCCAAAAGAAGCTTGGAAGTCATCCTAAACATGATCGTGGTCCCTTAAATGATGTTGGTTAATGGGTCGGCGGCGTCGGTGCCGGTTCCAGTGCCGGCGGCAGAGGTGCTGCACCTGGCGGTGGAGTTGGCGTCGGCGTCGGCTGCATGGGTTGCGGCTCGGGCACCGGTGCCGGTGCGGACGGTTGTGGTGGCGTGCCCGACGACGGCGTCACACCCGGCGGTGGGGTGGATGGTCCGGTAGTCCATGAGCCAACCATATCCTGCATCAGTTTCCGCACCATGTACCGCGTGGCGTTATTGATTTCATACCGATCCAGCGGCGTGGGCAATTCCAGCGAAACGTGGCCCAGCGATTCCCCGCCTTTCACGTTGATTGCTTCGGCCACCACCAGCAGCACAAGCTGGCCTTCCCGGCGGGCCGCGTGGGACTGCACTTGCACCAGGATATCGGCACCGGCAGTCTGCAATGGCTGCAACGCGGAAATTCGCCCCTGCTGCAAATCCGCCGCCTGGGTCGCCGTTATCTGCCCGCGAATCCAACCCGGCGCCAGCACGGTTACCCGGCCACCAGCACGGAACCAATCGGTGGTCAGATTCTCAATCTGGATGTAATCCAGCGGGCCAAGCTGATTTTCGTCGAATTCACCGGGATGCAACCAAACTGAGGTGGATTCATGATACTCGGCCGGGCCGTTGCTCTTAAAGTGATCGGTGCTGCTCTGCTGGCCACCACCATACCAGCCGCCAAAACTGCTGGCTTGGGAACGGTCCACTTCAAGCTGGCCGGTGGACCGCTTAACGGTTTCCACGGTGGTCAGGGGGATATCGGCTTCGCCGATCATGGCCCCGTCCAAGCTGCGATTGACGTAAACCGCGATATGCGGGTGGCCAACCTGGTTATAGGCGTTGACGAACCAAGCTTCTTCGGGAAGGCTTTGATCGACCAGCGGTGGGTCATTAAACGCCGGCGTGGGCACCTGTAAAGACGGATCAGGTATGGGTTTAGGGATATCGCCGGGATAGTACGCCGACGGTGGCGGTGTGGGTGCCTGGGACACGGGGATGTCGGGGGGCGCGGCACATCCAGCCAGCATAAAACTGCCAACCACCAGCGAAGTCATTTTCATGCGATACGACGTTAACACGCTTGGCACGGAAACCTCCTTGGTCAAAACCAAAGGCCAATACCATTAAGACACCGTACAGGCAAAAAGGATGGGAGCAGACGGTTAAATTTACTGCCCTTCCTGCCTTTTGCGTGTCTTAACATTAGCAGGCCGGTTGCGGCAAGTGCTTGAGCCTCGGCAAAAGTCGCATTGCTGCCACGGCGGGCTTGTCCTGTTGCCAATGGCAACGGTAATGATTAACGTTACGTCAATCAACGATAACAAAGGAGATTATATGTTCGGTCGTCGTGCAGTGCTATTGGCCATGGTTGCGCTTGGCTTGGTCGGTTGCAGTTATCAGGATCAGCGCCCCGATCCCACCAAACTGTCCAAGGATGATACCGGTCTGCAAAGCAAGGACGTTTACGCCGCCACCAGCCAGATGGTTCAGGATTTGATGGCCTCGCCCGATTTGGCCGCCAGCCCGGTGCAATGGACGATGGTGATTGGCCAAGTTGAGGATCAAACCATCGACCGGATGATGCCGGTGAACTACGACATCTTCAGCAATGCCCTGCGTGCGGCGATCAGCGAAAAAGGCATGGGCAAGATCGCCTTGATCGAAAACAAGGCCAAGTTCCACCAACTGCGTGATCAGGAATTGGAAGGCAACGCCGATCCGTACAAACAGGGCGGCGGACCCGGCACCCCTGCACCGGCGGCGATCAATCCCGATTATCAGCTCAATATCACTGCGATTGATATGCCCAACCGCAGCACCAACTTTTATCAATTGACCTACACCATCTTTAACATGCAGACGCGCGTGCAGGTCTTTTCGCGCACTTACCAGGTGAAAACCGCCCGCTAAGCCCTTGCTCGGAAAGGATTTATCCGCGTGAACGCCCTTAAACTGATCTGCTTGTGCGGCTTGACATTGGCGCTGGCCGGCTGCGCGTCGGCGGTTTCCAGCGGTAGCAATACCGCGCTGGATTCCTTCGATTTGACGGCCATGACCTCCGAAATGGAGCAGAGCATCATGGCCAACCCGGCCATCCAGCAGGAGATCGCCACCCACGGGGCGCTGAAGATTGTCTGCGAGCCGGTGACCAACAACATGACCGGCGAGATTTTGCCGCCGGGACAAGCCCGGGCCTATACCGCCCAGATTCGCAGCCTGCTCGGCCAGACCGCGCCGGATAAGTTCACCTGGATTATGAACCGGGACGAGTTTTACAAGCTGCGTAACGAGCAGTTGAACCACGTTGATCTCGGGCCGGATCCCAATGCTATCATTCCGCAATGGGCGCTGCTGGCGGTGTTTGATTCGCTGACCAACGAAGACGAAAACCATCGCAGCGCGTTTTACCAGTGTACTTACAGCATCACCTCGCTGGACCATCGCACGATCTTATGGAGTCATCCTTACCGGGTGAAAAAGAATGCCGTCAAACAATTCCTTGACTAGCCGGAACAACTGGCCATCCGTCGCCTGGCTGGTGGTTGGAACACTGCTGCTGTGCGCCGCTACGGGTTGCCAGAACCCGGTGGAAGAGCAGGCGCATGTGGCGGTACGGCACTATTACGCGGGGAACTATCTTGCGGCACGCGCCCTGCTCGATCCGCTGGCCCGCCAAACTGATGGCGATTTTGTCCTGAACAATGAGCGGCTGGGTTCGGCCGACCTGGCGGCCCAGCAACTCGATGAAGCCCAGACCGCTTTCCTGCGCGCTTATGAAGTTCTCAACAGCGTGGGTGTGAACGACGGCGGCAGGTCGGCGGGAGCCGCGGTTTTCAGCGAAAATATCAAGGTCTATAAGGGCGAGCCTTACGAACGGGCGATGTGCAATTCTTACCTGGGGCTGACCTATTACATGCAGCACGACTATGCCAACGCCCGCGCCTGCTTTGAAAACGCCCTGTTCAAGCTGAAGGATTACACCGACGTGGACAAGCCTAATCAATTCACCGAGATTTCCAGCGATTTTGCCTTAGCAAACGTGATGCTGGGCCGGTGCTATCAACAACTGGGTGACCCCACCAAGGCGATCACCGCGTTTAACCAGGCGGTGCAAGTGCGCCCCGATTTGTCGGGTTTGTGCAATCCGGCATTGAATGCCGATACCAACGTGCTGCTGGCAATTGACTGGGGCCAGGGTCCGATCAAGCGTGCGGCGGGGGATGGCTCGTTTGTGGGCTTCGTGCCAACACCTGCACAAGCCGGCCCATTCTATGCCCCGGCAATTTATGTGGATGGCGCCTTTTTGCCGGTGGCGGAAGTGGCACGGCCATCGGTCGATCTGCTGGCTTTGGCACAAGACAAAAGATGGCAGAGCATCGATACCATTCGCGTGCTAAAGTCGGTTGTCGGTGAAGGCGCGATGGCCGCCGGCGCTTACGAACTGTCCCGGGGCGGGCGCACCAACAGCGAAATCGGTGCCGGCTTATTAATCGGTGGATTATTACTGAAGTTGAGCAGTAATCCCGACTTGCGCCACTGGGAAACCTTGCCGCGGACGGTCTTTCTGATCCCGCTGAAATTGGCTCCGGGGCCGCACAACATCACGGTCCAGTTTGCCGGCGGTGCCAGCCAAACCTGGCAAAATGTGCCTGCCCCGGATCACGGCGATAATACTTATTTCTTCCACCTTTCCCGTTACGGCCCCACGACGTTTACCTGGCCGCCGCTTAAAGCCGCCCCGTTGCCACCGTCCAAATGATTGCTGGTAGAGAGCCGGTAACGCGGGCAAACGATTTCACAGTGCAAAAAGAAACGGCCCGCCATGGTGGCGGACCGTTGGGTACGTCAATTATCTTATTATCTCACGCCGTACCTTTACTCCTGATTCCAATAGCGCCGCGTGCTTACGCACCGACACCTTGGTACAGTGGTCCATCGGCGACTTGCAACTGGTCGGCCAGCAGCAAGGCACGCGTTTGGATGTCGTGGCCAACCTGGTGGAATTCCACCTCGAAGGCCACCGACGGCGAGAACCAAGTGCTGCGCACCACGCCAACTTCACCCCGGCTTAAGGCCAGTTCGGGGATGTCCTGCGTGAGCCGCACGAAATCGTCTACGATCGGCTGTCTCATGGTACTACCTCCACATTGTGAACCCACTTCGCCCGATGCAGACTGCCCACTTGCTGAGAGGGTGTGTGAGAAGCCAATGGCCCCACGACGACATGATTTTCGCCTCGCATCAAGTAGCGACGACGAGTCATATCAATCAAAA
>Ga0316217_10003681_pt1 | contig 17194 bp, 21 predicted proteins | sample 1anoAmetaG_FD_203633 | JGI IMG/M metagenome (GOLD analysis project Ga0316217, IMG submission 203633) | Freshwater microbial communities from Trout Bog Lake, Wisconsin, USA - 1anoA | ecosystem: Environmental > Aquatic > Freshwater > Lake > Hypolimnion/Profundal zone | place: USA: Wisconsin...
GTTCGTGGTTCGACTCGCGATGCTACGCATCGCGGCTCACCATGAGGTTTTTTTACGAGTCACCTCATCCTGAGCCGCGCCAAAGGCGCGAGTCGAAGGACGTATTTCAGAATAAAGCACAACAACAAAAATCTTCATATAGACCTGACGCTGGCATTTTGTTACACAGAGGTCTTGCCGTTACGGCATTCGCTGGGGGTGCTACGCCGTAAGGGGTGGCTGAGATCAGACCCTTTGAACCTGAATGGGGTAATGCCCGCGCAGGGAAGCAGGATGGATCAGCTTTTCCGGCTGGCCCAAGGCTTTCAAGCGAATATAAGAATGGAAAGCCGCAACACTATGAAGATCGCCATTATCGGTGCGGGTGTTATGGGACTTGTCACGGCGCATCATTGTGCGTTGCTGGGTGGTAACATCACCGTTTATGAGCGGCGAGCAGAGGCGGGCCGTGGGTGCTCCTGGTATGCGGGTGGTATGTTGGCCCCTTGGTGCGAGATGGAAAGCGCCGAGCCCTTGATTGGCGAATTGGGCCTTGAATCGCTTTCTTATTGGAAGGCGCATTTTTCGCATGTCGTTGAAAAAGGCACCTTGGTTGTAGCTCCACCGCGTGATCTTCCCGATCTGAAGCGTTTTGCAGCGCGGACAAGCGCGCATGAATGGGTTGGGCGCGATGCAATTGCCAGACTTGAACCCGATTTGGCGGAGCGGTTTGAGACGGCTTTGTTTTTTAAAGGCGAAGCACATCTTGATCCGCGCGAAACGCTTGAAGCATTAAGAGATAAATTGGTTACTGATTATGGCGTAAATTTTATAATGAATCATGGTGTTACACCTAACAATATTGATGCTGATTATATCATTGATTGTCGTGGGTTTGAAGCGCGTGATGTATTAATGGATTTGCGTGGCGTGAAAGGCGAGATGCTGATCTTACGCACGAAAGAAATCAGTCTTTCAAGGCCTGTGCGCTTATTGCATCCGCGTATTCCAGTTTATATTGTCCCGCGCGCAGATCATCATTTTATGGTGGGGGCGACGATGATTGAGAGTGCAGATCGCACACGGTTTTCAGTGCGCTCGATGGTTGAGCTTTTAAATGCAGCCTATGCGATCCATCCAGCCTTTGGCGAGGCGGAGATTGTTGAAATGGGGACCGACGTGCGGCCTGCGTTTAACGACAATCTGCCACGTATTCGTCATGATGGAAACATCCTGCGGCTCAACGGTTTATACCGCCATGGCTATCTCGGAGCGCCGGCTTTGGCACGGCGGGCGGCAGAGATTATGTTTAAGGGTAAGTCTTTTCCGGAGGTTGAACGGTGAGACTGATTATCAATGGCACGGAAACTGATGTTTCAGCCGAAACTTTTGCCCAATTACTTTTAGAGCTTGGCTATGACGATATGCCTGTTGCAACAGCATTGAATATGTCAGTGGTACGAAAAAAAGATCGAAATATAGTTCGTTTAAAAGATGGCGATCGGGTTGAAATTCTCGTGCCGATGCAAGGGGGCTGAAGCGTGGATAAAGTACAGTTTTATGGCGTATCCATCGCTTCACGTTTGTTGCTAGGTACCGCACAATATCCATCGCCCGCTATTTTGGCGGATGCGATTGCGCGCTCGGAAGCAGATATTCTAACCGTCTCTTTGCGGCGTGAATCAACGGGCGGTTCCGGTGGGCGTGATTTTTGGAAATTGATCACTCGCATGGGGTGCAAAATCTTACCGAATACAGCGGGATGTCACTCAGCGAAAGAAGCAATCACAACGGCTGAGATGGCGCGGGATGTATTTGAAACGGATTGGATCAAGCTCGAAGTGATCGGCAATGCCGATATGTTGCAGCCCGATGTGTTTGGACTTTTAGAAGCTGCGCGTGAATTATCTACGCAAGGGTTTAAAGTGTTTCCTTATACGACCGATGATGTGATTGTGGCTGAAAAACTATTAGCGGTTGGCTGTGAAGTTTTGATGCCATGGGGAGCGCCGATTGGCTCGGGTAAAGGGTTAAATAATCGTTTTGCGTTAAAGGCAATGCGAGCGCATTTTCCGAAAGTGCCATTGGTGATTGATGCAGGGTTGGGGGTTCCCTCCCATGCCGCTGAGGCAATGGAATTGGGCTATGATGCGGTGTTGTTGAATACGGCAGTTGCAAAAGCGGGTGATCCTGTTCGTATGGCGGAGGGGTTTGCATTGGCGGTTAAAGCCGGGCGATTGGCATATCTCGCAGGTGCGATGGAAGCGCGCGATATGGCGGTACCTTCGACGCCTGTTTTTGGACAGCCTTTTGTGTAATTAATTGGAGTTTTAAAATGCTGGATCGGTTTTATTTGATCGTTGATTCCTACACCTGGCTGGAGCGATTATTGCCGCTTGGCGTGAAGACCGTTCAGCTTCGCATCAAAGATAAAAGCCATGCAGAATTGACGCATGAAATTATCATGTCTCGCACGCTATGCGCGCAGAATAACGCAACCTTGATCGTCAATGATTATTGGCAAATCGCACTCGATGAAGGATGCAATTTCGTGCATCTCGGCCAAGAGGATATGGACAGTGCCGATTTCAAAGCATTAAAAGCAGGAGGGATCAGGATTGGTCTTTCAACGCATACGCCGGAAGAGTTGGATCGCGCGCTCCAATATGATCCCGATTATATTGCGCTGGGGCCGATTTATCCGACCCTTTTGAAACAGATGACATTCCCGCCGCAAGGCTTGGAACGTATTGGCGAATGGAAGCGGATCATCGGTGATAAGCCGCTGGTTGCCATTGGCGGGCTAACCCCCGAACGCGCCAAGCTTGTGCTGCAAGCCGGGGCGGATAGCGCGTGTGTGGTAACGGATATTTTACGCAACGCCGATCCTGAAGCAAGGACGCGGGAGTGGATAAAGGCTGTCGACCGTGCTGCGTAGCAAACGTGAAAATTAAGGATGGTGTGGCATTTGGCCAGCGTAAAAAGAGGCGAGCCGGGGGGCTCGCGGTCCATAGTGGGTCGCGGGGTCCATTATTGCCCTCACGCCGCCTTCAACCGCATTTCGCTCACGATCTTGTCATAGGGCGCTTTAATCAGCCCGTCCTCGCGTTTTTCAATCAGGCCGATTTGCATCAATCGGCCTACATCACCATGCACGCTTTTGTAATCGCGTGAGACCGCTTGCGATAAAGCGCGGATGGAGGAGGGGCCTAGCCCCTTTAGTACCGAGAGTAACTCCATCCGCTTGTCGGATAGGGCGGCAAGAAATTGCTCATAGGTGGTGAAACTTAAGTGCTCGGGGTCTGTAACAGGCAATTTGGCATCAATGCGTTTGGCCGCTGCGATTGCGCGCTCAAAGAAATCCGTTTCATTTTCAATATGGATATAAAGTACACGGTCTTTCATAGCTGTTTCCTTACCCTAGCGATATCGCGCCTGAAATCGACGAAAAGCTGATCGATACTTGTGAATAGATAGGGGAGTTCCAAACCTTTAATGTGTTTATGATCGCCCTTGCCACGTTCATTGTCATACCCCACAAGACGCTCGCCCGGTCTGCCAAAGAACAAGGAATATTTAAAACCATGCTGCCTTTCATCGTCAGGTTCCGAAATCCGCCAAATTCGGATTTGGACAATCGTGCCATCCGGATAGTCTAGCCGCGCATCATAGAATAAAGAAGCTTTGGCCATTTATTGATTTGGCGTTTTACAGTGATTAATTGATTATGGTGCATAAAGCCATATAGTGTTTCTGTCAAGGATTTCCCACGATGCAACGCCCCCTCGACCATCTCGTTCTAGCCACTCATGATCTTGAGGCCGCTGGTGCTTTCTACGAAAAGCTCGGCTTTAAGGTCGGGGTGCGCAACCGGCATCCTTGGGGTACGGAAAATCGGATCGTGCAGTTTCCGGGGGCGTTTTTGGAGCTGATCACGGTGGGCGAGGGGGCCGATATCCCGCCCCATGCAGCGGGCCTCTTCTCATTCGGGGCCTTTGTGCGGGATTATCTTGAAGCCCGCGAAGGTTTTGCCATGCTGGTGCTACAATCTAAAGATGCCAAGGCCGATAAAATGGCCTTTGATAAAGCGGGCATTGGCGGTTTTGAGCCCTTCTTTTTCGAGCGTAAAGGGCTTAGACCCGATGGCACATCGGTGGAAGTATCGTTCACGCTGGCTTTTGCAAAAGATCGGTTTGCCAAGCAGTGCGGCTTTTTCGTCTGCCAGCAGCACCGGCCCGAGAATTTCTGGAATCCGCTGGCACAGCGGCACCCTAATGGCGCTTTATCCCTTGCAGGCGTTTGCATGGTGGCGGATGAGCCCTCTGATCATGCGGAATTTATGCGAGCGTTTACGGGCATGGATGTATTTTCTGCCACCTCCGCAGGCTTACGGTTCGATATGCCGCGGGGCAAGGTGGATGTGCTCTCGGATAGTGCCTTTACGTTTGAGTATGGGCAAGATTTTGGGGATAAACGCCCTCAATTTGCGGCTTTTTCTGTAGAAGTTTCGGATTTAAACAGCCTTCAGACCCGACTAGATGATCAAAATATCGCGTATTACCAACACCAAGGCAGCATATTGATCGCGTCTTCCGAAGCTTTTGGCGTTATCATCCGTTTTATCCAACGCTGACTCGCCAGAATCCCTTCGTCGCGTTATAGGGCAGGGCATGACATATTCCGTTCCCCAAAATGCTGTTGTATCCGCTGGCAATGTTTCTTTCGGTCAGTCACTCCCTTTCGCTTTAATCGCCGGCCCCTGCCAGATGGAAAGCCGGGCGCACGCCTTTGAAATGGCAACAGCGCTCAAGGAAATAACCACCAAGCTCGGCATTCCCTTCGTTTATAAATCCTCGTTCGATAAAGCCAACCGCACCTCGGCATCGGCCGCGCGGGGTATTGGACTTTCAAAGGCGCTGGAAGTCTTCGCCGAAATCAAAGCAAGTCTTGGCGTCCCCGTGATTACCGATATCCACGATACCGCCCAATGCAAGCCGGTGGCGGAAGTGGTCGATATCCTGCAAATTCCCGCCTTTTTATGCCGCCAGACTGACCTTCTCATCGCAGCCGCCGAAACGGGGCGGGTCATCAACGTCAAAAAAGGCCAGTTTCTCGCCCCTTGGGATATGAAAAACGTCGCCGCCAAAATCACAGGCGCGGGCAATCCCAATGTGCTCGTATGCGAGCGTGGTGTATCATTCGGTTACAACACGCTGGTGTCCGATATGCGCTCGCTGCCCATTATGGCGCGGGATACGGGCGCTCCGGTTATCTTTGATGCGACGCACTCCGTGCAACAGCCCGGTGGGCAGGGCGCTTCAACAGGCGGGCAGCGCGAGTTCGTACCCATCTTGGCCCGGGCTGCGGTTTCCATAGGCGTTGCGGGTGTCTTTATTGAGACGCATGAAGCCCCGAATTGCGCCCCGTCGGATGGACCGAATATGGTGCCACTCGACCAGATGGAGGCTCTATTATCCGATCTTAAAGCCTTTGATTTACTTGCAAAATCGCGGCCTTTGTCGATTTGAGCGCGCGCCATGCTTTTGTCACCCTTCTGTCACCCAAACTTGGTAATGGCATTTTCATGACCGACGTTCAATTTTCCTACTCTGATGAAACTCAGCCGCTGTTGACGCGGAAGGCTATTCAACTGATCGAAAAGGCCACGGGGCAGCCTTTACTGCATGGGCTTTATCTCGAAAATCAGAAAAACCCGGTTCCGGGTGAAAGCTTCTGGCAGGCCTCGGTCCGGCAATTACAGGTCGTGCCGACGTTTAAGGCGGATGACCTTAAGAATATCCCGGCTACGGGTCCGGTGGTCATCGTCGCCAACCATCCCTATGGTGTGCTCGACGGCCTGGTGATGTGCTGGCTGATTGAGAAAGTTCGTAAGGATTTCTTGGTTTTGACGCATTCTGTGTTGCTACGCGCGCCGGAAGCGCGGACCAATTTGTTGCCCGTGGATTTTACAGGCACGAAGGAAGCCTTCCAGACCAATCTCGATTCGCGCGAAGCGGCTCGCAAACACTTGGCCAACGGGGGGTGCATCGTCGTGTTCCCGGCAGGCGCCGTTTCAACTGCACCAGATAAACTAGGCCGCAAACCAGCGATTGACTGGCCATGGCAGCCTTTTACTGCACAATTGATCCAGCGCTCAAAAGCAACGGTGGTTCCGATCTTCTTCTCGGGCCAGAATAGCCGCCTGTTCCAGATTGCGAGCCATATCAGCCCCGTTTTGCGCCTGTCTTTGATTTTCAAGGAAGTCCATGATCGCATTGGGACGGAACTACCTCTGGTGATTGGCGCGCCGATTTCGCCGGATGAGTTGTCCGAATGTGGAGATCGGTCGGCTCTTTTAAATTTCTTGCGCGATAGAACTTACGCGCTCGAATATTTGTTGCAGCATGATACAACCAATGTCGTCACCTTCGGAAAGCGCAAACCCCATGCGCCTGTGGTGCAAAAGGTGAAGCGCTTCATCCATCAGCTTGAAACGCGACGCGCGATGCGTGAGAGGCTGCGTAAATTGGCTTAAAAGGCTGAATCGCTGCCAATGGTGCGTTGCAATATTCGACAAAAGTATTATGAGGGGCGCAATGATGTGCCCCTTTTTGTTGCCCCTAACGTGCCGGAGATAACCAGTGACCGAGATTATCGATATTCATGCCCGCCAGATCCTTGATAGCCGTGGCAATCCTACCGTTGAAGTCGATGTGACGCTGGCCGATGGCTCAATGGGCCGCGCGGCGGTACCCTCGGGTGCGTCCACAGGCGCGCATGAGGCGGTTGAGCTTCGTGACGGGGATAAGAAGGTATATCTGGGCAAAGGCGTCTTGAAAGCCGTTGCTACGGTGAATGATGAACTTTTAGATGCGATTTGCGGTATGGATGCAGAAGATCAGGTCGCCATCGATACAGCGATGATTGAGATTGACGGCACGCCCAACAAAGCGCGCCTCGGTGCCAACGCCATTCTCGGCGTGTCGCTAGCGGTTGCAAAAGCTGCGGCGGATGCAGCGGCCCTCCCGCTTTATCGCTATGTTGGCGGCACATCGGCCCGCACTCTGCCGGTGCCAATGATGAATATCGTGAATGGCGGCGCACATGCCGATAATCCGATCGATTTTCAAGAATTCATGATCATGCCGATAGGTGCGCCAAGCTTCTCCGAAGGTCTGCGCATGGGCGCCGAAATCTTTCACACGCTCAAGGGCGCTTTGAAAAAGGCAGGGCATAATACCAATGTGGGCGATGAGGGTGGATTTGCTCCTAATCTGCCCTCCGCCGAAGCCGCACTCGATTTCGTGATGCAGGCGATTGAAACAGCGGGCTATAAAGCGGGCAAAGACATCTATCTCGCGATGGATTGCGCCGCGACCGAATTTTTCAAAGACGGTGCCTATCACTATGAGGGCGAAGGCAAGGTGCGCTCCATCGGGGAGCAGGCTGAATACCTCGCCAAGCTTGCCTCGACCTATCCGATTGTGTCGATTGAGGACGGCTTGTCGGAAGATGATTGGGAAGGCTGGAAGCTTGTAACCGATCTCATCGGCTCCAAATGCCAGCTTGTTGGCGATGACTTGTTCGTGACCAATGTCACGCGCCTTTCGCAAGGTATCAGCAAGGGCGTTGCAAACTCCATCCTCGTCAAAGTCAACCAAATCGGCTCATTGACGGAAACCTTGGCCGCCGTCGATATGGCGCATCGAGCGGGCTATACCTCCGTCATGTCCCACCGCTCGGGCGAGACGGAAGATGCAACGATTGCCGATTTGGCGGTTGCTACCAATTGCGGACAGATCAAGACGGGTTCGCTTGCGCGCTCCGACCGGACAGCCAAATATAACCAACTGCTCCGCATTGAAGAGGAGTTGGGATCGACGGCGATTTATGCAGGTCGGAACGCGATAAAGGGGCTAAAATAATTATCTAAAAACCCCTGTCACATGTGACAGATGTGGGCCGTTTTAAGGCATTTCGGGCGCTGTTCGTCAAAATAGTTTTTAATTTTTTAGGATCTGTTTACGAACGGCGCGTAACCCTCACTGCATGGTTACAAAACATCGATTCCGCGGTATCGCGCTCCCCTTCATGCTCTACCTCGTATCCGGGGTGGCAGCTGTCTTTTTCATCAACCAAGCCGGTAATGGCAGTCGCGGGATAGAAACCCGCAACAGCCTGCTCTCGGAGATAGCCCATCTTTCGACGGAGCTTTCCAAGGTAACGGCCGAGCGAATGGCGCTCGAAAGACGCAATGCGCTTGTCGGCTTATTTCACATCGATGCCGAATTTTTAGAAGAGCGTTCTCGCATTGTTTTAAACCGAGTAAATCGCAATGATGTTGTTATCATGACGTCCAACTAACAGGGCTATTCTTTCATACAGAGATTGAATTATGCCAGAACCTTTTTTAAGTTCTTTTACTCATCTTATTGATTTATATATCTTTTTCTTTTCGTTTTTTATATTAAAAACATAATACTCCCCCCTCGCCAAACGGTTTCCGGTCGGATATGCTTACTCCTGAAAAAAATACGGAGGACGCTATGGCTTTGACCGCTCGCAAACCCGCTGCTGCACAAAAAGCTTCATCGCTGGCACGGACAGTTCCAGCACGTTCCACGCTACGAAAGAACGCGACTCCAACCGATTTTACGCGCGATGAGGACGTGAAGGCCTATCGTGAAATGCTCTTGATCCGCCGCTTTGAAGAAAAGGCGGGTCAAATGTATGGCATGGGGCTGATTGGCGGCTTTTGCCATCTCTATATCGGGCAAGAGGCCGTCGTCGTGGGTATGGAGATGGCGCAGAAAGACGGGGATCAGGTCATCACCGGATATCGTGATCACGGTCATATGCTGGCATGTGGGATGGACCCTAAAGGCGTGATGGCGGAGCTTACGGGCCGTCGTGGTGGGTTGTCGAAAGGCAAGGGCGGTTCAATGCACATGTTCAGCGTCGAAAAGCATTTTTATGGTGGTCATGGCATTGTTGGTGCGCAAGTGTCGCTTGGCACGGGTTTGGCCTTTGCCAATCATTACCGCGACAATGGCCAAGTCTCGATTGCTTATTTTGGCGATGGTGCGGCCAATCAAGGCCAAGTCTATGAGAGCTTCAACATGGCGGAGCTGTGGAAGTTGCCAGTCGTGTATGTGATCGAGAATAACCGCTACGCGATGGGAACGGCGGTCAGCCGCGCCTCAGCCCAGACCGATTTCTCCAAGCGCGGTATTTCGTTCAATATTCCGGGCGAACAGGTCGACGGTATGGATGTTCGCGCCGTTCGCGATGCCGCCGAGCGCGCCATTCAATGGTGCCGTGAGGGTAAGGGGCCATATATTTTAGAAATGCAAACCTACCGTTATCGCGGCCACTCGATGTCTGATCCGGCGAAATACCGCTCGAAAGACGAAGTGCAAAAGATGCGCGAAGAGCATGATCCGATCGAGCAAGTTCGTGCCCGTTTGATGAATGCTTGGAAGGTGACGGAAGAGGAATTGAAGGCCGTTGATGCCGAAGTTCGTGAGATCGTCAATGACGCGGCAGAATTTGCAACCCATGATCCAGAGCCCGATCCATCGGAACTCTGGACGGATATTTTGAAATAATCCCGGTTTAACGCAGCTCAAGGTTTAGCGCGCCATGTCGATTGATATTTTAATGCCTGCCCTTTCGCCGACGATGGAAAAAGGTAATCTTGCCAAATGGCTGAAAAATGAGGGTGACCGGATCAAATCCGGCGACATTCTTGCCGAAATCGAAACCGATAAGGCAACGATGGAAGTCGAAGCCGTCGACGAAGGCATCTTGGCTAAAATTGTGGTTCCGGCTGGCACCCAAGATGTTCCCGTTAATCAGGTGATTGCGGTTATTGCGGGTGAGGGCGAAACACTGTCAGATGCGCCAAAACCAACGCCAACGGTAAGCGCACCCGTCGCTGCTCCAGCCATTGTAACGCCAGCAGCGGCTCCCGCTGCACCGTCAACCGCTCACGATGCCTCGTCCGAAGTGCCGCCCGGCATCGAAATGGTTCAGATCACGATGCGTGAAGCGCTTCGGGATGCGATGGCGGAGGAGATGCGCTTAAATAGCGATGTGTTTGTCATCGGCGAGGAGGTTGCCGAATACCAAGGGGCGTATAAAATCACACAAGGGCTTTTGCAAGAATTTGGCCCCAAACGCGTTGTCGATACGCCGATCACCGAGCATGGTTTTACTGGTATGGCGGTTGGCGCTGCGCTCACGGGCCTGCGTCCGATTGTCGAATTCATGACATTTAACTTCGCCATGCAAGCCATTGATCATATTATTAATTCTGCCGCTAAGACCTTGTACATGTCGGGCGGTCAGATGGGGTGTCCCATCGTATTTCGCGGTCCGAATGGAGCTGCATCTCGCGTCGGTGCGCAACATAGCCAGGATTACACGGCTTGGTATTCGCAAGTGCCGGGTTTGCTGGTGGTTTCGCCGTCCAATGCCGCCGACGCGAAGGGGCTTCTTAAAGCAGCCATTCGCAACCCAAATCCAGTAGTGTTTCTGGAGAACGAGATTCTCTACGGCCAGACCGGGCCAGTACCAAAAATGGATGATTTTATCGTTCCCATCGGCAAAGCCCGCATCGCACGGACGGGCAAAGATGTAACGATCGTCTCGTTCTCCATCGGCATGACCTACGCGTTGAAAGCGGCGGATGAATTGGCTTCGCAAGGAATTGAGGCGGAAGTCATCGATCTACGCACGATCCGGCCCATGGATATCGAAACCGTTCTGGCCTCCGTGCAAAAAACCGGACGCTGCGTCACGGTGGAAGAGGGTTGGCCACAATCGGGCGTCGGTTCCGAAATTTCGGCACAGATCATGGAGCGCGCCTTCGATTATCTCGATGCGCCGGTCAAGCGCATCACGGGTAAAGACGTGCCAATGCCTTATGCTGCAAATCTCGAAAAACTGGCACTGCCGAATGTTGCTGAAGTTGTCGAGGCGGTTAAAGCCGTCTGCTATCGTTAAACGAAAGGCCTTCTGATGCTGGCGCGTAAAGCCGCGACCTATGCTGACCTTCAAGCGGTCCCGTCCCATTACGTGGCGGAGATCATCGAAGGTGTGCTTGAAACGCATCCGCGCCCGGCACCGCGCCATGCAAGAGCTGCCTCGCGCATGGGACTATCGATAGGAAATCCCTTCGAGCTCGGTCTTCAAGGGCCTGGCGGGTGGATTATTATCGACGAACCAGAAATTCATCTAGGCCCGCATATTGTGGTACCCGATTTGGCCGGCTGGCGCAGTGAACGGTTGGCGGTAATTCCCGAGCGGGCCTATTTTGAAATAATACCTGATTGGGTGTGCGAGATTCTATCGCCCTCGACGAGCCGTTTGGATCGTGGGCCAAAGCGCCGGATTTATGCCGAATATGGCGTTCAGTATCTTTGGTTGCTTGATCCGGATGAGCAGGTATTAGAGGCCTTTCATCTCATAGATGGCCAATGGACCCTCGTTGGAACGGTTACCGGTGCGGGTTCTGTCTCTTTGCCGCCGTTTGATGCGATTTCGTTTCCCCTTTCCATTCTCTTTCCGTTCGACGCGCCCAAAAGCGACGAACCTAGTATCGGAAGTTGAGCCATGCCGATTGAAATTTTAATGCCCGCTTTGTCGCCGACCATGGAAAAAGGTAATCTTGCCAAATGGTTGAAGAAAGAAGGTGACAAGGTAAAATCAGGCGACATTCTCGCCGAGATCGAAACCGATAAAGCGACCATGGAAGTCGAGGCCATCGATGAAGGCGTGCTCGCAAAAATCATCGTGCCAGCGGGAACGCAAGACGTGGCCGTTAATCAGGTGATCGCGTTGATTGCGTCGGATGGCGAAGATGTCAGTGCGATTGCTGCGGGCGGGGCAGGTGCATCAAAACCTGTTGCGCCGCAAGCTGCGGCACCCGCGGCGGTTGCTAGCCCTGTTGCTGCGCCCGTTGGGGCAACAGTCTCGCAAGCGATGACGCCGCAAGCTTCCAAACTCTTTGCCTCCCCACTCGCTAAACGAATCGCCAAAGAAGCAGGGCTTGATTTGGCCTCCATCGTCGGTTCCGGTCCGCATGGTCGCATTGTCGAGCGGGACGTTAAAGCCGCCTTGACGGGTGGCACCGCAAAGCGCGCAACCCCTCCAGCATCGCCCGCGATTGCTGCACCTGTGATGGCCACCGGCATGGCGGATGAAACCGTCAAAAAGCTATTCGAAGCTGGCTCCTACGAAGAAATCCCTCACGATTCGATGCGTAAGACGATTGCGCGGCGGTTGCTGGAAGCCAAGCAAACCATCCCGCATTTCTACGTGTCCGCCGATTGCGAACTGGATGCGTTGCTGGCGGCACGCGAGCAAATCAACACGTCAGCGCCAAAAGGTGCGGATGGCAAGCCCGCCTACAAGCTCTCCGTCAATGATTTCGTGATCAAGGCCTTGGCCATTGCCCTCATGCGCGTACCCGATGCCAATGTAACCTGGACCGAGGGCGCGATGCTCAAACACAAACACGCCGATGTTGGCGTGGCCGTCACCATTCCCGGCGGTTTGATCACGCCGATTGTGCGCAAGGCGGAATTAAAGTCGCTTTCCGCCATCTCGAACGAGATGAAGGATCTGGCTGCCCGCGCACGCAACCGCAAATTAAAGCCGGAAGAATATCAAGGCGGCTCAACGGCGGTGAGCAATCTCGGCATGTTCGGCGTTAAAAACTTCCAAGCCATCGTCAACCCGCCCCACGCCACCATTTTGGCGGTTGGCGCAGGTGAGCAACGCGCTGTGGTAAAAAATGGCCAGTTGGCGGTTGCAACGGTGATGACGGTAACGTTCTCAACCGATCACCGCGCAGTCGATGGTGCATTGGGAGCTGAATTGATCGCAGCGTTTAAGGCACTGATCGAAAATCCGGTCGGTATGCTGGTTTAAAATAATAATTCCCTTCTCCCCTTGCGGGAGAAGGTGTCATGCGAAGCATGACGGATGAGGGGCTGGTGGTTCGGCGAATAGCGTAACCCCTCATCAGTCAGCTCCGCTGACAGCTTCTCCCGCAAGGGGAGAAGCGGGCCATCGAGCATCAGATTTCTGAATAGAAGGTTTTCGGCTTATGAGCACTTCTTACGACATTCTCATCATTGGCGGTGGTCCGGGCGGCTATGTCACCGCGATCCGGGCGGCTCAACTCGGCTTTAAAACCGCCGTGGTGGAGCGCGAACATCTCGGCGGTATCTGCCTCAATTGGGGCTGTATCCCGACCAAGGCGCTGCTTCGCTCAGCCGAGATTTTTCATCAGGCAACCCATGCCAAGGATTACGGCCTGACGCTTGAAGGCAAAATGGGCTTTGACATCGCCGATATCGTCAAGCGCTCGCGTGGCATTTCGGGGCAATTGAATGGCGGCGTCGGCTTCCTGCTCAAGAAAAACAAAGTCGACGTCATCTGGGGCGAAGCCAAAATCACCAAACCCGGCGAGGTGATCGTCGGCAAGGCGACAAAGCCCGCCGTGCAGCCGCAGCATCCGGTACCGAAGGGCGTGTTGGGTGAGGGTACCTACACCGCCAAACATATCATCATTGCCACAGGCGCACGGCCTCGCGCTTTGCCCGGTATCGAGCCGGATCAGAAGCTGATCTGGACCTATTTTGAAGCGATGGTGCCAGATTTTATGCCGAAATCACTCATTGTGATGGGTTCAGGTGCTATTGGTATCGAGTTCGCTTCGTTCTACCGCTCCATGGGCGCGGAAGTGACCGTTGTTGAAGTTATGCCGCAAATTCTGCCTGTTGAGGATGCGGATATCGCCGCCATTGCCCGCAAGCGCTTCGAAAAGCTCGGCATGAAAATCATGTCTGGTGCCAAGGTGACCGCTGTCAAGAAGGGTGCCAATTCGGTAACCGCCACCGTGGTGGATGAGAAGGGCGCGTCCGTTGATATTACGGCTGATCGTTTAATCTCTGCCGTCGGCGTTATCGGTAACATTGAAGGCCTTGGCCTTGAAGCTCTGGGCGTCAAAACCGATCGCGGCTGCATCGTCACCGATGGCTTGGGCAAAACCAACGTGCCCGGCATCTATGCGATTGGCGATGTCGCCGGCCCCCCCATGCTGGCGCACAAGGCCGAGCACGAAGGCGTCCTCACCGTCGAGGCCATCAAAGGCCTGCATGTCCACGCGATGGACAAACTCAAAATTCCGGGCTGCACCTATTGCCATCCGCAGATTGCCTCGGTCGGCTTAACCGAAGCCAAGGCTAAAGAGGCGGGCTACACGCTCAAAGTCGGCCGCTTCCCCTTCATGGGTAATGGTAAAGCGATTGCGCTCGGTGAGCCGGATGGATTGGTCAAAACCATTTTCGACGCCAAAACCGGCAAATTGCTCGGCGCGCATATGGTGGGTGCGGAAGTCACCGAACTCATCCAAGGCTTTGTGGTCGCGATGGGCTTGGAAACGACGGAAGAAGAGTTGATCCACACCGTCTTCCCACATCCGACCCTTTCTGAGATGATGCATGAAAGCGTGCTTGATGCATATGGGCGGGCGATCCATATATGATCGTGTTAAAGGATTTAGCCCATGATTGGCTGCTCTTTAGTGAGCTGCTGCGAAACGCGCTTCTTGGATTGGCCGCTTTCTTTGGATTATGGTTGGCGTGGAAACGGGTAACAGCCGCCAATCGGCAATCGGAAGCTGCTCTTAAGCAGTCAGAAATTGCTTTAACACAGTCGGAATTGGCACGGCGGGTGCATGTTTCAGAATTGTTTAATAAGGCCGTTGAACAATTGGTGCATTAAAGAATGGAAGTTCGATTGGGTGCTATATTTACGTTAAAACAGATTGGCTTTGATTTTGAAGATCTCGCAGGTCCGACGTTTCAACTGTTGAATGCCTATTTACGTCAACATTCCGAGGCGTATACTGAAGGCAAGCAACCGCAAGATATATATGAGATCGTTGAAATCATGAAATCAAGGATTATTGAGCCATGAAAGATAACCGATTTCGCGTAAACGTCGCTGGAGCTTTTTTGCGTCGAACCGATCTTAGCCGAACGATCTTGGAAAGAGCCAATCTCTCGCGGGCAGATTTTACGGGTGCACTTTTTGTTGGTGCAAATTTTAAGGACGCCAACCTCGATGGTACGATTCTAATTGGTGCTGACCTAAGCGAAGCTCGCAATCTTACCCGCGAACAATTGCGACGTGCCATTATCGATAAGACCACTATTTTGCCGGAATACTTAAGCCTTGAAGATATTTTGACTGCGGCTTAAGCGAAAAACACCATGCCCACCGTCATTAATATCCTCACCAACGACCCGCGAAAAGTGATGCGCCATCCCGAGAAAGCGCATCGCCCGGATAGCCCCCTTCAGCGCAAGCCAGACTGGATTCGCGTCAAGGCACCGGGTTCGCCGCTGTGGGCCGAAACCAATCGCATTGTCAAAGAGCACGGCCTTGTCACCGTGTGCGAGGAGGCCGGTTGCCCCAATATTGGTGAGTGTTGGGAGAAAAAGCACGCCACTTTCATGATTATGGGCGATACCTGCACACGCGCTTGCGCGTTCTGCAATGTTAAAACCGGGATGCCGGGCGCGTTGGATAGGGATGAACCGGCCAAAATTGCCGATGCTGTCTCCAAGCTTGGTCTGTCTCATGTCGTTATCACATCGGTTGATCGCGACGATCTGAAAGATGGCGGTGCCGAGCATTTTGCCCATGTGATCCGCGCCATTCGTGCGCGTTCGCCACGCACGACTATTGAAATTCTTACACCTGATTTCTTAAGAAAAGACAGCGCTTTAGAGGTGGTTGTTGAAGCAAGACCTGATGTGTTCAACCATAATCTCGAAACCGTACCGTCCAACTATCTCACGGTTCGCCCCGGTGCGCGTTATTTCCATTCGATAAGGCTTTTGCAGCGGGTTAAAGAGCTTGATCCGTCGATCTTCACTAAATCCGGCATCATGGTAGGATTGGGCGAAGAGCGCAATGAGGTGCTGCAATTGATGGATGATCTGCGCTCGGCGGATGTCGATTTTCTCACCATCGGCCAATATTTGCAGCCCACCAAAAAGCACCACGCTGTGATTGATTTTATCACGCCGGATGCGTTTAAGGCCTATGAGACGATTGCCTATACCAAGGGCTTTTTGCTGGTATCTGCCACCCCGCTGACGCGCTCTTCGCATCACGCGGGCGAGGATTTCGCCAGGCTTCGCGCCGCGCGCGACAAACAATTGGGCCGATAATGCCCACGTTTCAGTCTTCTCGTTCGGTTGAGTTTGTTCCCGATCAAATGTTCGATCTCGTAGCCGATATCGAACATTATCCCGAATTTTTACCGCTTTGCGAGGCTCTGAAAATTCGCCGTCGCTCAACGCTAGACGATGGCCGCGAGGTTTTGCTCGCTGATATGACGGTAGGCTATAAAGCCATCCGCGAGACGTTCACTTCACGCGTAACGCTCGATAAGGCCAATAACAAAATTTTGGTTGAATATGTCGATGGCCCCTTTAGCCATCTCGAAAATCGATGGGTTTTCGTCGATCAGGGCGCTGGGACGCGCGTTGATTTTTTTATTGATTATGCCTTTAAAAACCGCGTCTTGGGGATGCTGATGGGCGCGATGTTTGAAGCTGCTTTCAAGCGCTTTTCGGACGCCTTCGTCGCCCGTGCAGGTGTTGTTTATGGAAAATGACGGCCTCTCCTGACGCAGGACTTGAATCAAAAGTCATAGGATTTCCTTCTCCTTAAAGGAGAAGGTCCCTGCGGAGCAGGGTGGATGAGGTTCTGGAGTTTGCAGTAGGAGGCTGAACTTTTCAGCGCTTAACGATAACCATCAGACCCTCATCAGTCGGCTTCGCCGACAGCTTCTCCCATGGGGAGAAGCGGGCGCTTATCATGGACCGCGGGCGTCCCCGCCCGCAAGAATGCGAGCCGGGGGGCTCGGGGTCCGTGGTTATGCGCATCTTCTTTCACCCAAACACTTCCCGCTTTTCCAATTGTGTAATCAGGCCTTCGATTTCCGTTTTATTATCCTCCATCATGGAGGACACAAAAATGGCCGTTCGCAACGTCTTGGCGATCTCCGCATCATCAAAAGCAACGTGATCCCGTAAGCTGACCATAACACGTTGCAGCGCAAAGCTTAGCGCTTTGACGGCTTCTTCAAGGCTTACGGGTTCGGAAAAATCAATCTTAGACATGGCTG
>Ga0316217_10003682_pt1 | contig 17193 bp, 17 predicted proteins | sample 1anoAmetaG_FD_203633 | JGI IMG/M metagenome (GOLD analysis project Ga0316217, IMG submission 203633) | Freshwater microbial communities from Trout Bog Lake, Wisconsin, USA - 1anoA | ecosystem: Environmental > Aquatic > Freshwater > Lake > Hypolimnion/Profundal zone | place: USA: Wisconsin...
TTATCTACCTTAACTGATTAATCTTACTGTGAAATTAATAACTTATTAGACTAACCCAGTTCATTAAATTGATTAAAACAGCCCTAGCTGATGCAAAAATGGTACAAATTTTGATTATATTTGTCTAACTTCTCATTCCCTATACTTGTCATCTTTCCTTGGATACTCTTCTCTCTAACTTTATCGCAACATCTCGTTATATATGCTCTAGGGTCACATTTTTGGTGCCATTGTGTATGATACGTGTGAATAGATATATAATGTCTGGAAGCTAAAAGAAAGGTATGTAGTTCTTCAAAAGTATAATCTATTATAATTAGAATTTTCAGGCGACATGAAATCCAACTCCATACTTTCAGGCATGAAGATCAAGGGTGCCAAAGAACCTAAACCAGTCGCTCAGACCTAAACCAATCTTAACTTCACATACAAAACATAATAAACATCCAGCTCAGTCGCTTCCAAAGACGACTCTGCACTCCACAACAAGCCTTAGGACCCCATCCTCCCCCCCAAACTTGACAATAAACCGGAATCGGTCTTTAAGAAAGTAGATGTAAAAGTTGCTGAGAGCAACAATATTAAAGTAGAAAAAGTGAGCTAGGCGCAAAAACCTACCCTCAAAATAGAGCAAAAGCTACCTAAAAATAGCGACATTGAAGAACCTAAGTCAATACAGGATACTTCATATGTCCCCTTAAATTAAGCTGAAAGCTAAGATAGAAAAAAAGCTACATAGCTCAAAATTAACAAACCAGTAACAAAAAGCACAATCAAAGAATAGCAAGAGTCAACATCCATAAAAAAGTATGAGAATTTATAAAAGAAGCCCGAAGCAGTGGAAAAGAGGGTCCCCTAAAAACCACAATTGCCCAAAAAAGCGGCTTCGAGTGAGAGTAGTTCAGTGGCGTCTAAGAAATAGAGTACAGTTCGTTAGCAATAAAAGACGAAGAAAAGTGATCGTGAACTTCTTTTTGATTCGATAAACTAGTTCAACACAAAACTAGTAGGAGTGGTAGTCTACCAACGCTAGCTCAAAATCCAAACCAGTATCTTTTTGCTTACTCAGCCCAAACCAAGCAGAACATCGCCAAACTTACAGAAAACATCGTCAATTGGACTTCAGAACAGGGCTTTTTCGCTGAGAAAGAAGAGTACGATTAGGCCGACCGATTGCAGACGCTCATCGAAGAGGCATCCAAAAAAGTAACAGTTTGCTAACCCAGCTGTAGTAGCTGCAAGCTGACCTAACCTCAATTTAGGAGCAGTTGATAAAGCAAGAGCAGTAAGAGGTAACTCTGCTGAAATCGCAAAACCTTGAGATGAAACGTCTGAGCCGCAAACTGAAGCTACTCTAAATTCAGCTTCAGGAAGAGGCTGCAAACCTAAAGAGAGAGGAAATGGAAGAGGTAGAATCGATGAGGAGTAAGCAGTAGGCCGAACGCAAAAAGATACAACGCATTTAAAAGGATATCAACTCTCAGAGTTAGCAGATTAGTGAATACGAAAAAATATTTAGGGCAGAGCTCAACAGTAAAATAGACCCTCTTTAAAGCTAGCAAAAAACTCTTTAATCTTAAAAAACGCAGCTTTAAGCCGAAATAAGACAGTTATAGCTCCTGCTGAAATAGAAGAAGGGTAGCTTAGGTTAAGTGACCAAAAAGCTAAAAACTGTGAATTAGAGCATAAATGAGATCCAATAGTCCTTTAAGTAGGAGACAGACAAACTGCAAGAGCGCAAGAACAACCTTGAAATCCTCTAGAACTAAAGAGACGATATGTAGCTGACCCTCAAAGACATGTAGAGCAAGATATCGACTGAAATCAATAAAATTGAGCTGAAGATAGAACAGAAAAACAGCTAGGCCACCCAGCTGGCTGACCTAGTCAGAGATGTCGAGTCCAAACAGAACACTTTTGAAGATGAACTAGAGTTGAGGAGGTCCACTCTGGACACTCTCTTACTCAGCTCAAAACTACTTCAGCAGTTTGAGGACAAACACAGAAGCGAAAGGGAACAAGTGAAGGAACTCTAGTACAAAAAGAGCACTATTGGGGCATAGATCTCAAAATTGCAGGAAAAGCGTGAGGAAATCAAGAAGAAGATTCCCAGTGTTGAGGCTTAGCAGAAGAAATTTGCCGATCAGAAGAACTTCAAGGCTGCTGGGATCAAAAAGTCATAGCTGAAAGAGTTGAACTAATAGCTGGGACGCATAAAAGATAAGCTAGACTCCTACCTGAATGAAGAACATGCCTTGGAGGCATAGCTTGAGTATTTGGTTTCTTCCCAGCAAGAGTCTAAGGAAGAGGAAGCTCAGTTAGAAAGAAGCCTAGCTGCTAGCCAAATCAAATTCAACAACGTTAAACTGGGTAAACTGAGGGATTACTATAAGGAAATCAGCAAAGCTATTGGAATGCCTCCCAAGGAGAAGGAGAAGCATCTCAAGAATCTAGAACAAGAAATATTCAGGCTATAAGAATAGTCCTAAGAGCTGAAGTCTCGTTTCTAGCTAGAAAAGGAACCATAAAAGTGTGTGAATCAATAAAGCTAGGGTGATGAAGAATTGGTAGAAAAGTACGAGAACTTTTAAGAAGAGCTGGTGTAGGAAAAACAGGACTAAGAGTAAGATAATAAAGCCGGTTTTTAAAGGCTTTCTGAGGATGAAGAGCTAGTGTAATCAAAGTAGGCCAAATACGAGCCAGTGTCCCTTCCCATCGAAGAGTAATAAAGCTAAACGGGGTATACTCCTCCCTTGCTGGAATGATTGTTGTATGAATAAAGAAATGGCCAGGGTGAACTAGCTAGCGTTATTTGTAATTACGACTATAAGCAGTAAGATTTAAACCATCATTCTTACTTCTCTTTGTCTTCGTCTTCCTCTTACTCCATGTCCCTCGAGGAACGAGATTCACTGACCGTTTTGGTAGGTTTTTGCCCCGGGTTCAGCACTCCCACCAACACTTCACCCATAAACCCCTTAATCTCTAAATAGCCCGCACAATTACTATCACCTGCAGACGTCGCAACTTTGTGCTTCAATCGCTGAGACTGGCTGTCAAATACTTTTTAGAGCTACCCAATGTACTTTTAGAGCGTTTGCTGGTTAGATTTGAAGAACGGGCTGACAAAGCTATCGTAGAGCATTTCAGCGTACTGGAAGTGATTATAGTTCAGAGCAGCCAAGACCACAAGGTCAATGATTACAACGATAGAGCTAAGTGAGATAGTGAGTACCCTTTGAGGGCAAACTGCAGGACGTAGTGTACGAAGAAGTAGAAGGTGAGAATGCACCAAAACTTGAGGATGGCCCTAACTCTGTCGGAGTGGTTGAGCATGAGGTACCTGAAGGTGAAGAATATGGGGATGTAGAAAGTAAGCAGTGAGCTGGGATAAGGGCATTGGTACCGTATGAAGCTAGTCACTCCCTCTATAAAACTCATCACTAGTTTATCACAATAATAACACAATAATAGCAGATGGACGGCAGCAAGTACTACGGCGAGAATCGCTATTTGAGCTCCATCTTCCAGAAGCAGGAACGGCAGCAGCGGCCAGTCCAGCTGGAGGAGACCAACCCACCCTTCCACTTCCTCAAGAGGGAGCTCAGCGAGGAAGAGCAGAAGCAGCTGATGCAGAAGAAGATCTTCGACAACCCTTCCCTCTACATCAGTACCCATGTACTCCTCGGCCTACCTAGGTCAAGTGCCAGATCTGCAACCGCTACATCGAAATCGAACTCACCAACCACCACTCCAGAATCCACTTCGACGAGGAGGAGCGCATCTCACGCATACTCCAGCGCAACAACAATATCAAGTCAATTGATTCTTTTATTTGATATACCAACCAATTGCTCATAACAACCACTTACTACAACCCACACCGGCCTAACACTAAATAAACAACATAACGCACATAAAACGAAATAAAACAGGACAACTGGATTAACAGAAGATTGCTAGTAAGAAGGAAAAACAATATAATCTTTTCTTCAACTACTTATACAACTATTACTTATCTGTAGTTTCATTATTTATTGATGTTTTGCCTTTCCTCTATAGTTTTCCTTAGTTTTGATTATAAGGGATATAGTCAAACAATCATTCTTCCGTGTTCTCAACCTTCATTTCGCTAGGACTGACTCTTATCACATCTTCATTGTCCCCCGCATAATCCTAATCACCGAGTTCTACATCCTCAACTTCAATCTACTTACGCTCCAAACTGATGACTCCCATAGCCTTGGAGTAAATCTGATAGAACCTCTTCACAAACTCATTGGCGTCTCTTGCTGCGAACCCAGAATGGAAAGCTGCGGTTTAGAAAAGCAGCTGAACCAACTCCTCAAGCTCTTCGTCAGTTTGGTTATTCTAAATGGCAACATTCGTACATTGATTTTCTATAGGATTATCTGGTTGACTTTGTGGTGAGGGTTTATCTCGAGGATCTTCTTGAAATCAGAAAGGGGATTGTCGTCAGAGTTAGTTGTAAACATCTGAGCTTTTTGGATCTTATCCATAAAGGCGCTGTGGCCGTAGCTATCAGCTACAACAACGCAAGGCTAGTTTGTCAGTCTGTTCGAAATGATCACGTTGTTAACTTTTTCGAACAACAACTTTTTAGCATAATCTACGTAGGGTTAGTACTTCTTGGCCAAAAACTTTAACACTTTTCTCTCCCTCTCACCATCGTCAGGCATCTTGAAATCTCCTTTTCCCACATTCACAATGTTCTAAATAGATTCAATGTTACCTTTCCTTCATACTCTCTTAAAACGTTGAAGACATACTCATCAATGGGGTCATCGCAGAGCAAAACTTCATAGCCTTTCCTCACAAGACCAACCACAAGTGGGGACTTTTCTAATACCTTTAGATCTTCTCCACTGAAAAAGTAAATTTGATCTTGGATAGATTTCATTTTCTTGATGTATTCGTCAAAGGATATCAGGCCATTGGGGTTTCTAGTTGAGTGCCATCTAGACAACGAAGCCAGTTTGTTTCTGTTTGTCTTATCGTCCAAAATGCCCAACTTAATGGCTTTGCCGAACTCAGCGTAGAAATTGTCAAACCTTTCCTTCCTCTCTTTCAAAAGTTTCTCTTTGATAACCTCTTTCTTTTTCTTAAGTTCTTCCTCGTCCATTAAGGCAATGTCCTCCTATTCTTCTTCAAGCTATAGCTCTTCTTCAAGTTCGTCATCAGTGATTTCTTCGTAGTTGGCGATTTCTCCAATCATGTCAAGAACTTTCTTGGTGAGCCTCTGATTGATAATTTTGAAAGTTTTGCTATTTTGAAGAGTCTCTCTTGCGACGTTAATGTTGAGATCGTTGGAATCCACAACTCCCATCACAAATGAAAGGTACTTAGGGATCAAATCAGTATTCTTCTCGGTTAAAAGCACTCTTCTTGTGTAAAGTTTGATATCGTTCTTTCGAGTGTTGTAGCCATTGTAGAAATCGAAAGGAGCTCTGTTAGGAATGTAAATGATGGAAGTAAAAACGATTTCACCTTCAGTATTGAAGTGAACCCAGTTCATTGGAGGGTTAGATTGCTTGCTTATGCTTTTGTAAAACTCAATGTAGTCTTCCTCATAGATATCGTCCTTATCTCTTAGCCAAAGTGCCTTGTCAGTATTGATTTGCTGCCATTCCCACACTTTTCTTTTTATCTTTTCTTTCTTCTCTTCTGTTTTCTCTTTCACTTCTAGCTAATCTTCATCGGCTGTCTCATCAGCTTGATCAGCCACCACCTCTTCTTATATTTCCTTTTATTAGTGAAGGTAAATTGGGAAATCGATGAATTCTGAGTACCTTCTGATGAGTTTGGCTACCTTCTTTCTGTTCAAAAACTAAAGAGAGTCTTCTTTAAGATAGATTCTGACCAAAGTACCTCTTCCCAAAGTGTTGCCAGCTGGATCTTCCTCAACAGTGAAAGTGGCTGCACTCTAAGAAGTCCAGATGTGTTGTTTGTCATTGTTAGACTTGGATATAACGACAATCTTCTTGCCGACAAGGAAAGTGGAATAGAAACCCACACCAAACTGTCCGATTAGGTTAATTTTGTTTTACTTGAGGGCTGAGAGGTAGTTAGTGGTTCCGGATTTGGCAACTGTGCCCAAGTTCTGAATCAACTCGCTCTTGGTCATTCCCACTCCTGTATCTCTAAACTCAATGTATTTTTATTATTCGTTGACATCCACTCTAATCTAGAGCTACTTGGTGTCGCCTAGAACGTCAGGGTCAGTCAGAGAGGCGAACCTTATCTTGTCGAGAGCGTCTGAAGCATTGGAGATGACTTCTCTGAGGAAAACTTCCTTCTGGGAATAGAGGGAGTTGATGAGGATATCCATGAGTCTGCGTAGAAAGGTGGTTACCTGGTAACTTCTGCGTTGAAGTAGAAAGTGTTTTATTATTCGTTGGTCACTTCAGCGAAGCTACTGGAAAGGATCAAGATGCAGAAGAACAACGCTTTTGCTTTATCCCAATACATGTATTTAATATATTTCACACGTAAAAGATTTGCCTTTATAATCTAACACACCTTGTCTGCATAAAAAGGCCCAATTTGAACCCACAGCAGCAAAATAGAGATTTGGGTAATCAAGACCCAAAGCTATTCTTAGATTCTCCATAATGAGTGGCACTGATTAGGACAGTTGCTTTAAAGTCTTAGGACAATTCATAGAGGATATGCCATTTATCTCAATTAAACTTGGCAGAGTAGCAGCAAAACAAAGAATCTGTCTGATTATCAAACATGTGTTTATGATCCATAAAATCAAGCGTAATAGTTGAGGTGACTTTTCTTCTTGGCCTGCACCTGCATAATCCCTTCGACATAATCTTCATGCTCTAAGTAGGTTCCACCTCTTCGCAGTGCGTTCATCCCAGCTTCCACGCACACAGCCTTTAACATGGCTCCATTGAAGTCTTAAGTTGACCTCGAAAGCTCCACAAAGTTGATCTATTTGTGGTTCATCTTTCTAGAATGAATTTTTAAGATTTGGCCTCTTGCATCTTCGTTTGGCAAAGGGAACTCAATCTTCCTGTCAAGTCTGCCTGATCTCATCAGAGCTGGGTCAAGGACATCTGGTCTGTTCGTTGCGCAAATGACTTTGATGTCATCATTGGGGGAAAATCTGAGTAAAAGGAAGGTTACCCGTCCAAATGGTTGAGGAGTTAGAGCATGGTTCTCTGTACTTCTCTGTCTCCTGATTTGTCATTGTCGAATCTTTTGGTTCCGATTGCGTCTATCTCATCAATGAAGATGATGGTGGGTGACTTTTCTTTGGCCAAAGCAAAAGCATCTCTGACCATTTTTGGGCCATCACCGATATACATTTGTACCAAGTTGGAGCCAGCCAGTTTCAAGAAAGTGGCTTTGGTCTGTCCAGCACAAGCCCTTGCCATCATGGTCTTGCCAGTTCCAGGAGGACCAAACATCAAACACCCTTTGGGAGGCCGAATCCCGATGTTCTTGAACTTTTACTTGTGCGTGATTGGCAGCACAATTGCTTCTCTTAGCTCTTCGATTTGCTTGTCCAATCCTCCAATATCAGTGTATTCCTCAGATGGCTTTTCTTAGAGTTCCATAGACTTGACCCTTGAATCATACTCTGCAGGTAGCTTTTCCAGGAGAATGTACGAATCTTTGTTGACTCCAACAAGTTCTCCTGGCTTGAGATCTGCACTATCGACCAGTCCAGGAACAGGCAAGAAGATGGTGTTTCTGGTACTGGTTTTGACGACCACACACTTGTCTTATGGCTTCTGGTCAGGATCAACATCCTAATCCCCATCTTTTTAAGGCTAGATGTCAAGTATCTCCACTATGTTGGAGACAAGCCAAGGGAGTTGCTTATTCTGCTTGATTTTGGTCTTGTTATCCTTGAGCGCATCATCGACCTTTTTGGAGTCATGGTTGATTTTGCTAAGCTCTAGCTTATACTGCTTGATATTGTTCTCAAACATCTTGATTCTGCCTTTGATCTCTTCGTTAGTCAGATGCTGCACTTGCTCAATTATAGAACCTGGCTCAGTCATTTAAAAATAATTCAAATCACTAATCCTTTATAACCATCTTTACCCAAAACCAACACACAACCTGCTTAATACCAAAGCTATACAACAATGATGCTGATAAGTTAGGTTGAATCACTGCAGCTTTTAGAGGATCCTTTTGATTTCTTAGGAAGAGATTCTCTCGACCTTTTGTGTTTAGTTGCTGATCACCATCATCTCGACATTGCTCTTACTTATCTTTTACTCCATAGTCTCCTTTAGTGAGCTCAAGGCCAACTTTTTCGCATCTTAGAGCAACATTTTCTAAATCAAAGCATCCCTACCTCGTTGTATTTGTCATTCAAAATCGATTGAATGCCTTCTTCAGCAGCCCCAATCCCTTTTGCCTTGTACTCAATCATCGTTCCGGAAGGATCCGTCTGGTAGATGCAAGGTCCTCTTTCGTCGACACCTGCAATCAGTAGGGCAACTCCGTAAGGCCTAGACATGGGCTTCTTCTTTGACGAAGGATCACCTTCTCCGAAGTTCAGAGCCAAGTCTGAAATAGTTTGTGTTAGGGCTTTCACAGTAATCGGCTCAAGGTAAGTATATCTGTGATTGAGTGCTTCTACTCTTCCGTGCTCAATCAGAGTCCTTGCGTCAGTAATAACTCCACTGGCTGCGCAACAAATGTGAGAGTCGATTTCGAAAATTTTTTAGATAGATTCAGGCACAATCAGAGTTGAATTGAGTCTACGTTCTACTGCAAGAACAACACCTTCGGCACACTTGATTCCAATTGCCGATGAGCCGAGCTACATACAAACAAAGGTACCTTAATTGCTTCGATAGCATACTCAACTTGGAAAATACGGCCTTCAGGAGAGAAGGTGTTGATTCCGCGATCGTAATCGCTCCTGAATAGGGTTAAGGATACTTAGTGCTGAACATGTTTGACATTTTTTGAGCTAGCTATTTAAAAAATATTTAAATCTCGCATATCCAATAATTAACTTTCTTAGCTAGGCACCAAAAAGCAATCAACAAAGTCTTTCTTTGAATTCTTCCAAGATTCTTCTTTTTCCAGTGATGCCTATAGGGAAAGATAGAGAGGTTTGCTACTGTTGGTGAGTTTTAGTAAATAAAAGGACAGAAATTATCAGATTGTTTCTTTCTTGCTGTTGGCATTTGGGTCCATGGAAGACACAGAAATGACTGATTTGTTTGCTTTTTTCTATTTCCACAAAGGTTTGCTGTTGTTTAGACGGCTTTGATTGATTTCTTTCTTCTTGTCCATTTTTACTGGGGACTTGGAGCTAATTGGCCTAATCTTCTCTCCTTTCTTAATCTTTTTATTGCTGGCTTCAAATAAGTTAAGTAAGTTTAAACCAGGAAAAGCATGTTTGTTTCTTTTCCGAGACCCTGCTTTGTCTCTTTTTGCTGAAGTCTCTCCTCCTATGACCTGAAAAGTTTTGGCATTTTAGGGTAACTACTTTTAATGCTTTTAGAGTGCACTTAGAGTCGAATAAATGCCAAACTTGTTACTTTTTGGATATTTGTTCTTTTTTCCACTTCCTGAACGGTCACGTTAAATATGCTAAGTTTTGATGATCTCTTTTATGCTTTTATCGTGCTTTGACTTATAATGGCTGAGACTTTTGTTAAATTTGGATTTCTAAGTTTTGGGGGGACTTTGTTCCTTGCTTTTCGACTTACTTTTCTGCTTTTTTTGTGTGTGCTAATGAAGCTGCGAAAAAAGAGATTAGTTCGTTTTCTTGAGTTATTTGATGTAAGCCTTTGAGTTTTCCAGCAAATCGATTTTCTATCTTTCTATCTCTTCGAGCTGAGTTTTCAAGGTGTCAGCGTAGAGCTTAAGCTGCTGCTCAATCTGAGTAATCTAAACATTACACCAACTCTTTTTCTCATTTCCATTTCTTGCTTCTGAAGCATGTTCTACAGCTTCAGATACTATTCCTCTAGGTTGCGATACTTTATGAACTAAAGCCTAATCCTCTAAAGGGTTTTCAAATAGACCTCCAGATTGAGTGTCTAGGGGTCAGCTGCGATTCGTTATGGAATTATTTCGAGCTTTCCTTCTTTGCATATTGAGCGTATTTTTTATAAAATTGTTATGATCGTTATTTAGTTCATAATTTTTATTTACTCTCCATTATTAACTCGAAAGAAGTCAAAACCCACTGAGTTTTGATATTATGTCATACTTTTGGCTATCTCAGCAAAATGCTTGAGAATGCCATAAAACTCTAAAAAACCAACTCTGTCTCTTTGAATCAGTTGGTTGAGTTTATTATTGAGAAGATAACGAAAAAATAAAGAAAAGGCTCCTAATTAAGCAGAAGAAATGCTAAAATAATGACCAAGACTGACCAAGAGTACATTTACTGATGCTTTTACTCAAATGGGGGCTTTTTGTATTTGCTGAAGACTAAATCACTTCCTTTTGGTACACTAATTTATCTATCACAGCCATTTAGTCTTTGTTTTGACCGATAAGAATTGCTATCTCCTTACTGATTTCTCTTGTAGTTCAATAAAAACGAAGCAAGTATGGGGATAATGGTGTTAGAGAATAAAGTCTTCATGGGATTGGATAGAGGATACAAATCAGGGATGCATCATTTTCTATTTTGTCTTCTCTTCCTTTTTAGCCTTCTCATTCTTTTCTTTCTCCACTTCTCTCTCATCAAGCAATGGTAATAAATTAATATAATAAACCTACTAAATTAATATTTATAGCAATGGCTCGATCCAACCCCAACAAAATCCTTCCTCCGATTGACACCCAAATGATTGGTCTTTACACATTTGTATAAAATATCATCACTGCAGTGAATTGCACTTTTTGATGGGAGTTAACTAGTCAAGATAGCAAGTTTTACTCAACTTTTTAGTCCTTTCTTTAAGCGTTTCTTCTTGGCTAAGTTGTTTCTTAGTTTTCATACCTTTTTCGCTACTCTTTCCAAAGCAACTTAAAGCTATTTCCTCCATTTTTGAAAGCTTATTGATTTCACTTAATAGTATTTAGCAGCTATCGATATTTCTTAGCAAAATTTCCTCTAAAATAGCTGCAAATTCTTCGCTAATCTGCCCAACTTCCTCCTTGCTGTGTATGTGCTGCCTCACTAAATCCTACTTCATCATTTGATGCTTTTCACTAAAGAAAAAGTCTCTGGGCTTGAATGTCAGGAGCTCAAGAAGGAGGAAAAAAATGGACATCAAGTCTTTATCTTGAAAGCTGCAGACTTTAGTTGTTTAGTGCAATCTGCTAGATTGTAGTGTAGACTCTGTAGAGTTGCTAAATAATCTTTATTATGTGAGCACTTTTGTTTAATACTTTTAACTATAGCTATTTACGCTTCTCTAAAGTTATAACTTTTCTGGCTGCTTTTTGGCTCTGAAAAAAGTGGGATATAGCACTATTTTCCTCAAATTGGTCAGAAAAACCTTTTAAGAGGTAAACACTTGCGCAAACTATTTGAAGTTTCGCTTGAATCCCACTGCAATTTACAGTAAAGTTTGGAGGATATAAAGTAACTCCTGCTAAGATATCTCTCCCTGGCTTTTCTTTTTTAATTAAATCAGATCTTTCAGCCTAAAGTTATAGTACTTCATGTAGAGGTTGATAGCTCCACTACTTTCTGTCTTGCCTAACAGAGACCCCCAAAAGGTGCATTAAACAGGAATAACTTAGCTCTGTTCGATTTAAATGATGGCTGGGCTTAGAGCCGCAAGGCTTTGATAAAATTACAAGTTGGGAGCCTCTTCTTTCAACTCTAGGGTTAGGCCTAGATAATAATCGTAAGGCTTTTAAGAGTTCTGGTAAATTGGGACTTATTGATCACTCAAAGGAGTTAGAGCATAAGAATGAAGCTTGAGTGTTTGAGAAAGGAGCAAAGGCTTTGAAATTTCGTCTTTTATCATTCAATAATTTATCATTTTAAATAACAGAATTGCATTCCTGGTGGAATTCCGAATTAATAAATCTTTGCTTATTGAGACCTCAAGCTACGCCCTACCTCTTACATCCGACGCTCCTGGATGGATTAAATGGCATTCTGAATCCGTCTAAAACACAACAACTCTCAACAAAAACAAAGAATTAGTTTCGAGTGTTAATCTAGGTATATCATTGGCAGGCGAGAATGATTCCTGAGAAATCGATGTCGTAATAGGTGAGGTGGTCCAAGGCATCAGTGTCCACTTTGTAAACATCCGAACACTTTTTGTCCTCCCCTGTTGTATCATTGCAGATGACGGGTCCTTCCTTCTTGTTTCCCTTGTAAAACACCTCAGTGTTCACATGCAAGAATCCCCAGTCCTCCAGAGGCAGATGAGGGACAGGATCCCTCCTGTGAGTGATTCTTCCTTTGAAGTGACTGGTCCCCCCATAAAGCTAGTTGAACCAAACAGTAAACTTGGCATCTCCAACCCTCGGAGAACCAAAGTTATAGAAATCAGTGACCTTGATCTTGTTGGCCAGCAAATGGGCAACGGCGTGAGTAGCTATTGCTGCCCCTAGACTGTGTCCTGTCACTCTAAAGCTACACCCAAAAGTACATGAGGTTGGGGAGATTGAACTGCTTTTGATAGGTATCAACTGTGGCTAGGATTTGTTTCTGGATGTCGGTAAAAGCATAGTAGAACCCTCTGTGGACTTTGCAGTCTGCATAGTGGTGGGCTTACTGTTGTTGCAGAGAGGGTAGCTGACTGCAATGAAGTTGATGTCGCTGATCCAATTCTTGAGATCCCAGGGGAGTGTGCCTCTGAATACAAGGACTAGATAGTGTGTTGCTTACTTATGGCGTTGAGCTCCTAGCTGGTGCCGATGAAGCCGAGAGTGTCCATTGAGCTGTTCTCGAAAGTCTTGACATTCTTCATGACTAATGGGTAATTCTTGCAGGGTCCACAGGCCCACTTCTCGACCTCGGCCTTCTTGCAGTAGGAAGCCACTGCCAATCTGCACAACTTCTCTCCAAAGAGCTAGTTGTAGCCAGCGAAGGAGAGCACAAGCAAGAGGCAGAGAGTACCAATCTTTAACATCTGATAAAATGATAAATAATCTCTTAAACAGCCATAAATACACCTACTTCTCACTTGTACTTTAGTGCATTGAGTGGGCAGAAGTCAGCTAAAATATAACCACAAATACCATCACATGCTGAAGCCTAGTTTGACTTGTTCTATCAACAGAGATAAGAACAGTAAGGTATTTCAATTTATGGCTCATTATAACTAATTCAATATAGACAAGCCGTAGCTATCTCGTTTTGCGATCAATTCACAACGTTCACCGTCAACCCTGACGGATCATGGATCTGCCCATAAGATTTATAGTTCATGGTTTTCTGCAGCTACTCAAGGGAGACGGGAGGCTTCATAATCTTCACTTTCTTCGGCATTCCTGGCAGCAAATCGAAGTAGTTGTCGCTTAACTTCAGGTACTGCTTAGTGTTGCTGATGTACAAGTTTTTGATGAGATTGCTGCTCGAGAGAACAACCTAGTTGCTGCTGGGCAAATACTTGACGTTGAGAGTGGCGGGCTCCAAGGCCAAGTCCTTGAAGGGTCTAAAAAAGGTAGTAACCACAGTCTTGTTGTCCTCGTGGTCTCCATAAACAATCTCAGTGTAGACGAAGGTCTTATTCTCCTGCCCTTGGAACAAGCTGGCCTGCAGCAAAGATAAATCTTTCTTCTAGTTCACCCTCAACTCGATGTAGTTGGTGTCCTGGAAGAGCACGCTGCCGTTGAAGGTCATGAGTTTGATGTAATACTTGGCTGTTATGCCGAAGAGTTTGTCGTTTATGGCCACGAATTTGCCTGAGTGGGGGTGGTAGAATAGGATGATATCTTTGAAGTAGTTTTTGGCTAGGAATTGCAAGGGTTTCCATCGGCCGTAGTAATCAATGCTCGACCACGAGATGGCAGGCCAGGCATCGTTGAGTTGCCAGTACAGAGTCCCATAGCTCTTCGGTTTCGCACATCTCTGAGCCCTTATCGCAATCTCCAGACCATAAGCCTGGACCAACCCACTGTTGTAAGCCTACATCTCAAAGTTAATCGACTGCTTTGAGTATCTACTGATGTAGCCCCTGAGGGTGTTGAATCTGCTCGAGTGCTTCTCATGGAAGCCGAACTGCTCTGACTCGTACATCCTTCCGTTGGTGTCAGTGAACTCCAGGATGGTCTCCCAGACGGGCAAAGATTGGGTGCCGAACTCGCTGTTGAACCCTCCCAGCGAAGTCTAGTAAGCCTCGAAGGGAGAGGCGCCAGCCCAGACCCCCCAGTAGTGGATATCTCCCCCCTGTGCGAACCCTGAGTTGCCGACGCCTTTGGATGGTGAGGACTAGATGTAGGGGAGGGAAGGGGACTCGATGTTCAAGATATCAGGTATGAGCTGGCCGAAGAGCTTTTGGTAGCTCTAGCGGTACCTCGGCTGCCCCCAGCCCCAGGACTGTATGCCCTGCAGGATCTAGTTGTTGCCCGACCACAAAACGACGGCAGGGTAGTTGCGCAATCTGCGCACTTGGTATACTACTTCATCTCTGACATTCTAGAGAAACTGGTCAGTGCCGGGGTAGACTGAGTCGCTGAACATGAAGTCCTGGAAAATCATGATGCCCTTGCGCGAGGCCATCTCGTAGAACTAGTCACTCTCATACTGTCCTCCGCCCCACACCCGGATCATGTTGAAGTTGGACTCGACCGCATCATTCAGCAGATTCTCGATGGTGTTGGGCGGCTGGAAGTCCTTGTTGATGAGCCTGGGGTACATCATATCCATGGGCACGTAGTTGGCGCCCTTGCAGTAGATGGGATAGCCGTTGAGGATGACCTGGAAGTCCAGTCCCTCGGAGTTAAGCTTCACAGTGCGGATGCCGTAGACTATTCGTTTGACGTCCAGGACATCGTTGTTCTTGAACAGTTTGGCCTCGAATTCGTAGAGGTAGGGTTCGCCGATGTTGTTGGGCCACCAGAGTCGGGGCTACTTGATGGTTAGCTTGAAGCGGCTGTATTTGGACTTGAGGTGGAGTTTGAAGTGGGTGTCGGTGTTGAAGCTGGTGAGCTCGACTGAGAGGGACTTGTCGGTTAGCCCTTAGTTTGCATTTACGCCCTGCAGGGCGAAGGTGAAGTCGAGGATGGCCTTGTCTTGGGTGAGTTAGTGGTTGCGGACCCAGATGTAGTCGAACTTGGCCTACTCGTAGTAGATGAGATGGACTGGCAGCCATATCCCGATGGTGTTCATGTAGGGTGCCCAATCCCACGAGTACTGGTAGCAGGCCTTGCGCGTGTGCGCATAGTCGAAGGGCATGCGGTCACTCTTCTGCCTCTCCGCGTCAACCGGCTTCGAACTCCTCAGCTCCACCACCAGCAAGTTGTTGCCCAGCTTCACATGCGGCTTGATATCGTACTCATATTTGAGGAAGGCGTTGACAGTGTCGCCCAGTTTGACGTCGTTGACGTAGATGGTGGAGTAGGTGTCGATGCCTTGGAAGCGCAGGGCGATGTAGGGGTAGTAAAAGATGTCCTCGCTGATGGCGATGGTCTTGATGAATTTGGCCGAACAGTCGGAGATGGCGGCCAGGGCCCTCAAGTTCTAGCCGAAGTAAGGGTTCGGGATCTGGTTGTACTTCTGCAGGTTCAGGTGCAGGGTCGAAGGCACGCTCACCTCGAACTCCTTCCCGATCAGGCTGCTGGGCTGGTTGCCGCATGAGGTGACCACCATCTTCCAACCCTCCCTCAGCTCGACCGTCTGGAAGTGGATGCCACTGCCGCAGCAAGCCAGCAGCACCACGAGCATCAGCTTCACCACCCTCATCCGCATATATTATATATAATTGATGCACCACCCCTATAACTGATGATTCACCCTGTTATAACCGATGCCACACCCAGTTATAACCGATGATTCACCATTCTTTTATAGCCGATGGTTCAGCACCCTGCTCTTATGGATGTTTCAGCCCTGCTTTAATGATGAATCCAGCTGCTGTGTATAATGCATTGGCCCTATTAAACTGATTGGATAATATTTCAGTTACTTTGGTTACCGGCATGGAACCCAATACTGCCAAAACCACCTCCTATCTAGATCTACTGCGGCATTTCCGCAAGGCAGACAGACCACCCTAAACCTGCACCGAACCCCTCGCACCCTTCGATCCTCGGCCTCAACCTCTCAAGCCATGTGTGCACCTCAGGAGGCAGCCAGCTCATAAACAGCACAACTAACACAAGTAGCACAAACAGAACAAGTAGAACCTGGCCTCCGGACATGACCACATCCAAAGTCTGCACTAGCAATCAGTCTATTCCAAACCAGAGTGGCAATAGTAAGATGTCTTGAAGTAGTGGGCTCGCACCCGCAAAGACCGGCAGCTGTAGCTCACCTATAACAAATTCCTCGCATAGATCACACACATCCTTAGTGCTGTAACTCGGACTGTCCCTCCGGTGCTCAGCAGTAGACTGACGTACCTGCAATATCTGGCAGCTCTCAAGGAACTGCTGTTGATCAAGGAGACCTACTAGCCCTCGCAGCACGACTCAGTGGGGTAGCTATGGGGCGAACTGGCAACCCACGGCTCCAGTGTAGCAGTCTTCATCACCTTCGTCACCAGCATGCTCAACCTGACAAGATCTCAGGACGAGAATAGCAATAACTTGTGCCACCTCGCCAAGAAATACTCCGATCTGAGATTCACGCGGATGTAGATGCAGGGTAAAGTAAGAAGTCCGCAGGATGAACAGCAGTATTTGTTTACGCCGAACATATCTCACATGAGCAGAACGGTGGCGGGAAGTCGCTCTAAAAGCAAGGACAAGAGCGCTAGGCGTCAAACCCACAAGAGCTACCGTCGGCTCGACCAGCGCTCACTCTAGGCACATCCTCAATACCCCTAATACGCCTAAAAGAGCCCTCCCCAACCCATGGATGACTTTGTGGGCAACCGCAGATCCGAGCTGCTGTTCAAGCTGGCCAAACAGAACACATACTAGAAGCGTCGTGATAAAAAATCAAGTGAAGTGTAGTACTAGAAATCAATAAAGGAGCTGACGTTCCACCCCATAATACACCAGCTGAGCCACGGCAAGTAGAGGCAGGGCAGGAAGAAGGTGCAGGGGGAGCAAGACTCGATCGATCGGATGGTCAGAGGCCGGGTAGAGAGGTAGGTA
>Ga0316217_10003683_pt1 | contig 17192 bp, 8 predicted proteins | sample 1anoAmetaG_FD_203633 | JGI IMG/M metagenome (GOLD analysis project Ga0316217, IMG submission 203633) | Freshwater microbial communities from Trout Bog Lake, Wisconsin, USA - 1anoA | ecosystem: Environmental > Aquatic > Freshwater > Lake > Hypolimnion/Profundal zone | place: USA: Wisconsin...
GATAGGGCCCGGTAACATTTTCCGCCACGGCCACGCCACTCATTGAGCCGTTATAGCCCGCGTCTTTCGGTTCAAGATGAAACCACATCACAAAGCGATTCGTGCGCTGATTGAAGATGACCTTGGGCCGTTCGAGAATGCAGCCGCGCGTGATGTGGCTTGCCGGATCGTCACTCACCTCCAGCGCGAGGCCCTCATCCTTCCAGTTGTAAAGATTACGCGAGGAATAAACGTGGACGCCGACGTGCGCCGAATTGCCCGCCGCACCCGCAATCTTGTGTTCGCCAAACCAGAAATAAGTTTTGTCGTGTAACAAAATGCCGCCGCCATGAGCGTTGATGTGAACGCCATGGTTATCCGGCCAGAGTTCGCCGGGTTGAAAAGAATTTTGAAGCGCCATGCAGCCTGGAAAATTAAGGTTTTAAAAGCGGTAAAGGTTTCGCCGGTTCACGCGAATGCACCAACCTTGGTTTCATTTTTTTGAAACACGCTGCAAAAGCCAGCCGACCGCGAAGATGCTGCCGCCGCTGAATAAAAAGGCCAGACGTTTCATTCCTTCGTTGGGAATAAACATCATCAGCAGCACAAACGTGCCGAAGATCACACAGAGCCAGCCAATGGATCCGACCACTTTAGTGTTTTCTTTCACCTGTTCGACAGTCATGTCTTCGATGGGTCGTTTCAACTCACTAAAAAACTTGTCCAGGTTCGTCTTGTATTCCGGCGCGGATGTTTTGTAGAACAGCGAGGTGAAGAAAAACCAGGCCATGGAAATAATGATCACTCCGAAGGCTGTCACAATAAGGAATGCCTGCGTGGTTTCTCCCGGCTTGAGCGGAGCGGACATCCCCGGAATCCAACCGACCAGATCCGAAATGACCGGCAAGGATACATGCAATTGGGATTCCATCCAGATCTGGCTCTTGATCACCATCTGGGTAGAGGACGAATCCAATAGGGTCTGCGGCTTGACGCAAAACAGAATGGAAAGCGAGGTGAACAAACCGACCAGCACGGTTGACCAACCGGACCAGGGTGGGGTGCGTTTATAAAAAAGCCCCAAACACATTGGAACCGCCAGCGGCAGATACAGACTGACGCCCAATTGATTCAAAAAGTCGAACAACCCGGCGCTGCGCTGCTTGCTGATGATCAGGCCCATTTCAATGATCACCAGACCAAAGCCGGCCGTGCAGAACTTGCTGATGATCAGTAATTTTTTTTCGGCGCATTTTGGATTGATCACCGGCAGATAAAAATTTCGCACGAGTATCCCGACGCCTTGGTTGACACTGGCGTCCAAGCTGGAAAGCGTCGCGCCAAAAATACCGGCGATTAACAAACCTAACATTCCTGCCGGCAGGACATCGTGTGCCGTAACCAAAAAAGCACCTTCTTCTGGATGACTCAACAGCGGGAGAATTTTCCCCAAGCCTTCGGGATGAATGACCGCCGCCACCATGGGCGGCACGATCCACAGCAGCGGGCCGACAACGGTTCCAATCAACGGGAAAAGCACCATTTTGCGGGCATGGGCGTCGCTACGCGCCATTAGGTATTTTGCCGACATCTCCATGGAGTTCTGGGCAAAAATGGTGTTGAACATCAGAGCTACAAACCATAACGCAATGAATTCAGGACGGGCGATCAGCCCCCAACTGAAATGGGCTTCGGGAACCTTATGAAGAAGCCCGGAAAATCCACCCACGGCCGGCTGCATAAGTGCAAACGCCGATATTACCAGTGTTACCGTCACCACTAGGAACATCTGCACAAAATCGCTGGCCGCCACCCCAAACGCACCGCCGACGAGTGAAACAAAAGTCACCATGACACCTAGAACCACGATGACCATTGGCAATTCAACCCCGAAGGCACCAGACATGAAAACGCCCACTGTATTCAAGGCTACCCCACCAAATAACATCAGGAACGGCAGCCGTATCCACGTCACGAATTGTTGAGTCGCCGCGCCATATCGCGCTCGTATCGCCTCCATCGGTGTCACCGTCCGCATCCGCCGGAACCGGTAGCAGGTGAACACCAGCATGATGACATACGCCGCGATGCTGGAAAAATATAAGAGCAGCACGAACGGGCCATTTTGATAAATCTTCCCGGCCGCGCCGGTGAACGTCCACGCGCTGAAACTCGCCATCCATGCCGATACGCCGGCCATCCACCACGGCATGATACCACCGCCGCGAAAATAATCTGACGTGTTTTTGTTCCGCCGAGAGAATACCGCGCCGACCGTAACGACGAATAAGAAATAGAAAACGATGCTAATGTAATCGAATTTGGTGATCATGATGTTGCTGGCTGGTAGTCAAAGTAATCAAAGTCCGCGACGGTGTTCGTGCCACCGACATCCTGCGCACAAACGCCGACCATTGCTCCCGTAAAACGCAATGTGCTGCCGTAATCATCCGACAGTTTTGAGAAATCCAAAACCGGCCCGATATTTTTCCAGTCCTTCCCGTTTGGTGACGCGGAGAATTGCAGTTTGCCAAAATCAATTTCCGCGCGCAGAAAAATTTGCTTCCAATCATTCACGGCAATTTGACTGTCGGCGAGTTCGTCGTAAACGCCGTCGTCGCTCAACACAACGCCAAGAATTTTCCCCAGCTTCTCATCGTGCGTCACGCGCAGATAAAAATGCTGGCGAGTGTCGTAATAGCAAACCAACCCGGCCATTTGCGTGAAATGTGACGGCGAAAACTCCAGACACGTTTCGGCGGCGAACTTAAAATGTTGAACACGACGCGCAACCAGGCTCTGGGTGAACAAGGAAACCAATGAGTCGCGTCCGCGCAACCGCAGCCAGCCACGCCGTCCCATAAGGGACAGCCATGATTTTTCCACCGGCACGCGCAATGAACTCCAGCGCAAATCAAGTTTGTCAGAATCAAAATCGTCGCGCGCCGGCAACCCTGGCCATGGCTGCACCGTTACATTTTTTGGCGCGGGCAATTCGTTCTGCGGCTTTGTTCCAGCGGTCGCGAGTCGCAGCCAGCCATTCCGCCACTCCACGCGTTGCAAACAAGTTTCACGTCCGAGCACACAACGATCGCCCGTGTGGACATCCGCCGAGGCTGATTTGTCCGGCGACGCGAGATTTTTCCCCGCGCCGGTTTTCAATGGACGGCTGGCGAGATGCGCGAGATACCATTCGCCCGCTTGGGTCTGCACGAGTTCGCCGTGGCCGGCTTTCTGCAAAGCGAGCGTCGCGTCGTCGCGTGAGGTGAGCACGCTCGCCTGCGGATCAAGTTCGTAGGGTCCGAGAATATTTTTCGCCCGCGCCATCGAGATTCCGTGATTCCAACCCGTGCCGCCCTCGGCCAGCATCAGGTAATACCAACCGTCGTGTTTGTAAATGTTCGGGCCTTCGGTAAGGATGCGATCCTTCTCCAAAATTTTCGTCGTCGGCCCCACAAGTTTGTGCTGCTGGTGATCGTATTCCTGAATTACGAAATCCCACTCCATGTTAACCAGCCATTTTCGCCCGTCATCGTCGTGAAAGAGCGACGGATCAAAGCCGATGGAGTTCAAAACCACGGGTTCGCTCCACGGCCCGTTGATGTCCGCCGCCGTTGTCAGGTAAATTCCAATGTCTTTGAACGGGCGTCCCATGCCACAGGTGCGGATGTTGGTGTAGATGAGCCAGAATTTTCCGTCTGCATGGCTCAACGAAGGTGCCCAAACACCGCCGGAATCGGCACCGCCGCGCAAGTCGAGTTGTGACTGTCGCGTGAGTGCGTGGCCAATCAATCGCCAATTCATCAAGTCGCGCGAGTGATGAATCGGCACGCCGGGAAACCACTCGAACGACGAGTTCGCGATGTAGTAATTCTCACCGACGCGACAAATGCTAGGATCGGCATGAAAACCGGGCAGGATGGGATTTTGGATTGCAGCCATATCAGTTCAGCCTGGCTGTCCAGCGCAGCGCGTTTGATAGAAGTTTTTGAAATTCCGGGTTCAACCACACTTCGAGGTTGTGTCCCGGCGTCAGCGCGCATACGCGCCCAGAACCTTCCTTGCGTGTCCAACCAGCCGGCTGTTTGCCGTGCTCGGAATGTGACCAGACAAAAACATCCGCCTCGGTGGCATCGAAGGACATAAAATAATGTTCATCTGTTTCCGTGAACAGATTCACCCCCGCCGCAAGCGGATGACCGGCCTTCGGCTCGACCGTCACCGCGCATTGATTAGGATGGCTCAAAAATGCGCCGCCGGTCACGCCGCACATTTCCGACAAATCTTTGTAACACGTTCCAGCGTGCAAAAGCATCAATCCACCGCCCTCACGGACAAAGCTTCTGAATGCCATCTGTGTCTCGGCGGTGAGCCACGCGCTCTGGTTTGAAGCACAAATGTGATTCGCCTTTGCCAGGATAACGAGTGGAAAACTTTTCATGGCCGAAGATGACCAGCGACTACCATCTGCAAGGAATTCAAACTCGAATTCCTGTCCGGAAAGCGTGCCCAAGCCACGCCGAACGGTTTCCACCGGATGCCACTGGTCTTCGCAAAGAACGAGGGTGCGCGTTTTCATTTCAATGTGTTCTCACGACGCAATACCTGACCATTTCTGCTTTCAACCAATTCAGCGACGATGTCCTTTCCCAAACCGTCGAAGTTTTTTAAAGAGATTTCCTGCACGCGACCGTCGGCCAACTCCACGCGGAGCGAATCCGCACTTGTCGCGATGGCGGATTTCACCATCGGTTTATCCTCGTATGGTTCAATTACCGTAAGGAAGCGTGCTTCGTTTCCTTCCGGCGCGCGGATGGCATAAACTTTCCTCCGCGGCGTCTCATCGCCGAGTGGGAAATCGCTGCCGAGCGTGGCTTTGAATCGCAGCGCGCCAATACTGGACAAATCCACGCGAACAAAACCTTTTACATTATCCCTTGTCGGCTGTGCGGGTGCGGCCGAAGCGTATTCATTGCCGGCAATTTTGATCGGGCCGCCGAAATAATCTTTACCCGCTTCCTTTGGTTGCTCGATGTTTTCAAACTTAGGCGCCAGTTCGCTCAACGGAATTTCTTTTCCGTCCTTCGTTACGATGCGCGCGTTCGCCCAGAACAGCGTCGGCTTCTTGGAAAGTTCCGTGCGAGTTTCCAACTCCAGTTGATTCACGCCGGTGAGCGGCACGTCAATATCCGCCGAGCCGAGAATCCACGCGCCGAATTTTCCTTCGGCCAAAGTTTTGCCGTCGCCGCGCACGATATAAAATAACCGCTTTTCCGTGTCGTGCTGTTCGGGTGCGGTGGCAACCATGATTTCCTGTTTCGGTGGCCAGAGCGAGTGCACGTCGGTCTTGAGTATGCCGTCTTCGTTGCCCAGCGAGCGCGAACCTTCGTTGTCTTCGCCCGGCCCGTAACGCACTTGAAATTTACCCACCGCTGGCGCGGCCACTTCATACCAGTTGCAGTCGGTCACGAATTGCGCGCTGCCGACGGGATTCGCATCCCACTGCGCATCATGCCGCAGAAATGTTTTCTCCGGCGCTTCGAGCCCGCCGAAAGTTTTCATTTGCAGCAAGCTCTCAAACGTGTGCGCGTTCGTGCCTTTCATCCAGTCGGCAACGACGATATAATCGTCCGTCACGATCATCGCGCGGCGCTGCTTGACCTTCTCCGTGTAATCCGTGAGCGAGCCATAGGCGGGAGCGTTGCTGGGGATTGGCACGCTGCGGCCTTCGCGCCAGCATTTTTCCGCAAAAGTTTTCACCGGCACATAATCATAGACCATGCCGCCGTAAGGAGGATTACTCCAACGCGCGTCCGTCTCCACCACCGTCGCCTGCATCGCGGTACCGCTGTGGAAAAGCAGCCGCTCGCCGGGCATCGCCTCCTGCATCTTGCGATCCACCACGACCATGTTGTGGTTCACCGAGCACTGGCAAAAAAATTTATACATGAACGGCTCATACACCCAAAACACCGACTCCGGGTTCCAGAAACTCCGCCCGTAACGCATGATGCTCAACAAATCCGTGCGATCAAAGTGTCCGTGCGCCCAGCCGTGCGTGCCGTAGTGCAGCGTTGCTTGAATTTGTTCGCGCACCGGACGGTTCGTCGTCTGCGAACGCAGCATTGCGAGGCCAACGTTGTCCGCGAATGCGCTGTCGGCATAGCGCGACGGCGTTTGCTCCGGCAATTCCGGCACGCCGTAAATCAGGTCGCGTTTGCCGCCGCCGTTCTTAATGACCGCCGCGTAAGCCGAGTCGCGATAAACGTAGTAGGCGAGTTCAAACGGCGACGCGCCCCCGATTTCCGTGCGCGAGACGCCGACGATGTTTTCCGTCGAATCATTCACCCCAATCATCACGCTGCGATAATCCAGAAACGGCAGCAGGCTGTCCCACATCATGCGCAGGTCGCGATACGGTTTGGTGTTCGGGCCAAACGATTTTGGCTCCATGCCGAAAGGCTTGCGTCGTTCCTCCGCCGTGCCGCCCACCGCCGTGCCACCGCTCAATTCTGACGCGAGGCCCATTCTCCCCGAAAAACTCGCCGGCACTTTCAGGTCACGGAAATTGATGCCGAACGGCTCCAGCGCCAGCGCCGCCTGTGTGAATTCGCTCGTGACCCAGGTGTTGTAAGCCACGGAACATTCGTTCCACCAGCCGTCGTCCATCACGCCTTTTCCGAGCTGATCGCAAATTCCCGACGGCCCGGAAAACCAGCGTTCCGCCTCGGCCAGATCGCCCAGCACCAGCGCGCAATAAAGTCCGCCGGTGACTTCGGAAACGTTCCAGTTGTTGATTGGCCCGTAATCATTGGCGCGTTCGAGTGTTTCAAAAAACGCACGAAACGTTTTTTCAATCTGCGCCTTGTCCGCATCAGAAAAAATTTCTGAATCCAGCGCCATGTCATAGCTCATCGCGACGTGCTGAAAAAAATGTCCCTCCTGCACGAGCGACTGGTTGCACGCGCGCAACGTGGCTGGATAACCGCGCGCCGGATCGGAGAGCCGTCGCAGATAAGCCGCGATTTTCTCCGCGAATTTTTTGTCGCGGGTGATTTGATAGGCGAAGCCGCAGTTTATCAAATCGTTTTCCGTCGGCGTCACGAAAACGAACGGACCGTAAGTGTCATCGGGGGCTTTGGCGGGATCGGCGATGTCGGGAACTTTCCAATCCGTCGCCTTCTTGATGATTTCGTCAGAGCGTTCCTTCGCCCACGGATACTTGGCAATTTTTTTGCGCACCTCCTGCCAGCGCGCCGCGTTGTGCAAGACGAACGGACTCGGCACGCGGCTCGTCGTGACAAATTTGATTTGCGCTGCGCTCGCAGCTTCACCATTGGCGATGGCCTGTAATACCTCCGTCTCATGCCCGCCCGGCGGCACGCGGTCGGAAATTTTCACGGTGACTTTGACCGGGCGAGATTCACCCGGCGCAAGCTGCAACGAACTTGGTTCCACAGAAGAAATCATTTCCTCCCAGCCATATTTCACGAACGACAGCACGATGGATTTTTTATCCAGCGAGCAATTGCCCACGGTGACGGCGTATTCCACGTTGCCATTTTGGTCTGCGCTTTTGCCAAGAACAGTCGCTTCAAGTGAAATGACCGGTGCCTTGACGACACGGACATTGCGCAACTGAAACTTCACCGGCAGACCCTCCGTTTTGGCCGCGACGATGAACTCCTTGACGTATTTCAAAAAACCAAAATTCGCCTGCTCGAAATCAAACGCACTCCACGGCAATGTAATCGTGTGCCAGCCCTCGCCGCTGACGCGCACAGTGCCGCTGACGGGAATTTCCGCCACGCCCGCGTTCCGTTCTGCACGCTGAATGGTGGCGGTTAATTCCACTTCACGCGCGTCTGGCAGATTCACCTCGAACTGCACGCCGTAAAACTGTTGCCATTCTGCCGCGCCGTCGTTCAACACACGGAAGCCGTGTTTGTATTGGCCGCGCGGGCCGTCAGGTTCACGCAAGGTGACTGTGCCGGAGACATTCAGCACCGCTTCCGGCGGCGTGCCGCCGACCCGAAGGCTCAACGAAACCGGCTGGCCGGAACAAGCTGCAAGCGCACACATCAAGATGGCGATGGCCTGGACAATTGATTTCAATTTGCGGTGATGGCTGATGGGAAAAATCATGCCTGAAACTTTAAATAAGTGAAATTCTTTGGTGGGTTTCCCTGTAAACTAAAAACCCATCAAACCGGCGACATGACGCCGCCCCGCTCGTCGTGCAACTTCGCCGTGTCCAACCCGTCCAGCACCAGCACGCCTTGCAGCGACGAGATCAAATCCGCCTTGCTCCAGGACCAGACAATTTCGCCCGCGTGATTAAATTCCAATAGCTGCACGCCCGAATTACCGAAGCCTTGCCCGTGTCCCTGCCAGTTGGCAAGAACCACATTTCCGTCCGGCATCAGTTGAAACATCGCGTAAAAAAACGGGCGCACTTTTTCCGGCACGGATTCTTTGCCGCCAAACTTGCGGAGTATTTTTCCGTTCGCATCCAGTTCCACCACAAACGCGCCGTAGCCAGCTGTCACAATCAAGTTTCCATTCGGTAACCGCAGCGATTTCCACGCGTGATAAAATCCCTCGACCGGAAATTCGCGCAGATACTTTCCATCACGCGAGCCTTCGCGGATGCGATCGTTGCAACTCATCAGGTAAGTGCCGTCCTTCGTTTGCCGGATAAGCCGCACATAATCGCCCGGAAAAATCGCGCGGTGAATCTCGCGGTCATTCGTATCGAGTTCTAATACGGCCACGCCTTTCGCGTCAGGAATATCCACTCCGGCGATGATGGTGTGGCCATTTGGCTGGCGGCGGACGGCGGTGACGCCTTCCATTGATTTGAATTCCTTCGCCAACCGTCCGAGGGCAATGTCGAACTCGCTGTAACCATGATGGTGGCCGATGAGAATTTTCCCGCCGCCAATCAACTGCATATCGCGCGCGGCTGGCTGACCGATCGGCACAAGCCAATTCTTCGACTGGTCACGCTCGTTGATGTGCAACAGCGACGCGTGGCCCTCGTCAATCGCGATGAACGCATGCTGGATGGCGGCGTTCATTTTCCGAAGAATAAAACCACGGTCGAGCGCGGTGCGACCGGCAGTGGCGCGCCCAGTTGAATCGTCTTGCCGGAAACCAGTTCCTTTGCCACGGCAATCTCCGCTGGCGTTTTCAATTCAAACGTCCGGTCGGTCGTCATATTCATACCGACCAGATAATCGCCGTAGCGGAGCGTGTAAAAATCGCCTTTACCGGCATACACGCTTTCGTCGCCAGACTTGAACTTCACGCCGTCGGGGATTTTTGCGATGGGCAGTTTTTCGCCCGCGTGCGCCGAGTGCAGTTCGCCGGGAAATTTCGGCCCGCCGTTTGCAAAACCAAAATTGATATGGTCAGGCCGCGTGTAAAACTCTCCGCTCGGCGTGAATTGCACATCTTCCTGAACGACGGCAATGCGGTCAACCGCCGGCGTGGTGAAATGGGTGCGGGCGAGAAAATTCACCGCATTGCGTGCGCGCCAGTAAAGCGAAGCGTAGAAAATTTCGCCACCATTTTTCACGGCCACCACGCCGTCTTCTTCGTCGCTGAAAACGGAATCCGGCTGCCCCGGCGTCATCGGCAGCCGCGCCGGTTGCGGCGACTGCGCTTGGACAAGTTCGCATTGCTCCGGCACGGGGAGCAAGCCCGCCGTCACCCGCAGCCCGCCAAGTTTGAGCTGCTCGCTCAACGAGGCGAAGAATTGGTTGTCGGCAAACATCTGCTGAGCATAACCGATGCCGGTCGGATCGAGCGTGGCCGTCACCCATCCCAGCGGCGAACCATCCCAGCCCGGACGTTCGGCATAGCTGACGTCTCCGGGATAATGCTCGTCGTCGCGCCAGCCGACGACCGTTTCGATGCGCATGGCGCGGTTGCCATCATCGTCCACCGCCGGATAACGGAATATGCCGCGCGCATGGCCGGCGCGGGCAAGCTGGTCACGGATTTTTTTGTCGCCCGGCTGGTCCACCGTCGGGCGGGTGGCGTCATAAACCTTCGTCATCCAGTCCAGCACCTCGCCATAGTAGCCGACATATCCGAGTTCTTTTGTGAGCGCTTTGGCGGTGAGTTGAAAATAATTTTCGCCGACGTCCCACCGGTGAGAATCCGTGCCCACATCGCTGTCGCGCCACGGTTCGAGACCGACGGCTTCGTAAAGGTAACGTCGCACCGCAGCCTCGGAGAGCGCGTTCGTCGGATCAACGACTTCGAGTCCGCGATTGGACAGATAAATGTTCAAGTCCGTGATCATCGTCTGGTTTGTGTAAAGCCGGCGGTGCCGGCGATGCCAGTCACGCCCGGCCACGAGCAACTGCGACCACGCCACACGCCGGGAAATTGTTTTGTCACCGCCATCAACCGGCCCATCGAGCAACGGCTTCAACTCGTCGCCCAGCAATGAAATCGCCTGTCCCGCCGGGCCGAATTCAAACCAGCCAGGATTTGACGCGGTCACGTCGTTGTGCGCCAGCTCCGGATTTTTGCGAAAGGCGAGCGCCAGGGCGTCCACACCTTTCACCACCTGCGCGATGACTTTGGGATTCTGAAACGCCGGCGTCCACTTCACGAAATACGCCCGGGCGAGGAACTGCATCTCGGTTTCGGTGAGCGGCTTCGCGGACTTGAGGAGGCTGGCAACCTGGCCGTTCACGCGCGCCTTGAGTTTATCCAACACTTCCGGGCCAGGCAATGTTCGGATCTGCGGATTTTGCGGCGCGATGCCATGCTTTTCATTTTCGGGTGGCGAAAAAAATCCGTTCGTGTGCGAATAAATTTCGTAGATGCCGCGCGTCGGCTCGGTCATGGGCTTCTGGTATTTTTCAAACGTGTCGGCATAAGCCCACGTCTGCCCGCTGCCGCGGATTTCCAGATTCAAATTGGTTTTGCCACGCGTCATCGCCAGCGGCAGCGGCGTGGTGTTGAAGACGAACCGGCCCGGAAACGCCGCCGCGCCACCGCCGATGTCGAGCAGGTCAATGTCGCCGAGATGCCGGTAGCCGATTTGTTTTCCCTCGCAGAACAGCGCGAGCCGGTCGCGCGTCGCGTCCGAACCCCAGAGCCGCACGGACGCGTAATTCTGTTTCACCGGATCAACCGCGAGCGTGAACGACATCCGCCCGCCTTCCCAATTTTCGACCGCCGGCGCGAGCAGCCGCCGCGCGGATTCACCGAGACCGCCGGAAATTGTTTCGCTGCGCGTGTCGGCGAAGTGGTGTGCGGATTCGGAAGCGGCGTCGCCAAACACCAGCGTGTCAGTGATGGAGCTGGTTGTTCCCGCAAGTGCGGCAGTTGCCGTCATGCAAGCGACCAAAACTGATATTTTGAATTTCATTTTATCGAGTGATCCTGAACGTCCGCTCCACCTGCGAGGCGGATTTTAGTTTTGGCTCAACGCTCCGTCCATATTGCCACGCCACAACCGTGACCTTCACCGGAAATTTTGCGCGCGGCGGAATCTTGGTGAACCGCAATTCGTCGCCGGCAATTTCCGCCGGGCCTTCGCGGACAAAAAATTTCACTGGCACGCCCGCATCAGAGGACGCCGCCAGTTTGATTTTGGTGACGCCGCGTTTCACATCGGCAATTTCAGGAAACGTGATATGCTGCTCCGCACCGTCATTCATCCGGATGGGAATTTTCATCAATGCCTGCTGCACCGCGCTCTTGAACTTCGCGTCGCCCGGATGTTCGGCCAGCAGCCAGATGTCGCCTGCGCGCCGGTCAAACGGCAACGCCGAACGATTGAGACTGACGGCAAACGTGTCCGCGCCGATCTGCTCCACCGGTCCGCTGATGCGGGAAATTTTTATCGAACCTCCGGTCGCGTGGCCAACCGGCGAACCGGCCGGCAGCCCCGTCCAGCATGTTGTGTTTGGCGAGCCGCCGTCCACAAAATCCAGATTCGTCGCGCGCAAATGAAAAGTCAGGCCGTCGGCTGCCGGCTGAAATTTCAAGTTGATTTGATTGTGCGTGGCGGTTTGCGGCAGAATTTTCCCGTCCTGCACAAAGCCGAGGAGCTGCGGCGCTTTGCCAATTTGTTTCGCCCGATAATTCTGCATCGCCAGCGCGGTTTCCTTGTCGAACGCCCAGAACGCATCGTTCTTTTCGCCGGCGAATTTTGCAAACGGCGCGGGCTGAACCGAGCGAGGCTGGTTCAAATGCCAGCGTTCCACCAGCCAGCCGGTGCGCGGATCCACCAGTTTCAATACCGGCGCTGAATTGGAAAAAGTTTTTTCCGCCAACCGCTGCTCGACGGACTTGCATATAAACAGCGCAAGAAATTTCACCAAGTCATCTGAGTAATCAAAATGCCCGCGCCCCGGTTCGGCGAGCACGGCGATGGGCGACACCGGATGGTCGGCGCGAAATTTCAGCGCGGGCGCGAGGCGCTCATCCATCCATTCGTAATCGCCCATGACCATCAACGCCGGGATGCCGTCAATGTTCCGCGCGCCCCAGTCCAGGTTTGGCCGGCCATTGCCGGTGAGCGTCGTCTGCGGCGCGTCGCCGTGAACGGAAAGTATCGCCAGCGTGCGCGCCGGATTCCACGCGGCGAAATTCCATGGCATCGAGGCTGATGCGGAATGGCCTATCGGGATGACCGGTGCGAATTCCAGTTCGTCGTAGCCGGATTCCGCCGCGAGCGTTTTCAGCAGCGCGGAAAACTTTTCGTTTGCCGCCTCGTTGTTGGTTGCGACCTGCCAGTAATCGAAGAACGGCGCGACGAAAATTTCCGCGATGCCCAGCCGCGCCAGCTCCGCGCGGAATTTCGGATGCTGCAAAATCCCCTCCTCAATCATGTTGTTTTGCGCGAACACGACGGCGCGAATTTTTTTGCAGTTTTCCGGAATCCACAAAAATGCGCGGGGATGCGCGTTCGTGACGCCGGGGTCGGAGATGGAGGAGATTTTCGCCGACCACTGCCACACAGCAGCGCCGGCGAGATTTGCCGCCGCGAGAAATACCGCCAGCGTATAAATGCGGATAAAATGTTTCACGCGAAAATCAAAATCGTTCAGCAGTCGCTGTTGCCGGACAGGCCACGCGGCGACGTGCGTTTTCAAGAGCGCATCCGGCGCATCGGCAAACTTTATTCACACAGCGCAACTGCGCAAGACTGGCGACGTGCCAGTTGCCGGCACGGTTGTGATACGAGCCGAAACCGTTGAACTAATATCTGGACCTTAGAGCTTGGATTTTTTCTCTATTCACCACCAAGTCTCGCCCTGATGCAACTCGCGATCCAGCGCCTCCATCAAATAATAATCACCCCACGTCATGTAGGCGTTCTGCGCGGAGCCGGGGCCGTTGGAGCCAACCTGACCATCGCGTAGAATGCCGGGGACCGCCAAATCGAAATTTAGATATGTGTCCGTGCAAAGATGGTTCAGCAGCGACTCCTTCGTCTTGGTGATGAGCGCATCCGCCGCGCCAAGCTTTTCCAGTTCCTGATAGCCACACACCACGACCGCCGCCGCAGACGAATCACGCAACTGTTTTTCGCCGGATGGCAGTTTGAAATCCCAAACGGGCATGCCGTCACCGTTCAGTTCCTGGTTAAACTTCCGCGCCAGCCGCAATGAGGCATCAAGATACTTTTGGTCACCTGTGTAACGGTAGCTCAACGCAAAACCGTAAATTGCCCAACCGGTTCCACGCGCCCAATGCGATTCTACTGACCGGCCGCAGTAGTTGTCGCCACCGATGGGCCGACCCGTTTTCAAATCGAAGCGGTAGGCATGAAATACGGAGTTGTCCGGGCGGATAAAATATTGTAAGGTCGTGTCGGCCTGTTTGATTGCAGCCTCACGAAACTTCGGATTGCCGGATTCAATGGATGCCCAGTAGAACAACGACAGATTCATCATGCAGTCTATGATGGCCATGTTTTCATGCTCGTCCGTGCCCAAGCGCCCCCACGCACGGATGAAGTTGCCCTTGGGGTTGAACCGCTGGAATAGCGCTTCGGCCGCAGCCAGACCCACTTCACGGTGCTGCGGGTCGCCGGTCAATTTGAAAAGCGCCACGGAATACAGCGAATAAAGAAACCCCATGTCGTGATGCGAATGAAATGCTGGGGTGAACGCCTTGGCGCGATAGGCCGGCGCGAGGCGAAACAGTTGCTGGAGGAAAAAATCGTCCTCGGTCTCCCGCCACGCGATGAGGGCCATGCCGGTGATGAATGATGCCGTCCAGTTGCCGATCTCGTTGAAGCCTTCAGGGTGTGCAAAATAATTGCCATCCACCGCCCACGCTGCGGACTTCGGTTCGTCGGCCAGTCGCCGGATGTTGTTGCGGGTCTTGGCGACGCCTAGGTCAAAAGCCTGTTGAAACCGTTGTTGCGCGGTCCGTGCTCTGGAATTTATTACGTTTTCGATATTCGATGTGCTCATGGAAAAATATACTTATGCCAACTCAATAGACACATTGGTTGACAGGTTGCTGACTAATGCAAAACAAATTAGTGTTCGAAAAACCCGCAGGCAACAAGTTCAAGCCGCACACTGGTGCATCAATTGGTAAATGCGGCGAATGTTTAGTCATGCAGTTGCGGTTAGGGAGAAATTAGCCGGAAGAAAACGCTGCCGGTCGCCACTCCCATCAAAATAGAAATCTGATTCGTCTGGCCTGAATTGGGCCAGTCAACCCAATTGCTTCCCAGTCCGGCATTCAGTGAATTGGTTTGCACCTGCAACATCCAGCCAAGGTGATCCAGCGGCCAGTTGAACTGAATTTGATTTCCACTGACGCCATAAACCAGTTGAGGTTGAGTCAATGAAACGGGCCGGGCGCTGGCTTCGACTGAGTTCATGCTTTCGCCGGCGGCATTGGTGGCCGTTGCGATATAAAAATAGGTTATTCCATTGGTGAGTCCCGTGTCTGTGAAATTGGTCGTGCCGGTTGAGGCAATCGGCGCGTAAGGCCCGCCGGAAATGGTCGCGCGTTCCACATGGTAGCCGGTCGCATCGGTGGACGAATTCCAGACCAGCGCAACCTGTGCATTGCCCGCCATCGCCGTAAGATTCAACGGCGCGGCCGGCGGCGGCGTCCAGGACGGAGTCGAAACAGTATCGAACATTGAAACGTTCAATTGCGCCGTATTACGCGAACAGACAATCATGCCGACCAAAACCGTGCTGTTCAGGGTGATTGAATTGGTCGCCACCGGACTCCAAGTCGAACCGTCCGGTGAAACATAGGCGGTGAAGGTGCCGCCCGTGCGTTGCAGTTCCAGCCACTGCGGCGGCCAGGTAACCGATGCGCCGTTTAGCCACGACATGCTGGCACCGGTAGACGAGCGCGTCGCCAGACGCGGCACACCCAGTTGTGTGTCCAAAATCAACGCCGCGACGCGCGAGTTGCTGTTGGTCGTGTCGCGCATCATCAGTCCCACCTTGTCAATGCCGCTGCCGCTGAACTGTTCCGCCGCCAGCCGGGCGATGATGGTGCCATTGTTCGTCAGGCTCAAGTAGGCAAAATTGCAGGCGTCCGCCGTGCCGCCAAAATCCGCGCCCGCGCCGCTGACCGTGAACGCGCCGTTATTGTAATTCGCGCCGCCAGCCGTTCCAACCGAACCGATGTCTACATCCAACCAGGGCGAGGACAGACCGCCGCTGGCAACGTCTTCCATCGAGTTGTAATAACTTTCGCCGCAGGAGTTCGTGCCGGAGACAACATAGAAATAGCTGACGCCGCGCGTCACGCCGGTATCGGTGTAATTCGTCGCCGTGACGTTGGCGATGGTTGTGTAAGGCCCGCCGCTGGCAGTGGCGCGTTTCACGTTGTAACCCGTCGCGCCAGAGGCCGGGCTCCAGTTAAGAATCACTCGCGGCGTGCTGTCGCCGGTTGCATTCAAACTCAACGGTGCCTGCGGCGGCGGACAAGCATCGGTCGCGCTGGGCAGATACAAAACCACCGTGGATTCCGGCGCGACATAAATTATTCCACTCATGTTTTGACCGGTGATCAAATTTGTCGCCGAAATGAAATCGCCCGGCGTTTGAAGTTGATACGTCTTGGTCGGACTGCGGTTGATGCCAATCAGGTAATTTCCATAGCGGCACGCCCAGAACAAGGCCTTGCCGAGGAATGGCTGGTTGTCCGTCGCCTGCGGGTCGCTCGCGGCGAGCGGCAGATTCTCGCCTTGATAGGCCTGCAACGGATCATCCGGCGGCACATAAAAATTTTCCTCCGGCTTGTCCATCAGGTTTGGCCGGACATAAAACAAGCCGCTGAAATTAATCTGCGGGCTGGTTTCCAAAACGCCATAGCGGTCGAAATTGGTCGTGCTGTCGTAAAAACGGCCGATGCCGTTGACGCCGGTTCCCGTTTTCGCCTGCCAATAAGCCGAAATCCAAAGCCGCTCGCCATTATGTTTGATGGCGACAATGCCGTCGTCCTCATCCGCCCAGGCAAAATCTGGCTGACCGCTGGTCATCGGCAGCCGCACGCCGCTGTCCGGCGCGTTGGCGACCGTTTGATAATCCGCAAAAGCGTTCAGCGCGTCGCGCGAATCAATTTGATTGCCAATCGTGGTGTAATACGGCGCGTTGGCGGTCAAGTTGTTGAAGTATTGGTTGTCGGCGAGCATTTGCTTCGCGTAGCCGACGGCATTGGTGTCCAGCGTGGCGGCGGCGACACGCATCCCAAGCGCCCACGCCGACCGGTCGCCATAAGCCTGTTCGTCGGCGAATTCCGTGTCTGATTCATCTGCGCCGCGCCAGGCGAGCAGTCCGATGCCTTCCATGTCCTGATAGTAGCTGCTGCCGACGACCTCCATGCTGGGGCGGCGGAAATTCGCGCGGGCCTTCACCATGGTGACCGCCCGCGCAAGAAAAACCGGGTTCGTCGTCCACGAATAAAAATCGGCCGCATAAAACTGCATCTCACCGTAAGCCGTGCCGACATAACCCCATTCGCGGGTCAATCCTTTGCTGGTGATTATGAAATAATTCGTCCCGTGAAAATAGTCCGAGCCGCCATTGGTCAAATCACTGCCGGGCCACGGCGCAAGCCCGATGGCTTGAAGCAAATAATTTTGCGCGTTGGTTTCGGCGAACGCGTTCACATTGGTCAAATCCAGCAGTCCGCGGTTTGCCCAATAAATGCTCGTGTCGGAAATGAGACCCTGATTGCTGATGGCATGAGAATCG
>Ga0316217_10003684_pt1 | contig 17180 bp, 15 predicted proteins | sample 1anoAmetaG_FD_203633 | JGI IMG/M metagenome (GOLD analysis project Ga0316217, IMG submission 203633) | Freshwater microbial communities from Trout Bog Lake, Wisconsin, USA - 1anoA | ecosystem: Environmental > Aquatic > Freshwater > Lake > Hypolimnion/Profundal zone | place: USA: Wisconsin...
CCAGCGCAAGCTGCGGCTGAACGACCTCGCCGCCGCCGTGGACATCACGCCGCAAAATCTCTCCATCCTCAAAACCGGCAAGGCCAAGGCCATCCGCTTTTCCACGCTGGAGGCCATCTGCCAAACGCTCGGCTGCCAGCCCGGCGACCTCCTGGAGTTCCGGCCCGCCCCCGCCCCCCAGCCGCCGGTCTAGCCGGGGAATTTTTTGTGCCAGCCGTGCCAGTTCTGCCGCCGGCTGGCACAATTTACTGTGCCAGAATTTTCCACCCCGCCGGTTCGCCGGGCCGCGCAAGCTGCCAAACCCATTGATTTCATTGGTTTTTCCGCCGTCATCAGGGTTGGCATCGCGCAAGCTAAAGAGAAGGTGTTGGCTCATTAACCATTAACCAAAGGACCAAATATGAAACTGACAACCTATCAACGCCCCGGCCTGCTGTGGCCGACGTTTGGCCGGATGACCGGCTTGCAGGATGAGATCGACCGGCTGTTTGAAACGCCGTTGCAGGCGTGGACGCCGGCGCTGGATGTCCACGAGGACAAGGATGGTTACACCATTCGCGTGGAAGTGCCCGGCATGAAGCGCGAGGATATCGTGGTGTCGTTGCAGGACGGCGCGCTGGTCATCGCCGGCGAACGCAGGGAGGAAAAAATCTCCGAGGAAACGGAGGTGCACCGGCAGGAGCGGTTCTACGGGAAATTCTCCCGCGCGCTCACGCTGCCGACCGCCGTGGCCGGTGACAAGGTGAAAGCCGCCTACAAGGACGGCATCCTCACCGTGACCCTGCCCAAGGCCGAGGAGGCCAAGCCGAAACAAATCGACGTGGCGGTCGCCTGAAACCCCGGCTGGCCACCAGGACAACCGGCGGGAATCCGGAACGGGATTCCCGCCGGCTTCATTTTAAATTCTTCGTTTTACTTCATCCGGTTCGTCGTCCATTTTCCTCCGGATGGTATTCACCCGCAAAAATCTGGACTGGTGGTGCGTGCGCGGCATTTTGTTTCTCGTGCTGGCGATGTCGGTCTTTGCGGTGCTGGCGTTTGGCGCGGTGGATGCGTGGGCGTTTCTGGTGGTGCAGGGGATGGCGGCGGCGGTTTTCATCCTGTGGGCGGTGCGGCTGTGGTTGAACCGCCGGCCGAAACTGCTCTGGCCGCCGCTGAACTGGGTGGTCGTGGCGTTCATGGTTTATGCCGTGGCGCGCTATTTCACGGCAGACATCGAATATGTCGCGCGGCAGGAGCTGATCCAGGTGTTGCTGTTCGGATTTTTATTTCTCGCGGTGGTGAACAATCTGCGCGGGCAGGAGGAGACCGAGGTGGTCAGTTGGGTGCTCATCACGCTGGCCACGCTCGTGGCGGGCTATGCGGTGGCGCAACTGCTGCACCATTCCAACCAGGTCTGGAATGTCGTTTCACCCTACGTCGGCCGCGCGTCCGGGACGTTCATTTCACCCAATAATCTGGCGGGTTTTATCGCGCTGCTGCTGCCGCTGGCGCTGGCGTTTCTGCTGGCCGGAAAAGTCGGCATCGTGACGCGGATTTTGCTGGGCTACGCGGTGGTGGCGCTGGCGGCGGGGCTGGCGGTGACGTTTTCGCGCGCGGGCTGGGTGGCGGCGGCGGCGGGAGTTTTGCTGGTGCTGGGGATTTTGCTGGGCCACCGCAATCACCGGTTGAAGGCCGTGGTGCTGCTGGTGGTGTTGTTGGCCGGCGGCGGATTATTTGCCACGCATTATCTGTCCCAGACCGTCGGCTACATGCGGCGGGTCGCCAAGCCTGACGCCGAAGGGGCGGGCGTCGTGGACATGAATTCGCGGCTGGAGATGTGGCACGCGGCGGCGCAGATGTGGCGGGATCATTTTTGGTGGGGCGTCGGGCCGGCGCATTATGATTACCGGTTTCCCGAATACCGGCCGGAAGATCTGCAACAGCGCCCCGACCGGGCGCACAATGATTATTTGAATTTGCTGGCGGACTGGGGCGCGGTGGGCGGCGGGATGGTCTTTGCCGGCATCGGCATTTTCATTTTTGGCCTGGTGAAGACCTGGCCCCATGTCCGGCGCGAGGAAAACGCCTTCGGCACCGGCCAAAGCAACCGGTTCGCCTTTTTCCTCGGCGCGGCGGGCGGACTGGGCGCGCTGGCGATCCATTCGACGATGGATTTCAACCTGCACATTCCGGCCAACGCGCTGATTGGCGTGACGCTGCTGGGGCTGGTGGCGAGCAATCTGCGGTTCGCGTCCGAGCGGCACTGGCATCGCCCAAACTTGGCGGCACGGCTGGCGCTGACGGTCGCGCTGGCCGGCGGCGCGGTTTATTTTGTCGCGCAGGAATGTCGGCGCGTGCCGGAAACGCTGTGGCTGGCGCGGGCGGAGCGGCTGCCGAATTTTTCCCCGGAACGCGCGGCGGCGCTGGCGAAGGCCTATGCGTCCGAGCCAGGAAATTTCCAGACGGCCTACGCCGCCGGCGAATGTTTTCGCACCCAAAGCCTGGACGGCGATGCCCATTACGCCGACCTCGCCCGGCAGGCGATGGACTGGTATGCCCGCGCCCTCCGCGCCAACCCGCATGACGGCTACAGTTTTTTACGCACTGGGATGTGCCTCGACTGGCTGGGGCGGCCGGCGGAGGCGGAAAAATGGTTGAGCCGCGCCGAGGCGTGCGACCCCAACGGTTATTACCTGGCGGCCAACCTCGGCTGGCATTATGTCCAGACCGGCGACTATGCCGCCGCGCGCCAATGGTTCGAACGTTCGCTCAAGCTGGGCGGTGACAACAACACCGCTTTAAACTATCTCCAAATTTGCTGGCCGAAGCTGATGGAAAAAGCCTCGGGCCGTCCGCTGTTGCCGTCCTTATTCTGACCAAAATGCCGGTTGACAATTCTTATGGAATGCGGGTATGTTCACCACAATCAAAATAGAAAAGGTTTTACATGAAAATTTTTCAAAAGATGCTGGTTCCTGCCTTGTGCGGTGTGATTTTGGGCATGGCGATCACTGTTTCCGCCGGAAACGACATCCAGCCGGGATGGGGCACGGTTGTTCGCGTTGAAGGCCAAGCCAGTTACACGCTTGGCGATGGCAACTGGCATGCGTTGGTAGCCGGCAAATATCTTCCCCCTGGCTCGCAGATCAACACCAAACAAGATGGCGTAGTGGATGTAGTTTTAGGCAAAGCCGTGGAAATGCCGCTGGGTAAAGGGCAGCCAAACCGCATTTCATTAGCCTCTGATTCACCTGTCCGCGGCTGGATCTCCTACAAACCTTCCGCAGAACAAAATACCATTCGCCTGACTCCCAACACCACACTTGGCCTTGACAAGATTACCATTAGCGACACTGGTGTAGATGCCGTTAGCGACACGGAACTGGATTTGAAGCAAGGTAAAATCTTCGGCAGCGTTAAAAAGCTCACGGGTGCATCCAAATTTACGGTAAAGCTTCCCAACGGTATCGCCGGCGTGCGCGGCACGCTGTTCAGCCTCTCAGTGGATGGCGTGACCGCCGTCTTGGAAAGTCATGGCGGTGGTTTGGTTTTGTCGCTGACCATGCCGGATGGCAGCACCCCAGTCTATCTGATCGGTCCGGGACAACTCCTTGACCCAGCCACCGGGCAGCCTGTTCCCATTACCCCGGAACTCGGCCGACTGCTTAACGATATTTTCATCGCCTTGCGGACGATTTACATGGAGGTAGTGAATTATAATTTCAACAACGGGCAAACCTTCTTCGAATTGGACCGGACGCAAATCCCGGTTTCCCCCACAAAAATATAGAATATTTTCACGGAATTTAATGTTCCGGCAAAACCAGCGCAGCCTTGAGTTGCGCTGGTTTTTTGTTTAATCCAACGGTGTGAAAATCAAGCGGCTCAAACGTGCGCCGGTATTTTTGGCCGTTCTTGCCCTCGCGTTTGTCATCGGCTTCCGCCTTTGGAATCCCGGTTTCCTCAAATGGCTCGAACGCATCACCTATGACCTGCGCGTCCGCGCCGCCCAGAATTTTCCCGCGCCAGCGGCCACGAACCTTGCCTTCGTCGCGATGGACGATGCCAGCATTGCCGCCCTTCGCCACGGCTTGCTGGGGCGGCCATACGGGCTTTACTGGCCGCGCCACGTTTATGGCCGGCTGGTGGAGGAGCTTTCCGCGCAAGGCGCCAAAGCCATCGCCTTTGACGTGCTGTTCGGTGAATTGCGCCCCGACCACGCCCCGGTCGTGCTGGCGGATGGCACCGGCACCAACACGATGGAATCCGACGAGTTTTTCGCGCGGCAAATGAGCGCCGCCGGCAACGTCATCTCCGCCTTCACCGCCGAGGTGACACCGCCGGATTTGTTCGCCACCAACTCGCTGGCGCTCGGCGACATCTCGACCGAGAAGGATGCCGACGGCATCCTGCGCCGCATCAAATGTTTCAGTCTCAAATGGCACCCCGCCTTCAAGTCCGCCGTGCGCCAGTGGGGCGTCAACCTGGAGCAGGCGCGCCTCGGGCCCGACAAAATTGTGCTGCCGTTGCCATCCGGAACGAACTTCACGGTGACGCTTGACCGCAATGGAAATTTTGACCTGAACGATTTTGTCGAAAAAATCCCCCCAGGCTGGAAACGGTTTGACCGGCCGTTCACGCGTGTTTGGGATCTGGGCATCGTGCTGGCCGCGCAGGAGTTGAAATTGGATCTGGAGCATGCCGGGGTGGATTTGCCGCGTGGTAAAATTATTTTGCGCGGCGCCGGCGGCGTGGAACGCGTGATTCCGGTGGACGATAAAGGTATTTTTTACATCAACTGGCAATTGACCGTGGCCAGTCCGGCGCTGGTCTGCGCCTCGGTCGGGGAATTGCTCAAGCAGGACAAGCTCCGGCTGCGTGGCGAAACGAACGACCTGCCCAATGACTTTCGCGGCCGGCTCGTCGTCATCGGTTCCACCGCGCAGGGCAACGACCTGACCGACCGCGGCGCGACCCCGCTGGAAAACAACGCACTGCTTGTCAGCAAGCATTGGAACGTCGCCAATTCGATCATCACCGGCCAGTTCATCCGCCGCGCGCCGCTGCCGCTGGAAATCGCGCTCATCCTTTTGCTTGGCGCGCTGACGGCGTTGGTGACTTGGCAGCTGCGCGCCGTCGCCGGCAGCGCCGCGATGCTGCTGCTGCTGCTGGCGTATGGCGGCGTGGCGGTCTGGGCGTTCACGCAATGGCGGTTCTGGCTGCCGGTGGTTTATCCGATGGGCGGCGCGGTGCTGTCGCTGCACGGCCTGTTGCTGGTTCACCGCGTGGTGTTCGAGGAACAGGACAAGCGCCGGGTGAAGTCCGTGTTTTCCAAGCTGGTTTCGCCGCACGTCGTCAACGAACTGCTCGCCGCCGAGGGGCTTGCGCTCGGCGGCGCGCGGCGGGAAATCACGGTGTTTTTTGCCGACGTGCGCGGCTTTACCACGCTCACCGACCAGGTGCAGGAGGACATCGCCGAATACGTCCGCACGCACGCCGTGGACTCGGCGGCGGCGGAAAAAATCTACGAGGAATCCGCGCGGGAAACACTGGAGACGGTGAACCTTTATCTCGCCGCCGTGGCCGGGGCCGTGAAGCAGCACGGCGGCACGCTCGACAAATACATCGGCGATTGCGTGATGGCGTTCTGGAACGCGCCGGTGGCGAATGAAAAACACGCGCCGGCCGGCGTCGCGGCGGCCATCGCGGCGCAGCGCGCGGTTTTGGAATTGAACGAGCAGCGGCTGGCCCGGAATCCGGCGCGGGAGCTGGACAACCGGGCGCGGCTGGCCGCCGGCCTGCCGCCGCGTCCGCCGCACATTGCGCTGCAGCTCGGCACGGGCATTAACACCGGCGCGGTCACGGTGGGCTTGATGGGCTCGGAGGAGCACGGGTTCAATTACACGGTGTTCGGGCGGGAAGTGAACCTCGCCAGCCGGCTCGAGGGTGTTTCCGGCAGCGGCCGCATCATCATCAGCGACACGACCTACCACCACCTGTTGCGCCACGCGCCGGCGCTGGCGGCGACGTGCGCCGAGCTGCCTCCGGTGCAGGTCAAGGGTATCAAGAGCGCCGTCCGCATCTACGAGGTGGCGTGGAAATGATGGAAAAAGTTTTTATTTTTTGATTTTTAGTTTTAAGTTGGAACATTCGCGCGGCATCCGGCCAAGCTAAAAAAAGATTTAAAACCAAAAACCCATGAAGCGCACCGCGATCTATCCGGGCAGTTTCGACCCGCTGACCAACGGCCACCTGGACGTGATCCAGCGCGCGGCGAAGCTGTTTGACCGCGTGGTCGTGGCCGTGGCCAGCAATGAATCCAAGCATCCGCTGTTCACCAAGGACGAGCGCGTGGCCCTCGTGAAAAAGGCCGTGACCAGGCTGCCCAACGTGGAGGCGGACGCCTTTGACGGCCTGCTGGTGGAATACGTGGCGGCGAAACAGGCGCAGGTCATCGTGCGCGGGCTGCGCGCCGTGTCGGACTTTGAATTCGAGTTCCAGCTCGCCCTGATGAATCGGAAGCTCGACGAGAAAATTGAGACGATTTTCATGATGCCCAAGGATACCTACACCTTTTTGAGCTCGCGCATCGTGAAGGAAATCGCGCGGCTGGGCGGCGACGTGAGCTCGTTCGTGCCGCCGAACGTGCAGGTAGCGCTAAAGAAAAAACTAAAGTCGGTGAAACAGTTTTAATTCTTAATTTGCCAACGGCGTTGCGGCCGGCCGCTGGGAAACCAAAAATTTATGCTCAAAATCAATCTCTGTCATTTGGAGGAGCACGGTCTTCATCTGAAAGGCGAACTGCCGGTGGCGGAGCTGGATTTGGGCGTGAAGGACGAGCTGATCCGCGCGGAAAAGCCGCTGCGCTACGATTTGTCGGTGGAGCTGCTGCATGACGCGCTGCTGGTGCAGGGGTCGCTGGCATTGCCGCTGGAGTGCGAGTGCAGCCGCTGCCTGAAAAAATTCAAAACGGAGCTGAAGTTTTCGCCGTGGGCGGTCCATCTGCCGCTGGAAGGCGAGGACAAGGTGTCCGTGGAGAACGATTGTGTGGACTTGACTCCATTCCTGCGGGAGGATATTCTGCTCGACTTTCCGCAACATCCGTTGTGTAAAACGGATTGCGCGGGATTGAAACCGAAAGGCAAGGCACACCAGGCTGAAACCGCCGAAAAACCGGCGTCCGCCGCGTGGGCCAAGCTGGACAAACTAAAACTGAAATAAAGATTTATGGGCGTTCCCAAAAGAAAACCATCAACGAGCCGGCAGCGTATGCGCCGCGCTTACAACAGCGTGCTCAAGCTCCCCCAGTTGAGCAAGTGTCCCCAATGCGATGCGCCGTATGTGCCGCACCGCGTGTGTCCGGCCTGCGGCTTCTACAAGGGCCGCCAGGTGCTGACCGTCACGGCGGGCGCGTGAGCAGTTTTTAATTTTAAATTTTAGTTTTTAGCGGGAGCGCCAGGCGTTTCACCCTAAAAACAAAAAATTAAAAACTAAAAACCATCATGCGAATCGCAGTGGATGTCATGGGCGGCGACCACGGTTGCGGCGTCATCATCGCCGGCGTGAAGCGCGCCTTGGAAGAGCAGAAGGACATTTCGATCATTTACCTTGTCGGCAACCGCGCCGATATCCACGCCGCTTTGCCCGAAGGCGGCTTTCGCGACCACCGCGTCAAGGTGGTCCATACCACCGAAGTCATCGAGATGGCGGACAAACCGGTGGTCGCGTTGCGCAAAAAAAAGGATTCTTCCATTGGCCGCGCGGCGGAACTCGTTAGCGAAGGCAAGGCGGATGCGCTCGTTTCCCTCGGCAACACCGGTGGCATTTTTGCGGCCGGCACCTTTAAAATTGGCCGTATTCCTGGCGTGGATCGGGGTTGCATTGCCACGGTCATTCCGCGTCACGATAGCGAATTTGTCCTGCTCGATTCCGGCGCAAACGTAGAGTGCAAACCGCTCCACCTGGCCCAGTTTGCCGTCATGGGCAGCGTCTATTCCCGTGAAATTCTCAAGCACAAGAATCCCCGCGTCGGCATCTTGAGCATCGGCACCGAGGAGACCAAGGGCAACGACCTGACGCTCGAAGCCTTCAAGCTGTGCAAAAAACTGGATCTGAACTTCATCGGCAACGTCGAGGGCCATGATCTGTTTAAGGATCATGTTGACGTTGTCGTCTGCGACGGCTTTGTGGGCAACATTGTATTGAAGACGGTGGAAAGCCTCGCCGTGGCGATGTTTTCGATGCTCAAGCGTGAATTGATGCACTCCGCGCAGCGCAAGCTCGGCGCGTATCTTGCCAAAGGTGCGTTTCATTCCATTCGTCGCCGCATGGATCCCGAAGTTTACGGTGGCGCGCCGATGCTTGGTTTCAACGGGCTGATTTTCAAATCCCACGCCTCCGCCCGCGAGCGCGCGGTGACCAGCGCCCTCCGTGTCACCGCCAACGCCGTCAAAACGCACATCAACCAGACTATTGCCTGCGACATCGCGGCGGCGAACAAAATCCTCGATGCGGAAAAAATCAAGCCTGCCATTTCATGAAATATCCGCGCGCCAAGCACAATTTCGTCGGCCGCACCTGTTCCATCACCGGTGTCGGCTCGTATGTGCCGGAAAAAATCCTGACCAACGCCGACCTCGAAAAAATGGTCGAGACCTCGGACGAATGGATCACCACGCGCACCGGCATCAAGGAACGCCACATCGCGGCGGCGGATGAATTCACGTCCGACCTCGCCGCCAAGGCCGCCCAGCGCGCCATGAAAATGGCCGGCGTCACCGCCGAGCAGATTGACCTCATCATCGTCGCGAGCATTACGCCGGACATGCCGTTTCCGAACACCGCCTGTCTGGTGCAGCAAAAAATCGGCGCGCGGCGCATTCCGTCGTTCGACATCGAGGCCGCCTGTTCGGGCTTCATTTACGCCCTGGAAATCGGCCAGCAATTCATCATGTCGCGCACCTACGAGACGGTGCTGGTCATCGGCGCGGAAAAGCTCTCGTCCATCACGAACTGGAAGGACCGCAACACTTGCGTGCTGTTTGGCGACGGTGCCGGCGCGGCCATTTTGCAGAACCGCGCCAATTCCCACGGCCTGCTCACCACGGCCCTGGGTTCGGACGGCGGCAAGGCGGAACTGCTTTCCATGCCCGGCGGCGGCAGCCGGTGTCCTGCCACGGCGCAGTCCGTTTTGGACGGCCTGCATTTTCTCCGCATGGACGGCAAGGAGACTTTCAAGAACGCCGTGCAGGCCATGTGCAGCGCCGCGACCGAGGTGCTGGCGCGCTGCGAAATTGACATAACCAAGATCAAGTGCGTCATCCCGCACCAGGCGAACCGCCGCATCATTGACGCCGTCGGTGACCGGCTGGGAGCCACGCCGGAACAGCTTTTCATCAATCTCCACAAATACGGCAACACCTCCGCCGCCTCCGTTGCTATCGCGCTGGACGAGGCCGTGCATTCGGGAAAAATCCAGCGCGGCGACCTGATTTTGATTGTCGCGTTTGGTGCCGGCCTGACGTGGGGCGCGGCGGTGATTGAATGGTAAAACTTAAATTTGACGGCCGGTGCCAGCGTGTTAAGTTTCCTTACTTATGAGTGCTAAGCAAATCGGAAGTCTGGATTCTTCTTCTTCGGTCATGGTCACGGGGCGGGAATCGGCGCTTGAGCTTTCGGCGGAGAAGGTTTCCATCCATAAAAACGGCATCGAGTTTCGCAGCCCCACGCCGTTTAACGAATGGTCCGAGATGACGGTTTCGCTCCAGTCGCCGACGGACGGCAGCCGGCTCTCCTGCCATGGCGTGGTCGTCGCCTGCGTCGGCAGCAAGCATTCCGGATATCATGTTTCCATGCTGTTCACCGGCATGACCACGCAAACGGAAAAACAGCTTGGAGTGATGGCGCGTTCCGAGTTTGGTGCCGGCTGATTTTTGGGAATCTGAAAGGCGTGCTCCGGACGGCTGTGCGGAGTATGTTTTTCAACGACGCTTCTTGGACAAAGGTTCCCCGCCAGCGGCCGGGTGACGGGCAGCCTTTTGAAAACTCCGTTTGTTTTATCATCGGGTCTCCGTCATTCAGCGCCGGCTGATTTTGGCTGGAACGCATATTAATTATTATAATCTACCAATTCAGTGTCGCTATCAGGCTTGGGGAGATGTTCGCATGTTGTTGATGTTGATTGAGATAAATACATCATTAGAATTTGACACGGTTAGCAAAATTAACTTAATGTATTAAGGCGGGGCGTGGTTGGTGTGGGATGAATCGCCAATCCACCTGCCCATTGATAAATTTTATAAGCTCAAGGCTCCATGAATAACACAACAATCGCAGGCGTGCCGTCGTCGGGCGGCGCAAAAAAAGTATCGCGGATCAACGAGGTCGTCATCCGCATCGCGGGCAATTCGCAGGATGGCATCCAGGCCATCGGCGGTTTCCTCGCGCGGCTCGCGGGCCGCAGCGAGCAGGAAGTCATGACGTTCATGACCATTCCGTCCACGATTTCCGGCGGACCGTCCATCTTTCAGGTGCGCATCGGCAGCGGCGAGGTGCTGACCGCCGGCGATGACGCGGACGTGCTGCTGGCGTTTTACCAGCACAGCTACGAGGGCCACATCAACTCGCTCAAGAAAAAGGGCATCGTGCTTTACGACAGCGACCACGTTGTGCCGAAGCCCGAATGGCAGGCGGATTATCATCACGTCGGCATCCCCATCTCTTCGCTCACGGTCGAGGCCATCGGCGGCACGGCTAAGGACAAGGGCAAAAACATCTACGCCCTCGGCCTCATCGCCCGGATGTTTGACCTGAACGTGCCGAAACTGGAAAAGCTCCTCGGCGAGCGTTTCACCGGCAAGGATCCGAGCATCTTGAACAACGCGCTGGCGGCGTTTCACGCGGGGTACGCCAATTCCCCCGGCAATGTGGTTGAAACTTTCCAACTCGCGGACAGCCAGAAAAAGGGCGGCCACCAGGTCGTGATGAACGGCAACGAAGCCATCGGCTACGGCCTCATTGCCGCCGGCGTGCGTTTTGGCGCGGGCTACCCAATCACACCGTGGACCGACATCATGGAACTGCTTCGCCGCGAACTGCCGAAATATGGCGGCTCGTTCATCCAGTGCGAAGATGAAATCGCGTCCGTCTCGATGGCGCTTGGCGCAAGCTTCGCCGGTCGCGTGGCGGTGACCGGTTCGAGCGGCCCCGGCATCGCGCTCAAGACCGAGGCCATCGGCTGGGCGGTCATGGCGGAAATGCCGCTGATTATCATCAACGTCCAGCGCGGCGGGCCTTCGACCGGCATGCCGACGAACATCGAGCAGTCGGATTTGAACATCGCCATCAACGGCGGTCACGGCGACGCCCCGCGCGTCGTGCTCGCGCCGGCGAACGTGGAAGACTGTTTTTACATGGCCATCGAGGCCGTGAACATCGCCCGCAAATATAACACGCCGGTGTTTTTCCTCACCGACCAGGGCATCGCCACGCGCATTGAGGCGTTCACCGAGCCGGACCTCGAAAAAATTTGCCAGGACATCACGCCGGATTACACGCCGGTGCCCACGCACAAGCCCTACGATTTGGCGGCGAAAGACGGCGTCACGCCGCACGTCAAGCCCGGCACGCGGATTCTCGACGGCAAATATCCCATCGCCACCGGCCTCGAACACGACGAATACGGCCATCCGACCGGCTCGCCGAAACTGCACATGCAGATGAACGCCAAACGCCGCATCAAATTGCAGGCGCTCGGCGCGACGTTGCCGCTGCCGAAAATTTACGGCCCGCCGGAAGGCAATGTGCTGCTCGTCGGCTGGGGTTCCACCGAAGGCCCGATCCGCGAGGCGGTGGACCGTTTCCGCGCCGCCGGCGACAGCGTTTCCGCGATTCATCTGCGGCACATCAATCCGCTGCCGGCCGGGCTGGAAAATATTTTCTCCGGCTTCCACCACGTTTTGGTCGTGGAAATGAACGACGAGGGGCTTTACGGCTACGGCCAGCTCGGCGCGGTGCTGCGCGCCCGTTATTGCGACGCGAAAATCCAGGGCATCAACAAGACCGACGGCCTGACGTGGAAGGTGAAGGAAATTGTCGAGCTCGTGAAAGCCAAAGCAAAGAAATAATTTCAACCGCCAAATATAATATGAGCCAGACTTTGACCGAAAAACCGATTATTCCCGCCGTCGCGACTGAAACCGCCACCGGCGAACGCAAGGCGCTGACGCGAAAAGAAATCGTCGCCGACCATCCGACATGGTGTCCCGGTTGCGGCGACTTTTCCGTGCTGGCGCTGTATTTCAAGCTGATTGAAAAGCGCAAGCTGTGGCACGAGAAGATCACCACCATCTCCGGCATCGGCTGCTCCAGCCGGTTCCCGTATTTCGTGCAGGCGCACGGCGCGCATTTCATCCACGGCCGCGCGCTGCCGTTTGCCAGCGGCGTCTCGCTGTCGCGCCCGGATTTGCACGTCTTCGCCTTCAGCGGCGACGGCGACGCGTTCTCCATCGGCGGCAACCATTTCACGCACACCGCGCGCAAGAACATCAAAATGACGCTCGTCGTCATGGACAACCAGGTTTACGGCCTGACGAAGAAACAGACCTCGCCTACGTCGCCGCTCGGCTTCAAGAGCAAGACGGACATCTGGGGCGCGGTGGATTATCCGATCAACCCCGCGAAACAGGCCATCGCCGTCGGCGCCTCGTTTGTCGCGCGCACCACGGCCTCGAATCCGAATCACGTCCTCGCGATGATGGAAGCCGCGATGGACCACGACGGTTTCAGCTTCGTGCATTGCCTGAGCGAATGCGTGGAGTTTTACGAGGGCGCGTTTGACGCGGCGAATCCCCGCAAAGGCGGCGCGTTCAACGAAGTTCCCAAGAACCACGACGTCACGGACGAGCTGGCGGCCTACAAGCTGGCCAGCGCGGATTTCCCCGGCAACTTCGGCGTGCTTTACCAGGTCAAGAAGCCGACCAAGAACGCCCGGGAAGCCGAGATCAACGCGAGTCTCCAGGGCAAGTTCGCCGGCCAGAAAGACTGGCAGATTTTGCAGAAGACCTTCGACCGGATGAAATAAGTCTTTGCGGACGGCCACCGAGCCCATTTCAAAAGCCCCGGCGCAAGTCGGGGCTTTTGTTTGAACAGCAAAGGCGCAAAGACGCGAAGTTCAATTCATTCTTTCTTCGCGCCTTCGTTTCTTTGTTGTTAAAATTTTCTTTCGAAATGGCGCACATCCACGAAAAATTGATTTCACCGTCGCGATTTTCATCGTTCACGACGAAAAAATCCTGCTCATCCACCACCGCAAGCTCGACAAGTGGCTGCCGCTCGGCGGGCACATCGAACTGGACGAAGACCCGGAGCAGGCGGCATTGCGCGAGGCGCGGGAAGAAAGCGGCCTCGACGTGGAACTCCTCGGCGAGCGTCCGCCCACGACCTCGCCCGGCACCCGCGCGCTCATCGCGCCGCGCTTTCTCGACATCCACCGCATCAGCGACACGCACGAGCACATCGGCCTGCTTTATTGGGCGCGGCCGAAACGTGGCGGCGACGCCCTCGCCGCCAGACTTGCGGCCGCCGAGCATCACGACATCCGCTGGTGCCGTCGCGGCGATTTGGATAAGCTCTCCCCGCCGATGACCGACGCGGTGAAATGGTATTGCCGTTGTGCGCTGGCGGAAATTATCAACCACCCGTGAACCTCCGCCAAAAACGCCAATCGCTCTGCTTCACCATCGAAGGCCTGAACTCCTTCGGCACGGTGCTTTATTTTTCCTACCTGTATTTCCTGCTGAACCGGCAATACGGTTTTACCGACAAGGCCAACCTTGCTGTCGCCGCGCTTTTGGGATTTTGTTATGCGCTGTCCTCGTGGCAGGCCGGGCGGCTCGCGCAGCGCTGGGGTTATTTCAATGCGCTCAAGCTAGGCTTCGGCCTCATGGCGGGTGCGCTGTTGGTCGGCGCACAGTTGAACTCTGCCGCTGGGCAGATCGCCGCCGCCGTGGTCGTCACCGTGGGCATCTGTTTCACCTGGCCCGTCCTCGAGGCGCTCATCAGCGAAAACGAGACGCCTGACCGCGTGCCGCATGCCATCGGCATCTATAACATCACCTGGGCCGCCACCAACGCCGCCGCGCTCTTCATCGGCGGCACGCTGCTGGAGAAGCTCGGCTTCCGCAGCATTTTTTACATTCCGGCCGTCATCATCGCTGGGCAGATTGCGCTGACGTTCTGGTTGGAACAACTGCCGGTGCCCGCCGCCGAAAAATCCTCCGCCCCGCCGCATGACCAAACTCGTCCCTCGCCCGCGCGCGCTAGAAATTTCCTGCAACTTGCCTGGCTGGCGAATCCGTTCGCCTACATTGGCATTAACACGCTCATCGCCGTGCTGCCCGGCGTCGCGGCAAAGTTTCACCTCACGCCGATGTTCGCCGGCTTCGCCTGTTCGCTGTGGGGTTTTGTGCGGCTCGCGGCGTTTGTGGTGTTGTGGCGCTGGGACGGCTGGCATTACCGGTTCCGCTGGCTGGTGACGGCGTTTGCGCTGCTGGTGCTGTCCTTCGCGGCCATCCTCATCGTGCCGAACCTGTGGGCGGTGTTGGCGGCACAGGTGTTTTTCGGCGCGGCCATCGGGCTGATATATTATTCGTCGCTATTCTACTCGATGGACGCGAGTGACACCAAGAGCGAGCACGGCGGCATCCACGAGGCGGCCATCGGCGCGGGCAACTGCCTCGGCCCGGCGGTGGGCGCGGTGTCGCTACAGTTCGCGGCGCAGAGCGCCAATGCCGGCGCGTGGGCGGTCTCGGGCCTGCTGTTGGCTGGCCTCGGCGGCCTGCTCTGGCTGCGGAAATCGGCGGATTGAATTCGCTTAATTTTTCGCGGCCCCGGCCTTAGACTGCGCCATCAATCATTTTATGAAAGCCGTGCCCCTTCCGTCCGCGCTGTTCACGCTGAACCGCGGGCGCCTCGTCCCGCGCCTGCTGCCGCGTTCCGTGGCGGTGTTCAACGCCAACGACATCATGCCCACGAACGCCGACGGTGCCATGGGCCATTGGCAGAACGCCGATTTGTTTTATCTCACCGGCGTGAACCAGGAAGAAACGATTTTGCTGCTCGCGCCGGACGCGTTTGATCCGAACCAGCGCGAAATTCTTTTCCTCCGCCAGTCCAGCGAGCACCTGGCCATCTGGGAGGGCCACAAGTTGACGAAGGAGCAGGCCACGGCCGTTTCCGGCATCAAAAACGTGAAGTGGCTCGCGGAATTTCCGGCCGTGTTCCGCTCGCTGATGTGCGAGCTGGAAAATGTTTACCTCAACACCAACGAGCATCCGCGCGCCGATGTGACTGTCGAGTCGCGGGATGTCCGGTTCATCCGCGAATGCCGGAAAAGTTTTCCGCTGCACCGTTATCACCGCCTCGCGCCGCTGATGCACGAACTGCGCGTCGTCAAATCACCCTGTGAAATTGACGCCATTCAAGCCGCGTGCGACCTCACCGGCAAAGGCTTCCAGCGCGTCTGTAAACTGGTGAAGCCCGGCGTGAACGAGGCCGATGTTGAAGCCGCGTTCGCGCATGAATTCATCCGGCACCAGGGCGTGTTCGCCTATGCGCCGATCATTGCCGGCGGCGCGAACAACAATATTTTGCACTACACGCAGAACGATCAGGTTTGCAAAAAGGGTGATTTGCTCCTGCTCGATGTCGCCGCCGGTCTGGGCAATTACCTGAGCGATTTGACCCGCACGATTCCCGTCAGCGGCCGGTTCACGCGCCGGCAGAAGCAGGTTTACAATGCGGTGCTGCGCGTCTTCCGGCAGATGACCCGCGCGCTGGTGCCCGGCAAGACCACGAAGGATTTGCGGATCGAATGCGAGGCGCTGCTGGCCGAGGAATGCGTCGGGCTGGGCCTGCTCAAGCCGGCGCAGCTCAAAAAGCAGACGCCGGAGAATCCCGCCGTGCGGCCGTATTTCATGCACGGCGTGTCGCATTCCATCGGCCTCGATGTCCATGACGTGGCGGGCAACCATTTTAAAATCCAGCCCGGCTGGGTGCTGAGCTGCGAACCGGCGATTTACATCAAGGCGGAAGGCTTCGGCATCCGGCTGGAAAATACCATTCTCGTCACCGAAGACGGCCAGCGCGATCTGATGGCGCACATCCCGATTGAAGCCGACGAGATCGAAGCCTTGATGAACCGCCGCTGACTTTTCAACCACCAAGACCATTAAGGCCCAAAGCCGGGCCAAATTTCTTCCTTCGTGTCTTGGTGTCTTTGTGGTTAAACTTTTTCCATGTCTGCTGAACAACCACCGGCGCCATCCGCGCCGAATCCGGAACGCAAAACTTTGGACGACCGCGCGAAGATGACGGAGCTGGAGCGCATCCGCCACTCGTGCGCCCACGTCATGGCCACCGCGATTCTGCGGCTGTGGCCGGACGCGCAATTCGCTTACGGCCCGCCCGTTGAGAACGGCTTTTACTACGACCTCGAATGTTCGCACCGCATCTCGCCGGAAGATTTCGAGAAGATCGAGGCGGAGATGAAAAAGGAGATCAAGGCGAACTATCCATTCGAGGAAATGACCGTCACGCGCGAACAGGCGATGGTCGACGCGAACGAAGGCCGGCTTGGTGCGCTGGGCGCGCGGCCCGGGGTGGTGTCGAAGTTCAAGCTGGATCTGCTCCGGCAGATTCCCGAGGGCGAGGCGATTTCCTATTTCAAGAACGGCGATTTCATTGACCTGTGCGCCGGGCCGCATGTGATGCGCACCGGCAACATCGGCGCGTTCAAGCTCACCAGCGTGGCCGCCGCCTATTACAAGGGCGACGAAAAAGGCCCGCAGCTCCAGCGCATCTACGGCACGGCGTTCAAGAACCGGACCGCGCTCGACGAGTATTTCAAGATGATCGAGGAGGCGAAGCGCCGCGACCATCGCAAGATCGGCACGGAGATGGGGCTGTTCGCGATTGACACGGAATTTGTCGGGCCGGGCATGCCGCTGTGGCTGCCCAAGGGCACGGTGCTCGTCGAGGAACTGGAGAAGCTGGCCAAGGAAACCGAATTCGCCGCCGGCTACGTCCGCGTCCGCACACCGCATCTGGCGCGCGAGAAAATGTATAAAACTTCCGGCCATCTGCCGTATTACGCGGAGTCGATGTTCCCGCCGATGGAACTGGCCGGCGAAGGGAAGCCC